>JAESFK010000182.1_pt1 | contig 45600 bp, 42 predicted proteins | sample 9269391 | NCBI WGS metagenome assembly JAESFK01 (sample SAMN14506231, study PRJNA617097) | algae metagenome | isolation source: Drouetiella hepatica UHER 2000/2452 and co-occurring heterotrophs from... | place: Slovakia: Slovak Paradise National Park, Hrabusice, Kosice Region | collected 2000-01-01
GACCTTCGGCGGTATCAACCTCGAGGACATCAAGGCGCCGGAGTGCTTCTACGTCGAGCAGAAGCTGCGCGAGCGCATGAAGATCCCGGTGTTCCACGACGACCAGCACGGCACCGCCATCATCGTCGGTGCCGCCCTGTTCAACGCACTGTCGCTGGTCGGCAAGGACATCGACAAGGTGAAGCTCGTCGTGTCCGGCGCGGGCGCGGCGGCCCTGTCCTGTCTCGGCGTGCTGGAGAAGCTCGGCCTGCCGCGCGAGAACATGTGGGTCACCGACATCGCCGGCGTGGTCTGGAAGGGCCGCAACGAGCTGATGGACCCGTGGAAGGAACGCTATGCGCGCGAGACACAGGCCCGCACCCTGGGCGAGGTGATCGGCGGCGCCGACGTTTTCCTCGGCCTTTCGGCCGCCGGCGTCCTGAAGCCCGAGATGGTGGCCCGGATGGCCGCCCGGCCGCTGATCTTCGCGCTGGCCAATCCCAATCCCGAGATCACGCCGGAAGACGTCGCGGGCGTGCGCGACGACGCCATCATGGCGACCGGCCGCAGCGATTATCCCAATCAGGTCAACAACGTCCTGTGCTTCCCCTACATCTTCCGCGGCGCGCTCGATGTCGGCGCCACGACCGTAAACGACGAGATGAAGATCGCCTGCGTGCGCGCACTCGCGGCACTGGCGCGGAAGGAACCGTCCGACGTCGTGGCGCGCGCCTTCGGCGAGCAGGCCGGCGGCTTCGGTCCCAGCCAGATCATCCCCAAGCCGTTCGATCCGCGACTGATCGTCGAGTTGGCGCCGGCCGTCGCGAAGGCCGCCATGGACAGCGGTGTCGCCACGCGGCCGATTGCCGACTTCGACGCCTATCGCCAGCAGCTCAGCCAGTTCGTCTTCAAGTCCGGTCTCGTCATGCGGCCGGTGTTCGCGCAGGCGCGCTCCGATCCGAAGCGGGTGATCTTCAGCGCCGGCGAGGACGATCGCGTCCTGCGCGCCGCGCAGATCATCCTCGACGAGGGGATCGCCAAGCCGATCCTGATCGGCCGGCCGGAAGTCGTGCGCCGGCGCGCCGAGCGACTCGGCCTGCGCTTCCAGCCGGGAATCGACGTCGAGCTGGTCGATCCGTCCAGCGACCCACGCTACGACAAGTACTGGGGCACCTATCACGAACTGATGGAGCGGCGCGGCGTCACCGAGCCGACGGCGCGCAACCTCGTGCGTTCCAGCCCGACGCTGATCGCCGCGCTGGCGGTCAAGCTGGGCGACGCCGACGCGATGATCGCCGGCGCCTATGGCCGGTTCCGCACCCACCTCACCCATGTGCGAGACGTCATCGGCCTGCGCGAGGGCGCGAAGAACATGGCGGCGCTCAGCCTGCTGGTCATGCCCACCCGCGCGCTGTTTATCGCCGACACCTACGTGAACTACGATCCGGACCCCGAGACGCTGGCCGAGATCACGCTGCTGGCCGCAGACGAGGTCCTGCGCTTCGGCATCCAGCCCAAGGTCGCGCTGATCTCGCATTCGAGCTTCGGCAGTTCCGATCATGCGTCCGCCAGGAAGATGGCGGCTGCGGTGAAGATCCTGCACCAGCGGGCGCCGACCCTCGAGGTCGACGGCGAGATGCACGGCGACGCCGCGCTGGATGTCGATATTCGCAGCAGCGTCTTTCCGCGGTCCCGGCTGACGGAGCCGGCGAACCTGGTGGTTTGCCCGTCGCTTGACGCCGCCAATATCTCCTTCAACCTGCTGAAGGAGGCGGCCGACGGGCTGCATATCGGGCCGATCCTGCTGGGCACCGACCTTCCGGCGCACGTTCTCACCCCGTCGGTGACCGCCCGCGGCATCCTCAACATGACCGCCTTGGCCGTGGTCGAAGCGCAGCGTCTCGCCGAGGCGCGTGGATGAGCAGCGAGGCCGAACTGCTCGACGAGGTGACGCCGGAACTCGTCCGGCGTGTCGAGGCAGCCCTCGCCGAGAACAGGCCCGAAGAGGCGCGGGAGCTTCTGGGCGACCTCAGCGCCTCCGGCCAGGCTTCGATTCTCGAGCAGGTGTCGGATGCCGAACGCGACAAGCTGATCGGCATCCTCAAGGGCGACCTCGATCCCGAGGCGCTGACCGAACTCGACGAGGAAGTCCTAGAGCACGTTCTCGAACAGCTCGACAGCAAGGAGATCGCGGCCGCCGCTCGCGAACTCGAAGCCGACGATGCCGCCAACCTCCTCGGGGACCTGACGGAAGAAGAGCGGCAGGAAGTCCTGGCGGAGCTGCCGGCCGAGGAACGCGCGGATATCGAGCGCGCCCTGGCCTATCCCGAGTACACGGCCGGGCGGCTCATGCAGAGTTCGCTGGTCAAGGTCGCCGACGACTGGACCGTGGGCCAGGTCATCGACTATTGCCGCGAGGCGACCGACCTGCCCGACGACGTCTACGACATCTTCGTCGTCGATGCGGAAGGGCGCCTGCGCGGTTCGGTGCCGCTCGGCCGCATGCTGCGCACCAAGCGGCCCGTTCCGATCTTCGATATCGTCGATCCCGATATCCCGTCACTGCCGGCGATGGCCGAGCAGGCGGAGGTGGCGCACGTCTTCCGCGACAAGAACCTGGTCTCGTGCCCGGTCGTCGACGACGACGGGCGGCTGCAGGGCGTGATCATGGTCGACGACGTCGTCGACGTGATCGACGAGGAGGCGGAAGAGGACCTGCTCATGATGGGCGGCGTCGGTTCTGACGACATGCACGCCGATACCGTGCGCACCGCCCGGCTGCGCGCGCCCTGGCTTCTGGTCAATGTCGCCACCGCCCTCGTCGCGTCCTGCGTGATCGGCCAGTTCGAAGACACCATCGAGAAGATCGTGATCCTGGCCGTCCTCATGCCCATCGTCGCGTCGATGGGGGGCAATGCCGGCATTCAGACCGTCACCGTGACGGTCCGCGCCTTGGCCATGGGCGAGCTCACCCCGGCAAATGTGCTGCGCTTCGTCGGCAAGGAGGCGATGGTCGGCAGCCTCAACGGGCTGTTGTTCGCGGCGATCCTCGCCGTGGGCGTGATCGTCGTGTTCCATGATTGGCGGCTGGGGGGCGTCATTGCCGCCGCCATGGTCTGCAATCTGATGGCCGCGGCGCTGGCCGGGGCCCTGATCCCGCTCGGCCTGCAGAAGTTCGGCGTCGATCCTGCCGTCTCCTCGACGGTGTTCCTGACCATGGTCACCGACGTGACCGGGTTCCTCACCTTCCTCGGCCTGGCGACGATCTTCCTGCTTTGAGGTATCGTTCCGGCGGAGGTCGTCCATGTCGGCAATCATGCACCTGGTGGCTGCATTCGCCCTGATGCTGGGCGCTTCGGCCGTGCAGGCGCAGAACAAGGTGCCGTCCGACCGTGCGCTGGAAGCGCTGGTGAAGAGTTCGCTGCTGACCCTCAACGACGCCAACGTGACCGGAAACTATTCCGTGCTGCACGCCAAGCTGTCCAAGCCGTTCCGCCAGCAATTCTCGCCGGAGATGCTCAAGGAGACGTTCAAGGAGTTCAGCCAGGGCAACGCCGATTTCGATATTATCGCCGCCATGAAGCCGGCCTATGTGCCGCCACCGCTCGTGGACGGCGACGGCAAGCTGGTGGTGAAGGGCGGCTTTCCGACGGAGCCGTCGCGGCTGCTTTTCGAGCTGGAGTTCATTCCGTCGGATGGTGAGTGGAAGCTGATCCGAATTCACGTCAAGCTGGGCTCAAGGTCCTGATTCAGTCCCATAGCAGGTAAGACAAAGATGATCCCGAATGCGATGCCGCCGTTCGACTTTGGCCTGGGTGAAACCGCCGACGCGTTGCGCGACCAGGTCCGGCGCTTCGCCTCCACAGAGGTGGCGCCGATCGCCGCCGAGATCGACAGGACCGACCGGTTCCCGCGCGAGCTGTGGCCGAAGATGGGCGAGCTGGGCCTGCACGGTATCACCGTCGAGGAGGAGTTCGGAGGATCCGGCCTCGGCTACCTGGAGCATGTCATCGCGGTGGAGGAGATCAGCCGTGCCTCGGCCGCGGTGGGGCTGAGCTACGGCGCCCACTCCAACCTCTGCATCAACCAGATCCGCCGCACCGGCACCGAAGAGCAGAAGAAGCGCTTCCTGCCCAGGCTGATTTCCGGCGAGCATGTCGGCAGCCTCGCCATGAGCGAATCGGGCGCCGGCTCCGACGTCGTGTCGATGAAGCTGCGGGCCGAGAAGAAGGGCGACCGCTACGTGCTCAACGGCACCAAGATGTGGATCACCAACAGCCCCGATGCGCAGGTGGTCGTCGTCTATGCCAAGACCGATCCGTCGGCCGGATCGCGCGGCATTACGACCTTCATCGTCGAGACCGAACGCAAGGGCTTCAAGGTGGCGCAGAAGCTCGACAAGATGGGCATGCGCGGCTCCTCGACCGGCGAACTGGTGTTCGAGGATTGCGAGATCCCCGAGGAGAACGTGCTCGGCGCGGTGGGCAAGGGCGTCAACGTGCTGATGAGCGGACTCGACTACGAGCGCGCCGTGCTGGCAGCGGGGCCGATCGGCATCATGCAGGCGGCGATGGACATCGTCGTGCCCTATGTCCACGAGCGCAAACAGTTCGGCCAGGCGATCGGCGAGTTCCAGCTGGTGCAGGGCAAGCTGGCCGACATGTACACCACGATGAACGCTTGCAAGGCGTATGTGTACGCCGTCGCCAAAGCCTGCGACCGCGGCCAGACCACGCGCAAGGATTCGGCCGGCGCCATCCTCTATGCCGCCGAGAAGGCGACGATGGTCGCGCTCGACGCCATCCAGCTGCTCGGCGGCAACGGCTACATAAACGACTACCCGACCGGCCGCCTTCTGCGCGACGCCAAGCTCTACGAGATCGGCGCCGGCACCAGCGAGATCCGCCGCATGCTGATCGGTCGAGAATTGTTTGCGGAGACGGCGTGAGCGCGGAAATCACAGCCATGACGCAGGCTCTCGGCGTGGCCGTTCGGCATGTATGGGCGTGGTGCGCTTAGGGCCAAACCCCACATTCGACGAGCGCGGCGCCCTCGCTCTGGATCGCCTCGACCGTCAGCTCATGCTGCAAGGAAAGAAGCGCCGGCGGGTTGCGGATCATCCGGACGGTCGTCGTGAACGGCCGGCCGTTCACCTCGATCGCTATGGCCTGCTTGACGAGGTCCCTCGACCGCTTGGTCGACGTGGCGTGCAGGATCAGCACCGGCCCTGCCGGTCCGGTAATGGCGACATGCCCTGGCGAAATCTCGATGTTGGCGGAAGGCAGCTCGTTGGCCACGAGGTTCCAGCGGAAGCGGTCGAGGATGCGGACCTGCCGGCGTGAACCCAGGACCGTCAGGTTGAAGGCATTCTGCTCGTACAGCTTTTCGAAGTTCATGATCGCCGTCTGCGCCGCCCAGACATCGAGGAAGCCGCGTGCGCTGCACAGGAAGAAGCCGGAGTTGAGGTAGGGCGCAGATGGGTCGAAGCCGCTCACCAGAATCGCATAGGACGGTGCCGGCTCCATTGCCTGGTGCTCGCCGATGGTGACGCCACTGTCGGCCACCGCGACGACATGCCCGTCGACCCGCATCGCGTGGAACAGGGCCTGCAGCGGGGCCTGGATATCGTCGAGCACGATCATGTCGGCGTCGATCCAGACGAAGGCGTCGCACGGCACGGCGGCGACGTACCGGCCGAGATTGGCCTTGTAGTCCCATGGATGACGAGCCCGGATCTCCGCCGGCTTGTCGAGCAGAACGTAGCGTCGGCGGACATAGGCCCGTTGCGCCTCGGTCAGGCCGAAGTCGCAGACATGGAGGGCGAGGCCAGGGCTGTAGCGGCGCAGCGATCCGCCGAGCAGCAGGAGCTGGGAGAACATGCCGGCGTCGACGCCGGTGACGAGGGACAATCTATGCAGCATTCGAGGATCTGGGACAGGGGCGAACGTTGACGGTGGCAGGGCAAACATACACACTGTGTATCTAACATGCCCCGCTATCTCACAGAACAAGACATCGCCGATTTCCGGGCCGAGCTGTGCCGGGTCGCCACCGAGCGCTTCGCCCGCTTCGGCTATGAGGGCGTCACCATGCGCCAGCTCGCCGAGGAGCTGGGCTGCAGCCCCAAGACGCCCTATCGCTACTTCAAGGACAAGGCCGACATCCTGGCGACGGTGCGGGCCGAGGCCTTTGCCCGCTTCGCCGACACGCTCGAAGCCGCGGCGGCGGAGGGCGAGGGGCTGCTCGACAAGGCGCGCCGCGTGGGGGACGCTTACCTGCGGTTCGCTGACGAGCATCCGCATGCCTATCGCATCATGTTCGAGATCGACCAGCCGATCGGCGACGAGCATCCCGACCTGCTGCGCGAATCGAAGCGGGCCCGCACCTTCGTGACCCAGCAGGCGGAAGACATGGTGAAGGCCGGCTTGATCGATGCCGATCCGCTGCTGTTCGGCTGGTCGATGTGGGCCGCCACGCACGGGCTGGTCATGCTGAAGCAGGCGGGCATGCTCGATCACGGGCCTGATATCGGGGCGCTCGCGGGCTATCACGGCGCGCTGATGTTCAAGGGCGCGTTGGCGGCACCAAAGAAGACGGGGAAGAAGCAATGACGGCAGGTGTGAGGGCGGGCGAGCGGTTCCGAAGCTGGGCCGAGATCCAGGCCAATGCCGCGCGGGCGGCCGGCGGGCTGGAGGCGCTGGGCGTCGGCGAGAACGGCAGCGTGGCCCTGATGCTGCGCAACGACTTCGCGACCTTCGAAGTCAACATGGCGGCGAGCCAGATCGGCGCCTATGCCGTGCCGATCAACTGGCACTTCACGCCCGAGGAGGCGAACTACATCCTGCGCGACAGCGGCGCGAGCGTGCTGGTGGCGCACACCGACCTGCTGGCGCAGATCGCCGGTGGCGTGCCCGAGGGTGTGCGGGTCTTCGCCGTGCCGACGCCCGACGAGATCGCGGCCGCCTACGGCGTGCCTGCCGAGAAGCGTCGCGTGCCGGCGGGCGCCGAGGCCTGGGACGGTTTCGTCGCGGCCTCGGCGCCGCGCACCGAGCCGCCGCGTCCCTCGCGTGGCAGCATGATCTACACGTCCGGCACGACGGGACGGCCCAAGGGCGTGCGGCGCCAGCCGAGCACGCCCGAACAGCAGGCAGCGGGCGCGCAGGAAGCCGCTCTGTTCTGGGGCCTCAAGCCCGATCCCGCGATCGTCGTCCTGATGAACGGCCCGATGTACCACTCCGCGCCGGCGGCCTACGGCATGGCGAGCGCGCGCCTTGGCCTGCACATGGTGCTGCAGCCGCGCTTCGAGGCCGAGGACATGCTGCGCCTGATCGCGGCGCACGGGATCACCCACATGCACATCGTGCCGACCATGTTCGTGCGCCTGCTGCGCCTGCCGGCGGAGGTCCGGGCGCGTTACGACGTCTCGTCGCTCGGCTTCGTCAGCCACGGCGCCGCACCCTGCGCGCCCGCCGTGAAGCGCCAGATGATCGAGTGGTGGGGCCCGGTCATCAACGAGTATTACGGCGCGACCGAGACCGGCGTTGTCGTCTGGCACGGTTCGGAGGAGGCGCTGCGCAAGCCCGGCACGGTGGGCCGGCTCGTGCCCGGGGGCATCCTGCGCATCGTCGATGAAGAGGGGCTGGACGTGAAACAGGGCGAGGTCGGCGAGATCTACCTGCGCGGTCCGCATCTTTCGGAGTTCACCTACAACAACGACGACGCCAAGCGGCGCGAGATTTCGCTCGGCCAGCTCGTGACGGTGGGCGATGTGGGCTACGTCGACGGCGACGGCTTCCTGTTCCTGTGCGACCGCAAGCGCGACATGATCATCTCCGGCGGGGTCAACATCTACCCGGCGGAGATCGAGGGGGTGCTGATCCAGATGCCGGGCGTGCGCGACTGTGCCGTGTTCGGCATCCCCGACGAGGAGTTCGGAGAACAGATCTGCGCCCATGTCGAGCCTGCTACCGGTGCCTCCCTGGATGCGGCATCCGTGCGCGCCTATCTCGGGGAGCACCTGGCGCGCTACAAGGTGCCCCGGGTGGTCGAACTCACCGCCGCACTTCCACGGGAGGATTCCGGCAAGATCTTCAAACGCAAGCTGCGCGCGCCATATTGGGAAAAAGCAGGCCGCAGCATCTGAGGGGTTCCATGGCCGACGACGACGTCATCCTGTCCGGCGAACTGAAGGGCAAGCTGGTCGACAGCAAGCAGAAATGGGCCGAGGAAGGCCGCCTGCTGACGGGCAAGTCGGCTGCGCCGTCGGAACGCCTGCCGCCCGGCCAGCGCCAGGTCGAAACGTGGCCGGTCCTGGATCTGGGCATCAAGCCCGAGATTCCGACGCATGCCTGGCGTCTGTTCGTCGATGGGGAGGTCGAAGCCCCTGCAACCCTCAAGTGGGACGACTTCAAGGCGCTGCCGAGGACCGCGCTGACGACCGACATCCACTGCGTCACCGCCTGGTCGCGCTACGACAACAGGTGGGAGGGCGTGAGCGCCCGTGACCTGATCGCCCTGGTGAAGCCCAAGGCGTCGGCGCAGCATGTGATCTTCCACGCCTACGACACCTACAAGACCAACGTGCCGCTGGTCGACTTCGCCGCGGATGACGTCATGCTGGCCTGGAGCTGGAACGGGGAGCCGATCAGCCGCGAGCACGGCGGGCCTCTGCGCGTCGTGATCCCCAAGCTCTATTTCTGGAAGAGCGCCAAGTGGATCAAGCGCATCGAATTCTCGGTGCTCGACAAGCCGGGCTTCTGGGAAGTGCGCGGCTACCACAATTACGGCGATCCGTGGCGGGAGCAACGCTATGACGATGAAACTTGAGAGGAGCCAGATATGGGCGCGCACGATTTCAGCTTCACCGCGATCGACGGCAAGCCGCTCGATCTGAAGGCCTTGGCCGGCAAGCCGATCCTGCTCGTGAACGTCGCCTCCTATTGCGGGTTCACGTCGCAATACACCGACCTTCAGGCCCTGCATGAGAACTACGGTCCGCGCGGCCTCGTGGTGCTGGGCGTGCCCTGCAACGATTTCGGCGCGCAGGAGCCTCGCAGCGAAGACGAGATCGCGAAGTTCTGCGAGTCGACGTACGACGTGACCTTCCCGCTCACGGCGAAGCAGAAGGTGATCGGTCCCGAGGCCCATGGCCTCTACAAGTGGATCGCCGCGGAAGCGGGCGAGGGCGCCGCGCCCAAGTGGAACTTCCACAAATACCTGATCGGCAAGGACGGCAGCCTGCAGGGCGCCTGGCCGAGCCGCGTGCGGCCGGTCTCAAGCGAGATCACGTGCGCGATCGAGGCGGCGCTCTAAACCTCAGGCGTCGAGGGCGCGACGGACGCCGTCGAAGACCTGATGGAACATCTCGGCCGTGAGACGGCCGGTGTTCGTGTTGTAGCGGGAGCAGTGATAGCTGTCGGCGAGCACCAGGCCTGTCGGCAGCTCGTGCAGGCGGCCATGGATGAACGGGTAGGCACTCGCCGGACGCACGGTCAGGGCCCGCAGGATCTGGTCGTGGGCGCCCTTGCCCAGCGCCACCAGGATTCGCAGCGCCGGCATGACGGCGAGCTCGGACTGCAGGAACGGCCGGCAGGCAGTGAACTCGACAGGCAACGGCTTGTTCTCGGGCGGCAGGCAGCGCACCGCATTGGCGATGCGGCAGTCGACGAGCTGCAGCCCATCGTTTGGATCGGCGCGGAACGTGCCCTGTGCGAAGCCGAACTTCAGCAGGGTCGAGTACAGAAGGTCTCCGGCATAATCGCCGGTGAAGGGGCGGCCCGTGCGGTTGGCGCCCTTCATGCCCGGCGCCAGCCCGACGATCAGCAGCCGGGCGTCGAGCCTGCCGAACGACCGAACCGGCGCATTGTTCCAGTCCGGGTGTTTGCCCTGCAGGTCGTGGCGGAAAGCCGCCAGCCTCGGACAGCGCGGACAGTCGAGCGGTGGTTCTTCGAAGGCTTGCGTGGACACTGACTCGGGCGGCCTCAGGCCGATCGCATCTGCGACTCGGAGGGTGCCTCGTCGCCGTCCGCCTCGCCCTCTCGCGGCGCCACGGTGGCCGGACGGGGCGCGCGTTCGGACGGGTTGCGGGCGATCAGCGGCGCCAGCTCGGACAGTTCGATGAAGTCGTCGGCCTGGCGGCGCAGCTCGTCTGCCACCATGGGCGGGGCAGACTTGATGGTGCTGACGACCGAGACCCGGATTCCGCGGCGCTGGACGGCCTCGACCAGCCGGCGGAAGTCGCCGTCGCCCGAGAACAGGATCACATGGTCGAGATGATCGGCCATTTCGAGCACGTCGATGGCCAGCTCGATGTCCATGTTGCCCTTGACCTTGCGGCGGCCCATGGCGTCGGTGAATTCCTTGGCCGGCTTGGTGACCATGGTGTAGCCGTTGTAGTCCAGCCAATCGATCAGCGGCCGGATGGGCGAGTACTCCTGATCCTCGACCAGGGCGGTGTAGTAATACGCTCGGACCAGCCGGCCTTTTTCCCGGAACACCTTCAGGAGGCGACGGTAGTCGATGTCGAAGCCCAGGGAGCGGGCGGCGGAATAGAGGTTTGCACCGTCGATGAACAGCGCGACGCGCTCGTTCTCGTAGAAATTGCCCTTCATGGTGACCGAGCCCTGTCTGAATAAAATGCGCTGGCGAGCGAAAAATATGAAGCCGCGAAAGGCTGGTAACCCATACCTCTCCTGGAACATATTAAGAGTAGGTCGTTAACCTAAGGATCACAAGGGGTTGAGAGAGCGTGCTGGTGGACAACACAGGCGACCGACCGATTTTCGTGGGCGCTGGCGCCAACCTGCCTCACCCGTCCTACGCCTCGCCCCGCGAGACGCTGCAAGCCGCCCTGCTCGAGCTGGACCGGCGGGGTGCCCGCGTGCTGCGTTACTCTCGCTGGTACAGGACGGCTCCGGTGCCGGTTTCGGACCAGCCCTGGTACGTGAACGTGGTGGCCGAGGTCGCAACGTCGCTGTCCGCGAACGATCTGCTGATCGCCCTGCACGAGGTCGAGGACCTTTTCGGCCGGGTTCGCAGTGTGCCGAATGCCCCCCGGCTGATCGATCTGGATTTGCTCGATTATCGTGGGCAAACAGCCGCTCTGGGTTCCGGGGGAGCCGTCCTGCCGCATCCCCGGATGGCCGGGCGGGCGTTCGTCCTGCGGCCTTTGGCCGATCTCGCGCCAACCTGGCGCCACCCGGTCTCCGGCGCGTCGATCCACGACCTTCTGAAGGGCCTGCCGGCAGACCAGGTCGCCCAGCCCTTCCGGCCGGCCGGCTTGCCTTTTGGGCCGGGGCAGGTATAACCGCCGGCTTCCAGGAAATTCTGAGGTTCCCGCCCATGGCGCGTGTCACCGTCGAAGACTGCATCGTGCAGATTCCCAACCGTTTCGAGCTGGTCATGTTTGCCTCACAGCGCGCCCGCGACATCTCGGCCGGCGCCCAGATCACGCTCGATCGCGATCGCGACAAGAACCCGGTCGTGGCGCTGCGCGAGATCGCCGAGATGAAGCTCGACCAGGCGGTTCTGAAGGATGCCCTGATCTCGGGCATGCAGAAGCATGCCGACGTCGACAAGCCCGAGGAGGTCAACGAGATGGCCGAACTCGAGCAGGAGCTGGCCGCGGCGCTGGCGCAGGGCGGTGCGGAAGCTGCCCAGCCCAAGGCGCTGCCGATGGCCGAGGAAGACGACGTCGCCGAATAGCCCGGCGGCGGGCTGAGCCCCAACAGGGTTCAGCCTGCTATTCGTGCAAACGCCGTGGAGTGAACGCAATCGTCCCCATATAGTGGGCCGATCGCCATGATTCGCCAATTCGAACTCGTCGAGCGCGTGCAGTCCTACGATCCGGATGCGGACGAGGACGTACTCAACCGTGCCTATGTCTACGGCCTGAAAAAGCACGGCAACCAGCTCCGGGCCTCGGGCGACCCGTGTTTCTCCCATCCCGTCGAGGTCGCCGGCCTGCTGGCCGAGATGCGGCTCGACACCGACTCGATCGTCACCGGGCTGCTGCACGATACGCTCGAGGACACCGACGCCACGCGCGACGAGATTGCCAGCCTGTTCGGCGAGGACATTGCGCGCCTGGTCGACGGCGTCACCAAGCTTTCGCGCCTGGAGATCCAGTCGGAGAGCACCAAGGAAGCCGAGAACCTGCGCAAGCTGGTTCTGGCGATGTCATCGGACATCCGCGTGCTGCTGGTGAAGCTCGCCGACCGCCTGCACAACATGCGTACGCTGCATCACATCAAGGAGCCGGCGCGCCGCCGGCGCATCGCGCGCGAAACGATGGACCTCTACGCGCCGCTCGCCTCCCGCATCGGCATGGAGAATGTGAAGCGCGAACTCGAGGAACTGGCCTTCGCCGAACTCAATCCCGACGGCCGGGCCTCGGTGCTGGCGCGCCAAGGCTATCTGCGCGAGCGCGGCGACAAGCTGGTGCCGCAGATCGAGGTCGAGCTGGTTAGGACGCTGAAGGAGGGTGGGCTCGAGGCGCAGATCTCGGGCCGCGAGAAGACGCCCTATTCGATCTGGCGGAAGATGCAGACGAAGAACGTATCCTTCGAGCAGCTCTCCGACATCATGGCGTTCCGCATCATCGTCTCGGACGTGGCGCAGTGCTATCAGGCGCTAGGCCTGTTGCACGGGCGCTACCAGGTGCTGCCGCAGCGCTTCAAGGACTACATCTCGGTTCCCAAGCCCAACGGCTACCGCTCGCTGCATAGCGGCGTCATCGGCCCGCTCGGGCAGCGCATCGAGATCCAGATTCGCACCGGAGAGATGCAGGACCAGGCCGAGCGCGGCGTGGCCGCCCACTGGATCTACAAGCAGGGGGGGCCGTCGACCGACGCGCCGCAATATGCTTGGCTGCGCAGCCTGATGGATATCCTCGACAAGGCGCCGAATGCCGAGGAATTCCTCGAGCATACCAAGCTTGAGATGTTCCAGGACCAGGTCTTCTGCTTCACGCCCAAGGGCAAGCTGATCGCGCTGCCGCGCGGCGCGACTCCGATCGACTTCGCCTATGCCGTGCACAGCCAGGTGGGCGACACCTGTGTCGGCGCCAAGATCAACGGGCGCATGCTGCCGCTGCGGACGCAGCTTTCGAACGGGGACCAGGTCGAGATCATCACGTCGAAGGCGCAGACCCCGTCACCGACCTGGGAGCGCTTCGTCGTCACCGGCAAGGCCAAGGCCGCGATCCGCCGCTTCATCCGGACGCGCCAGCGCGAGCAGTACATCCAGCTCGGCAAGTCGCTGCTCGAGAAAGCCTTTCACGAGGAAGGGTACGAGGTCACCGAAAAGGGGCTCGACGGCGTCCGCATCAACTTCAAGCAGGCCTCGACGGACGATCTCATTGCGACGGTCGGCGCCGGTCTGGTCGGTGCCCGCGAGGTCCTGACGTCGGTCTATCCGGGGCTGAAGCAGCCACGCAAGGGTGGCGCCGACGTCGTGCCGATCTCGCGCGCCCGCTCGAAATCCGGCAAGACCGCCGAGGGGGGGCGGGGGGGCAAACTGGAGGGTGAGCAGATCCCCATCCGCGGGCTGATCCCGGGCATGGCGGTCCATTTCGCGCGCTGCTGCCATCCGCTGCCGGGCGATCGCATCGTCGGCATCATCACGACCGGCAAGGGCGTCACCATCCATACGATCGACTGCGCCACGCTGGAGAGCTTTTCGGAGGCGCCGGAGCGCTGGATCGACGTCGGCTGGGATTCGATGAGCGAGGGTGGTGGCGGCGTCTACACCGGACGGCTCAGGATCACCGTCGCCAACCAGCCCGGCAGCCTGTCGAGCCTGTCGACGGTGATCGCCCGCCACCAGGGCAATATTTCCAACCTGCGCATCGTCAACCGGTCGATGGATTTCTTCGACATGGTGATCGACGTCGAGGTGTCCGACGTGAAGCACCTGGCCGATATCACCGCGGCGCTGCGCGCCACCCCCGCCATCAACGCCGTCGAACGCGCCCGCAATTGATGGCTTCCCCGTTCTCCCTCCGCGAAAGATGCGTATGACTGCGCCAAATCCCCTGCGTCTCGGCATCAACATCGATCACGTCGCCACCGTGCGAAACGCGCGCGGCGGGCATCTGCCCGATCCGCTGCGTGCTGCCCGCCTGGCCGAGGCGGCCGGCGCCGACGGCATCACCGCGCATCTGCGCGAGGATCGGCGCCACATCGTCGATGCCGACATCGACGGGCTGATGCGGGAGCTCAAAGTGCCGCTCAACTTCGAGATGGCGGCGACCCGGGAGATGGTCGACATCGCCCTGCGTCATCGTCCGCATGCGGCCTGCATCGTGCCGGAAAAGCGCGAGGAGCGGACGACCGAAGGCGGGCTCGACGCGGCCGGCCAGCACAATCACCTGATGCCGATGGTCGCCCGCCTGCGCGGTGCCGGTATACGCGTTTCGCTGTTCGTCGAGGCCGATCCCCGCCAACTCGAGGCGGCGGTCGCTCTGGGCGCGCCGGTCGTGGAATTGCACACCGGCCGCTATTGCGAGATCGAAGGCGAGGCCAAGCAGTTGGAATTGCAGCGCATCCAGAAGGCGGCGGCCCTGTGCGCCCGGCTCGGCCTCGAATGCCATGCCGGCCACGGGCTGAGCTACGCCGACGTGGCGCCGGTCGCCGCCATTCCCGAGGTGCGCGAACTCAACATCGGCCATTTCCTGGTCGGCGAGGCGATCTTCGTCGGCCTGGAGCCGGCGATCCGGGAGATGCGCCGCATCATGGACGCAGCCCGCGCCGGGGGATCGCCGGCGTGATCATCGGCCTGGGCAACGACCTTTGCGATATCCGACGTATCGAGAAGTCGCTGGAGCGCTTCGGCGAGCGCTTCGTGCAGCGTGTCTTCACGGAGGTCGAGCAGAAGCGCTCGGAAGGCCGTGCGACCCGCGCGGCGAGCTATGCCAAGCGGTTCGCTGCCAAGGAGGCCTGCGCCAAGGCCCTGGGTACCGGGCTGCGGGCGGGGGTCTTCTGGCGTGACATGGGTGTGATCAATCTGAAGAGCGGCAGGCCTACCCTGGCCTTGACCGGCGGGGCGTTGGCGCGCCTGCAAAAGATCACGCCGGTGGGCATGACGGCCCAAATCGACTTGAGCATCACGGACGAATACCCGCTCGCTCAAGCAGTCGTGATCATCTCGGCGGTGCCCATTCCATGAGCCGGAGGACGGTTCGGACGATTGCAGAGGCTCCGATGCCGCGGTTGGGGCGGGAGACAGGGACCCCGGGCCCTGCTATAGCCCCGGCTTGTTCAAACTGGTACGGCGATGACGGACGTGGCTGAGCGTCGCAAGAGAGCACAAGAAAAGACCGGCGGGTGGGGCGAAACCGTGCGGACGGTGGTGTATGCCGTCCTGATCGCACTGGTCGTTCGGACCTTTGCCATTGAGCCCTTCAATATTCCGAGCGGCTCGATGATCCCGACCTTGCTGGTTGGCGACTATCTGTTCGTGTCGAAGTATTCGTACGGATACAGCAAGCACTCATTCCCTTTTTCGCTTGGCGTGTTTTCGGGTCGCGTCTTCGGCTCGCCGCCCGAGCGGGGCGACGTCGCCGTGTTTAAGTATCCCGGCGACCAGGGGCAGGGTGTCAATCGAACGGACTACATCAAGCGCATCGTCGGCATGCCGGGCGATCGCATCCAGGTGACGAACGGCCTCCTGCACATCAATGGCGTGGCAGTCGACCGTCTGAAGATCGGCGACCATGTGAAAGGCAACAACGGCCACTACCAGAAGGGCACGCTCTACAGCGAAACCTTGCCCAACGGCCGCCGCTACACGGTACTGGAATACCGTGACGACGGGATGGCCGATAATACGCCGGAGTTCCTCGTGCCGGCCGGCAGCTACTTCGTCATGGGCGACAATCGCGACGATTCTCTCGACAGCCGAACGCGGCTGATGCTGCGCGATTTCTCCGGCTCGACGCGCGACCGCGACCAGCTCGGCTGGTACGTTCCGTCGGAGAATCTCGTCGGCCGGGCGGAATTCATCTTCTTCTCGCACGATCCGTCGGCCGCCGGCTGGCTGGAACCGTGGAAATGGCCCGAGGCGATACGCTGGAACCGCTTCTTCATGGCAATCAACTGATTTCGACAGACGTCGATCTCGCGGCGCTGTCGAAGAGTGTGGGTCATGTTTTTGCGCACGCCGAACTTGCTTCGGAAGCGCTGACCCATCGCAGCGCGCTCGACCGCCGGCCCGAGCTCAAGGCAACCTTCCCGAACGGCAACGAACGGCTGGAATTCCTCGGCGACCGCGTGCTGTCGCTCGCCATGGCCGACCTCCTGTTGCGTTGCTTTCCGCACGAGCGGGAGGGCGAGCTGGCGCGCCGGCATGCCGCGCTGGTGCGCGCCGAAACGCTGGTCGAAATTGCCACGGAAATCGGCCTCGGCAGCCATCTGCGCCTGGGCGACTCGGAACGTACCCCGGGCAGCAGCGTGCGGCCCAACATCCTGGCCGATGGGCTGGAAGCACTCCTCGGCGCCATCTTCCTCGACGCCGGCCTGGAGGCCGCGGCCGCCAGCGTGGCCTTGCTTTGGGGCGACCGCCTCAGCAGCCGGGTGGCGGTGCCGCGCGACCCCAAGACGGCCCTGCAGGAATGGGCGCAGGCGCGCCGTCTGCCCCTGCCCGTGTATCTCGAGATCGATCGCGAGGGCCCGCCGCACGCGCCGGTCTTCGTGGTCGATGCGGTCCTCAAGGGGCACGATCCCGCGCGCGGCCGGGGCGGCAGCAAGCGCGAGGCCGAACGGCTGGCCGCCATGACATTGCTGGAAAGGTTGAACGGGGCATGAGCACACCTGCAACGCGGGCCGGCTTCGTCGCCGTCGTCGGCGCACCGAACGCCGGCAAATCGACCCTGGTGAACGGCCTGGTCGGCTCCAAGGTGAGCATCGTGTCGCCCAAGGTGCAGACCACGCGCATGCGCGTGATCGGCATCGCGATGACCGACCTTCCCGACACGGGCGAGGGCCCCTCGCGGGCGCAGGTGGTGCTGGTCGATACGCCCGGCATCTTCCGCGTCGCCAAGCGGCGCCTCGAACGCGCCATGGTCGCCGCCGCCTGGCAGGGCGCCGACGACGCCGACCTGGTGGCGCTGGTGGTCGATGCCGAGCGCGGCATCGGGCAGGAGACAAAAGCGATCGCCGAAAGGCTGAAGGAATCGCGCACGCCGCGCTTCCTGGTCCTGAACAAGATCGACCTCGTGGCGCGCGAGACGTTGCTCGCGCTCACCGCCGAACTCAACGCGATCGTGCCGTTCGAGCGCACCTTCATGGTAAGCGCGCTCAAGGCGGACGGCATCGGCGACCTGCTGACGGCCTTTGCGCAGGCGGTGCCGCCCGGGCCCTTCCTTTATCCCGAGGATCAGGCCGCGGATCTGCCATTGCGCCTGCTGGCGGCGGAGGTGACGCGCGAGCAGGTGTTCCTGCAGCTTCACCAGGAACTGCCTTATGAGGCGGCGGTGGAGACCGAGAAATGGGAGGATCGGCCCGACGGCAGCGTCCGCGTCGAGCAAATCATCTATGTCCAGCGCGACGGCCAGCGCGCGATCTTCCTCGGCAAGGGCGGCGCCCGCATCAAGCAGATCGGCGCGCGCGCGCGTCACGAGCTCTCGCAGATGCTCGAGCGCCCGGTGCATCTGTTCCTCCACGTGAAGGTGAGCGAACGCTGGGCCGAGGACCCGTCGCACTACCGCACGATCGGATTGGACTATCAGTCCTAGGACGGCGCGATTAGTTACTCCCGTCATCTCGACCGGAGCTGCGCATCGCGTGGCGCAGTGGAGAGATTTTGGATCTGCGATTTGCCGGCTTGTGGTCGAGCAAAGGCTTCTCCGCTCCGCACCTCCGGTGCTCCAGGCGAGACGACGGGGGGGGTCAGTTTCGACATCCGCAATCTAGTGGAGTCTCCCCGAGCGCGGCATACACTCGGGCATGAACTGGAACGACGAAGGCATCGTGCTGACAGCGCGGTCTCACGGCGAGACGGGCCTCGTCGTCTCGTTGCTGACGCGCGAACACGGCCGCCACTCCGGCTTCGTGCCGGGCGGCGTCTCGCGGCGCGCCCGTCCCATCTGGCAGTCCGGCAACCTGGTCGAGGTCGGCTGGCGGGGGCGCCTGCCCGAGCAGCTCGGCAATTATTCGGGTGAGCTGCGGGAGCCCAACGCCGCGCGCGCCATGGATGATGCCTGCGAGCTGGCCGGGCTCGCGGCGGCCTGTGCGGTCATCGATGCCGCCCTGCCCGAGCGCGAACCGCATCCCGCCATGTTCGAGGGGTTCCGGGCGTTCCTCGGCTCGCTCGGACATCACGGGTGGCCCACGATCTATGTCCGGCTCGAACTGGGACTGCTGCAGGAGCTGGGCTTCGGCCTCGATCTGGAGAAGTGCGCGGCCACCGGCTCGACCGAGGACCTGGGCTTCGTCTCGCCCCGGACGGGCCGCGCCGTCTCCCGGGCGGCCGCCGGGCCCTACAAGGAGAAGCTGCTGCCGCTTCCGGGCTTTCTATCCACCGGCGGGCTGCCGTCGGACGAGGACGAACTGCGCCAGGGTCTCGACCTGACGGGCTTTTTCCTCGAACGGCACGTTTTTTGGCCGCACAACAAGCCCTTGCCTCCCGCACGGTCGAGATTTATGGAATCGCTCCAACGCTAGAAAAATCAGGCCGTGGCTGGAACTGCGGCCCTTCCCCTCGTCACGCTGGTCCATGGCAAAGCGCAACAACGTCGTCCAACTGGCCGCAGTGAAGCCGGTGCAATTCGGAGACGCGCTCCGCGAGCGCTATCTGTCGTATGCGCTGTCGACCATCATGTCGCGGTCGCTGCCGGACGTGCGCGACGGGCTAAAGCCCGTGCATCGCCGGCTGATGTACGCCATGCGCCAGCTGCGGCTCGATCCGAACAGCGCCTTCAAGAAGAGCGCCCGCGTCGTGGGCGACGTGATCGGCCAGTATCACCCGCACGGCGACCAGTCGATCTACGACGCGCTCGTGCGCCTCGCCCAGGAATTCGCCGCGCGCTATCCGCTGATCGAGGGACAGGGAAACTTCGGCAACATCGACGGCGATAACCCGGCCGCGATGCGTTACACCGAGGCCCGCCTCACCGAGGTGGCCGAGGCGCTGCTCGGCGGCATCGACGAGAACGCTGTCGACTTCCGGCCGAACTATGACGGCTCGACCGAGGAGCCGATCGTCTTGCCGGGCGGGTTTCCGAACCTTCTGGCCAATGGGGCGGCCGGCATCGCCGTCGGCATGGCGACCTCGATCCCGCCGCACAATGTGGGCGAGCTCTGCGACGCCCTGCTGCATCTCATCAAGACACCCAACTCGCGCATCGAGACGCTGGTCGATCTGGTCAAGGGGCCGGACTTCCCGACCGGAGGCATCCTGGTCGAGCCGCGCGACTCCATCGTCGAGGCCTACAGAACCGGCCGCGGCGCCTTCCGCCTGCGCGCCCGATGGGAAGTCGAGCAGCTGCCGCGCGGTCAGTACCGTATCGTCGTCACGCAGATCCCCTATCAGGTCCAGAAGGGCAAGCTGATCGAGCGGATCGCCGAGATCATCAACGCCAAGAAGCTGCCGATCCTCGAGGATGTGCGCGACGAGTCGGCCGACGACGTCCGCATCGTGCTGGAGCCCAAGACCGGCAACGTGCCGGCCGAGCTCCTGATGGAGCAGCTGTTCAAGCTCAGCGACCTCGAGACGCGCTTCCCGCTGAACCTCAATGTCCTCGACAAGGACAACACGCCGAGGGTCATGGACCTGCGCGAGGCGCTGCAGGCCTTCCTCGACCACCGGCGCGAAGTGCTGGTGCGGCGTTCGACCTTCCGGCTGGCGGCGATCGAGCGGCGCCTGGAGATCCTCGACGGCTACCTGATCGCCTATCTGAACCTCGACGAGCTGATCAAGATCATCCGCGAGGAGGACGAGCCCAAGCCCAAGATGATCAAGGCTTTCGGGCTCACAGATATGCAGGCCGAGGCGATCCTGAACATGCGCCTGCGCGCGTTGCGCCGGCTCGAGGAATTCGAGATCCGTGGCGAGCACAAGAAGCTCAGCGCCGAGCGCAAGGATCTCAAGGCCCTGCTCAAGGACGATGGCCTTCAGTGGAACGCCATCGCCGACGAGGTGCGTGAAACGAAGAAGAAGTTCGGCGGCAAGACCGAGCTCGGCCGCCGCCGCACAGAGCTTGCCGACGCGCCGGCCGAGATCGAGCATACGATCGAGGATTTCGTCGAGCGCGAGCCGGTGACGGTCATCCTGTCCGAGAAGGGTTGGATCCGCGCCGCCAAGGGCCATCTCGACGACAAGGCCGCCGGCGAACTCAAGTACAAGGAAGGCGATACGGCACGCTTCGCCCTCCATGCCCAGTCGACCGACAAGATCCTGCTCTTCGGCACCAACGGCCGGTTCTACACGGTGGGCTGCGATCGCCTGCCGAGCGCGCGCGGCCATGGCGAGCCGATCCGGCTGATGATCGAGCTGGGCAACGACCAGGACATCGTTCATCTCGAAATCCTGAAGGGCGGCCGCAAGTTCCTCGTGGCGTCCGACGCCGGGCGCGGTTTCGTCGTGCCGGAAGACGAGGTCGTGGCGCAGACCAGGAACGGCAAGGGCGTCCTGAACCTCGCCGACAAGGAGAGGGCGCAGGCCCTGGCCGTCGTGCCCGACGGTGCGAATTCCGTCGCCGTGCTGAGCGAAGGTCGCAAGCTGCTGATCTTCCCGCTCGATGAAGTCCCGGAGATGGGTCGCGGACGCGGCGTACTTCTGCAGAAATCGAAGGGCGACCGGCTGTCGGATGCGCAGGCCTTCGTCCTCTCGCAAGGGTTGCCGTGGGGGAACCGGACCATTCCCGCGGCTGAGCTGAAGTTCTGGCGGGGCGAGCGTGCGCAGGCGGGGCGCATGCCGGAGAAGGGCTGGCCGCGAGCCAAACGCTTCAAGGATTGAGCATGGACCTGACGCTGATCTGGAAGGCGCTGCTGATCGGCGTTGTCGAAGGTCTCACCGAGTTTCTTCCCGTCTCGTCGACGGGACACATCATCCTCGCCGAGGAACTGCTCGATTTTCAGGGGCCGCCGGGCAAGGTCTTCGAGATCGTGATCCAGCTCGGCGCGATTCTCGCCGTCTGCCTGCTCTACCGCGCGAAGATCTGGACGACGGCAATGGGTGTCCTGGAGCGGGACAGGCAGGCAACACGGTTCGCGTTGGCCATCCTGGTGGCCTTCCTGCCGGCCGTCGTCGTGGGCGTCGCGGCCCATAAATACATCAAGTCGGTGTTGTTCAGTCCGTGGGTGGTCGCCATCGCCCTGATCGTCGGCGGTATCGCCATCCTTCTGATCGAGCAATTCGCGCAGAGGCCGCGCATCAAGACCCTCGACGATCTCGACCTGAAAACCGCGCTCTACATCGGTCTCTGCCAGTGCATGGCGATGATTCCCGGCGTATCGCGCTCAGGCGCAACGATCATGGGCGCGCGGATTTTCCGCGTCGATCGTGCAACAGCGGCCGAGTTCTCGTTCTTTCTCGCGATGCCCACCATGCTTGGGGCGACCGTCTACGACCTCTACAAGAACTGGTCGTCGCTGAGCTGGGAGCATGGCGGCGTGATCGCGCTCGGCTTTGTCGCCGCCTTCGTGTCGGCGATGCTCGTGGTCCGCGCCTTCGTACGATTCATCAGCCGCCACGGGTTTACCGTTTTTGCCTGGTACCGCATTGCAGTGGGCGCATTGGCGCTCACCTTATTGCTCATGCGTTGAGCCTTTCATCCGGTGCAGTGCGCATGTCATAAGCCGCTCAAATCAGGCGGCATGCGCGTCGTCCTGCAACACGAGTTGGAGTACAAGTTTCATGCAACGTCGCAAGTTCATCCGTACGGCCGGCATCGGGACCGCCGTCGCCGCCACCGGCACCTTGGCCGCGCCGGCCATCGCGCAGTCCGCGCCCGAGCTGAAGTGGCGCATGGCGTCGAGCTTCCCGAAGTCGCTCGACACGATCTTCGGTTCGGGCGAGCTCTTCACCAAGTACGTCTCCGAGGCGACCGACGGCAAGTTCCAGATCCGCCTGTTCGCGGCCGGTGAAATCGTTCCCGGCCTGCAGGTCGCCGACGCCGTCCAGAACGGCACGGTCGAGATGGGCCACACGGCTTCGTACTACTATGTCGGCAAGGACCTGACCTTCGCCCTCGACTGTGCCGTGCCGTTCGGCCTGAACGCACGCCAGCAGGATGCCTGGTGGAACTGGGGCGGCGGTCGCCAGGCGATGAACGACTTCTTCAAGGACTACAACATCCACTCGATCCCCTGCGGCAACACCGGCGCCCAGATGGGCGGCTGGTTCCGCAAGGAGATCAAGACTGTCGACGATCTCAAGGGCCTGAAGTTCCGCGTCAGCGGCTTCGCCGGCGAGGTCCTCACCAAGCTCGGTGTGGTGCCGCAGCAGATCGCCGGCGGCGACATCTACCCGGCGCTGGAGAAGGGCACGATCGACGCGGCGGAGTGGGTCGGTCCCTACGACGACCAGAAGCTCGGCTTCAACAAGGTCGCGCCGAACTACTACTATCCCGGCTGGTGGGAAGCCGGTCCGCAGCTCTCGGCCTATGTGAACCTGGCCAAGTGGGCAGAGTTGCCGAAGTCGTACCAGGCGATCGTCGAGGCCGCCGCCGCCAAGGCGCATACCTCGATGCTGTCGAAGTACGACGCACAGAATCCGAAGGCCGTCCGCGAGCTCGTCGCTTCCGGTACCAAGCTGCTGCCGTTCTCGCCGCAGATCCTCGAGGCCTGCTACAACGCGACCAATGAGGTGTTCGCCTCGCTCAACGAGAAGAACCCGAAGTGGAAGAAGATCTTCGAAACGTGGAAGCCCTTCCGCGCCGAAGAGGTCCTGTGGTTCCGCGTTGCCGAGAACACGATGGACAATTTCATGGCCCGCCAGTCGGCGGCCAACAAACTCTAGGCTTCGTCGCCTGGGAATCTGGAAAACCCCGCTCCGGCGGGGTTTTCTTTGTCTGCATGTTCCCGGCAACTGCTTTCCATCGCCGTTGCGCCATGCGATAACCCGGCCAACAAGGCGTGGTTCGCGTGGCAGAAGGCGCGCGTTCGGTAAGCAAGAAACCTAGGGAGATAACCAAATGCAACGTCGCAAATTCCTGCGCACGGCCGGTGTCGGCGGTGCGACGGTCGCCACCGCGGGCGTCCTGGCCGCTCCGGCAGTCGCCCAGTCGATGCCCGAGGTGAAGTGGCGCATGGCGTCCAGCTTCCCCAAGTCGCTCGACACGATCTACGGCGCCGGCGAGTTCTTCGCCAAGCGCGTCGCGGCGCTCACCGACAACAAGTTCCAGATCCGCGTCTTCGCGGCCGGCGAGATCGTCCCGGGCCTGCAGGTCGTCGACGCCGTCCAGAACGAGACCGTCGAGTGCGGCCATACCGCCGCATACTACTATGTAGGCAAGGACCCGACCTTCGCCTTCGACACGGCGCTGCCGTTCGGCCTCAACACCCGCCAGCACAATGCCTGGGTCTATTTCGGCGGCGGCCTCGAGCTGATGCGGGAGTTCTACAAGGAGTACAAGATGACCTCCTTCCTGATGAGCCATACGGGCGCTCAGATGGGCGGATGGTGGCGCAAGGAGATCAAGACGCCCGAGGACATGAAGGGCGTGAAAATGCGCATCGGCGGCTTCGCCGGCCAGGTGATGGCGAAGCTCGGCGTGGTGCCGCAGCAGATTGCCGGCGGCGACATCTACCCGGCGCTGGAGAAGGGCACGATCGACGCGGCGGAGTGGGTCGGCCCCTACGACGACCAGAAGCTCGGCTTCAACAAGGTGGCGCCGTACTACTACTATCCCGGCTGGTGGGAAGGGTGCGCGGCGCTGTCCCTCTACTGCGGCGACAAGGCGTTCGACGCACTGCCGCCGATGTACAAGGAAGCGATCGCGGTCGCGTCGGGCGACACGGTGAGCTGGTCGGTCGCCAAGTACGATGCCCAGAACCCACGCGCGCTCCGTGAGCTGGTGGCCGCCGGAACGAAGTTCCTGCCGTTCCCGCAGTCGGTGATGGAAGCGTGTTTCGGCGCCGCGAACGAACTCTATGCCGAGACGATCGCCAAGAACCCGAAGTTCAAGAAGGTCTATGATTCCTGGAAGCCTTTCCGGAACGAAGAAGTTCTCTGGTTCCGGGTAGCCGAGAACACCTTCGACAACTTCATGGCGCGCCAGTCTGCTGCCAACAAACTCTAGAACTTCCGGCCCGGCCGGTCGAAAGCCCCGCTTCGGCGGGGCTTTCTGTTGTCGGGGTAGGCCATTTCACGCCGGAACATTGCATATATTTAAGGATTTTCCGGCAGGCGGGCGCTTTTCAAAGTCAATTTCGCATGCCAGTGTTGCAGGTGCTGAAGGGGGCCATGAAGGCAACCACGGGAGGAAAGAGAAATCATGCAGCGTAGGAAATTCATCAGGACCGCAGGCGTTGGCGCTGCGGGAGTTGCGGCGGCGACCACGATCGCCGCGCCGGCCATTGCCCAGAGCATGCCGGAAGTGAAGTGGCGTCTGACGTCGAGCTTCCCCAAGTCGCTGGATACGCTCTACGGCGGCTCCGAGCTTTTCGCCAAGATCGTCGGCGAGATGTCGGACGGCAAGTTCCAGATCCGTCCGTTCGCCGCAGGCGAAATCGTTCCCGGCCTGCAGGTTGCCGATGCGGTGCAGAACGGAACGGTCGAGGCCGGCCAGACGGCCGCCTACTACTATTTCGGCAAGCATCCGAACTTCGTGTTCGAGACGGGGCTGCCGTTCTCGATGAACCAGCGCCAGTATTATGCTTGGCTGGAGTTCGGTGGCGGCCACGAACTGATCAACGACTTCTACAAGGAGTATAATTTCCGCTCCCTCACCTTTGGCGGCACCGGCTGTCAGATGGGCGGCTGGTTCCGCAAGGAAATCAAGTCGATGGACGATATGAAGGGCCTGAAGTTCCGCGTCGGCGGCTTCGCCGGCCTGATCCTCACGCGCCTCGGTGTGGTGCCGCAGCAGATCGCCGGCGGCGACATCTATCCGGCGCTCGAGAAGGGCACGATCGACGCCTGCGAATGGGTCGGTCCCTACGATGACGAGAAGCTCGGCTTCAACAAGGTCGCGAAGTACTACTACTATCCGGGCTGGTGGGAAGGCGCGTCGGTCGGCTCGCTCTACATCAACAACGACGCGTGGGCGAAGCTGCCGAAGCCCTACCAGGCGATGGTCGAGGCTGCGGCCGGCCGGGTCACCTCCTGGATGGTGCCCAAGTACGACGCTGGCAACCCGCCCGCGCTGCGTCGCCTCGTGGCGGCCGGCACCGAACTGCGCCCGTTCCCGCGCGCCGTCCTCGAGCCCTGCTTCCTCGAAGCGTACAAGTACTACGACGAACTCTCGGCCAAGGATCCGAAGTTCAAGAAGATCTACGACAACATGAAGGCCTTCCGCGCCGACGAGAACCTGTGGTTCCGCGTGGCCGAGAACACCTTCGACAACTTCAACTTCGCGATGTCGGCCCAAGGCCGATAGAAGCAAGCCTGACAAAGAAAAGCCCCGCCGGTTGGCGGGGCTTTTTTGTGCCTTCGATCTATTTGAAGACGGGTGGGGCGGTATCTTCCGTGGGTGGCGCCTCGATCTCGATCTTCACCTTGCTCGGATCGACGCCATGCGGCTTGTCCAGGAAGAACGTGACCGTCTGCGGCACGAAGATCACGATCGCTACCATGATGAGTTGCAGGAGCACCCAGGGGATCGATCCCCAGTAGATATCCGAACTCTTCACCTCCTTGGGTGCCACGCTGCGCAGGTAGAACAGCGCGAAGCCGAAGGGTGGGTGCATGAACGAGGTCTGCATGTTCACGCAGAGCATGACGCCGAACCAGATGAGGGCGGCATCGGCACCGACGACCGGCGTGAGCAGCTTCTGCGCGACCGGCGCCAGCATCGGGATGATGATGAAGGCGATCTCGAAGAAGTCGAGGAAGAAGGCCAGGAAGAAGACGAACAGGTTGACGACGATGAGGAAGCCCCAGACGCCGCCCGGCAGGCTGGTCAGCAGCTTCTCGACCCAGTGACCGCCGTCGACGCCGGCAAAGGAGATCGAGAAGCAGGTGGCGCCGACCAGAATGAAGGCGACCATAGCCGTGATGCGCATGGTTGCCTGAAAGGCCTGCACGATCAGGTCCCTCAGCTCCTTGTGCTGCCAGGCCCGCCAGCACAGCCAGATGATCGCGGCGAACATGACCGTGAAGGCGACCTTGAAGGCGAACGACTTGAAGGCAACGATCCCGATCAGGGCGCCGATGATGGCGGCGGCGCAGCCGCCGAGGAACATGGTGCGGTCGAACTTGGTCAGTGGTGCGTTTCGCACCACCGCCAGGACGATCGCACCGATCGTGCCCATGGCGCCCGCCTCCGTGGGCGTCGCCAGGCCCATCATGATGGTGCCCAGAACGAGGAAGATGAGCACCGCCGCAGGGATGATGCCCCAGGCACACTTGATGAGCAGCGCCTTCCCGAACAGCGTCCGGGGCACCGGGGGCAGCGCGGCCGGCTTCACCAGCGTCAGGTAGAACGTGTAGGCGGCAAACAGGGCGATCTGCAGAAGGGACGGCCCCCAGGCGCCGAGATACATGTCACCCACCGACTTGCCGAGCTGGTCGGCCAGCACGATCAGCACCAGCGAGGGCGGCACGAGCTGTGTGATCGTGCCCGACGCGGCCAGCACGCCGGTCGCGTAACGCATGTCATACTTGTATCGCATCATCACCGGCAGGGTGATCATGGCCATCGCGATGACCTGGGCGGCTACGGTGCCGGTAATGGCGCCCAGGATGAACCCCACGATGATGGTAGAGTAACCCAGCCCGCCCTTGATGGGGCCAAACAGCTGGCCCATCGATTCGAGCATGTCCTCGGCCAGCCCGCATTTCTCCAGGATGGCGCCCATGAAGGTGAAGAACGGGATGGCGAGTAGCAGCTCGTTCGACAGGATGCTGCCGAACACGCGGCCCGGGATGGCCTGCATGAAGGCCATCGTGAAGTAGCCCATCTCGATCGACAGGAACCCGAAGAAGAAGCCGACCGCGCAGAGCGAGAAGGCGACCGGGTAGCCGATGATCATGAAGACGACCAGGCCGCCGAACATCAGCGGCGGCATATAATCGAGAGGAATCATTGCGTGGGCCTCTCGTAGTGGGCTTCGAGGCTATCCACGGCATATCCGTTGAGGAAGGCCACCCGCTTGATGAGTTCGGAAAGGCCCTGAAGGGCGACCAGGGCAAAGCCGACCGGAAGGACCAGCTTGATCGGCCAGCGTAGCAGGCCGCCTGCGTTCGAGGAGTGCTCGTAAACGTTGAACGACTGAATGAAGAACGGCCAGCTCAGCCAGGCCAGGATGGTGCAGGTCGGCAGGAGGAAGACCAGCGTTCCGAGAATGTCGATCCAGAGTTGTCCGCGGCGGCTCATGTTCATGTAGAGGAGGTCGACCCGCACATGCTCGTTGCGCTTCATCGTATAAGCTGCGCCGAACATCACGATGACGGCGAACATGTACCACTGGATCTCGAGCCATGCGTTCGAACTGGTGTCGTAAGCGTAGCGCACCATGGCATTGCCGGCGCTGACAACACACGCCAGCAACACGAGCCAGTTGCAGACGGCACCTATTTTTTCGTTTAACGCGTCGATCAGCGCGCTGAATGCCAGCAATGAGCGCATCCCATCTCCCCTGAATGCGAGTTCTTATTTGGCCGCTCATCCGTTCTCGCCGACGGATACGCTTTCTTAACTTGGTCCGCTGCGCGATGCCATAGCCTGCATCGGTCCGCAATGCGGGCGAGGTGCGTCAAGTCGCTCCACCGCCGCGGAGTTGCCTACGCAGTAGGCAACTCCGTCCAGCCCTCCGGACCGAAGAATTCCAACGGACGGAACGAACGCTTGTAGGCCATCTTGTTCGAATCAGCGATCCAGTAGCCAAGAAAGACATAGGGCAGCCCCCGCCTGGCGGCGGCATTGGCCAGCCACAGGATCATGTGGGTGCCGAGTCCCCGTCGCGGATCCTGGGGATCGAAGAAGCTGTAGACCGCCGACACGCCGTTCGACAGCCAATCCACGAGGCATGCCCCCACCAGACGGCCATCGGCCGAATCTTCACGGAACTCGATGATCGCCGTATCGACCGGGCTCTCCTCGACCATGGCGCGGTAGTCGTCGAAGTCCATGTCGGCCATGTCGCCATCGCGATGGCGCGTCAGGACATAGCGCGAGAACAGCGAGAACTGCTCGCCGGTCGCCAGGGCCTGCGTTTCGATCGCGTGGACATGCTCGTTGCGGCGCTGGATGCGGCGCTGCGCCCGGCTGGGCTCGAAGTCCCGTACGCGGATGCGGACGGGGACGCAGGCTCTGCAACCGTCGCACAGCGGCTTGTAGACGAAGTGGTGCGAGCGGCGAAAGCCGGCGTCCGTCAGCGTGTCGTGCTGCGAGATGGCGTCGGGACCGCTCAGTTCCGTGACGAGCTTGGTCTCCAGGCGATGCGGCAGGTACGGGCAGCGCATCGCCGGCGTCGTGCGGAAAAATCTGAGGGACTGGATGTTCTGGCGGATGAACATGTGCTTGCGGTTGCGAGTGTACGCCTCGGGCGGGCGAAGGAAAGCGCCAGTTCTTGCCAAAGGCTGATGACGGCCCTCAGTCAGGGCCCTGGACGGCCCCGGACGAGCCGGCGAAACGGCACCAGGGCCAATCGTACCAGCTTCGGCAGCAGCCATATAAGGACGACCACGAACAATGCCAGCAGGCACAGAAAAGTGATCGGGTGGGCGATCGCCAGCGCCAGGCCACCGAACACCGTGACGTCTTCGCCGAGGGAGGCAAGGACGTTGCTGAATGGTTCCGGCGAACTGTTGATCAGCGCACGCGAGCCGGTCTTGGCAATGTGGGTCCCGGCCGCGAGCGTTCCGCCCAGCAGGCCGGCGACGACCGAGACTTCCGGGCTGAGGCCGCCCGCCGCGCCATACGCCAGCAGCACGCCGGCAGGAATGCGCACGAAGGTCTGCAACACGTCGTTGATGCTGTCGACGTAGGGGATCTTGTCGGCGAAGAAGTTGAGCGCGAACAGGATCGCCGCCAAGCCCAGCACCCAGGACGATTCGAGGACCTGCAGGTCGTGGGACAGGGTGACCAGACCGAGGCGTTGTGCGAGACCCAGGACCAGCACGGCGGCATAGGCGTTCAGTCCGCTGGCCCAGCCGGCCGCCAGGGCAACGGCGATGGCGGTGAGGGTTTCGGCGCTCATGCGTGCGACGCTACAGAGCGCGCCGCGCCTTGAAGGCGGTGGCGAGAGTCCCGTCGTCGAGCCAGTCGAGTTCGCCGCCCACCGGCACGCCGTGGGCAAGCCGGGTCAGCGGCACGTCGTGCTCGGCCAGCCGCTCGGCGAGGTAATGCGCCGTCGTCTGCCCGTCGACCGTCGCATTGGTCGCCATGATCACCTCGCGGATGCCGCCGGCGGAAACGCGCTTCACCAGGTTGCCGATGTTGAGCTCCTCCGGACCGATCCCATCGAGCGCTGAAAGCGAGCCCCCCAGCACGTGATAGCGGCCGGAGAAGATGCGACCGCGCTCCATGGCCCACAGATCGCCGACATCCTCCACGACGCAGATCAGGCCGGGATCGCGGCGGGGATCGGCACAGATCGAGCAGGGGTCGATCGTGTCGAGGTTGCCGCAGATGCCACAGGACCGGATGGCTCGCGCCGCGTCGGCCAGTGCGGCGCCCAGCGGCTGCATCAGCGTCTCGCGCTTCTTCAGGAGATGCAGCGCCACGCGGCGCGCCGAGCGCGGGCCCAGCCCCGGCAGGCGGCCGAGGAGCTGGATCAGCCGCTCGATCTCCGGGCCGTTCATCGGCGGTTCGTCCCTAGAGCTTGAAGCCCGGCGGCAGCGGCAGTCCGCCGGTGATATCGCGCATCTGCTCCTGCACGGTCTGCTCGACCTTGGCGCGGGCGTCGTTGGCGGCCGCCACGATCAGGTCCTCGACCACGCCCTTGTCCTCGGGCTTGAAGAGCGAGGCATCGATCTCGATCCTGCGGGTCTCGTTCTTGCCGTTGACCGTGACCTTCACCAGGCCGGCGCCCGACGAGCCCACGATTTCCAGGCGCTCGAGCGCCGCCTGCAGCTCCTGCATCTTCTGCTGCATCTGCTGGGCCTGCTGCATCAGGCCGCCAAGGTCCTTGAGCTTGTCGAACATCAGTACTCGCTTTCCGGGATATCGTCGTCGGCCGGGTATTCCTCGGCGGGAGGCGGCTCTTCGGCCGGGAAATCGCCGAGGCCGGAGACCAGGGAGGTCTGCTCGCCCTTGCGCCGGACCGTGTCGAGCTTGGCACCGGGGAATGTCTTCAATATGGCCAGCACCAGCTCGTTGTTCTCGGCGGAGCTGCGCAGATCGTCTGCCTTGGTGGCCTTCTGCTGGATGAGCGTCGGCCTGCCTTCGGCGCTGGAAACCGAGGCGATCCAGCGGCGGCCGGTCCACTGGCTCAGCAGTTCGCTGAGGCGTGGCGCCAGATCGGCCGGCGCCTTGGGCTCCGGCCGGAATTCGATCAGGCCCGGCTCGCAACGCACCTCGTGCACATGATGCATCAGGCTGTGGACCAGCCGGGCCTCGCGGCGCGTCTCGAACAGCGCCACGACCTCGGTGAAGTTGCGCGGCGCCGGCATCGCCGGCGCCGCCTGGGCGGCAACTGCCGTGGCCGGTTGGGTCGCCAGGCGCGCTGCTGCGCCGCCACCACCGTTGCCTCGTGGCGCTGGCGGAGCGGATGCGCCAGCGGCCGGAACGCCGCCGCCATTCTGCAGCGACTTGATGGCGTCGGCGGGCGAGGGCAGGTCGGCGACGTAGCAGAGCCGGATCAGCGTCATCTCGGCGGCGCGCAGCGGCGAAGGAGCCGCGAGCGTTTCCTGCAGCCCCTTGAGCAGCAACGTCCAGGCCCGCGTGAGCGAGGCCATGGAGAGTTTGCCAGCCATGGCCAGTCCCTGGGCGCGCTCGCTGTCGGCCGTCGAGGCCGCGGCGTCGGGCGCCACCTTGAGACGCGTCACCCAGTGCGTGAGTTCCAGCAGGTCCTGCAGCACGACCACGGGATCGGCGCCGGAATCGTGCATCTCGCCCAAGGTCGCGACCACGGCCGGGGCGTCGCCGCGCATCACCTTCTCGAACAGTTCGAGGACGCGGCTGCGGTCGGCCAGGCCCAGCATGTCGCGGACCTGCGCCGCATCGACCACGCCGCCGCCATGGGCGATCGCCTGGTCGAGCATGGAGAGACCGTCGCGCACCGATCCGTCGGCGGCGCGCGCCAGCAGGGTCAAGGCCTCGGGTGAAATCTCCACCTTTTCGGCCTGTGCGATCTTGCCGAAATGCTCGACCAGCGTTTCCTGCGGCACGCGCTTCAGGTCGAAGCGCTGGCAGCGCGACAGGACCGTCACCGGCACCTTGCGGATCTCGGTGGTGGCGAACAGGAACTTGACGTGCGGCGGCGGCTCTTCGAGCGTCTTCAGCAACGCGTTGAAGGCCTTCTCCGACAGCATGTGCACTTCGTCGATGATGTAGACCTTGTAGCGCGCCGAGACGGGGCGATAGCGCACGCCCTCAATCAGCTCGCGCACGTCGTCGATGCCGGTGCGGGAGGCCGCGTCCATCTCGATCACGTCGACATGGCGGTCCTCGGTGATGGCCTTGCAGTTGTCGCAGACGCCGCAGGGATCGACCGTGGGACCGCCGGTGCCGTCCGGGCCGACGCAGTTCAGCGCGCGGGCGATGATGCGGGCGGTCGTCGTCTTGCCCACGCCGCGCACGCCGGTGAGCATGAAGGCATGCGCGATTCGGCCGGTGGCGATGGCGTTGCGCAGGGTGCGCACCATCGCCTCCTGGCCGACCAGGGTCGTGAAATCGACGGGACGGTATTTGCGAGCGAGGACGCGATAGGGGGGTGCCGGATCTTCCGGGCCCTTGGTGGCCTGCGCCATGGCGATCACCCGCTATTCTGCGCCGTGGCCCCTTCAGGCCCGGCGGTCATCGCGCCCGGGCCACCCGCCCTCCGCGGCGGCGCGCGCAGGGGAACGGGTGAGAGACCGGCATGACCCGAAGCGAATTCGTTACGGCTGCTTCCTTCCGGATCTGACCGGGTTGGCGACTGCTCCGCCCACGCCGGCCCCTCGAGGCGGTTATATCAGGAGTCTGGGCGCCCGGCGCAAGGCCAGAGTGAAATCCTTGTGAGCGACCTTCGAAAGACTCCACAAGATATTGATTTGGAATGGTTAACTGTGCCGCCGGTGAAGGGCGAGTTCCGCTAAGACGAGGTGAGGGTGGCTTGTCCTACGGCGCCGGGCGCTTCCACGGCAAAGTCCACGGTGACGCTGCCGGCCCTCTCGAAGACCAGGGTGATCGGCAGTTTGCCGCCAACCGCCAGCGGCGAGGCGAGGCCGCTCATCAGCAGATGATAGCCGCGCGGCTTGAGGATCTGCTGGTTGGCCGGCGGGATGACGAGGCCACCGTCCTGCTTTCGCATTTCGAGCACCGGGCCCTTGACCCGGATGGCATGGATTTCGACGACGCCTGCGGCGGGGCAGCTGGCGGAAACGAGCCGATCCGTTTCGCCGTCGTTGACCACCGTCATGTAGCCGCCGGCGATATCCGGATGGGATGAAGACGACCGGGCCCAGGGCTTGACGATCTGCAGCGGGCCGAGGCTGGCGGCCGGAACTTCCTTTGGCTCAGAACGACGCAGCCACTTCAGCAAAATCCCTCCTCCACCGCGCCGTCAGTGCGCGAAATAGTGCATGCCGCCATCGACCGGGATGACAGCGCCCGTGATGTAGCGCGCCGCCGGAGAGGCCAGAAAGGCGACGAGATGTGCCACATCCTCCGGCTCGCCGAAATAGCCGATGGGGATGTTTCGCTCGATGAAGCTGCGGCGGGCTTCCTCGGTCGGGTGGAGTTTCTGCAGGATCTGCTCGCTGTTGATGCGCCCCGGCTGAATGGTGTTCACCGTGACGTCGTCGGCGGCGACATCGCACGACAGGCCCTTTGCCCACAGATGCAATGCGGCCTTGGCGGCGATGGCGGCGTTCAGACCGCGTGGTTCCATGGAACCGCTGATGTTGACGATCCGGCCCCATTTGCGCGCCCGCATCGCGGGCAGCAGGTCCTGGGTCAGCAGTCGCGCCGCCGTGAAGTTGAGCGCGAACGCCTCCTCCCAGACATCCTCGCCGGCCTCCGGTCCGGTCGGCCGTGACCCCCCGGCGCAGTTCACCAGGATGTCGATCGGGCCGAGCAACATGCCGGTTTCGGCTGCGATACGTGCAAGGTCGTTCCTGTCGGTGACGTCGCCCGCGATCGCGGTCACGCCGTCCAGACGCTCGATCCTGTCGGCCCGCCGTGCCGTCGCGACGACACGCGCCCCCTGTTGCGAGAGGAGCCTGACCACCCCCGCACCGATTCCGGAGCTTGCGCCGGACACGAGGCAGGTCCGGTCCCTGAGCTGATAATCCATCGCGCCTTGATGGAGGAGAACGCGGGGCCTGCCAAGGGAGGGCTCGGGACCGCGAGCGGCTTCAGCCGCCGCGCACCTTCTGCGTCGCCTCGACGTCGACGACGCCCTTGGCCGAGATCACGACGCCATAGTCTCGCAGCGCGGTCTCGACCGAGATCACCTCGTCCAACACGTCGTCCGCCACGTCGGCCGGATCGCGCTCCAGCGGGTTGCCGTAGCCGCCGCCCGCGGGGCCGTAGCAGACGAAGCGGCCGTCCCTGGCGATGTTCATGTGTGGCACCTTGGAAGGCAGGGCGCGGTCGGCCTGGCCGGGGACCATCAGGTCGAGCTTGGCGGGCACACCTTCGCTGCCGCCCAAAAAGCCCCAGGGCCGGTAGCGATGGCCTTCGCCCTCGACCGAGGCGCCGCCGTCGCTCAGGAAGGCGAACTCCCGCACCGAGCCCAGGCCGCCGCGCCATTTGCCGGCGCCGGCCACGTCCTCGCGCAATTCGTAGCGCAGCACGCGCAGGGGCAGATGGGTTTCGATGTCCTCGATCGGATTGTTGCGGGTGTTGGCATAGAGCGTGTCGACCGCGTCCATGCCGTCCTTGCCCAGACGCCCGCCATAGGAGCCCTCGAAGATCTCCATGTGCACCCAGTGGGTCTCATCCTTGAGGCCGGAGAAGGCGATGACCTTGAGATTGCCGATGCCGGCGGAGACGTTGCCGGGCATGGCCTGCGACAGCGCCTTCATCACCGTGTCGGCGAGCTGGTTGCCTGGGCAGAAGCGCGCGATCGTCGGCGCGGGGAAGGTCGGGTTGGCCAGGCAGCCCTTGGGCGCCACGATGGTGATCGGCCGGATGAGGCCTGCGTTGACCGGAATATGACCGTGGATCTCGGTGTCGAGCAGCACCGAGCGGATGGTGAGCCAGATCGCGATGTCGGCGGTGCCTTCGAGCGGCATGTTGATCGGCCGGTCGGGCACCTGCGGTGCCGTGCCGGTGAGATCGACGACCAGCGAGTCGTCCTTCTTGATGATGGTGACGACGAGCGGCAGTTCCTTCTTGGTCGGATCGTCGCTGTCGAGATAGCCGTCGATCGCCGTTTCGGCGCGATAGACGCCGTCAGGAAGCTTGGCGATCGCCTGGCGCATCAGTCGCTCCGCATGATCCATCAGCGCGGCGCACGCCTGCTCGAACGTCTCCAGCCCGTAGCGCTCGACCAGTTCGACCATGCGCTCCGCACCGATGCGAGCCGCCGCCACCTGGGCATCCATGTCGCCGACCACGAGGTCGGAGGCGCGGATATTGTCGCGCACGATCTGCCACACCGCGTCGTTCCGGACCCCACGGTCATAGACCTTGATCGCCTTGAACTGGAGACCCTCGGCATAGGCATCGATCGCTTCGACGATGCCGCAGGAGCCGGGCGACAGCGCGCCGATGTCGAGATGGTGTGCGGTGGTTGCGGCAAAGGCGATCAGGCGGCCCTGGACGAAGACCGGGACGATGAAAGCCACGTCGGGGCCGTGGCTCGCGCCGGAATAGGCGTCGTTGTGCATGATGACGTCGCCCGGGCGGATCATCTCGCCGCGCGCGGCGAGGATGCGCTGGATGCCGCGCACATAGCCCGGGATCGGTCCGGACTGCAGCGGCGTCGACTGTGCCGATTCGGCCAGGCCGCGGCCTTCCGCGTCCACGAGCGCCGCTCCGAAATCCTCCGATTCGCGGATGATCGAGGAGTAGCTCATGCGCATCAGCTTGTAGCCCATCTCGACGGCGATGTTCTCGAGCGCGCCCTGGATCACACTGCTGGTGATCGGGTCGATGCGGTCGGGCTTGGTCGCAGACTGGCGGGCGGTGGCGGGGCTCATTGCTTGGCCTCCTTGCGGATCATGAGATTGCCGGCCGTGTCGGCCTCGAAGCTGAAGTGCGGCGGCACGACGGTGGTGGTGTCCATCTGCAGGACGATGGCGGGACCGGGAATGCGCTCGCCGACCGGCAGCAGGTCGCGGCGGTAGAAGGTGGTCGGATAGTCGGCGAGCTTGCCGTCGACCCGGAAGGTGCCGTTGCCGGAGCGCACTGTCGCACTGCTGAGAGAGCGGGCGCCGTCGGGCACGGGCTTGGCGATGGTCGCGGCGCTGGCCGCGCCGACCAGGCGCAGGTTCACGATTTCGATCGCCGACGCGGCGAAGTGATGGCCGTACTCACGCTTGTGGACCTCGTGGAATGCCTCGAACGCCTGGGCAAGGGCCGCCTCGTCTAGCGTGCCATCGGGGAAGGTCACCCGTAGTTCGTAGCCCTGGCCGACGTAGCGCAGATCGCCTCGGCGCTCGAAAGTCACCTGGGCGAGATCGATGCCGTCGGCCCCGAACCGCCCGGCCAGTTCCTTCGCCATGGCGTCGAAGTCGGCATTGATACGCGCAATGTCGGCGGCGCCCGAGACCTGGAAAGAGGTGCGGATCGCGTCGTAGCGCAGGTCGCTGATCAGCAGGCCGACCGCCGAGGTGATGCCGGGATGTGGCGGTACGATCACCTCCGTGACGCCCAGCATGTCGGCCACTTCGGCGCCGTGCAGCGGCCCGGCGCCGCCGAACGCCACCAGGGCGTAGTTGCGCGGATCGATGCCCTTCTGGACGGTGCGGGAGCGGATGGCGTTGGCCATGTTGGCGTTGATCAGGGTGATCACGCCCTCGGCGGCCTCGCGGTCGGAGAGGCCGAGCTCGCGCGCAAGTTCGCCGATCACGCGGCGGGCCGCGACCTCGTCGAGCGACATGCCGCCGCCCAGGAAATTGCCGCCGTCGAGCCGCCCCAGCATCACGTTGGCGTCGGTCACGGTGGCGCGGGTGCCGCCGCGTCCATAGGCGGCGGGACCGGGTACAGCCCCGGCCGAGCGCGGCCCGACCTTGAAGGCGCCGGCCTGGTCGACATAGGCGATCGAGCCGCCGCCGGCGCCGATCGTGTGCACGTCGATCATCGGCACCAGAACGGGGAAGCCGGCGATCCAGGTGTCGCGCGCCGTGGCCTCGCCGAAGCCGCCTTCGGTGACGATGCCGATATCGGCCGAGGTGCCGCCGACGTCGAATGTGATGAGGTTCCGCTTGTCAGAGAGCGAGCCTGCCCAGTCGCCGCCGATCACGCCGGCGGCCGGCCCGGAGAGGAGGGTTAGCACCGGCCGCTCGGCCACCATACCAGGCGTCGCGACGCCGCCGTTGGACGCCATGATGCGCAGGTCGGCCTTGAAGCCCGAAGCCTCAATCTCCGATTCGAGGCGGGTCACGTAGTTGCGCACCTTGGGACCCACGAAGGCATTCATGGCCGTCGTCGTGAAGCGCTCGAATTCGCGGAACTGCGGCGACACCGACGAGGAGGTCGTGGCGAAGCAGTCCGGATACTCTTCGCGCACGATCTCCAGGGCGCGCGCCTCGTGCGTGGCATCGAGATAGGAGAAGAGGAAGCAGATTGCGATGGCCTCCACGCCCGCTTCCTTCAACTCGCGAACCGCCTGGCGCACACCCTCCTCGTCGAGCGGTTCCAGGACCTCGCCGCGCGGCGGTATCAGCCGCTCCGTCACAGTCTTGCGATGGCGCCGCTTCACCAGCGGCCGGTCCTGCCAGGGAATGTCCTGCATGATCGAGTAGTGCTGCGGCCGCTGGTGGCGGCCGATATGCAGGATGTCGCGGTAGCCGCCGGTGGTGATCATGCCGGTCACGGCGCCGTCGTGCTCGAGGATCGCATTGGTCGCGATGGTCGTGCCGTGGAATACCGTGTCGATCGTCTCGCGCGGGATCGAATACTTGTCGCAGAGGGCCATCAGCCCCTCGATGACGCCGCGCGACGGGTCGTCCGGCGTCGTCGAGATCTTGTGCACCGCGGTGCGGCCGGCCTCGGTGTCGGCATAGACCAAGTCCGTGAAGGTCCCGCCCACGTCCACGCCGATCAACCGCATTGCCGCCTCCCGCTGTTTGCCCGTTGGTTGGGTTCGGCCCAGGGCGAGCAAGAGCCGCGCCAACATCTTCTTGGGATGGGAGACTGTCCCCAGGGAATTTACAACGCTGGCATGCAGCTTGCTTGCTTTGTGGCATGGCCAAGCAGCCGGACATTGAACTCGTTGCCCTGACGAAGCGCTACGGTGAAGCGGTGGCGGTCGATTCGATCAGCCTGCGCATCCCGGCCGGGTCCTATTGCTGCCTTCTGGGCCCCAGCGGCTGCGGCAAGACCACGACGTTGCGCATGATCGCGGGTCACGAGGAGGCCACGGAAGGCGATATCATCCTGGGCAGCGAAAACATCACTGGCCTTCCGCCGGCGGGCCGCGGGACCGCGATGATGTTCCAGAGCTACGCGCTGTTTCCGCATCTGGATTGCACCGACAATGTGGCGTTCAGCCTCAAGATGCGCGGCATCGACAAGGACACGCGCCGCTCCCGCGCCGTCGACATGCTGAAGCGCGTGCACATGGAGGCCTATGCCGGGCGCCTTCCGTCCCAGCTTTCCGGCGGTCAGCAGCAGAGGGTCGCGCTGGCGCGGGCGCTGATCACCGATCCGCAGGTCCTGCTGCTCGACGAGCCGCTGTCGGCGCTCGATCCCTTCCTGCGCATCAAGATGCGCGAGGAGCTGAAGAGCCTGCAGACGCGGCTCGGGATCAGCTTCATCCATGTGACGCACAGCCAGGACGAGGCGATGGCCCTGGCTGACCTCGTCGTGGTGATGAACGGTGGCAAGATCGAGCAGGCCGCACCGCCGCGCGAAGTCTTCAACAAGCCGGCCTCCGCCTTCGTCGCCAGGTTCATCGGCGGCCACAACGTGCTGCCCGCGGCGGTTGCCCGCGCGCCCGTCGTTCCGGGCGTGGACGGCGCGCCGTTCGTCGCCATTCGGGCCGACCGCATGTCGGTGCAAGCCGGCACCTCGGTCGAAGCGGGCGCCACATCGCTCCAGGGCGTGGCGCGCTCGGTCGAATATCTCGGGTCGACCGTGCAGGTCGGCATCGATGTGATCGGACTCGACACGTTGTCTGCCACACTGTCGGAGGCGCGCTTCGATGCGTCGCCCGTGCGGCCCGGCGAGCCCGTGCTCCTGTCGTGGAATCCCGAGGACGTACACGTGCTCGGGCGTTGACGGACGTTGAGGGGAGGCGGCCCCGCGCCGTCGGAGACTGAAGGAGGAAGACGAGATGGCTCGGAAATCGAATGGCAGCATCGGCCGCCGCAGGATGCTCAAGGGCGCGGCCGGGATAGCGGGCGCAGCCGTCGGCAGCGGCGCGATCACCGGCTTTCCGGTGATCTGGGCGCAGAACAACAAGAATATCGTGCTGCGCCAGTGCGGCACCGGCGTCTCGGCGATCAACGAGATCGCCGAGAAGTGCAAGGCCGACCTCGGCATCACGCTGCAGATGACGGCGCTGGATTCCGACGCGGTCGTCCAGCGCGTCGTGACGCAGCCCAATTCTTTCGACATCGGCGACATCGAATACTGGATGATCAAGAAGGTCTTCGGCGCCAACACGCTGCAGGCGATGGATGTCAAGAAGATCAAGCTGTTCGACAAGATCGTGCCGATCTTCACCACCGGCAAGCTGAAGCCCGACAGCGTGATCGCCCAGGGCACGGCGCCCAGCACGGTGAGCTTCGTCGAGGGCGCGGGCTCGACCAAGTTCGCCAAGGACCAGACCCAGTGGTTCACCATCGTGCCCACGATCTACAACGCCGATACGCTCGGCATCCGGCCCGACCTGGTCGGCCGCAAGATCGATTCGTGGAAGGACATCCTCGATCCGAAGTTCAAGGGCAAGACGTCGATCCTGAACATCCCGTCGATCGGCATCATGGACGCCGCGATGATCTGCGAGGCGGCCGGCATCGTGAAGTACGGCGACAAGGGCAACATGACCAAGGCGGAGATCGACAAGACCATCGATTTCCTGATCAAGACCAAGAAGGACGGCCAGTTCCGCGCCTTCTGGAAGACCTTCGACGAATCGGTGAACCTGATGACGTCGGGCGAGGTCGTGATCCAGTCGATGTGGTCGCCCGCGGTCTCGGCGGTGCGCGGCAAGGGCGTCCCCTGCGTCTACCAGCCGCTCAAGGAAGGCTACCGCGCCTGGGGCGGCGGCCTGGCGCTGGCCAAGCACCTGCAGGGTGCGCAACTCGACGCGGCCTACGACTACATCAACTGGTACCTGTCCGGCTGGGTCGGCGCCTTCCTCAACCGCCAGGGCTACTACTCGGCGGTGCTGGAGACGGCCAAGGCCAACATGACGGCCGACGAGTGGGGCTTCTGGATGGAAGGCAAGCCGGCCCAGGGCGACATCAAGAACCCGCAGGGCCAGATCGTCGAGAAGGCCGGCGCGGTTCGCGACGGCGGCTCGTTCTATGACCGCATGGGCGCCGTCGCCTGCTGGAACGCGGTGATGGATGAGGACCGCTACATGGTCCAGAAGTGGAACCAGTTCATCGCGGCCTGATCGAAGTAATTCCTAGGAGAGGGGCGCCGCTGATGTCCGTTCACCGGCGGCGCCTCACCCTCGAATGTCCCGCGTAAAGTCCTGGGTCACCTACCTGCAGGTCGCACCGCTCGCGCTGGTGTTCCTGCTGTTCCTCATCGTCCCGATCGCCACGATCGTGGTGGTGAGCTTCTTCGACTACAACACGACCCAGATCATCCCGGCCTTCCTGCTGCAGAACTACGAGGAGCTGCTGCTCTCGCCGGTGACCTGGCGGACCTACCAGCAGACGATACAGTTCGCCCTGATCACCTGGGCGCTCACCCTCGGCATCGGCTTCACCGTCGCCTATTTCGTGGCCTTCCACGTACGCTCGCCCACGATGCAGACGGTGCTGTTCCTACTCTGCACCATCCCGTTCTGGACCTCCAACGTCATCCGCATGATCTCGTGGATCCCGTTCCTCGGGCGCCACGGTCTTGCCAATACGACGCTGATGAACCTCGGCCTGATCAAGCAGCCGCTGGAGTTCCTGCTCTATTCGGACTTCTCGGTCGTGCTGGCCTATGTCCACCTCTACACGCTGTTCATGGTGGTGCCGATCTTCAACTCGATGATGCGCATCGAGCGCAGCCTGCTCGAAGCGGCGCGCGACGCCGGCGCGAGCGGCTGGCAGACATTGGTCAACGTCATCCTGCCGCTCTGCAAGCCGGGCATCGCGATCGGCTCGATCTTCGTCGTCACCATCGTGATGGGGGACTTCGTCACGGTGCGCATGATGAGTGGAGGGCTGAGCGCCTCGGTCGGCCTGATGATGGCGAACGCCATGTCGCTGCTTCAGTATCCCGCCGCGGCGGCCAACGCGGTGATTCTGCTCCTGCTGGTCCTGTTCATCGTCGCGGCCATGATGCGCCTGGTCGACATCCGCAAGGAGCTGTGACGTGCAGCATGGCAAGCGCGGCCCCGCCTTCTGGCTCCTCGGCGCCTTCTTCTGCCTGTTCGTGCTGTTCCTCTACGGCCCGACGCTGACCATCCTGATCCTGTCGTTCCAGGGCCCGTCGGGCGGGCTCACCTTCCCGATGAACGGCGTGTCGCTGCACTGGTTCAGGAACCTGTTCGAGAAGCAGATGGTGGGCGACTTCGCGGGCTCGCTGCAGCGCTCGATGATCCTGGGCGTCGCCGTCATGCTGGTGACGGTCGTTGCCGCCTTCTCGGCGGGGCTCGCGTTCCGCTCGCGCTTTCGCGGCTCGGGCGTCATCTTCTATCTCGCCATCGCCAGCCTGATCGTGCCCTCGATTCTGATCAGCCTCGGGATTGGCCTGCTCTATCGGGTGCTGGGCTGGGATCCCGCGTGGTACAGCTCGGCCTTCGGCGCGCACCTGACCTGGACCCTGCCGTTCGGCCTGTTGATCATGTTCGCCGTCTTCAACCGCTTCGACCGGCGCTACGAGGAGGCCGCCCGCGACCTCGGGGCATCCTCGTGGCAGACGATCCGGCATGTCGTCGTCCCGATCCTGCTGCCCAGCCTGATCGGCGTCGGCCTGTTCGGCTTCACGCTCTCCTACGACGAGTTCGCCCGCAGCCTCTACACCGCCGGCACCTTCAATACCCTGCCGCTCGAGATCTATGGCATGACCACCAACGTGACGACGCCGGTCCTCTATGCGCTGGGCACCGTGACGACGGGCGTGTCGTTCGTCGTGATCGCGTTGTCGCTGCTGTCCGTCATGTGGCTGCGCCGCCGCCGGGCCCGTCATGGCAGCGATGCTGGAAAGGCCGCCTGAGATGACGCGTCGTGCAAGAGTGCTGCGCCTGCCTACGGCGGGCCCGCAGGATACGGCGCCGCTCAGCGCCGCCATCGCGTCGGGCGAGATCGACGCGGCGAGCATCGTGGCCATCGTCGGCAAGACCGAGGGCAATGGCTGCGTCAACGATTTCACGCGCGGATATGCCACCCTGGCTTTGAAGCTGGTGCTGGCCGAAGCGCTGGGCTGTCCGCTGGCGGAGATCGAGAAGCGGGTCGCCATCGTGATGTCGGGCGGTACGGAAGGCGGGCTGTCGCCGCACGTGATCGTCCTCTGTCGCGAGACCGCGCCGCCGCCGGCCTCTTCGGCTCCGCGACTGGCTATCGGTGTCGGCCTGACGCGTGCGTTCAAGCCGGAGGAGATCGGCCGGGCGCCACAGATCAAAGAGACGGCAGCGGCCGTCACGTCGGCCATGAAGGATGCCGGCATCGGCACGCCGCACGATGTCCACTTCGTGCAGATCAAATGCCCGCTGTTGACCAAGGAGCGAATCCAGGACGCCGCAAAGCGCGGCGCCACGACGGCGACCGACGACACCTACAATTCGATGGCCCTGTCGCGCGGCGCCTCGGCGCTGGGCGTCGCGCTCGCGCTCGGCGAGATCAAGGACGCGCCGGAAGACGCGATCTGCCGCGACTGGTCGCTCTATTCGCGGGTCGCCAGCACCTCGGCGGGCGTCGAACTCCTGCGCAACGAGGTCGTGGTACTGGGCAACGCGCACGGCTGGTCCGGTGACCTGCTGATCGATCACGACGTGATGCGCGACGCCATCGATGCCGGGGCGGCGCATCGCATCCTGGGACGGCTCGGCGTGACGGGCGACGATGTCACGGCCGTGCTGGCCAAGGCCGAAGCGGCGCCCTCGGGCGCAATCCGCGGCCGGCGGCACACGATGCTGGACGACAGCGACATCCACTCGACCCGCCACGCCCGTGCGCTGGTGGGCGGAGTACTGGCCGGCGTCGTCGGCGATACGATGCTCTACGTCTCCGGTGGCGCCGAGCACCAGGGCCCGGCCGGCGGCGGCCCCATCGCGATCATTGGGCGGGTCTGAGCGGCTGGGCTAAGCTCGCCGCATGACCGACACGAGCCCCTACGATCTTCTCGGCGTGCGCCGCCGCATCAATGCGGCGGGTGCGCTGACTCGCCTTGGAGGCGCGGTGATGGCGCCCGAGGTCGTGGCCGCCATGGCCGCAGCCTCGCGCGCATCGGTCGACATCGGCGAACTGCAGGACGCCGCCAGCGACCGCATCGCCGCGGCGACCGGCGCGGAGGCGGGACTCGTCACGACGGGGGCGGCGGCGGCGCTCACGCTCGCGGCCGCCGCTTCTATCGCGCGCTGGGACATCGCCAAGATGGCGGCGCTGCCCCATGCCGGCGCCTTTCCGCACGACATCCTGATCCCTCGGACCCAGCGCACCGGCTACGCACACGCGCTGGCGGCCTCGGGCGCGCGGCTGGTCGATATCGGCCACAACGATCGGGGAACGGGCGCGGGCGTGCGCGGTCTGGAAGCCTGGGAGATCGAGACGGCGCTCTCACCGTCGGTCGTCGCGATGGCCTTCTCGGTCAATGCGACGAGCATCGTCGACCTGCCGACCGCGGTCGCGACTTGTCGCGCCAACGGCATTCCCCTGATCGTCGACGCGGCGGCGCAGCTCCCGCCCAAGGAGAACCTGCGGCGCTTCGTCGACATGGGCGTCGACCTCGTCGCGTTCTCCGGAGGCAAGGCGCTCGGCGGCCCGCAGGCGTCCGGCATCCTGGCCGGCCGGCGCGATCTCGTGGCCTCGGCGCTGCTGCAGCAGCTCGACATGGATGTGGCCCCGGACACCTGGACGCCGCCGCGCCTCGTCGATCGGACGAACCTGCGCGGTGTCCCGCATCACGGGATCGGCCGCGGCTTCAAGGCCGGCAAGGAGGAGATCGTGGGACTGCTCGTGGCACTTGAGCGCTTCATCAAGGCCGATGATGCAGCTGCCAACGCCGCACTTCAGACGCGCCTGGAAGCGATCGCCGCTTTGCTGGACGGGGTCGATGTGAAGCTCATGCCGGCGGTGCACACCGGACGCGTCCCCGTGCTGGAGATCTCGCTGCCGGATGCGCTCGCCGTCAGTGCCAGGCTGCAGAGAGGCGACCCCCCGGTCCACCTGTCCGAACGGCACGCCGCGCGCGGCGTGCTCACGCTCGATCCGCAGGTCCTCCTGCCCGAACACGATGCGCCGCTCGCGGCGGCGCTTCGTGCTGTGCTTCAGTCGACCGTCGCCTGACCTTCGTCGCGATAGGCCCAGCAGGTGTCGGGCGGCAGGGTAAGGGCGACCTCGCCGTCGTTGTGACGGGCCGCCGTGCCGAGTTCCAGCACCTCGACCTTCTGGCCGCCGAACTCGACGTCGTAGATCGTCTGCATGCCCTGGTAGCGCCGCTCGACCACCCGGCCGGTGAAGCTGTTGGCGGGGCCGCGTTCGCCCAGGCGAATGTTCTCCGCGCGCAACGCCACGCGGGCATTGTCGCCGGCGGCGAGAGGCTGCGGCGTCCAAGCGGAGATCCGACCGGCGGCGCCGAGGTCGATGACGGCCTGGTCCCCCGTGCGCTCAAGAACCTTGCCCTTGAGCACGTTCGAGGCGCCGGTGAAGTTGGCGACGAAGGAATCGGCCGGCCTGTTGTAGATCTCGCCCGGGGGCGCCATCTGCAGCAGCTTGCCGTCCTTCATGACGCCGATCCGGTCGCCCAGCACCACGGCCTCGGACTGGTCGTGCGTCACGTAGAGGCCGGTCATGCCGGTCATCTTCAGGATGCGGCGCAGCTCGTCGCGCAGGCGGATGCGCAGCTTCGAATCGAGATTGGACAGCGGCTCGTCGAGCAGCAGGAGCTGCGGCCGGTAGACCAGGCTGCGCGCCAGGGCGACGCGCTGCATCTGGCCGCCCGACAGCGACGTCACCGGCCGCTGGGCGTATTCGCCCAGCCCGACCAGCTCGAGCGTGTCGCGGACCTTGGTCTCGATATTGTCGCTGCCGCTGGTGTTCTTGCGGCGATACTTCAGCGGATAGGCGACGTTCTGGTGCACCGTCATGTGCGGCCACACCGCATAGGACTGGAACACCATGCCGATGTCGCGTTCGCGCGGGCTGACCAGCGTGCCGCGCTCGGGCTCCGAGACGATGCGACCGCCGATCGAGATGCGGCCGCCGGTCGGATGTTCGAGGCCGGCAACGCAGCGGAGCGTCGTGGTCTTGCCGCAGCCCGAAGGCCCCAGCAGCACCACGATCTCGCCGGCCGGCACGTCGAAGCTCACGCCGTCGACGGCCGCCTTGCCGGTCCCGAACTTCTTGACCAGATCCTCGATGAGGAGCGCAGCGCTCACTGGCGGTACCCGTAGGTCTTGTTCCACTCTTCCATCCAGGAGGTGCGAAGATTGCTGAACTCGTCGAACTTCGGCACCCAGACCTTGATGACCTTGGGATCCCAGCCCTTCGGATAGGCCGGCGGCTCCTTGAGGGAGGTGATGTTGCCCAGCTTGTTGATCATGAAGGTCTGGCCTTCCTTGGACAGGCGCCAGTTCATGAACAGACGGGCAGCGTTCGGGTTCTTCGACGCCTTGGTGATTCCGTCGGCGTAGGGAACGATTGGCACGCCCTCGGGTGCGAAGATCGCCTCGGCCGGGGCGCCCTCGACGATCTTGGTGTAGATGATGTTGTAGAGAAGCGGCGCGATCGAGACCTCGCCGCGGACCAGCGCGTCCGAAAGCGGCGCACCCGACGGATAGAGCGCGATGTTGAGCGCGGCCTGCTTCTTCCAGTAGTCATCGCCCAGAACCTGGCGCTCGAACATGATGCGCGTCCAGGTCGTGCCGCCCGACGGCC
>JAESFK010000183.1_pt1 | contig 45495 bp, 43 predicted proteins | sample 9269391 | NCBI WGS metagenome assembly JAESFK01 (sample SAMN14506231, study PRJNA617097) | algae metagenome | isolation source: Drouetiella hepatica UHER 2000/2452 and co-occurring heterotrophs from... | place: Slovakia: Slovak Paradise National Park, Hrabusice, Kosice Region | collected 2000-01-01
GTCCTGGAAGGGCGCGAAGCCGGGCTCGTTGCCCTCGAGGAGGAAGGTCTCGAAGAACCACGTGACGTGCGCCCGGTGCCACTTCGTCGGCGAGACGTCGGGCATCGACTGGACCGTCTGGTCCTCGGGGGAGAGCGGGGCGGCGAGGCGCTCGGTGTGCGAGCGCACCTCGTCGTAGCGGGCGGTGAGGCTGGTCGGATCCCATGTCGAGGTGGACACGGTGCTGCTCCTCTCGGTCGGTGCCGGTCGGGCGTGCCGTCCATCCTTACCCATCCCGCCGACAGCGAACCACTCCGAGGCGAACTGCCACCGAACCGTCAGGAATCCGTCACCTCCCGGCCGGGTACGGTGGCCGGGTCGTCGACACGGGAGGGACCGACGCATGACCACCACCGAGGGCACCGCCGCGCCCGAACGGCCGCACCGCGGCATCCGGCACGTGCTGCACCCGCAGGTGATCGGAGCGCTCATCGGCGCGGGTGGGGCGAGCGCCTTCGTCCACGCCAACCGGGGCGCGCTGCCGGAGCCCTGGCCGACCGTCGCCGTGCTCGCCTGGGCGGCGGCGCTGCTGGTCTGGGGCTGGGCGGTCCTGCTCCGTTCCCGCCGCCTGTCCGATGCCCGGCCCGCTCAGCGCGCGGGTCTCGTGTACGTCGCCTCGGTGGCCGGGATGCTGCTGACGTTCGCGGTCGGGCGCCGCGTGCTCGACGCCGTCGAGCGGCCCGAGCTGATGCCCGCCGTCGTCGTCATCGGTGTGGGGCTGCACTTCGTCCCCTTCGCCCGGGCGTTCGCGGCGCCGGTCTTCGGGGTCCTCGGATGGACGCTGGCGGCGATCGGTGTCGCCGGCCTGCTGCTCGGGCTGCTCGTCGGGGCCGTGCCCGTCGCCGCAGCCGCGGTCGCCACCGGGGTGGTCATGCTCCTCCTGATCGCCCTCGACGCCGTCCGTGACGGCCAGGTCGGCCCCTCCACCTCCTGACCCACGCGTCGCTCGTCGGCGAAAACCGTTGGCCCCGCAAGACACTCGGCCGCAGACTCGACCCGTGGAGATCACCGAGGGACTCGTCCGCCGGCTCGTCGACGCGCAGTTCCCGCAGTGGGCCGGACTACCGGTCACCGGGGTCCCTCGGCAGGGCAACGACAACCGCACCTTCCGCCTCGGCAGCGACCTCGCCGTCCGGTTGCCCTCGCACGAGCGGTACGTCGCCGGCATCGCCAAGGAGGATGCCGTGCTCCCGCTGCTGGCCCGCCACCTCGACCTGCCGGTCCCCGAGCCGGTGGCCGCCGGCCGGCCGAGCGCGGAGTTCCCGCACCCGTGGTCGGTGCGTCGGTGGCTCGCGGGCGACACCGCCGACCGCGCCGCCGGGCTCGACCGGGCCGCGTTCGCCCACGACCTGGGCGACGTCCTCCGCCGGCTGCGCGCCGTGCCCGTCGACGGCGGCCCGCTCGGCGGCGCGCACTCGTTCCACCGCGGGTGCCATCCCAGCGCCTACGGCCACGAGGTCCAGCAGGCGCTGGACACCTTCGACAGTGGGGACGTCGACCCCGACGCCTGCCGGGCCGTCTGGGCCCGAGCCGTCCGCTCGGTGTGGGACGCGGACCCGGTGTGGGTGCACGGCGACGTGGCGGTGGGGAACCTCCTCGTCGAGGACGGCCGGCTCGCCGCGCTCATCGACTTCGGCACCTGCGCCGTCGGCGACCCGGCCTGCGACCTCGTCATCGCGTGGACCTTCCTCGACGCCGACGAGCGGGCCGCCTTCCGCGCCGCCGTCGACCTGCCCGACGACGCCTGGGACCGGGGCCGGGGATGGGCGTTGTGGAAGGCGCTCGTCACCCACCCCGACAGCCCGCAGTACCCGACCCAGCGCCGGGCGCTCGCCGAGCTGCTCACCGAGGTCGGCTGACCGTCTCGACCCAGTGCGGGTTCTCCATCACCCCGAGCACGTTGCCGAACGGGTCGAGCACCGACGAGGTGACGAACCCCTCGCCACGCTCGCGGGGTGCGTCGTGCGGCGTGGCACCGAGGGCGAGCAGCCGCTCGTGGGCCGACCGCACGTCGTCGACGTGCCAGTAGACGATCGCTCCCGACCCCCCGGCCACCGCCACCTCGTGGGGCGCCCAGCCGGACTGCACGATCCCGAGCTCGTCCCCGTCGTCGCCGACCCGCCACTCGAGGTAGCCGCCCGGCACGACGAAGTACGGCTCGGCACCGAGCACCTCGGTGTACCAGGCGCGGGCGGCGTCCAGGTCCTCGGCGAACAGGCTGACGTTGGCAAGTCCTCGCATCATGGTGTGTCCCTTCTCCGGTGCGGTTGATGCCTCCAGACTCTCGGGTGAAGTGCTCACCTCCTGAGCACTTTCCGGGAGAGGATCGAGGGCATGCGCGCAGACCGGCTCGTCGCCACCCTGCTCCTGCTCCAGTCCCGGGGGCGGGTCACCGCGAGCTGGCTGGCCGACCAGCTCGAGGTGTCGGTGGCCACCGCCCGGCGCGACCTCGAGGCGCTCGCCGCGGCCGGGGTCCCTGTCTACCCGCAGGCCGGCCGGGGCGGCGGCTGGTCCCTGGTCGGGGGTGCGCGCACCGACCTGTCGGGGCTGACCGCGTCCGAGGCCCGCGCGGTGTTCCTGCTCGCCGGGCCCGCCGCGGCCGGTGAGCCCGCTCTGCGCTCGGCGCTGCGCAAGCTGGTCCGCGCGCTGCCGGCCACCTTCCGGGCCGACGCCGAGGCGGCCGCCGGTGCCGTCCTCGTCGACCGCGCACCGTGGGGCGCCTCGACGGAGAACCACGCGCGAGGGGTCCTCGACGTCCTCGAGGAGGGGGTGGTGCGCCGCCGCCGGCTCCGGATCACCTACGCCCGGCCCGGCGCGGAGCCATCGGAGCGCCTCGTCGACCCGTGGGGCCTCATCGACAAGGCGGGGGTCTGGTACCTCGTCGCCGGCACCGACCGCGGGCGCCGCACCTTTCGCGCGGACCGGGTCGTGGAGGTCTGGCTGACCGACGAGGTCGCCGAGCGCCCCGACGACCTCGACCTGCACCGGGAGTGGGACGCCGTCGTCGGTGAGGTCGAGCAGCGCCGGGCGCTCACCGCAGCCACCGTGCTCGCGCGTCCCCGCCACGCCGCCGTGCTCGCCGACCAGTTCGGCCGGCACGCCCACCGGCTCGGCCCGACCGACGACGGTCGCGTCCGGGTGCAGCTGGCCGCCCCCACGCCGCTGATGGTCGCGCAGGTCCTCGCCGGGTGGGGTGCGGCCCTGGAGCTCGTGCGCGACGAGGACGACGGTGCCGCGGTCGCGGCCGAGCTGGCCCGGCTCGGGCGCGAGCTGGTCGCCGCCCACGGGCGGGACGGGTGGCGCGACCGGCTGCCGCGCGGCTCGAGCCGGGACCGGCCTAGAGGCCCCGCACCTCGGCGAGCCGCCTCGCGGCGTACCCGTCCACCCCCGTCGGGTCCCAGCACACGGCAGCCTCCCAGGCGGCCGACGCCTGCTCCGCGGTGTCGTGCGCCTCGGCACCGAGACCGGCGGCGTTGTGCGGCAGGACCAGGTCCAGGTCGGGGACGTCGACGTGCGACTCGTCCCAGTCGATGAGCGCGACCCGGTCGGCCGTGAGGCGGATGTTCCCCGCGTTGGTGTCCCCGTGGACGGCACACGTCGGTCGCCCGGCCAGCCGGGCCCACGCCACCCGGCACCGCTCGACGGCCTCGGGAGGCATCGCGTCGAGGTCGATCCGCGTCCCGCGCCGTGCGTGCAGGAGGTCGGTCGAGGACCGCCAGCCCGGGCGCTGCGGCCAGCCCTGTGTTGCCCGGTGCACGGCACGGAGCGTGTCGGCGACCCGGCGGCAGTCGCCCTCGGTCTCGGGCGGTCCGCCGGCCAGGTACGGCATCACCACGAGACCGTCCACGAAGGCCCGTCCGTCCGTCGTCGGGATGGGGACGGGCACGGTCAGCCCTTCCCGGTCGAGGTGCCGGAGCAGCTCGGCCTCCCACGCGAGGTCGTCGTCGCTGCGCGAGCCGAGGCGGGCGACCGCGAGGCGCCCGTCGATGCGCACGCTCCACACCTGGTTGGCGACCCCACCGGTCAGGGGCTCGACGCGCACGACGTCCTCACCCCACCGTGCGAGCGCGTCCCATCCCATGGGGCCATCCTCCCCGAGTGCTCAGCGGATGCCGGTGCGGGCGAACCCCTCGACGAAGTACCGCTGGGCGAGAAGGAAGAGCAGCACCATCGGCGCGACGGTGACGATCGCGAAGGCCATCGTCCCGCCGTAGTCGGACCCCAGCTGGCCCTGGAGGTAGAGCAGGCCGATCGGCAGCGTGTAGAGCGCGTTGTCCTGCAGCGCCACGAGCGGCCAGGCGAGGTCGTTCCACGACTGGAGGAAGGTCATGAAGAAGAGGACGGCGAGCAGGGGACGGCTGAGCGGCAACACGATCCGCCAGAAGATGCGCACGTGGCCGGCGCCGTCGACGCGTGCGGCGTCGACGAGGTCGCGGGGGATGGCGAGGACGAACTGGCGCGCGAGGAAGGCGCCGAACCCGCTGGCCGCCGTCGGCAGGATGACGGCCCAGTAGCTGCCGAACAGCCCCATCGACGTCACGAGCCGGAAGAGCGGCACCATGATCACCTGGAGGGGCACCATCACCGTCGCCACCGTGAGCAGGAACAGGGCGGTCGAGCCCGGGAAGCGCAGCTGCGCGAAGGCGTACCCGGCGAGCATGCTCACCGCCACGGACACGAGCGACACGGTGAGCGCGACGGCCACCGAGTTGCCGACCCACGCCGCGACCGGGAAGGCGTCGAACACGCGCCGGAAGTTCTCGAGCGTCAGCTCGCGCGGCACGAGGCGCAGCGTGCCGCCGAGCAGCTCCGAGCGTGACGAGAGCGCGACGACGACCATCCAGTACAGCGGGAAGAGGGTGACGAGGGCGACGAGCACCGCTGCCGCGAGCCGTGCCGGGAGCCAGCGGTCGCGCTTGCGTCGTCGGGGCCGTGCCACGACCGGTTCCGCGGTGGTCATCCGACGAGGTCCCTCGTGCGGCTCGTGCGCCAGCGCAGCCACGTGAAGGCCAGGCTGACGACGAGGAGGAAGACGCCGATGGTCGCCGCGTAGCCCTGGTCGCGGACGACGAAGCCGTTGTCGTACGCGTACGTGACGAGCACCGTCGTCGCGTTGCGCGGGCCGCCGCCCGTGAGGACGAAGACGATGTCGAACACCTGGAACGAGTAGATGACGTTCATGACGACGAGGAAGAAGGAGGACGGCCCGAGCATCGGCACGATGACGTACCGGAACCGCTGCCACGCCCCGGCGCCGTCGAGGGTGGCGGCCTCGATCAGCTCGCGCCCCACGCCCTGGAGCCCGGCGAGGTAGATGAGCATGTTGAAACCGGTTCTCCACCAGAGGGTCACGAGCACCACGGTGACGAACGCCGCGGTGCTGCCCGACTGCCACGTGACGGCCGGGAGCCCGAGCGCGCGGAGCACGGCGTTCGCGAACCCGCTGTTCTCGTCGAACACGAGCACGCCGATGAGCGCGGTCGCCACGCCCGAGACCGCCATCGGCAGGATGAGCACCGACCGGAACAGGCCGCGCGCGGGGAGGACCGAGTTGAGCAGCACCGCGGCCCCGAGCCCCAGCGCCATCGACCCCGGCGTGACGACGAGGGTGAAGAGCACCGTGTTGAGGGTCGCCCGCCAGAACACCGGGTCGCCGAAGAGGCGGACGTAGTTCTCGAGCCCGATCCACACCCCGTCGCCGAAACCGTTGGTGCGCTGCAGGCTGAGGGCGACGGCGCCGGCGAGCGGCACGAACACGAACGTCGCGAGCAGGGCCAGTCCCGGCGCGAGGAAGCCGTACGCCGTCAGCGCCTCCTTGACCGCCCCCCGTCGCGGGCCACGCGAGCCGCGCCGCCGCGGCGCATCCGGGGTCCGGGCGCCCGGCGGCGTGGTCGTCGGGGCGGTCGTGCTGCTCACGTCGCGACGGCGGAGCCGATGCCCTCGGCGAGGTTGCGGACGGTGGTCGCGGCGTCCTGGTCGCCGACGAACGCCTCCTCGAGCTGGTCCTTGAGCACGGTGATGATGGCCGACATCGACGGCGAGGCGACCTGGCCGGAGTCCTGCGCGAGCACGGCGCCGGCCTGGGCGACGAACACCGGCGAGAGCTCGGGCCGGGTCCGGAAGGCGATGCCCTCCTCGACGAGGTCGGCACGCGTGGGCAGCAGCGAGGCGCCGGCGCAGAAGTCCTGCATCTGCTGCTTCTGGGTCACGTGGTCGAGGAAGCGGGCGACGAGCGCGGGGTCCTCGACGCCCTTCGTGGCGACGAGGGCGTTGCCGCCGAAGTCGCCCGCCGACCGGACATTGCGAGGGGGGAAGGTGACGCCCCACTCGAAGCCGGCCGTGCTCGTGGCGTCCGGGACGAGGAAGGCGCCACCGAAGTTCATCGCCGTCGTGCCGGAGTACCAGAGGTCGGCGGCGTAGGTCGAGGACTTCACCGAGCTGTTCGGCGGGACCAGGTCCTTGCGGAAGAAGCCCTGCGTGAACTCGACGGCGGCCCGGCCGGCGTCGGAGTCGATGGCGGCCGTTCTGAGGTCCTCGGAGAGGAAGCGACCGTCGGCCTCGAAGAGCCAGCTGAGCCAGCGGGTGACGCCGTTGCCCTGCCAGTTGTAGGCGAAGGGCCACTTGCCCTCGGGGAGCGAGGCGCGCAGCCGGGTGGCGACGTCCTCGAACTGCTCCCAGGTCCAGGCGTCCTCGATGCGGGTCGGGACGTCGGTGACGCCGGCGGCCTTGAGCAGCTCGACGTTGTAGAGGATGACCGAGGTGTCCGTGTGGTGCGGGACGCCGAAGGGCTTGCCTGCGTTCTGCACCGCGGCCCAGGCCTGCGGGGTGAACCGGTCGGCGAAGCCGTTCTCGAGGTGCGGGCCGAGGTCGAGCAGCTGCCCGCGCCCGGCGTAGCTGCCGAACGTGTAGTACGGCACCCGGAAGACGTCCGGGGGGTTGCCGGCCTGCAGCTGCGCGTCGATGGTCGTGAACATCTGCTCGTACGGGACCGAGTTCAGCTGCACGGTCACGCCGTCGTTGGCCTGCTGGAAGCTGGTGACGGCCTGGCGCAGGCCGGCGAGCTCGGCGTCGGTGCCCCACGTGGTGAACGTGATGGTGCGCGAGCCCGAGGACCCGGTGTCGCGGTCGGCGGTGGAGAACCCGCCGCACGCGCTGAGCGCGAGGGGGGCGCCGGCGGCACCGGCGGCGGTGAGGAGCTGGCGACGGGTGAGGGGCATCGTGCCTCCGGGGGACGTGCGGGCGGGGACGCCTGCGGCACGCTGCTCGACCACGGACCCGACGACGCTAGCCGCGGTGCGCTGCCGGGGCACCCGTCGCGTCCGCCCGGGACCCGCGCTGTCGAAGGTGGGCCGTCAGCCGCGGATGTCGGCGACCCGGACCATCGCCGCGGCCCGGGTCCCCACCCGGAACCGCCAGGCGCAGCGGAGGCCGCCCGTGTCGACCTTCCGGCTCCGGTCGCACACGACGACGGCCGCATGGGTGGGCAGGACCGCGCCGAGGGTCGCGAGGAGCGCCGGCACCCTGTCCGTCGCCGGGGCGGCGCCCGCCCACGTCACGCGCTCGCCGTAGGGGACGTCCGTGAGCACCAGGTCGGGGGCGTCTCCACCGAGGAAGGCACCCAGCGAGCCGGCGTCGAAGGCGTCGGCCGCTCCGACCGCCGTGGGCAGGGCGCCCCCCGCGTCCACCAGGCCCTGGCGCAGGCGGTCGGCGGACGCGGCGAAGTCGTCGTACCGGGGCTTGCCGAGCTCGCGTGCCCCGCGGCGACGCTCGTCGGCCCGCTCGGACAGGCCGTCCGGGTCGAGCAGCCGCAGGTTGCGACGCGCCAGGCCGAGCGCGTCGTCCGAGACGTCGGAGGCCAGCACGCGCTCGAGGCTGCCGCGCTCGAGCAGCCCGAGCACGGTGGCCAGGTACCCGCTGCCGCAGCACGGGTCCCAGAGCGTGATCCGCTCGCGGCCGAGGTCCGCCTGCGCTCGCCGGAACAGCTCGAGCGCCAGCCGGACCGGGAACGCCGGCTGGCCCGGGGCGGAGTGCAGCACCACGCCGGGGGCGAGGTCCGCCGCGTCCTCGCGTTCGGTCCGGCTCCAGGGCACCGCTCCCACCTCCGTCCGGGGTCGACCCCCGCACTCTCCCACCCGGGCGTGGGAGCGGTGGCCGCCCGGGGTCAGGCGGCGGCGAGGGCGGCGTCGCCCACGGGGTCCTTCGAGCGGTCGCCCGCGTAGACGGCCTCGTCGAGGATGCCCTCGCGCTTGGCGACGATCGTCGGCACGAGCGCCTGGCCGGCGACGTTGGTCATCGTCCGCATCATGTCGAGGACGGGGTCGATGGCCAGCAGCAGGCCGACTCCCTCGAGCGGCAGGCCGAGCGTCGAGAGGGTGAGCGTGAGCATGACGACCGCGCCGGTCAGCCCGGCGGTGGCCGCCGAGCCGACGACCGACACGAACGCGATGAGCAGGTAGTCGGTGATGCCGAGCTCGACCCCGAAGAACTGCGCGACGAAGATCGCCGCCAGCGCGGGGTAGATCGCGGCGCAGCCGTCCATCTTCGTCGTCGCGCCGAGCGGCACCGAGAAGGACGCGTACTCGCGCGGGACGCCGAGGTTGCGCGTCGTCACGTACTGGGTGACGGGCATCGTGCCGACCGAGCTGCGCGAGACGAAGGCCAGCTGGAGGGCGGGCCAGGCGCCGGAGAAGAACTTCGCGGGGCTCAGGCCATGGGCCCGGAGCACCAGCGGGTAGACGACGAGCAGGACGATGGCGCAGCCGACGTAGACGTCGATCGTGAAGACGGCGAGCGGGGCGAGGAGGTCCCATCCATACGTGGCGACCGCGGTGCCGATGAGGCCGAGCGTGCCGAGCGGCGAGAGCCGGATGATCCACCACAGCACCGTCTGGACGACCGACAGGAAGCTCTCGGAGAAGGCGACGAACGGCTCGGCGCGCTTCCCGGTCTTGAGGACGGCGACGCCGATGAGGAGGGCGATGACGACGATCTGGAGCACGTTGAAGCCGAGGCTGACCGAGCCGTCGTCACCCGTGCTGCCCTCGAGGCCGAGGATGTTCGCGGGGACGATGCCCTGGAGGAAGTCGGTCCACGAGCCGGTCGAGCCCGGGGCCGCGGCGGCCGAGCGGTCGACGCTCGTGCGCAGGCCGGGGTCGGTGACCAGGCCGATGGTGATGCCGATGCCGACCGCGATCGCCGCGGTGATGGCGAACCACAGGAGGGTCTGGCCGGCGAGGCGGGCGGCGTTCGTCACGTCCCGCAACCGGGCCACGCTGACGACGATGGCGAGGAAGACCAGCGGGACGACGATCGTCCGGAGCAGGCTGACGAAGCTGCTGCCGATGACGTCGAGGGTGGTCGTCAGGCCCTCGGAGGAGGTGCTGCGGGCGAGCCAGCCGAGGAGCGCGCCGGCGACGAGGCCGGCGACGATCTGGGCCCAGAACGGGAAGCGGATGCCGCGACGCGTCCCGGCGCCCGGGGTGCCGTCGTCGGTGTCGCGCGTGTCGGTGGCGGTGCTGGAGGCCACGTCGAGGTCCTTCCGAGGGTGGTCTGTGGGGTCCGTCGGGGGCCAACACACCGTCCCCGCGACCGATTCCCTCGACGCCTGCTGGTTCGACGTGATGTGCGCCGCGCCCGCTCGTTCGAGGTGATGGGCGACCGGCTCCGGGCCGGGTTTCACCTCGAACGGGTGGTCCGCCGGCTCGTTCGAGGTGATGGGCGACCACATCCGGGTCTGGTTTCACCTCGAACCGGCGGGTGCCCGGCGGCAGGGAGCGTCAGGTCAGGGGGGCCAGGGCGGTGACGACGAGGGCCGGCTCGCCCGCCTCGTCGGTGGCGGCGAGGTCGAGCTCGGCGGAGATGCGCCAGTCGTGGTCGCCGTCCTCGTCGTCGAGGACCTGCTTGACCAGCCAGAACCCGTCCTCCTCGGCCACCGTGAACAGCGCCGGCCCGCGCGCCGCCGGGCCGGTGGAGAAGGTTCCGTACTCGGCGAGGTAGGCGGCGGCGGCGTCCTGCCACTCCCCCGCGGACAGGCCGCCGTCGAGCGCGGCGAGTGCCTCGTACCGACCGAGCGACAGCAGCTCGACCCGGCGGAACATGCTCTGGCGCACCATGACCCGCAGCGCACGCGGGTTGTCGGACAGGGCACGACCCTCGGTGGACGGCCGCGCCTCCGGGCCGGCCTCGGCATCCGGGGGATGGGCGAGCGCCTCCCACTCGTCGAGGAGGCTGGAGTCGGTGCCGCGGACGACCTCGCCCAGCCACTCGACGAGGTCGTCGAGCTCCTCGGTGCGGGCCGACGTCGGCACCGTCGAGCGCAGCGCCCGGTAGGCGTCGGTGAGGTAGCGCAGGACGACGCCCTCGGCGCGGGCCAGCTTGTGGTGGGCGACGAACTCCCCGAACGTCATCGCCCGCTCGAACAGGTCGCGGACCACCGACTTCGGCGAGAGGTCGCGGGGGTCGACCCACGGGTGGCGCTGCCGGTAGGTGCGCAGCGACAGCTCGAGCAGCTCGGCCAGCGGCTTGGGCCAGGTGACGTCCTCGAGGGCGTCCATCCGCTCCTCGTACTCGAGCCCGTCGGCCTTCATCGCGGCCACCGCCTCGCCGCGGGCCTCGAACTGCTGGGCCATGAGGACGGGGCGCGGGTCGTCGAGGGTGGCCTCGATGACGCTGACGACGTCGAGCGCGTAGTCGGGCGACTCCCGGTCGAGCAGCTCGAGGGCGGCGAGCGCGAACGCCGAGAGCGGCTGGTTGAGCGCGAACCCTTCGTGGAGGTCCATCGCGACCTGGAACGGGCCCTCGTCGTAGCGCCGGCCGTCCCGTCGCAGGAAGCGCTCGAGCGGGGACGGTTCCCGCGCGTCGTCGGCGTCGAGTGTGGAGGTGGTCGCCCGGACAGCCGCGTCCGCACTCGACTCGGCGGGGTCGGACGCGGCGGAGGGAGTGGGGGCCAGGCCGGCGGCGGCCAGGGCGGCACCGAGGGCACCGAGCCCGTCGCCGGACGGCGGGGGCTCCGGCTGCGGCTCGGGATCGGCGGCGACCGCCGGCGCCCCGGAGGTCTCGGCCTCCGGCGGCAGCCACTCCTCGACGGAGGACCCGTCGTCGGGCTCGACGACCCCGGTCCGCACGAGCGACCCGAGCACCTGCACCGCGCGCTCGACGAGCCGGTCGCGGCGCTCGGCGTCCTCGTGGTTGTCGAGCAGCAGGGTGTGCAGGGCGTCCTGCTGGCCCTCCCACTGGTCGAGGACGTTGAGGACCATCGCGTGTGTGACCCGCATCCGCGAGGACAGCGGCTCCGGCTCGGCGGCGACGAGCCGGTCGTACGTCGACTGCGACCAGGTGAGCACGCCCTCGGGCGGCTTCTTCCGGACGATGCGGCGTTCCTTCTTCGGGTCGCCCCCGGCCTTGGCGAGCGCCTTGGAGTTCTCGATGACGTGCTCGGGCGCCTGGACGACGACGTACCCCACGGTGTCGAACCCCGCCCGGCCGGCGCGCCCGGCGATCTGGTGGAACTCGCGGGCCCGCAGCACCCGCTGCCTGCGCCCGTCGTACTTCGACAGCGAGGTGAACAGGACGGTCCGGATGGGCACGTTGATGCCGACGCCGAGCGTGTCCGTGCCGCTGACGACCGCGAGGAGGCCGGCCTGCGTGAGGGTCTCGACGAGGCGCCGGTACTTGGGCAGCATCCCCGCGTGGTGCACCCCGATGCCGTGCAGCACGAGGCGACGCAGGGTCTGCCCGAAGCCCTTCCCGAACCGGAACCCGCCGACGGCCTCCTTGATGGCCGCCTTGCGCTCGCTCGGCACCAGCTCGACCGACATCAGGGCCTGGGCCTGCTCGACGGCCCCGGACTGGGTGAACGACACGACGTACACGGGCGCCCGGCCGTCGCGCAGCAGCAGCTCGATGGTCTCGTGGACGGCGGTGAGCACCCACTCGTACTCGAGCGGGACGGGCCGCTCGACCCCGGTGACGGCGACGACCTCGCGCTCGGTGCGGTGGCCGAGGTCGCGCTCGAGCTCGGTGGTGTCGCCGAGCGTCGCCGACATGAGCAGCAGCTGGGTGTCGGGCAGCAGGAGCAGCGGGACCTGCCACGCCCAGCCGCGGTCGGGCTCGCCGTAGAAGTGGAACTCGTCCATGACGACGAGACCGATGTCGGAGGCATCCCGTTCCCGCAGAGCGTGGTTCGCGAGCACCTCGGCCGTGGCGCAGATGATGGGCGCGCCGGGGTTGACCGCGGCGTCGCCGGTGAGCATCCCGACCTGCGCCGCGCCGAAGGTCTCGACGAGGGCGAAGAACTTCTCGGACACGAGGGCCTTGATGGGCGCCGTGTACCAGGAGCGGCGACCGGTGGCGAGGGCCTGCGCGTGCGCCGCGACGGCGACGAGCGACTTGCCCGAGCCCGTCGGCGTCGAGAGGACGACGTGCGCGCCACCGGCGAGGGCGAGCACCGCCTCCTCCTGCGCGGGGTAGAGCGTGAAGCCGCGCTCGCCGGCCCACCCGACGAAGACGTCGAGCGCGGCGTCGGCGCCGGAGCCCGCCTCGGAGGTGTCGCCGGTGAGGCGGTCGGTGAGCGTCATCGGGGTCGATTCTCCCGCATCCCCGCCGCGGCGCGGACCGCGGGCGCCCCGGGGGTGTGGCCGCCGGGGACGTGGGGGTGTGCGTGGGCTCTCGGTTGCACCCGATGGTGGAGCATCCGAGAAGGTCGGGACGTGGGGGTGTGCGGGGGCTCTCGGTTGCACCCGATGGTGGAGCATCCGAGAAGGTCGGGACGTGGGGGTGTGCGGGGGCTCTCGGTTGCACCGGATGGTGGAGCATCCGAGAGCGACCACAGCGCCGGTGCCGGCCGCGAGGGCCCTGCAAGGGCGCTCAGCGACCGCGCGGCGCCTCGGTGGCGCCGACGTGCTCGGTGAGCCACTCGACGAGCGGGCGCACCGCCCGCCAGTCGGCCCGCACCCGGTCGACCACCTCGGGGGTCGGCACCCACGGCGGCGCCCCGTGCTGGCGGCCGGCGAGGAGGTGCTTGTGGCGCATCAGCTCCAGGCGCGGGTGGTCGGCCGGCACCCCGCGCGGCCGGGTCGCCACCGTCTCGCCGCCGAGCTCGAACCCCGCGGCCACCAGCCCGTCGACGACCTCCTGGAGGCGCCCACCGGAGGCCGGCGCGTCGACCGCCGCCCGGTAGCGCGGCGTCTGGTCCGGGCCGGTCGGGTAGAAGCCGCCGCCGGTGAGCAGGCCGTCGCCGGAGACCTGCACGTAGTACCCGATGCCGGGGACGGGCCCGGCGAGCGCCCCCTGGTGGTCCTTGTACGGCGACTTGTCGGCACTGAAGCGCACGTCGCGGTGCGGCCGGTAGAGCCGGGCCTCACCGAACTCGTCGGCCAGCGCGTCGACCAGCCGCTCCATCGGCTCGCGCACCGACTCCTCCCACCGGGCGCGGTTCGCCTGCCACCAGGCCCGGGTGTTCTCGGCGGCGAGGTCGTCGTAGAAGTCGAGGGCGTCGGCGGGGATGCCGCCCCCGCCCTGCGGGCTCATCCCTGCGGCTCGTGGTTGGTGACCCAGGCCCGGCCGACGAGCTCGGTGAGCACCTCGCGGTCGAGGTCGGCGAGCCGCTTGACGTACAGGCATCCCTTGCCGGTGGTGTGCGGACCCAGCCGGGTCAGCAGGTCGTCGTTGCTCCCGTCGTACGTGAGCCCGTAGAGCGTCAGCGCGGCCTTGCGCGGGGCCAGGCCGACGGCGAACCACTCGCGCTCCTTGCCGTCGGCCGTCCGGTACGGCTGGCGGCCGAAGCCGACGGTCGACGGCCCCCACATCCGCGGCTCGGCGCCGGTGACCTCGTGCAGCAGGGCCAGTGCCTCCTGCGCGTCCGCCCGGCGCCGGTCGTCGGGGACGCTCGCGAGGAACTCCTCGACGTCGCCGTCGGTCTCGGTCGTCTTCCGGTCGTTCTCGGTAGCCATGTGCTCCTCCGTCCCGCTCCCCCGACGGTAGGGGGAGCGGGACGGCAGGCGCCAGTGCCCGTGGGACCGGTCAGCTGTAGTCCTTCTCGCTGAGCGTGTGGCTGAAGCCGACGACCGTGCCATTGAGCGAGTAGCTGCCGCTGATCGTCGTGACGAGCTCGACCCAGTCGACCCGTCCGGACTCGTTCTGCGCCGTCGCCGTGATGCCGCTCGTTCGGGCGATGACGTCGTTCGGCGCGCTGCACGCCTTGGCGCCCGAGCGGTTGACGGTGACGGTGACCGTGTCGCTGCTCGAGCTGTACGAGAAGCCGACGCTGGGGTCGCTCTTGGAGATGCTCCCGCCGAGGGTCCACGACGAGGAGGTCTCGATGCCGGTCATGTGGATGACCACCTTCTGGCTGACGCAGAAGGAGCGGTAGTTGCTCCCCTTGATGACCCAGCTCTCGAACGGGTAGTCCGAGGCCGGGTAGCCGATGAGCGCGCGCCGGCGCTCGTCGTCGTTGAACGTGTCGTTCTCCGTGCAGAAGCGGACCCGCCCGGAGTGGTAGATCCACGCGCTGCGCCCCGACTGGGACCAGTGCTGGTCCTTCTCGAGGTACCCGTCGCCGTACTTGTACCAGCCCTCGCCACAGCCGTCGGCCGCCTGGGCCTGGGCGGGCAGCAGGACCGCCCCCGCCACCAGTGCGACGACCGCCGCGACGCTCTTGAGACTCCTGAACATGACGTTCCCCCAGTTCCCCGATCCCCCGCCCCCATGACGGGAGTGAGCGGAACCTAGCACCGGCGGCCACCGCTGTCACCACCTCGATCCGGGGCCGGGTCTGTCGAGCCCGGGGGCCGCGGAGCCCGTCGGCGTCCGGGCCGGGCGAGGATGGGCCGATGCCCGAAGGCCACACCATCCACGCGCTGGCCGGCCGGCTCGAGGCGGCCTTCGCGGGCACGGACGTGCGCTTCTCCTCACCCCAGGGCCGGTTCGCCGACGCGGCGGCCGTGCTCGACGGGGCGCGGGTCGAGTCGGCGGAGGCGCACGGCAAGCACCTCGCGATCCACGTCGAGGGCGAGCGCGTCGTGCACGTCCACCTCGGGCTGTTCGGGCGCTTCGCGGTGCGGCGGCACCGGCGGGTCGACCGGGGGGAAGCGCCGACCGACCTGCCCCTCACCGGCCAGGTGCGACTGCGGATGGTGGGCCGCACGCACGTCGGTGACCTGCGCGGGCCGATCGTCTGCGAGCTCGTGACCCGGGCCGAGTGGGAGGCGGTCGAGGCCGGCCTCGGAGCCGACCCGCTGCGGGTGGAGCGGTTGCCGGCGACGGTGCTGGAGCGTCTCGGGCGCACGCGGAGGGCCATCGGCGCCGTCCTGATGGACCAGACGCTCGTCGCCGGGGTCGGCAACGTCTACCGCGCCGAGCTGCTGCACCGGCACGCCCTCGACCCGCACACCCCGGCGCGCGACGTGCCGGTGCGGGTCGTCCACGAGGTGTGGGACGACCTCGTCCGGCTGATGCCGCTCGGGGTGCGCACCGGTCGCATCCTCGTCGCGGACGGCGACGTCGACCGGGCCGAGACCCTGCTGGCCGACGGCGGGACCGGGCGCATCCGGCCCGCGTACGCGGTGTACCGCCGGCACGGTCGGGCCTGCCCGCGCTGCGGCACGCCGGTCGTCAAGGAGACGATGGCCGGCCGCAACCTGTTCTGGTGCCCGGGCTGCCAGGTGTGAGGCGGCGCGTCAGCCGACGTGGGTGACGGTGACCCGGCCGTCCTCGACGTGCCAGCGCTGGTCGAGGCGGACGGTGTCGAGCAGCCGCCGGTCGTGCGTCACGAGGAGCAGCGTGCCCTCGTAGGCCTCCAGCGCCTCCTCGAGCTGCTCGATGGCCGGCAGGTCGAGGTGGTTGGTCGGCTCGTCGAGCACGAGGACGTTGACGCCACGGGCCTGGAGCAGCGCCATCGCCGCCCTGGTGCGTTCGCCGGGTGAGAGCCCACCGACGGCGGTGGTGACCTGGTCGGCCTTCAGCCCGAACTTCGCCAGCAGGGTGCGGACGTCGGCCGGTGCCAGGTCCGGGACGGCATCCTCGAAGGCCTCCCCGAGTGGTCGGTCCTCGGCCAGTCCGGTGCGCGCCTGGTCGATCTCGCCGAGCGCCACCGACGGGCCCCGGCTCGCCCGTCCGGTGTCGGGGGTCAGGCGGCCGGTCAGCAGCTTGAGCAGTGTCGTCTTGCCGGCGCCGTTGGGGCCGGTGACCCCGATCCGCTCCCCCGCCCCCACCTGGAGGGATGCCGGGCCGAAGTCGAACTCCCCCAACCGGATCACGGCGGCGTCGAGGGTGGCGACCACCGAGCTGGACCGCGGTGCCCGGCCGATGGTGAACCGCAGCTGCCACTCCTTGCGCGGCTCCTCGACCTCCTCGAGCCTGGCGATCCGCGACTCCATCTGCCGGACCTTGCGGGCCTGCTTCTCCGCGGAGTCGATCTGCGCCCGGCGCCGGATCTTGTCGTTGTCGGGGCTCTTGCGCATCGCGTTGCGGACGCCCTGCGAGCTCCACTCGCGCTGGGTGCGGGCGCGGCCCTCGAGGTCGGCCTTCGTCGCGGCGAACTCCTCGTAGGCCTCGCGGGCGTGCCGGCGGGCGACCGCCCGCTCCTCGAGGTAGGCGTCGTACCCGCCGTCGAAGACCGCGACCGAGTGCTGCGCGAGGTCGAGCTCGACGACCCGTGTCACGACCCGGGAGAGGAACTCCCGGTCGTGCGAGACGAGGACCACCCCTGCCCGCAGGCCGCGGACGACGTCCTCGAGCCGCCGCAGTCCCGCGAGGTCGAGGTCGTTCGTCGGCTCGTCGAGCAGGACGACGTCGAAGCGGCTGAGCAGCAGGGCGGCCAGGGCCACCCGGGCGGCCTGACCGCCGGACAGCGCGGTCATCGGCGTGGCGGGGTCGAGGTCGAGGCCGAGGTCGGCGAGCACCGGCGCCAGCCGCTCCTCGAGGTCCGGGGCCCCGGTCGCCTGCCAGTGGTCGAGGGCGTGGGCGAACACGTCGCCGGCGGAGGCGGGGGCATCCTCGGCCGCCATCGCCGCGGCCGCCGACTCCATCGCGGCGGTCGCCGCAGCGGCTCCGGTGCGCCGGGCGACGTACCCGCCGATGCCCTCCCCGGCGAGCCGTTCGTGCTCCTGGGGGAGCCAGCCGACGAACGCACCCGCCGGGGCCGTGGTCACCGAGCCCCCGAGGGGTTCGAGGTCGCCGGCGAGGATGCGCAGCAGCGTGGTCTTGCCCGCGCCGTTGGCCCCGACGACCCCGACGACGTCCCCCGGGGCGACGGTGAGGTCGAGGGACTCGAAGAGCGTGCGGTGCGCGTACCCGCCGGCGAGGCCCTTGGCCACGAGGTCCGCGCTCATGCGCCGATCGTAGGGCGCGGCCCGGCACCTCCGGGTCGCGGGCGGGAGTGGCTGCCCGGGCGACCACCTCCGCACTCGACTCCCGTGGAGGGGACGGGTGGTCGTGTCAGGAGGGCTCGGGGAGCTTGCCGCTGCGGGCGACCTCCGGGTCGGTGCACGAGGAGAGGTCGAAGCAGCACGGCCGCCGCTTCTCGTGGTCCATCTTGTCGAGGCTCACGCCGACGCGCTTGGCGCGGGTGTCGGGGTTCGCGGTCGCCCCGACCCAGCGCACCCACTCCCAGCGGGCCATCGGGGTGATGTCGTCCCAGACGTCGCGGATGTGGTCGGGCGCAGCGTCGAGGGCCTGCGCGAGGTCGTCCGGCACGTCCGGCTCCGGCCACTCGTCGGCGACGCTGACGTCGACCTCGACGGCCTCGCCGGAACCGGAGGCGGTGTCGGGGAGGCGGATCCAGTGCCCACGACGCCCGTCCGGCTCGACGACGGTGTCGAACGGCTCGCCGTCGAGGGTGCCGGTGACGGCCACTTGGCCGCGCGAGGGCAGGGCCGTGCTGGCGTCGGCGGGCAGGCGCACGAGCCGGACCCCGTTGACGGTCTCGGGCACGGCGGTGAAGGAGATCGCGGTCGTCGTCGTGCTGCTCACCGGCTCATCCTCGCGGTTCGAGCACCTCGACGGCCAGCACCGTGGGCAGGTGGCGGGCGACCTCGTCCCACGTCGACCCCTCGTCGCGGCTGGCGAACACCGAGCCGCTGTTGGTGCCGAAGTACACGCCGGCGGGTTCCTGCTGGTCGCCGCTCATCGCCTGCCGCAGCACCGTGAAGAAGCACGCCTCCTGCGGCAGTCCGTCACGCTGGGCCTCCCAGGTGGCTCCGCCGTCGCGCGAACGCCACACCGCCGCAGCGGCATCCGGCGGGTAGCGGCCCGCCATGTCGCCGTTGAGCGGCAGCGTCCAGACCGTGGAGTCGTCGCGCGGGTGCGTCCAGAGCGGGAAGCCGAAGGTCGAGGGGAGTCCCCCGGTGACGTCCGTCCACGTCGCGCCGCCGTCGGCGGAGCGCCACACGCCGTAGTGGTTCTGCTGGTACAGCACGTCGCCCCCGGCGTGCTCGAGGTGGTGGACGCAGAGGCCGACCTGCCCGTCGGACGGCCCGGCCGGGTGGTCGGCGGTGGCGTCGGCGTCGGCGGGGGCGAGCTCGTTGGACCGCTCCCAGGTGACGCCGCCGTCGCGGGTGACGAAGACACCGGCGGAGGAGATGCCCACCCAGAGCCGCTCGGGGTCGGCCGGGTCGGCGACGATCGTGTGGAGGACCAGGCCGGCGCCACCGGGGGTCCAGTCGGGGCGCGACGGGTGGTCGCTCAGGCCCTTGACCTCCGACCACGTGCGGCCGTCGTCGTCGCTGACGAGGAGGGTCGCGGGCTTGGTGCCGGCGTAGAGGCGCTCGCCCGAGCGCCGCAGCGACCAGATCTGGGAGAAGGCGTCGCCGAAGGGTGCCGGCTCCTCGCTCCAGCCGATCATCTCGGCGAAGCCGGGGTCGTTCGCGGCCCAGGTGTCCACCTCGCCGGTCGTCAGCTTGACGAGCTCCCAGGTGTGGCCGCGGTCCTCGGAGCGCCAGACGCCCGCCCCGGACCAGTCACCCCCGCCGCCGGCCCACATCGTGCCCGTCGCCGGGTCGCCGACGACGTGGTTGATCGGCCAGCCGTCGCAGTACGGGCCGCGGACCGTCCATCCGGACCGGTCGCCGTCCCCGTCGATGACGAAGGCCCCCTTGTTCGTCCCCACGAGCACGTGGAGGGGTGCGTCGGGCACGGTCGGCTCCTTCCGCCGAGGTCCCGTCCGGGTGGTCGCCGGGCGGTGTCGTCCAGTGTCCCGAGGCCGCAGCACCCGGGCAAGGGTCACCGGCGGGTCCGGGCCCTCGGTGGGTGGACCGGCAGCGGGGCGCGGACTCATCGGTCCACGGACCGGCACGTGCGGGGACAGGCGGGTGGGCGGTGGGGGCTCCCGGCCCCATCCGGCACCCGGCCGGGTGATGATCGAGGGGTGCCCCGGGCCACCGACGTCCCGGGGCACGCCGACCGACGGGAGCACGACCGATGGACCTCGACCTGACCGACGACGAGCGCGACATCCGCCAGTGGGTGCGGACCTTCGTCGAGAAGGAGGTCATGCCGCTCGAGCAGGACGTCCTGGCCCGGGAGCGCCGGAACGAGCGCGGCCTGCCCCCCGAGGAGCTGAAACGGTTGCAGGACACCGCCCGCCAGTCAGGCTTCTTCGGGGTGCTCACGCCCGAGGAGTACGGCGGGATGGGGCTCTCGGCGGTGATGGCGGCGCTCGTCGAGGTCGAGCTGGGGCGCTCGTTCGTCCCGTTCCGGTTCGCCGGCGAGGCCGACAACATCCTCTTCAACGCCTCGGAGAGCCAGCAGGACGAGTACCTCAGGCCGACCATCGAGGGCACCCGGCGCAGCTGCTTCGCCATCACCGAGCCGGGCGCCGGGTCCGACGCGCGGGCCATCCGCACCGCCGCCCGGCAGGACGGCGACGACTGGGTCATCACCGGCGAGAAGACCTTCATCACCGGCGGCCACGAGGCCGACTTCGTCATGGTCTTCGCCGTCACCGACCCCGAGGCGCACAAGGAGGGCCGGACGGGCGAGTCGGTCACCTGCTTCCTCGTCGACCGTGACCGCGGATGGACCTCGCACCCCATCGACACGATGGGCGAGTGGGGTCCGGCGGCGCTGACCTTCGACGACGTGCGCGTGCCGCGGTCGGCCGTGCTCGGCGAGGTCGGGAAGGGCTTCGCGCTGGCGATGCAGTGGATCGGCAAGGGCCGCTACCTGCTGCCGGCGCGCGCCCTCGGCGGCTGCGAACGGATGGTCGAGATGGGGATGGAGTGGGCGCGCAACCGCGAGACCTTCGGCAAGCCCATCGCCGAGCGGCAGGCCATCCAGTGGATGATCGCCGACTCCGCCGTCGAGATCGAGGCGCTGCGCTGGCTCGTGCTGTCGGCGGCGTGGCAGGTGGACGCCGGGCGCGACTCGCGGCAGGCGCAGTCGATGGCCAAGCTGTTCGGCGGGGTGCACGCCAACGAGGTCGTCGACCGGATGCTCCAGGTGCACGGCGGGATGGGCTACACCCGCGACCTGCCGCTGGAGCGCTGGTACCGCGAGCTGCGGCTGCTGCGCATCTACGAGGGCACCGACGAGATCCAGCGCCGGACCATCGCCCGCAACCTGCTCAAGGGCCACGCGAGCGTCCGCGGCCACCTCGGCTGACGCCCTTCCTCCCTGTCACACGGGTATCGGGTCACCCGATACGGCCGCGCTCTCCCCGGGAACCGTTCCGGGGTGAAGCGCCGCGTTCTCGGGTCACCCGATACTCGTGAGGTCGGGGGATGGCGTCAGGCGTCGGCGTCGAGGGCGGCGAGCTCGTCGGCGGTCAGGACCAGGTCGGCCGCCTCGACCGAGTCGGTGATGGACTCCGGCCGCGACGCCCCCGGGATGGGGAGGACGACGTCGGCGAGCGCGAGCTCCCACGCGAGGGCGACCTGCTGCGGGCTGACCCCGTGGGCGGCCGCGACCTCGGCGAAGGCGCCGTGGTCGTCGCCGAGCCCGGATGCCTTCCGGATGCCGCCGAGCGGGCTCCACGGGAGGAAGGCGATGCCGAGCGAGGCGCAGTGCTCGAGCTCGCCGCGGCTGCTGCGGAAGGCCGGCGAGAACTGGTTCTGCACCGACACCAGCCGCCCGCCGAGGACCTCGTTCGCCTCGTCGATCTGCGCGACGCTCGCGTTCGAGATGCCGGCCCGGACGATGACGCCCTCGTCGAGCAGGTCGCGGATGGCCCCGACCGACTCGGCGTAGGGGACGTCCGGGTCGGGGCGGTGGAACTGGTAGAGCCCGATGGCCTCGACCCCGAGGCGCCGGGCCGAGGCCTTCGCGGCCTCCTTGAGGTACTCGGGCCGGCCGTTGCGCGTCCACGAGCCGTCGCCGGGGCGCAGGTGGCCGCCCTTCGTCGCGACGACGACCGACGACGTGTCGCCGCCCCACGAGCTCAGGGCCCGGGCGATGAGCTCCTCGTTGTGCCCGACCTCGCCGGTGTCCCGGTGGTAGGCGTCCGCGGTGTCGACGAGGGTGACGCCGGCGTCGAGCGCCGCGTGGATGGTCGCGACCGAGCGGGCCTCGTCGGGTCGGCCCTCGATGGACATCGGCATGCCACCGAGCCCGATGGCGCCGACCTGGAGGTCTCCGAGTGCGCGCTGCTGCACGTCATCAGCTCCTGGGGTGAGGGGGTGCTGCGGCGGGCGCCGGGGAGGCCGGCCGCCGCGTCGGTCCTACCCCGGGGCCAAGTCGCCGACGCGCCCGGATGTTCCCGGCCGCCGGCGGACGCCTCAGTCCTCGGTGAACTTCCGGCTGTTCGCCCAGCGCTCGCCGGCGTCGCCGCCCCAGGCGTCCCACGCGACGCGCCCCGGGCTCGGGTAGCCGTCACCGCCGCGCCGGAAGCCGGCCGCCTCCTTGTCGACGGCGTGCCGCGAGAAGTAGTCGCGCATCCGGCGCAGCACGTCCGTGCCGACGTCCTCACCCTCGGCCAGCTGGGTGGCACGTCGGCGACCCGTGGTGGTGAAGCCCTCCCCCGCACGCCCCTCGCCGATCCAGCGGACGGCGCGGGACGCGGCCCGCTGGACGTCCTTCGGGGGCACCGGGCTCACGAACGCCTCCTCAGCGCCGACTCCTTGTGGGCGGCGGTGGCGCCGGTCTTCGCGGACTCGACGATGTAGTACGGGTCGTCGTCGGTGGGCTTGAAGGTCTGCCCGTCGTGCTGGAAGTCGCTCGTCCGCTTCTCCTTCACCGTGCCGTGCGTCGTCCCCTGCGAGGTGTTCCAGCTGACCTCGTCGCCCGTGCTGAATGCCATCTGCGTGACCCTCCGTCGCTCGGTTCCCCTCGGTGCCGTCACCGTAGCCCGGCGCGACGCGCGGAGGGCCCGACGGAACCAGCGGACCTGCCCGTCGTCGAGGCGCACGGGAAAAGCCGTTGCCGCGCAGGGCGGCACGACCTACCGTCGCCGCATGTTCACGATGACGACGGTGACCTGCCGTGCGCGCCTCCGGGTCCGGCCCGCGGGGCACGAGCTGGGGCTGGCACCGGCTCTCTGACTCCTGGGCCCGACGCGTCGTCGCCGCCAGCGGTGTGTCGCCGGGCGACCTCGTCCTCGACCCCGGTGCGGGCACGGGGGCCCTGACGCGCCACCTCCTCGACCGTGGGGCGCGGGTCGTGGCCGTCGAGCTGCACCCCGACCGGCTCGCGGCCCTGCGCCGCATCGACTCCCCGCACCTGACGGTGGTCCGCGCCGACGTCCGTGACCTCCGGATCCCCCGCGGGCCGTTCCGGGTCGTCGGCAACCCGCCGTACGACGGGTCGGCGGCCCTCCTGCGCCGGCTCACCGGCCGCGGGTCCCGGCTCGTCCAGGCCGACCTCGTGATGCAGCGCGCCGCCGCCCGTCGGTGGGTCGAGGGGCGGGCCCCGGGCGCCGGGCGGTGGGCCCGCGAGTACGTCGTCGAGGTGGTCCGACCCCTCCCACGTGCGGCGTTCCATCCCCGGCCCGCGGTCGACTCGGTCGTGCTGCGGGTGACCCGCCGGTGACTCCGCCGAGCGTTCGCCGACCGTTCACGGATCCGCCGGTCGCTCGGGTGGTCGGGGTCTCCTCCCGGTGCTACGTTCCGACGCACCGTGAGCGGGTCGAGGCGTCGAGGACAGGTCGGCGCTCCCCGTCGGACCCAGGAGGATGCATGAACCGCACGCCGTTGCGTCGGCTCGTGGTGGGGGTGGCCGTCGGCGCCCTCGCCGTGGCCGCGCCCGTCGCGTTGACGCCCACCCCCGCGTCGGCCGCCGCCGCCGACCTCTACTTCTCGGAGTACATCGAGGGGACGAGCGTCAACAAGGCGATCGAGATCTACAACGGCACCGGAGCCGCGGTCGACCTCGCGGCGGGCGGGTACCGGCTCGAGCTGTACAGCAACGGGTCGGCGACGGCCAGCCAGTCGGTCGCCCTCACGGGTTCGCTGGCCGCGGGCGACGTCTTCGTCGTGTCGAACCCGGGCGCCGACCCGGCGCTCCTCGCGGCCACCGACCTCCAGAGCGGCGCCGTGGCCAACTGGAACGGGGACGACGCGATCGCCCTGCGCAAGGCCGGCACCCTCGTCGACGCCTTCGGGCAGATCGGGTTCGACCCGGGCGCCGAGTGGGGCACGGGCCTCGCGAGCACCGTCGACAACACCCTCCGCCGCAAGGCCTCGGTCCAGGCCGGAGACACGAACCCCTCCGACGCCTTCGACCCGGCCGCGGAGTGGGACGGCTTCCCCGTCGACACCTTCGACGGGTTCGGCAGCTACCCCGACGTCCCGCCGTCGGACGGTGCCCCCACCGTCACCGCGGTGACCCCCGACGAGGGGTCGACCGTCCCGGTCGCCTCCGACGTCACCGTGACGTTCAGCGAGGACGTCACCGCGCCGGCCTCGGCCTTCGCCCTGTCCTGCGCCGGCACGCCCGTCGCGTTCACCGTCTCCGGCGGCCCAAGGACCTTCACCCTCGACCCCACCTCCGACCTGCCCTTCGGTGCCTCGTGCTCGGCGACGGTCACCGGGGCGTCGGTCAGCGACACCGACACCAACGACCCGCCGGACACCGTCGCCACCGACCGCACGTGGACGTTCTCGACCGCCGAGGACATCGACCGGTGCACCCTGCCGACGACGCCGGTCGGCACCGTCCAGGGCTCCGGTGAGGCCACCCCGGTGGGCGGCACGACCGTGACCGTCAAGGGCGTCGTCGTCGGCGACCACGAGGGGGCCTCGCCGAACCTGCGCGGCTTCTACCTCCAGGACGCCGGTGACGGCGACGCCGCCACCTCGGACGGCGTGTTCGTCTTCAACGGCGGCAACCAGGACCTCGTCTCCCTCGGCGACGTCGTGACGGTCACCGGCACGGCCGGCGAGAACCAAGGCCAGACGCAGGTCTCGGCGACCGCCGTGAACATCGCCGTCTGCGGCACCGGCACCGTCGAGCCGACCGAAGTCGCCCTCCCCGTCGCGAGCACCGCCGACCTCGAGAAGGTCGAGGGGATGCTCGTCACGTACCCGCAGGACCTCTACGTCACCGAGCACTTCCAGCTCGGCCGCTTCGGCCAGGTCACCCTCTCCGGCGGCGACCGTCTCGACGTGCCGACCAACGTCGTCGCGCCGGGCGCCCCGGCCCAGGCCCTGCAGGCCGAGAACAACCTGCGCAAGATCGTCCTCGACGACTCCACGCAGGCCCAGAACCCCGACCCGATCGTGTTCGCCCGCGGCGGGCAGCCGCTCAGCGCGACGAACACCCTGCGCGGGGGCGACACGGTCGCCGGCCTCACGGGTGTCATGACCTACACGTGGGGTGGCAACGCGGCGAGCCCGAACGCCTACCGCATCCGGCCGATCCGTTCGCTCGGTGAGGTCCCCGTCGAGTTCGAGCCGGCCAACCCCCGGCCGGAGGCGCGGGCGGACGTGGGCGGCGACGTCCAGGTCGGCGCGATGAACCTGCTCAACCTCTTCAACACCTTCACCGGCTGCACCTCGGGCGTGGGCGGAGGGACCACCGACTGCCGCGGCGCCAACAACGCCGCCGAGTTCGACCGCCAGGTCGCCAAGACCGTCGCGGCGATCCGCAAGGTCGACGCCGACGTCCTCGGGGTCAACGAGATCGAGAACGACGGGTACGGCCCGACGAGCGCCATCGCGGACCTCGTGGACCGGCTCAACGCGGCCACGGCGCCGGGCACGTACGCGTACGTCGACGCCGATGCGGGCACCGGCCAGGTCAACGCCCTCGGCACGGACGCCATCAAGGTCGGGATGCTCTACAAGCCGGCCGTCGTGACGCCCATCGGTGACACCGCGGCGCTCAACACCGTGGAGTTCGTCAACGGCGGGGACCCGGCACCCCGGGCCCGCCCCTCGCTCGCGCAGGCCTTCCGGGTCAACGCGACCGGCGGGTCCTTCGTCGCCGACGTCAACCACTTCAAGTCCAAGGGGTCCGCGTGCACGGTCCCGGACGCCGGTGACGGACAGGGCAACTGCAACGCGGTCCGCACCCGCTCGGCGCAGGAGCTGGCCACCTGGCTCGCCTCCGACCCGACGGGGACCGGTGAGTCCGACGCCCTGATCCTCGGCGACCTCAACTCGTACGCGAAGGAGGACCCGATCCGCACCCTCGAGGAGGCCGGGTTCACCAACCTCGTCGACCGGTTCGTCGGTGACGACGCGTACTCGTACGTGTTCGACGGGCAGTGGGGCTACCTCGACCACGCCCTCGGCTCGCCCTCGATCGTCGGCCAGGTCACCGGCGTGACCGAGTACCACATCAACGCCGACGAGCCGTCGGTCCTCGACTACAACACGGAGTTCAAGTCGGCCGGACAGGTCGCGAGCCTGTACGCGCCGGACGAGTTCCGGGTCTCGGACCACGACCCGATCGTCGTCGGCCTCGCGCCGGACGGCCCGCCGCGGGTCGAGGCGGCCTTCGTCGACGGTTCGGTGGCCTGTGGACGTGACAACGCCCAGCTGAAGGTCACCGTCACCGACCCGCGCGACACCGCGACCGTGAAGGTCGCGTGGGGAGACGGCACGACCTCGACCGTCGAGGGCGTCACCGGGGCCCGCACCATCGGCCACACCTACCGCAGCGCCGGTCGGTACACGGCGACCGTGACCGTCACCGACAGCCGGGGCAACGTCGTCACGACGACCGCGCAGGTCGTCGTCGAGTTCCGCCTCGACACGGTGCCGCCGGCCGGCTCGACCGTGAGCCTGCCGCGGGGCGTGCCGGTGCCGGTCATCGCGCTGGTGCGTGACTGCGACGGACGGTTCGCGTCGACCACGGCGCCCGTCGTCACCCTGACGCAGGGCGGCACCCAGGTCTCGCGGACGACGCTGTCGGCCGCCGGACCGCTCTGGCTCGGTGCGGTGCGGACCTCGGGCCTGGCCAGGGGCACGTACGCGCTGACGGTGACCCTGCCGGAGACGGGCCAGACGGCGACGTCGACGCTGCGTCTGCGCTGAGCGACGACGAGGCCCCCGGACCCGAGCGGGTCCGGGGGCCTCGCTGCGTCCCGGGGCCCTCCCTCCCCCGAACGTGTTTGAACACGCCGGTGAATCTGGGCGTGTTCACACACGTTCGCGGCAGGGAGGGGCCGGGTGGCATGAGCGGGGTCAGGGCCGCAGGACGACCCGGCGGGGTGCCCGACCGGCCGCCACGGCCGCCCAGGCGCCCCCGACCTCCTCGAGCGGGACGACGTCGTGCGCCACCGCCATCCGCCCCTCCGCTGCGTGCCGCAGCACACCGGTGAGCACCTCGGCCTGCCGCGCGGGGGTGAGCGAGGTGTTCGTGTACCCCAGGACCGCGGCCGAGCGGCTGCGCAGCGCCGCCGAGTCCACCGAGAGGGCCGCACCGGCGCTGCCGCCGAGGTTGACCAGCCGCCCACCCGGGGCCAGCGCCCCCACCGCGGCGGTCCCCGGCACCCCGGCCAGCGGGTCGACGACGACGTCGAACCCGCCGCCGACCGCCGACGACAACCGGGCCGTCAGCGCGGCGGCATCCTCCCCCTCGCGCAGCTCGACCACCTCGTCCGCGCCCAGAGAGCGGGCCTGCTCGAGGGCCGCGCCGGAGCGGGCGGCCGCCACCACCCGGCCGGCCCCGAGCACCCGCGCCGCACCGAGCGCCGCCTGCCCCACGGCCCCGCCGGCTCCGAGCACGAGGACCGACTCCCCCGCGACCAGCGCCGCCCGGCGCTCGAGCACCTCCCACGCGGCGACCGCCGACAGCCCGAGGGCGGCGACGGCCGTGTCGGCGAGCTCGGCCAGCACCGGGACGACGGCGTCGGCGTCGGCGCGGGCCAGCGTGGCCATCGCCCCGTCGCCCGGAGCCATCCCGGCGGTGGTCGGGAACCACACCCGACGGCCCACGAGCCCGTCCGGCCCGCTGCGCACCACCCCGACCCCCTGCACCCCGGGCACGTACGGCAGCTCGGGGGGACCGAAGTACGAGGTGCCGGACGCGCAGAGCAGGTCCAGCGGCGTGATGGGGGCCGCCGTGACCTCCACGACCACCTCGCCGTCGCCCGGCCCGGCGGGGTCGGGGCGCTCGGCCGGCTCGGGCGGGGCGCCGTGGGTGGTGACCGTCGCGGCGCGCACGTCAGGTGGAGATGTCGGGGTACGGCAGCGACAGGTGGGCCAGCGCCGCCCCGTAGCCCTTCTGGTACGAGAGCGGTTCCGGGTGGTCGCGCTCGAACATCGCGATGAAGAGGGTGAGCGTCAGGAACGGGTGGGCGCCGAGCTGGAACAGCGCGACGTGGTCGTGGGCGACGAGGGCCGCCCGCTCCGGAGCGGTGAAGGCCAGCCAGGTGCTCGCCTCACCGTCGGTGACGTTCAGGATCCGGTTGGCCTGCGTCTCCTCCCACCACGCGACGAACCCCTCGGCGTCCTCGCGGTAGCGCTCGACGAGGTCGGGGTCGCGGTCGACGGTGAACAGGAACTTGTCGAGCAGGTACTTGCTCATGTCGGCGCTCCGTCCGGGTACCAGGTGAAGTAGGCCTCCATCGTGTGGAACAGGTCGAGGGAGTCGACGTGGTCGGCACGCACGCCCTGGCCCGCGACGCCCATCATCAGCATGAAGTCCATGAAGCCGTGGGTCGCGTTGCCGGGCAGGTGGAGGCTGTCGAGGGTGACCTCGCCGAGGCAGCCCTCGAGGTCGCCGTTCGCGATCCACTCCACGGCCTTGCGGTCGAACTCGGGGTCCGGGCCGTGCGGTCCGAACTGCCGCGGCCCGCCGAGCTCGAGGGAGAGGTGCCCGGTGCCGATGACGGCCACGCGCTGGTCGCTCGGCCACGACTCGACGAGCTCGCGGATGGTGCGCCCCAGCTCGACGAAGCGCCTCGGCTGCGGCAGCGGCGGGGCGAAGATGTTCGTGTAGATGGGCACGATCGGCAGGTCGGCCTCGGGCCGCAACGTGATGATCGGGCAGGTGATCGAGTGGTCGATGCGCAGCTCGTTGCTGAAGGCGAGGTCGAAGCCGGAGTCCAGGCCGCCGCGCAGGATGTGCGACGACAGCTCCTCGTGGCCCTCGAGCCGAAACCTCGGGAGTCCGAACTCGCGCTCCTCGTTGTACCAGTTGGCATCGTAGACAGGCGCTTTCCCCACGAGGAACTGCGGCATGTTGTCGAGCCAGAGCTGGTGGAAGTGGTCGCTGCCGACCATGACGAGCACGTCGGGCCGGGCGCGGGTCAGCGTCTCGCGGAAGCGCTCGATCTTGGCCACCCACTCGTCGGCGAACGGCGGGCGTTCGTCGCCCACGGCGTTGCTCGCGCGGTAGTAGAAGGGGTGGTGCGTCGAGGCGATGACGGCGACGACCTTCGCCATGGAGGTCTCCTTCCGGGGTCAGCTCTGGGGGTCCACGTACTCGGCGTGGCGGTCGACGGACAGGTACACGTCCATCCCGATGGGGCGGCGGCGCTCCTCGGCGATCTGCCCGAGCAGGCCGGCCGCCCGGGCCAGGAGGGCGAACCCGCGCAGCAGCTCGACGGGCAGCCCGAGGTCGGCCAGCGCGGCGCCACACACCCCGGCCCCGTTGAGCGGCAACCGCTTTCCCAGCACCTGCTCGTGCACCCGGCCCACCGCCTCGAACAGCCGGAGGTGCGGGCCGCGCAGGCCCTCCTCCTCGGCGATGCGGATGAGGACCGGGGTGCGTGGGTCGCCCGACTTGTGGACCGGGTGACCGAGGCCGGGCACGAACCGCCCCGCCTCCCTCGTGCGCCGCACGGCGTGCAGCGCCACGGCGTCCCACTGCTCGTCGGTGGCGGGGAGGTCGTCGCCGAGGTCGGTGACGACGGCGTCGAGGAAGGCCCCGCAGTCCTCGGTGACCCCGAGGAAGCGCGACCCACCGCCGAGCAGGCCGGCCGCCAGGGCGCCCTGGAGCGAGTCCGGGGCCGAGAGGTAGGTGAGCCGGGCGGCGATGGCCGTCGGGGTGAAGCCGTGGTCGGCGAGCGCGACGAGGACGGTCTCGAAGACCCGCACCTCCGACGGGGTCGGCCGGCGCATCGCGACGAGCCAGAAGGCGAGCTCGCCGAAGCCGACCTCGCCCATGAGGTCGGCGGTGAGGTCCTGGCCGAGGAGGCGGATCTCGTCGGCGCTCGAGGTCCCGAGCGACGTGGGGTAGGTCGTCATCGGTCCTGCTCCTCGGGGGCGGAGGGGGTGGCAGGGCGGGCGAGCCAGCGGCGGATCTCCTCGCCGTGCTCGTCGAGGGAGGGCGGCGGCAGGACGTAGTCAGGGGGCGAGGCCGACAGCCGGATGGGGTTGCGCACCGACGGCACCGCGGCCGCGCCCTCCCCGACGACGACGACCGGCTCGAGCCCGACCGACTCGGCGAACGCCACGCCGCCGTCGACGGTGTTGATCGGCCCGCAGGGGACCCCGGCCGCGGTGATGTCGCGGAACCACTCCATCGTCGTGCGGGTGGCGAGCCGCTCGACGAGGAGGGGCCGCAGCTCGTCGCGATTGGCGGTGCGGTCCTCGTTGCCGCGGAAGCGCGGGTCGTCGGCGAGCTCCGGCACCCCGAGGACCTCGACGAGCCGGCGGAACTGGCCGTTGTTGCCGGCCGTGACGATGAGGTCGCCGTCGGCGCAGGGCAGCGGCTCGTAGGGGAAGAGGCTCGGGTGGCTGTTGCCCATCCGGGTCGGGACCACCCCGCCCGCCACGTACGCGCTCGACTGGTTGACCAGCCCGGACAGGGCCGAGGAGAGGAGGTTGACCTCGACGTGCTGGCCGGCGCCCGAGGCCTCGCGGGCGTGGAGGGCGGCGAGCACCCCGATGGTCGCGTGCAGGCCGGCCATGACGTCGAAGACCGAGATGCCGGCGCGGAACGGTGGCCCGTCGGGGTCGCCGGTGAGGCTCATCAGGCCCGAGATGGCCTGGACCATGAGGTCGTAGCCGGGCAGCTCGCGCCCGCCGGGGCCGCTGCCGAACCCGCTGATCGAGGCGTAGACGACGCCGGGGTTGGTGCTGCTCACGCTGTCGTAGTCGAGGCCGAAGCGGGCGAGGCCACCGGGCTTGAAGTTCTCGACGAGGACGTCGGCACGGCGGGCCAGCTCCTGGGCGGCCGCGAGGTCCTCGGCGTCCTTGAGGTCCAGGGCGACCGAGCGCTTGTTGCGGTTGACGCCGAGGTAGTACGTCGAGACGCCTTCGCGCACCGGGGGGCTCCAGGTGCGGGTGTCGTCGCCCGCCGGGGACTCGACCTTGACGACCTCGGCCCCGAGGTCGGCGAGCAGCATCGTCGCGTAGGGACCGGCGAGGATGCGCGAGAAGTCCGCCACGAGCAGGCCGGCCAGTGGCCCGGAGCGGGCGGTCATCGCGGCTCCTCTCGGTCGAGTGGCGGCCTTTCGCGGACAGGTGTCCGCAGGCGGTGGTCCCGAGTCTCACCGGCAGCTTGGTGCTCTGTCAAGGCCCTCGACAGTGCGCCCGACGAACGCTCGACCACCTCTTGACAGGAGCGCCGGGGCGCGCCCACAGTGGCGGGGGCGGCACAGGGGTGCCGCTGAGCGGACACCCGTCCGCACGAGGCTCGAACGGGAGATGGCATGGCTCACGACGAGGTGGCCGACGGTGCTCCGGTGGTGTTCCGGAACGCGACGGTGCTCACGATGGACGACACCCACAGCGTGCTCACCGGCGGGGACGTCCTCGTCGTCGGGGACCGCATCGCCGAGGTCGGTCACGGCCTCGCCGCCCCCGACGGGGCCCTGGAGGTCGACGCGGCCGGCGGCATCGTCATGCCGGGCATGGTCGACACCCACCGCCACATGTGGCAGACCGCGATGCGCGGCTACGGCGCCGACTGGACGCTCACGCAGTACTTCGTCTGGTACTACCTCGAGCACGGCCGGCGCTTCCGCCCCGAGGACGTGCACACCGGCAACCTGCTCTCGGCCTGGGACGCCCTCGAGGCCGGGGTGACGACCACGGTCGACTGGTCGCACGGCCTCCAGTCCGTCGAGCACGCCGAGGCCGCCGTCGACGCGCTCCAGGCCGTGCCGGGGCGCTTCGTCCTCGGGTACGGCAACATCCAGGCCGGGCCGTGGGAGTGGACCGCCGACCCCGCCGTCCGCTCCTTCGTCGAGCGCCGCCGCGGCGACCTGTACGGCTGGCAGCTGGCCTTCGACGTCACCGGCGACCCCGCCTTCCCCGAGCGGCCGGCCTTCGAGGTCGCCCGCGAGCTCGACCTCCCGGTGACGACGCACGCCGGCGTCTGGGGCGCCACGAACGACGACGGCATCCGGCTCATGCACGAGAACGGCTTCATGGACGAGCGCACGGTCTACGTGCACGCCGCCACGCTCGCCGCCGACTCCTACCACCGCATCGCGGCCACGGGCGGCACGGTGTCGGTCTCGACCGAGTCCGAGCAGAGCGCCGGCCAGGGCTACCCGCCCACCTGGCAGCTGCGCCGGCACGGCATCCCGGTCGCGCTGTCGATGGACACCAGCGTCTGGTGGAGCGGCGACCTCTTCTCGGCGATGCGCACGACCCTCGGCGCCGACCGCTCGCGCGAGCACCTCGAGGCCCACGCCGCCGGAGACACCGTGACCAACGTGCACCTGCGGGCCGAGCAGGTCGTCGACTGGGCCACCCGTGGCGGGGCCCGCGCGCTGGGCACGGACGAGATCGGACGGATTGTTCCGGGCGCGAAGGCCGACGTCGTCCTCCTGCGCAACGACGCCTCGCCGGTGTCCTTCCCGGTCCTCAACCCCTACGGCCACGTGGCCTTCCAGGCCCAGCGCGGCGACGTGCACACCGTGCTCGTCGACGGCCGGGTGGTCAAGCACGAGCACCGCCTCGTCGGCTGCGACCTCGCCGCGCTCCGGCGCCGGGCCGAGGCCACCGTCGAGCACCTCGTCTCCGAGATGGGCGAGCAGGCGTGGACCGACGGGATGAACCCGGCGCTGCCCGACGACGACGGCAAGGTGCTCGACAACCCGTACCAGTACACCGACTTCCGCACCGACACGACGCTCGCGCGGGGCACGGTGTTCGGCGAGCCGGGCGCGGGCGACCAGGGCTGAGCACGGGTCCCCGACCGCGGGCGCGACCGCGTAGGGTGCGGCGCGCAGCGGTCAGGTCGTCAGGAGGGAGCAGCCGTGGCTGGGCGCGGTGAGGGACCCGACTTCGTCGAGGCACTCGCGCGCGGGCTCGACGTCATCGCCTGCTTCGACCGCGACCACGCCGAGCGCTCGCTGAGCGAGGTGGCCCAGGCGACCGGGCTGGCCCGCCCGACGGCGCGCCGGCTGCTGCTCACCCTCGAGGAGCTCGGGTTCGTCCGCTCGCGCGACGGCGCCTACTCGCTCACGCCGAGGGTCCTCTCCCTCGGGACCGCGTACGTCTCCTCGCTCGGGCTCTGGGACATCGCACGCCCGAGGCTCGAGGCGCTCGTCGGGCGCACCGGGGAGTCCTCCTCGATGGCCCAGCTCGACGGCTCGGACATCGTCTACGTCGCCCGGGTGTCGGTGCCGAAGATCATCGCCCTGCGGGTCGAGGTGGGGACGCGGTTCCCGGCCCCGCCGACGTCACAGGGCAAGGTGCTGCTCGCCGCGCTCTCCCGGGACGAGCTCGATGCCGTTCTCGCTCAACCCAGCCGGTCGGGCGTGCGTGGGCACCTCGAGCACCGGCGCGAGGAGCTCGACGACGAGCTGGCTCGCGTGCGGGCCCGGGGCTGGGCGCTCGCCGACGAGGAGCTGGCGCCCGGCGTCCGCTCGGTCGCCGTCCCGGTGCGCGACGGCACGGGCACGGTCCGGGCCGCCATGAACGTCACCGTGCACGCGGCCGAGACCTCCGTCGAGCGCCTCGTCGACGACCTGCTGCCGATGCTCCAGCGCACGGCGGCCGAGGTGAGCGACGACTGGGCGCAGTGGCAGCGCCGCCCGCACGTCGAGGTCGAGCCGCCCACGTCCTGAGCGCACGTCCGCCCCCGGACGTGCGTGAACGCGCCAGGAGGACCCGGCGCGTTCACACACGTTCGCTCTGGGGCGAGGAGAAGGACCCGCAGGCCCCGGGTCAGCGGGAGCGGCCGCCGGCGCGCTCGGAGAAGGACGCCGCCGAGCGGGCCGGGCGCGAGGACGCGGGGCGACCGGAGCCGGAACCTCGCCCGCCGGCCGGGCGACCCTGGCCACCGCCGCGCTGCTGTCCCGACGGAGCCGCCGCCGAGCCACCCCGACCCTGGCCACCGGAACGGCGCTGGCCGCCGGAGCCGCGCTGGCCGCCGGAGGATGCGCCCTGCGGGCGACCCCCGCCGCGCCGGCCGCCGCCACCGCGCGAGCCCGAGGACCCCTCGGGGGCGGCGAAGACGAAGGCGCCCTCGAAGGTGCGCTCGCCCGGGGCGAGCTCGCGCAGCACGGGGTGCGTGGCGGTCGCGCGGGTCGTCGTGGGCCGGATGCCGGCCTTGCGGGTCAGGTCGCGCACGTCGCGCACCTGGTCGTCGGTCATCAGGGTGACGACGGTGCCCGAGGCGCCGGCGCGGGCGGTGCGACCGGAGCGGTGCAGGTACGCCTTGTGCTCGACCGGCGGGTCGGCGTGGATGACGAGCGCGACGTCGTCGACGTGGATGCCGCGGGCGGCGATGTCGGTGGCGACGAGCGTGCGCGCGGCCCCGCTGTGGAAGGCCTCCATCGTCCGTGTGCGGGCACCCTGGCTGAGGTTGCCGTGCAGCTCGACCGCGGGCACGCCCGAGCCGTTCAGCTGGCGGGCGATCTTCTTGGCGCGGTGCTTGGTCCGCGTGAAGACGACGGTGCGACCGGGCGCGGCCGTGAGGTCGACGAGCACGGGGAAGTGCGCGTCGTGGCTGACGTGCAGCACGTGGTGGTCCATCGTCGAGATCGGCGACTGCGCCGAGTCGGCCTCGTGGGTCTTCGGGTCGCTCAGGTAGCGCTTCGCGATGACGCTGATGCCGCCGTCGAGCGTGGCGGAGAACAGCATCCGCTGCCCGGACCGGGGCGTGGCGTCGAGCAGGCGGCGCACCTGCGGGAGGAACCCGAGGTCGGCCATGTGGTCGGCCTCGTCGATGACGGTCACCTCGACGGAGCCGAGGGAGACGTGGCCCTGCCCGATGAGGTCCTCGAGCCGGCCGGGGCAGGCGACGACGACGTCGACCCCTCGGCGGAGGTTCGCGACCTGCGGGCCCTGGCCGACGCCACCGAAGATGGTGCACGAGGTGAGGCCGAGCACCCGGGCGAGCGGCGCCATCGCGTCGTCGATCTGGGTGGCGAGCTCGCGGGTCGGGGCGAGGATCAGCGCGCGCGGGCGCTTCGAGGTCCGCGGCGTGCGGCTCGCGGCGAGGCGGGCGAGCAGCGGGAGGAGGAAGGCCACGGTCTTGCCGGAGCCGGTGCGGCCCCGGCCGAGCACGTCGCGACCCGCGAGCGAGTCGGGCAGCGTGGCGGCCTGGATGGGGGTGGGCGTCGTGATGCCGCCGGAGGCGAGCACGTCGACGAGGGGGGTGGGCACGCCGAGCGCGCCGAAGGTGTCCGTTGACACGGGGAACTCCAAGGTCTGTGGTGTCGCAGCGCGGCGCGAGCCGTCGGCAGCGACGAGGTGGATGTTCTGCCGGGCGGGCTCTGGGGCCGCGGCGCCGTGGCCGGACCGGGGTCCGTCACGATGGCATCGACATCAAAGAGAAGGGGTATCCGCTGCAGAACCGGGCGGACCCACTGCGCACCATCCTACGGCAGGTCGGGCGCCCCGACGGACAGGGTGGCCCGGACGGGGGTCGGTGCGAGGTGGCTGGCGCCGATCGCGCCCGCCCACTCGCCGAGCTCGGCCGTGACGACCGCGACGCCGTCAGGGTCGGGCAGGAGGTCGGACAGCGCCTCCCGGAGCGGGTCGACCAGGGTGTCGCCGGCTTCGGCCATCCCTCCACCGACGACGACGAGTCGCGTTCCGGCAGAGGCGACCACGGGTGCCAGGGCTGCGGCCAGGGTGCGCAGCGCCTCGACCCAGACGGCCACGGCGACCGCGTCACCGGCGACCACGCCGGCCGCGACGTCGGAGGCGTCGCCGGTGCGCCCGGCCTCCCGCCATTGCCGTCCGACGGCGGTGGCGCCCGCCACGGCCTCGAGGCAGCCCCGCCGGCCGCATCCGCACACCGGTCCGTTCGCCCGGACCCGCACGTGGCCCAGCTCACCGGTCCAGGTGCTGCCGCGCACCAGTCGCCCGCCGGTCATCAGCGCCACCGCGAGGCCGGTGCCGAGGGGGACGAAGAGGACGTCGTCGACGCTGCGCGCCGCACCCAGCAGGTGCTCGGCGAGCAGGCCGGCGCGGACGTCGTGCCCGATGACCACCTCGGCGGTGACGTGACCCGCGACGCTGCCGTGCAGGTCGAGGTCGTTCCAGCCGAGGTTCGCGGACCAGACGCCGTGCCCGCCGGCCTCGTCGACCAGTCCGGGGACGACCAGCCCGACCCGCTGCGGGGCCGGCGCACCCGGCACGGAGGCGACCAGCCGCCCGAGCACCCGCGCGACCGTGGCCCCCATCGAGTCGGCGACGTCCGCGGGGGTGGGCTCGACGTGGCGCCCGAGCACCTCCTCGCCGCGCCGGAGCACGGCCTTGATGCGGGTGCCCCCGACGTCGACACCGGCGGTGGTCGGGACGGCCTCGTCCACGGGTCCTCCTCGCTGCTCGAATGCGACGGATTGGCGCGCCGATCGAGCATAGTCGCACCGCGAGCACGCGCCGGCCCCACTACGATGCCCGCGTGGGCGACGACGCGAGCGGGACCAGCACGCCGTCCTCGCGCTGGGCCGCCGTCCTCGACCTGCTGGCCACCCGCGGCCGGCTCTCGGTGTCCGAGACCGCCGTCCAGCTGCGGGTCTCCGAGGCCACCGTGCGCCGCGACTTCACCGAGCTGGCCCGCCGCCAGCTCGTCACCCGCCACCACGGCGGCGTCGTCGCGACCTCCGTCGCCTACGAGCTGCCGTACCGGTACCGCTCGAGCCAGGCCGACGACGGCCTCGAGCGGATCGCCGCGCACGCCGCCTCCCTCGTCCGTCCCGGGGAGGTCGTCGCCCTCAACGGGGGCACGACGACGACGGCCACCGCCCGGGCCCTCACCGCCCGCGAGGAGCTGGCCGGCGAGAACGGCACGGCGTTCACGCTCGTGACCAACGCGCTGAACATCGCGGCCGAGGCCGTGCTGCGCCCCCACGTGCGCTGTGTCTCGCTCGGCGGGGTCGCGCGTCCGGAGTCCTACGAGGTGAGCGGCCCGCTGGCCGCCCAGGTCGTCGCCCAGCTGTGGTTCGACGTCGCGATCGTCGGCGTCAACGCGCTCTCCGCGGCCGAGGGCGCCACGTGCAAGGACGAGGACGAGGCCGCCGTCGTCCGGGCCATGGTCGAGCGCTCGAAGCGGGTCGTCGCGGTCGCCGGGGCCGAGAAGCTGGGGGCCCGCACCTTCGCCGCCATCTGCCCGGCGGAGCGCATCACGACGCTCGTGACGACTGCCCCCGAGGACGCCGACGAGGTCGCCGCCCTGCGGGCCCGGGGCGTCGAGGTGGCCTGCGTCTGAGGCCCGCACGGGCACCCGCGCTGCGCGTTTGTGATCGTCGGCATCGCCGATCGCTCACAATCATGCGCGCATGTACAGTGGCAGGCGCCCGGCCGAGGGACCGTCCGTGGACGACCTTCCGGGGGCCTGGCGCACACTGCCGGGGGACCGGCATCTCAACGAGGAGAGCGATGAGCACGACGCGACGACAGATGATGCTGGCCGGGGCGGCGGTCACCGGGGCCCTGGTCCTCTCGGCCTGTGGTGGGGGCTCCGGGGCGGGCGACGCCGGGGGCGACTCGGGCGGCGAGAAGGCCACGACGATCACCCTCATGGCCGCCGAGTACTCCAAGGACAACACCAAGGCGTTCTGGGACGCGTTCGCCGCGGAGTACAAGAGCAAGTACGGCTACACCCTCGACGTCAACGTCGTCAGCTGGGACAACATCGACCAGCAGTCCTCGACGATGATCCAGAACAACCAGCCGCCGGACATCCTCAACCTCAACGCGTACGCCAGCTACGCCAAGGACGGCCTGCTCTACTCCGCCGACGAGGTGCTGCCCTCCGAGGTCCAGTCCGACATCCTGCCGACGTTCGTCGAGTACGGCACGTACGACGGCAAGTTCTACGGCTTCCCGGACCTCAGCAGCGCCCGCGCGCTCTTCTACAACACCGACCTCTTCGCCAAGGCCGGCGTCACCGCTCCCCCCACCACGTGGGCCGAGCTCGAGGCCGCGGCCCAGAAGGTCAAGGCCGCGGGCGGCACCGGCTACGCCATGCCGCTCGGCCCGGAGGAGTCGCAGGGCGAGTTCTCGATGTGGCTGTTCAACAACGGCGGCGACTGGAAGACCGACGACACGTGGTCCATCAACTCCGAGAAGAACGTCGAGACCCTCACGTTCATGAAGAAGCTGGCCGATGCCGGTCTCACGCAGGCCAACCCGGCCCGCACCAACCGCGCTGACGCCTTCGACCTCTTCAAGTCGGGCAAGGCCGGCATGGTCGTCGGGTTCTCGCCTCTCGCCGGTGACCTCGACAAGGACGGCACCGTCAAGTACGCCGTCGCGCCGTTCCCGAGCAACGACGGCTCCGAGAGCAAGACCTTCGGGGTCACCGACTACCTCATGGCCTTCAAGAAGTCGGGCAACCAGGACGCGGTCAAGGCGTTCTACGAGCTCTACTACTCGAAGGACCAGATCAACACGTTCATCGAGAAGGAGGGCTTCCTCCCGGTGACGACCTCGGGGCTCGAGTACTTCCAGAAGGACGACAAGCTCAAGGTCTACCTCGACACCCTGCCGAACGCGCGGCTCACGCCGACCGACGACCCGACGTGGGACAAGGTCAAGCTCGCCGTGCAGCAGAACCTCGGCGGCGGCATCACGGGTGACCCGAAGGCCACCCTCGACAAGCTCCAGCAGACCGCAGAGGCCGGAGGCTGACCGACGTGACCACGACCGACGACGTCCAGGCGCCGTCGGCCCGCACGACCCCCGGAGGTTCCCGCCCACGGCGGCGGACCTCCGGGGTCGGGCAGGTCAGCGCCCCGGTCGCGTTGCTCTGGCTCGCCCCCGCGATCCTCCCGATCATCGGGGTCGTCCTGTTCCCCGCGATCATGCTGTTCCAGGCCTCGCGCTCGGAGTACTCGATCACCGGGCTCTACCGCGGGTCGGCCGGCTGGGACAACTACGCGAAGGTCCTCAGCTACCCCGACCTTCCGGTGGTCCTCAAGAACACCGTCGTCTGGGTCGTCGCCGTCGTCGCGATCACCATCGTCCTGTCCCTGGCCCTCGCCCAGCTCCTCGTCAAGGACTTCCCGGGCCGGCGCTACGTCCGCTGGGCCGTCATCGTGCCGTGGGCCGCCTCGCTCGTCATCACCAGCCAGCTGTTCGTCCTGCTCTACGACTACAACTACGGCCTGGTCAACCACGTGCTGACCACCCTGAACCTCATCGACACCCCGATCTCGTTCCTCGGGGACGACCGCTTCACGATGGCCTCGATGGTCGTGGTCGGCGTCTTCGTGTCGCTGCCGTTCACGATCTTCGTCTTCATCGCCGGGCTCAACGCGATCCCCGACGACGTGATGGAGGCCGCGGAGGTCGACGGCGCCTCGCCGTGGCAGCGGTGGCGGCAGATCACCCTCCCTCTGCTGCGCCCGGCCCTGCTCATCGCCACCGTGCTCAACACGATCTACGTGTTCAACAGCTTCCCGATCATCTACACGCTCAACGACCGCAACCCGGGCTTCAGCCACGACACCCTCATCACCTTCATGTACAAGCTCGCGTTCAAGAGCCAGGAGAAGGACGTGGGGATGTCCGCCGCGACGGGCATCATCAACGTGCTCATCATCCTGCTCGTCGTCCTCGTCTACCTCAAGGTCGTCAACTGGCGGGAGGAGACGAAGTGAGTAAGACCCGCCGCCCCCGGCTCGTGGCGTTCACGGCCGCCGTCGTCGCGCTCGCGTTCCTCGCGCCGTACCTCGTCATGGTGCTCGACAGCTTCCGCACGAGCACCGACGTCAAGTCGACGCCGCCCTCGTTCCTCCCGCGGGTGTGGCAGTTCGACACCTACCTCACGGTGCTCACCGACGGCCGCTTCCCGCACTGGCTGCTCACCTCGCTCATCGTCTCGCTGGGGGCGACGGCGGTGGTCGTCGTCGTCGCCATCCCCGCGGCGTTCATGACGGCCCGCCACCGGTTCCCCGGACGCGGCGCGTTCCTCCTCGTCGTGCTCGTGACCCAGATGTTCGCGCCGACCTCGCTCGTCGTCGGGCTGTACCGGCAGTTCTTCGAGCTGAACATGATCAACACCTACGGCGCGCTGATCATCACGAACGCGGCGTTCAACCTCGCCTTCGCGATCTGGATCCTCCACGGGTTCTTCTCCTCGATCCCGCTCGAGGTCGAGGAGGCCGCGGCGCTCGACGGAGTCGGGCGGATCGGGATGCTGCGCCGGATCATGCTGCCGCTCACCCTGCCGGGACTCGTGACGGCCGTGATCTTCACGTTCATCGCGGCGTGGAACGAGTACGTCGTCGCGCTGACCCTGATGATCGACGACGAGAAGAAGCCGCTCACCGTGGGCTTCCGCTCCTACGTCACCGGCTACGAGCAGAACTGGGACCAGCTGTTCGCCGCGTCGGTCATCGCCGTCGTGCCGGTCGTCATCCTCTTCGCGCTCATCGAGAAGCACCTCGTCGGCGGCCTGACCGCCGGCTCCGTCAAGTAGCGGCCCGCGCCCCCCCGCGATCCCCCTTCCCCCTCTTCACGCTCCGCCTTTCCCGACTTCTTGCGAGTTCCGCCGGTCGACACCCCGCCGGCGCGGCGTGTCGGCGGCGGAACTCGCAAGAAGTCGTGGCCTAGAGGGCGGCGAGGACGGTCGTCGCGACGAGCCAGGTCGCCGCGGCGCAGACCAGCGCGAACGACCCGACCCACACCAGCCGGGGCACCCCGGTGAGCTGGGCGAGCACCGCCGCGTCGCTCGTCGAGCGGTCGCGTGAGCCGGCCACCGCCCCGAGGTGGCGCCACGCCCCGACGACGAGCACGACGCCGGTGCCGACGAGGACCTGGGCGTGCAGCCGGTCCGAACCGGCCCACCAGAGCCAGGCCGTCAACACCCCCACCGCGAGCACCACGAGCGCGGTGAGCACCGAGCGGGAGCGCACGAGCGCGACGAGCAGGACGACGAGCACGACGGTGAGCAGGGTCGGACCCCACCCGCGCCCGGCCAGCCACACGGCCGCCGCCCCGACGACCGCCGGTGCCGGGTAGCCGGCCCACGTCGTGGCCACCCGACCGGCCCCCCGCGCCGGACCGACGGTGACGGCGTGCCCGCTCATGTCTCCGCGCAGGACGAAGCCGGTGAACCGTCGCCCGCAGAGGATGCCGACGCCGGCGTGCCCGAGCTCGTGGACGAGCGTCACGCCCAGCCGCAGCACCCGCCAGACCGGCCCGACCCCGACCGCGACCAGCGCCGCGAGGAGGACGACGAGCACCGGCCGCCCGCTGAGCGACACCTCGCCCACCGGCTGCACCCGCTGCCACACCTCGTCGACGTCCACGGGCACCGGACCGTAGCCGCCGGACCTGTGCGTCCGCCGGGAGGGACCCGGTAGCGTCGGTGGACGTGACCGGGCTCGTCGACATCCACTGCCACGGGGCGGCCGGCGCCGAGCTCGGAGGCACCACCGACGGCAGCCACGCCGCCGCCGCCCACCACCACGCGGCAGGCGTCGAGCGGCTCGTGGCCAGCCTCGTCTCGGCCCCCTTCGACGACCTCGTCGCCGGCGTCACGACCCTCGCCCCCCTCGTGGCCGACGGCACGCTCGCGGGCATCCACCTCGAGGGCCCCTTCCTCGCCGCGGGCCGGCGCGGCGCCCACGACCTCGCCGCACTCGCCGTCCCCGACCCCTCGCTCGTCGAGCGGCTCGCCGAGGCCGCGGCCCTGGCCGGTGCCCCGGACGCCCTGCGGCACATGACCTTCGCCCCCGAGCTGCCGGGTGCCGACGTCCTCGTCCGCGCGCTGGTCGAGCACGGCATCCGTCCCTCCGTCGGGCACACCGAGGCCGATGCCGCCCGCACCGCCCGCACGCTGGCCGAGGTCGCGGACCTCCAGGGGGCGCCGGCGCTCGTCACCCACCTCTTCAACGGGATGCCCCCGCTGCACCACCGGGCCGGCGGGCCGGTGGCGGCTGCGCTCGCCGCCGCCGCCCGGGGCGAGGCGCTCCTCGAGCTGATCGCCGACGGGGTGCACGTGGCCCCCGAGGTCGTGCGGACGGTGTTCGAGACCGTGGGCCCGGACTCCGTCGTCCTCGTCTCCGACGCCATGGCCGCCACCGGTCTGGGGGACGGGCGCTACCGGCTCGGCAGCCTCGAGGTCGTCGTCGACGACGGCACGGCACGCACGGTGGACACGGGCTCGATCGCCGGTGGCACCTCGACCCTCGCCGACTGCGTCCGCTGGTGCATCGAGGTCGCCGGGCTGCCGGAGGCCGACGTGCTGACGGCCGCCACGCTCACCCCCGCGCGGGCCCTCGGCCTGCCGCCCGGAGCCTGACGAAGCGCTGCCTCGCGGCCCGTCCCCACCCCGGCCGCGGTCCTACAGTGGAGCATGGTCGCACTGCCGCTCTTCCCGCTCGGCGGGGTGCTGCTGCCCGGGGCCCGGATGCCGCTCCAGCTCTTCGAGCCGCGCTACCTCGAGCTGGCCCAGCACCTGGCCCTCGAGCCGGAGGACGAGCGCCGCTTCGGCATCATCCGCATCCGGCACGGGCACGAGGTGGGTGACGGCGCGGCGACCGACCTCCACGAGATCGGGTGCGAGGCCCGCGTCGACGCGATGGCCCTCTCACGCGGCGATGCGGGCACGGTCGTCCACCTCGTGGCCCGCGGGGAACGACGCTTCCGGCTGGACGCCCTCGACGACACCGCGGGCAGTGCGTTCCTCACCGGCTCGGTGACCTGGCTCGAGGACACCGGCGTCGACGACGACCCCGAGGTGGCCGCCCTGGCCGCCCGCGTGCTCACGGCCCACGCCCGTTACCTCGAGACCCTCGGCGCGACGACCGACCCGGTGCAGGCCCGGCCCCGCGACGTCGCCTACCGCGTGGCCGAGCGGATGGTGCTCGACCCCGGCGACCGCCAGCGCGTGCTCGACGGGTCCGACGCCGCCACCAGGCTGCGCACCGTGCTCTCGCTGCTGGGCCGCGAGACGGCCATCGTCGACCGCTTCTCGGCGCTGCCGACCCCGACTGACCTCGGCGGCGCCTCACTCAACTGAGCCTCGCGTAGGGTGCCGCGCATGGACCTCGCCCGCCTCCAGGAGGTCATCGAGCGCACCTACGGCGAGCGCGACCGGGCCCGCGGGGTCCCGAGCACCGTCGCCTGGCTCGCCGAGGAGGTCGGCGAGCTGGCCCAGGCCGTCCGCAAGGGCACGCACGCCCAGCGCGAGCACGAGTTCGCCGACGTCGTGGCCTGGGTCGCCTCGCTCGCCAACCAGGTGGGCGTCGACCTCACCTCCGCCGTCGAGCGCTACGCCGACGGCTGCCCGCGGTGCGGCGGGTCCCCCTGCACCTGCGCCTGACTCAGCGGCTGCCGCCCGTGGGGAGGGTCCGCGCCAGCCACGCCTCGGTGCGCTCCCACGCGGCCGTGCTGGCGGCCGGGTCGTGGTTGACGAAGTCGTCGTTGTCGAAGGCGTGGTCCGCGCCGGGGAAGGTGAGGACCTCGGTCGGTGCCGCCCCGGAGGTGACGGCCGCCCGGATGGTCTCGACGACCTCCATCGGCAGGTAGGCGTCGGCCTCGCCGAAGACGTGGAGGGACGGGGTGGACACGGACGGGACGGCCTCGACGAGCCCGGGCAGCGCGGAGCCGTAGAAGGAGACGAGGGCGTCGGCGGGCTCGCCGGCGACGACCGCGTAGCCCAGCCCGCCGCCGAAGCAGAACCCGACGACGCCGGCGCCGCCCTCCACCTCGGGCAGGCCGCGCAGCGTGTGCAGCGCCGCGGTCGAGTCGGCGACGGCGGCGTCCCAGTCGAGGCGGTTGAGCAGGCCCATGGCCTCCTCGAGCATCCCCGGGCCGTTCGGGACCTCGCTCACCCCGAGCCGCCAGAAGACCTCGGGCGCGAGGACGACGTAGCCGAGGGCGGCGAGGTCCTGCGCCCGACGGCGGATGTAGGGGCTGACGCCGAAGATCTCCTGGAGGAGCAGGATGCCGGGCCCGGAGCCGCCCTCGGGCAGCCAGCGGTGGGCCGGCATCGGGCCGTCGGGGGTCGGGACGTCGAGGCGCTCGCTCATCGCGTCAGTATGCCGGTGCCAGCCGGGGGCATTTCATTGACGGATCAACGACATTTCGGGGGCGGCCGTCAATGCAGTTCATCAGGCGTGGAGTTAAAGGCTCGGCAAAGAATCCACCATGTGCTGGAAATGCGGCAATCCGATGTGATGTGTTTGTCCGAAGACCGGGAAACGCGTCGAGGGGAGGAGCACCGATGACCACGTCGTCACTCGTGCGGGTCCCCGTGCGGATGCTCCTCGCCGCCGCGTTCGTCGCGGCGTGCTGGATGCTCCTCGCGCCGTCCGATGCGCACGCCGAAGAGCCCTCTCCTGCAGCGGGTTCCGGCCTCCTCGGTGGTTTCACCAAGGCGCTCGGACGCGACGTGGTCACCCCCCTCGCGACGACGGTCTCCACCACGACCCGGGACGTCGGCCGGACCACCGGCACCGTGCTCGAGACGGGCGCCGACGCCGCATCCGGCACGACGCGGACGGTGACCCGGGTGACCGACGACGTGGCCGCGCAGACGCCGGTCGCGCCCGTCGTGCGCCGCGTGACGCACCGGGCGGTGGACACCACGGACGAGGTCGTCGCCGCGACGACGAAGACCACGAAGGCGGTCGTCGAGGCCACCACCGACGAGCTGGCGACCACCGTGACCACCACGACGAAGGCGTTGTCCGACACCGTGACCCGTGTCGCCGACGAGGCCGACGGCGCGCTCGGTGCGGTGGTGGGCACGGTCGTCGAGACCGTCGACCCGATCGTCCCGGTCCTGCCCACCGTCCCGGGGGCCTCCCCCGGCACCGGCGCCCCCGCGGGTGCCGACGAGTCCTCCCCGGGGAGCCGGGCGGGGGCCCTCACCGCCGTCGCGTCGCCGGCCGGCACGAGCGCTCCCGAGGCGCCCCGGCCTGTCGCTGCCTCGTCCCGGGCCATCGCGCCCCTCGCCGCGGTCGCCGTCGTCGCGGTCGCCCCCGCGCTGCCCGACGCTCCTGCGCCGGCCCAGCCGCTGTCCGTCCTCGCGTGCCTCGCGGCGGCCGGCGCCCTCACGTCCTTCTCCGGTCGCGGCCTCTCAGCCGGCGCCGCAGCTCTTGCTCCGGCGGCCTCTGCCGCAGCGGAGTTCCTCACCGATGCCGTCCGCACGGCTCTGAGGGTCCCGGCCGCCGGCCCGGCCCTCGTCCCCGGTTCCAGCCCTGGCTGATCCCTGCCCCGCGCCTGCACCACGGCGCTCGGCACGACCCCACGTCCGCGTGGGTCCACGGATCATCCAGGAAAGGAAGCACGACCATGCACGCATACATGCGCAGAGGGCTCCAGGTGACCCTCCTCGTGGGAGGCGGCGTCCTGTTCGCCAGTCCCGCGTGGGCCGACGACACGACGTCCGGCTCCGACAGCCTCCTCGGGGGCAACCAGATCGTCGCCCAGGTGACCGCTCCGGTCACGGCGGCGGGGAACGCCGTCTCGGTCCTCGGGGACTCGCACTCCGAGAAGGCCGACACGAAGGCCTCGTCCGGGTCCGGCAGCAGCTCCTCCGGAGGGGTGAAGAGCACGTCGGGTGAGGACTCGGCCGGTGGCGGGAACCAGGCCACGGCGCCGGTGAACATCCCGGTGACGGTCGGCGGGAACGCCATCTCGGTCCTCGGGGACTCGCACTCCGAGGACGCCTCGACCGAGGCGTCGTCCGGGGCCGGTTCGTCGGGTTCGTCGGCGACGACCGGTGAGGACTCGCTCCTCGGCGGCAACCAGCTCGGCGGGATCGTCT
>JAESFK010000184.1_pt1 | contig 44590 bp, 40 predicted proteins | sample 9269391 | NCBI WGS metagenome assembly JAESFK01 (sample SAMN14506231, study PRJNA617097) | algae metagenome | isolation source: Drouetiella hepatica UHER 2000/2452 and co-occurring heterotrophs from... | place: Slovakia: Slovak Paradise National Park, Hrabusice, Kosice Region | collected 2000-01-01
CGCCAAGGCGGCGTGATAACTGGAACGCCCCTGGCAACGGAGGGCTCTCGGCATACCCCCCCTCTTCTCCCCATCGGGGAGAAGAGGGGGGCGAAGCCATGAACTGGCGACTTTGCCGAGCCGCCCCCTCATCGCCTCACTGCGTTCGGCACTTCTCCCCGCTGGGAGAAGAGGGAGATCGTTGCACGCTCCCGCGATCCATTCACTCTACCTGATCCGCACGCCTTGCCGTTCGAGTTCTTTCTGAACGGCGGGAAGATCCACCTCTTCGAACGACTTCCCGCTCTTGACCGCAAGGGCAGCAGCAACGCCAGCGCCCTGCCCTGCGACTGCGCAGCAGGCCATGTTGCGTGTTGCGGCATGGGCGATGCGGTCGCCGCCGATGGCGCGGCCCGCGACCAGCAGGTTTTCGATGCCCTTTGGCAAAAGCGACCGGTAGGGGACATGCATGTAGCGGCCGGTGGTGGGCAGGATCAGCACGCCGTAGCCATCGATGAATTCCGGATAGATGCCGATCGTATCCTCGAAGCGGCCCTCGTTGCGCACGTCGCTCTCGGTCATATTATAGGCCGCATCGATCTTGCGGGTATCGCGAATGCCGATGCTCATGCCGAAATTGCGCAGGCGCGCACCCTCACAGCCCGGCGTATACCGGCGCAGGGCCTCGATCGCCAGCATGGACTGGCGGCGGCCCTCGATCTCGAACCGGGTCATGCTGTCGGGGTCCGTGCCATCGCAGCCGGCAAGATGGATGAGGTTCATATAGGTCAGTTCGCCGGTATCGTGCAGCGCGCCCCAGGTGCCTGAAATCGTGTTCAGATGCGCCGGAATGATGCCGTCGCGGATCGCCTGGGCGAAGGGCTTGCCGAGAAACGGCGAAAACATCTGGTCTTCCTTGCCCGACGTTTCGATCTGCCACTCGCCGCTCGACCAGTCGCTGTAGGTCTGCGGATCAGAGCGCACGCCGGCCATGAAGGCTTTCTTATCCACCCCTGCCAGGTGAAACATCACCGACGCCGCCTGCATCTGTTCGACCGGCGTCTTGAATGCCGGCGCACCGGCGCGATGGGCGACATCGGCGTCACCGGTCGCATCAATCACCCTTGCAGCGAGAATGGCTTCCCGTCCGGCCTTGGATTCGACGATAATGCCCCTGATCGCGTTGCCATCCATGATCGGTGCGACGAACTGGCGGTGCAGCATCGCGTGGATGCCAGCCTCCTCCACCAGCCGGTCGGCAACGAGCTTGAAGCCTTCCGAATCCAGCTCATAACTCAGCGACTGGCTCTCGGGCACGGCTGCCCCCATCGCCTTTGCCCGTTCCTCAAATTCCCAGCCGATACCGCCCGCCTCGACCGTTGCCTCATGCCGGTACCAGGCAAAACCTTCGACGCCGACGACGGTGATATTGCCGCCGAAACAGCCGAACCGCTCGACCAGCGTGACGGAAACACCGGCGCGGGCTGCAGCAAGGGCTGCCGCAAGACCACCCGGGCCGGAGCCGACCACCAGCACCTCGGTTTCATGGATGACATCGATCTGGCGTGCCGGTTCGGTGATGAAGGCGGTTTTCTGGGGCATCGTGTGTTCCGGCTGACATGAGAAGGATTGACCGGAGCTTAACGGCGGCGGCCAAGGCTGTCGATGATCTCAAGCGCTGCCCTTTACCGGCGATCGACCAACGTGAGATCGCCGTTTTCATCGACCGAGACTTCGATGCCGATATAGCCCGGGATCGTCTGGTGCGATGTTTCGAACGGATGCGTGTGCGTGGAGGTGATGACCATAACATCGGAACCGGCCGATTCCCCGGCGATCACGCCGGCCGCAACGTCTTCGAACACAAGGCAATCCTTGGCATCGAAGCCGACACGCTTTGCGCCGAGCAGGTAGCATTCCGGGCTCGGTTTGCCGCGCGAGACATCCTCGGCGATGACGATGAATTTCGGCTCCGGCAGGCCTGCGGCGGCGATGCGGACCTTGGCAAGTTCCCGCGGCGACGAGGTGACGATGGCCCAACGCTCCGGCGGCAGGCTTTTCAGGAATTCGATCGCGCCCGGCAGCGGCTTTACGCCGTCGATATCCTCGATTTCGCCCTGGCAAATCAGCGCCGATTCCGCTTCCGGATCGACACCCGGCAGGCCCAGCTGGCGGATCGTATCGACGCCGCGCTTACCGTGCATGGTCGGCAGGAAGGTCGCGACATCGAGGCCGTGGCTTTCAGCCCATTTTCCCCACACCCGCTCGGCCGCTTCGATGGAGCTGAGAAGCGTTCCATCCATGTCGAACAGAAAGGCGGAGTATTTCTTGCCGAATACCGGCGAGGATGCTGAAGACACGGGGCTGGCTCCTTTGAAGGTCTGGCGAGCCGCATGTCTGGTGACCGCGCGGCGGACCCTGCACGAATAAGGGGATTCCCCACTGAGATCAAACGGATATCGCCTTTCAGCTGGCCCGGGCGCGCTTTCTTGTCCGGCGTCACCGCGCTGATAGCGCCAGCCGCAACCCCATCAGCCCGAAGGCGCCGGCAAAACCGCGCCGCAGCCAGAGGGTGACGCCCGGCCGGGAGATGACGTAGCGCCGCGCCGCTGCGGCAAAGACGCCGTAAAACACAAAGACGACGAAGGTCAGCACCATGAACACGGCGGCGAGCCAGAGCATGAACAGGGTCGGCGATGGCGTGCCGTCCGGCACGAACTGCGGCAGGAAGGCCAGAAAGAACAACGACAATTTCGGATTGAGACTGTTGAGCAAAATAGCCGTTCCGACGATCTTGCCTGCCCGCATCGGCCGGGCCTCTTCCGTGACCTGCAGGCTGTCGGCGTCGCGCAGGACACTCCAGGCCATGTAAAGCAGATAGGCGACGCCGAGATACTTGATCACCTCGAAGGCCAGCGCGCTGGTGTGCAGCAGGGCAGCCAGCCCGGCAACACTGGCAACGATATGCGGCAGGATGCCGAGCGTGCAGCCGAAGGCGGCAACCACGCTTGCCCGGGCGCCGGAATTCAGGCCTGTTGCCAGAGTGTAGAGCACCCCGGTGCCGGGCAGCAGGATGACGACGATGGATGTCAGCAGATATTCGAGGGTCAAGGCGCTTTCCCTTCCAGTGGTGAAAGCGCCAGATAAGCGGACCCCGGCCGTCTGGTCTTGAACGGAATTGCAGGTGGTCAGCTGAACGCCAGCGCATAGGCGCCGGGCGTAACGCCATAGGCGCGAACGAAGGTGCGGGTCATGTGGCTCTGATCGGCAAACCCGCCGGCAAGGGCGGCATCGGCAAGCGGGACGCCCTTGGCAATCATCCTGCGAACCGCCCCGACGCGGCGCTGGACCAGATAGGCGTGTGGCGTCATGCCGGTGACTTGGGAAAAGCCCCGCACCACCTGAAAGCGGCTGAGACCACTTGCGGCCGCAAGGTCTGCCAGGGTCGTAGTGGCGGCCGGATCATCATCCAGCAGGGCTTTTGCCCGGTTGATGGACGGCGGGACGAAACGGGGAACGCGCTGTCGGTCCATCAGCGACGCCACAAGCTGCAGAAAGCCGGTTTCCGGCGCCAGCGTCTCGCGCATCTGCGTCATTGCCGCATAGACCGGCAGGAGACGCTGGGCAGTATGCCTGTCGCTCATGACCGGCTGTGAAAACTCAAAAACCTCTGGCCGGCCTTCGCCGATATCCGAAACCGCCTGCGCGATCACGCTGGGATCGAAATAGAGCATCCGCCAGGAGCGCCCCTCCGCGCCGATCGGATGGCCGTCGTGGACTTCGCCGGGATTGACGGTGATCAGGTCGCCGGGACCGGCCTCGACCGGGCCACGGCCGCTGGCGGATTTCTGGGCGCCACGGATGATCACGCCGATGCCGAACTGGTCATGCATATGGCGGCCGAAGCTGTGCGCCGTGTCGGCTTCCACGGCCTCGACGCCTTCGATCGCACATTGCCGCATCCGGAACTGGCCGGTTTTCATCCGTCGAAGGCTCCTCAATCCCGCTTGTTAGTCCCGTTCCCGGCCCGGCAACGCATCCCGCTCGCCAAACCAGTTTGCCGCCGAAGAACACCAGATCTGGTGGTTTGGCGCAAGTTCGCGGCGCTGGTTGATATTCCCCCAGCGGATGCCGATCTCCTCTGCGTCCTCATCGGTCCCTGTCGTATAGATCGGCGAGCCGCAATTGCCGCAGAACATCTGGAAGCGCGTGCGGCCGTTGTCGGCAATTTTAACGTAGGTCTTCGGCTCGCCCGCCGTAATGCGGAAGTTCTCTTTCGGCACCGCGACCGTGACGCGATAGACCGAGCCCGTCAGATGCTGGCAATCTGTGCAGTGGCAGATGCTAACCTCGGCCGGGTCGATCTCCGCCTCGAACCCAATCGCCCCGCAATGGCAATTCCCATCGATATACATGTGCTGCCCTCCCTGTCGGGGAGTAATCTACCGTATCAGACGCCGGTGAACAGCCAGGCATGTTCCTTGGCGTTGTTGAATTTCCAGACCCGCGACGGGCCGGCCATGACGTTGAGGTAATAGAGATCGTAACCATGGATCGCCGCGACCGGATGATAGCCCTTCGGCACCAGCGTCACATCGCCATCCTCCACCGCCATCGTCTCGTCCAATGAACGATCATCGGTATAGACGCGCTGCATGGCAAAGCCCTGAGCCGGATTGAGGCGGTGATAATAGGTTTCCTCGAGGAAGCTTTCCGCCGGGAGATTATCCTCGTCATGCTTGTGCGGCGGATAGGACGAGGTGTGGCCGCCCGGCGTGATGACTTCGACAACCAGCAGCGAATGCGCGGCATTGTCGTCTTCCGGCATGATGTTGGTGACATAGCGGGTGTTGGTATTCTTGCCGCGGGTCATTTGCGGGTGGCGGCCGGGCGCTATGACCTGCGCTTTGTAACCCTCGCCGCCCGGCGCCGTGCAGATGGCGAGATCGAGCGCCGTCGTTGCGGTCGCCTCCCAGCGGCTGCCCTTCGGCACATAGACGGCGTAAGGCTGCCCGTCGAACGGCGTCATGCGCTCGCCAAGCTCGCCGAAATCCTCGCCATCGACGGAGATTGTTGCCTTGCCGGAAACCAGCACGAGGCAGGTTTCGCGGCCTGCACTTTCACCGGCCGTCTTCTCGCCTGCGGTCAGCCGGTTGAGGCCGAAGCCGACATAGGTCCAGCCAGCGCTTTGCGGCGTGATGTCATGGACGAGACCGGAGGTGCCGTTTGGTTTCACGAGAAGGTTTGGCATGGTGTGGCTCCTGTTGATTTCCACCCTCCCCTTGAGGGGGAGGGTCGGCACGCAGTGCCGGGGTGGGGTGACCTAACGAGACAGCCAACGGATCACCCCACCCGCAGCTTCGCTGCGACCTCCCCCTCAAGGGGAGGTAAAGTGCATCAGCCCTTATCCAATCCAGCCTCTTTCGCAAACGCCCTCAGCGACTTCAGGCCCAGCGACTGATATTCCAGCGGGTTGCGGACGGCGGAATCCTGTTCGGCTTCGATGACCAGCCAGCCTTCATAACCATGCTCGGCCGCGACCTTCAGAACGGGCACGAAATCGACGCCGCCTTCGCTGTCGCCGGGAACGGTGAAGACGCCGCGGCGAACACCTTCGAGGAAGGACAGGCTTTCGGCTTCGACCTGTTTGCGGATGTCCGTGCGGACATTCTTGGCGTGGATATGGCGGACGCGGTGCATGTACTTCTTTGCCACTTCAACCGGATCGGACCCGCCGAACCAGGCATGGCCGGTATCGAGCAACAGCTTCGTGGCCGGGCCGGTGTTCTGCATCAGCAGGTCGATTTCCTCGCCCGTCTGGACGATCGTGCCCATATGGTGATGATAGACCAGATCGATGCCCTGATCCGCGCAATATTGCGCAATCGCCTCGATATCAGCGCCGAATTTCGTCCACTGATCGGCGGGCAGAACAGGCTTGTCACTGGCGACGGATTTCGTGTCATCGCCATGGATGGCGTTGGAGGTTTCGCAGACGATGCAGACCTTGCAGCCGTTGTATTTCAGAAGGTCGAGATGCGGCTGGATCGCCTTTTTCTCGGCCTCGACGTCGTGGGCCAGAAGATTGGTCGAGTGCCAGCCGGAGACGAAGACGAGATCGTAGGCGGCGAGCTTGGCCTTCAACTCGGCTGGATCGGCCGGCATCTTGTGGCCCTTTTCGATGCCGTCGAAGCCGATGGTCTGGCAATCGGACAGGCAATCCTCGAGGGTCAGGTGCGCGCCGAGCGTCTGGTCGTCGTCATTGCTCCAGGCGATGGGGTTTGTTCCGTAGCGGATCATGATGTTCTTCTCTGATCAGATGTTATCGAAGCCGTGCGAAGACCCGCGAGGTTAGCGCGGGCTCATGTCTTTCATTTAACCGATGCGCTGGGAAGCGAGCGCCTTTTCGTAGCCCTTGCGGGCCTCGTTGACCTCGTGCCGGGCGGAGACTTCCGGTACCGCCACATCCCACCAGTTGCCACCCTCATCCGTGGTGATCAGCGGGTCGGTATCGATGACGATGACGGTGGTGCGGTTTTCGCCAGCCGTCTCCTTCAGTGCGATTTCCAGCTCGCCGATCGAGGCAACCTTGCGGGTGAGCGCCCCCATGGCGGCCGCATGCCCGGCAAAATCGATGGCCGGCAGCGTGACGTGATGGGTGTCGCGCAAAAGGTTGTTGAAGTTGGCGCCGCCGGTTGCCATCTGCAGCCGGTTGATGCAGCCGTAGCCGGCATTGTCGAGCAGCACGATGGTGATCTTGGCGCCGAGCATGATCGACGAGGCGATCTCGGCATTCAGCATCATGTAGCTGCCGTCACCGACCATGACGATGACGTCGCTATCGGGCTTGGCGAGCTTCACACCGAGGCCACCGGCCACTTCGTAACCCATGGTCGAGAAACCGTATTCCATGTGGTAGCTGCCGGGCGCATCCGCCTGCCAGAGCTTGTGCAATTCACCGGGCAGGCCACCGGCGGCGCAGACCAGCGTGGTGTTTTCCTTGCGGGCGCGCTGGACAGCGCCGATGACCTGCGCGTCGGATGGGAGCGCCGCATTGGTCGTCGCGGTTGCTTTATCGGCGGCCTTCCGCCATTCGGCCTTGCCATCGGTCGCCTTCTGCGTCCAGCTAGCATCGACCTTGTGCGAGCCGAGGCCGGCGCTCAGCGCATCGAGACCGACGCGGGCGTCGGACACCAGCGGCAGGGCTTCATGCTTGGCCGCATCGAAGGCCTGGGTGTTGAGGCCGATGATCTTCAGATCGTCGTTCTTGAACAGCGACCAGGAACCGGTGGTGAAATCCTGCAGGCGCGAGCCGACGGCGAGAACGACATCGGCATGCTCGGCCATCTGGTTGGATGCAGACGTGCCGGTGACGCCGACCGAGCCCATGTTGAGCGGGTGGCTGTGCGGCAGTGATGATTTTCCGGCCTGTGTTTCAACGACCGGAATGCCATGTCGTTCCGCAAAGGCTGCGAGCGTCTTGCTGGCTTCGGAGTAAAGTACGCCGCCGCCGGAAATGATCACCGGTTTCTTGGCAGCCTTCAGCGCGATAATCGCATGGGCCAGTTCATCCGCATCCGGATGCAGGCGGCGCGTCGTCCAGACCTTTTCGTCGAAGAAGCTTTCCGGGTAGTCATAGGCTTCCGCCTGCACATCCTGGCAGAGCGACAGCGTGACGGGGCCGCAATCGGCCGGGTCGGTCAGCACCTGCATTGCGCGGCGCAGCGCCGGGATGATCTGTTCGGGACGGGTGATGCGGTCGAAATAGCGCGACACTGGGCGGAAGCAGTCGTTGACGGTCATGGTGCCATCGCCGAAATCCTCGATCTGCTGCAGGACCGGATCGGGGCGGCGATTGGCAAAGACGTCGCCGGGCAGAAGCAGGACCGGCAGGCGGTTAACATGGGCGAGTGCTGCCGACGTCACCATGTTGAGCGCACCCGGGCCGATGGAGGTGGTGCAGGCCATGAAGCGGCGGCGGAAGCTCGCCTTGGCAAACGCAATCGCTGCATTGGCCATGCCCTGCTCGTTCTGGGCGCGATAGGTCGGCAGCGTATCCTTGATGCCATGCAGCGCCTCGCCGATACCGGCGACATTGCCATGGCCGAAAATGGCGAAGACGCCGCCGAAGATCGGCGTCTTCTCGCCGTCGATCACGGTCATCTGCTTGGTGAGAAACCGCGCGACGGCTTGCGCCATGGTCAGGCGAACGGTCTTCTGGTTCATTGTTTCCTCCTCGAACGAGGACGGGGCCTCGCTTTAAATCCTGTCTATGAGGAAAGTTTTACCCCCCTCTCTCCCTTCGGGACATCTCCCCCTCAAGGGGGGAGATCATTCTTTTCCCATTTTCGGGCACATCAGTTGCAGTTCATCTCCCCCCTTGAGGGGGAGATGTCGGCGTCGCCGACAGAGGGGGGTGCAGCCGCGAATACCGCACCCTTCAATCAAACCACCTTTGTGTCCGCCAGCCCAAGCCAGAGATTGACCAGAGCCTCGAACTTGCCCGCCATATCGGCGATCGCCTGTTCGTCGGTCATCTCACCCGCAAGCCAGGCCTTGCTGGCTTCGGCAAAGATCGTCCGGCCGACGGCAAAACCCTTGACGGTCTTTGACGTGCGGGCAGCGGCAAAACCTTCCTTCAGCACTTCATATGGTGCTTCCAGCCCAAGCAGGACAACACCGCGGCAGAGCGGGTCGCGTTTTTCGATAACGGCGTCGATCGTGGCCCAGGCAGTACGGCTTGTCTGCGGCTCCAGCTTCCACCAGTCGGGTTTCAACCAGGCATCGTAGAGTTCGGTGAGCGCGCGCGGGATCGTGTTGTCGTCGAGCGCGCCATGCTTGCCAGCGATGATCTCGATCAGGATTTCGCGGCCGACTTTTCGCGCGGCTTCAAAGGCGGAACGCAGCTTGGCGATCTGGGTGGCCTTCATCTCGGCCGGATCATCCGGATGGAAGAAGCTCAAGACCTTGATGCAGTGATCGACCGGCCATTCGATGAGCCGGCTACCGAGATCCTGACTGAATTCGAACTGCAGCGGCCGCGAGCCCGGAAGCTCTATCGGCTTGCCGATCCAGAAATTCTTGTTCACCGCAAACAAGGCATCGCGGCCGTATTTGTCGTCGATCAACATGCCGAAGCCGGGTCGACCATTGGCGATGCGCTCTGCAGCCTTGACGGCAAGCACCTTGAAGGCCGGGATGCGCGCCAACAGTTCGGCGTCGCCTCCCGCCAGATCTTCCAGCTGGCTGCGGTGATCAATGGCGAGCGCCATCAGCTGCGGGATTTCGCGGCGGCGGGTGGTTGCCCAGTGGATGTGGTTGATCGCCTCGTCCTTGCGGAGCGCCTTTTCCTTGCTGCCGTTCTCCAGAAAGAACTGCAGCTCGATCCAGGTCGGGATTTCCGGCGCGCAGAGCAGGCGCGACACGGCAAAGGCACCACAGGCGTTGGCCCAGGTGGCGGAGGTTGCGTGCGGCTCGCCCTTCAGCCAGCCGCGCAGGAAGCCGGACATGAAAGCATCGCCCGCGCCAAGCACGTTGTAGACCTCGATCGGAAAGCCCTTGCCGATAATGCCGTCTTCCAGATTGTCAGAGATCGGGCCGTCATAGACGATGCAGCCCATCGGGCCGCGCTTCAACACGATCGTCGCCTTGGAATTGGCGCGGATGGTCTTCAGCGCTGCCAAAAGATCGCTATCGCCCGACGCGATCAGCACTTCCTCTTCGGTGCCGACGATCAGGTCGCAATCGGCCAAAACCGTCTTCAGATGCGCGGAGACTTTTTCCGACGCGATATAGCGATTGTCGCCTGCGTCATGGCCTGCGAGGCCCCAGAGGTTGGGGCGGTAGTCGATATCGAAGACCACCTTTGCGCCGCTTGCCTTGGCGATGCGGATCGCCTTGCGCTGGGCAGCATCCGTGTGCGGCTTGGCGAAATGCGTGCCGGTGACGAGGATGGCGCGGGCGGAGCGGATGAAGTCTTCGGAGATATCGTCTTCGCACAGCGCGCTGTCGGCACAATTATCGCGGTAGAACAGCAGCGGGAAGGAATGATCGCTTTCCACAGCGAGTATCGCAAGTGCCGTCAACCGTTCCGGATCGGTGACGATGCCCCTGGTCTCGACGCCCTCGCGCTCCAGCTGCTCGCGGATGAAGCGGCCCATCTGCTCCTTGCCGACGCGCGTCAAAAGCGCCGATTTCAAGCCGAGGCGGGCCGTGCCGACGGAAATATTGGTGGGGCAGCCGCCAACGGACTTGGCAAAACTGGCAATGTCTTCCAGCCGGGTTCCGATCTGCTGGCCGTAAAGATCGACCGAGGCGCGGCCGATGGTGATGAGGTCAAGCGGCTTGTCTGCCTGCGTTCCGTTGATCTGGCTCACTGCTTCCTCCCGGCGGCCGCTTGCGTCGCGCCGACATTTTTATGGACTGGTGGGTGTCGCCCTTTATGAAACATAAATTCCGTCATTTAGTCAATATGGAATTTTCATTCCATAGATGGATCATCTCCGATCCGCCGCCTTTTTTCGGCAACCGCCACCGTCAAGGCCATGGCGAACGCCATGCTGGCTGAGAGCGAACGGAACCCGGCATGATCGGCCTCGACGAGTTCGAACCAGACCTTCGAGGACTCTGCCAGCGGTGAGAAGGCCGAGTCGGTCAACGATATGACCGGCACGTTGTGGCTGGCGAGCAATTTCGCCTGATTGACGCTTTCGGAGGCATAGGGCGAAAAGCTGACGGCAAACGCCGCGTCCCTCGGACCAGCCATTGCCAGAATATCGTCGTCGATCCCGGCCGCCGTACCAACCATCTGATATTTGACCTTCAGCTTTCCGAAGGCATAGGCCATGTAGCCGGAGATCGGATAGGACCGCCGCTTGGCGACCAGATAGATCGTTTCGGCAGCGGCCAGAATATTGACGGCGCGCTCGAACGCTTCCGGCTCTACCGAACTGGCGATATTGTCCAGCGAACGATGCGCGGCAGCCACGAAGCCGTTGAAGATCGAACCGCTCTCCAGCTTGCTGTGGTCGTTGCCGCTCAGCGCTTTCAAGCGCTCATCGTAACCCGGCGTGCGCTCGCGCAACCGTGCGCGAAAGATTTGCTGCAGGCTGGAAAACCCCTCGAAGCCGAAATGCTGGGCAAAGCGCACCAGTGTCGATGGCTGCACCTCGGCCGAGGTGGCGATGCTGGCTGCCGTGCCGAAAGCAATCTCATCCGGATTATCGAGGGCGTAGGCGGCGACCTGGCGCAAGCGCTTCGGCAACTGGGCCTTGCGCTCCAGGATGATCGTCTTGAGACCGTCGAAATCCTGCGGAATGGCGATGCTGTTTTCGGTTTCGGCCATTATCCGGGTCTCTTCCTGCGTTTACGCTGTCGTCAGGACCTTATGCAAAGATTCTCGGCAAGAATAGAACATACATTCCGCGTCTGCATTTTTCTTACTCCTTCCCGCTTCCACCGGCGAATGCACGTGCTTGGTTTACCGGGCCGGCTTCCCGTCCAACGTTCCCGCCGAAACAGATCCAGCGTTCAAAAATGGTAGATTGAACGGCAAGATGCGAAAATGATCCTGTTCGTTAACGCATTTTTACCATGTTCGGCCGGATGATCGGTCCATATCATGGTTAACGAACCATCAAGGCGGGCCATCCCCGCGATCCGGAGTATCCTGCATGTGCCGTTGGGCAGCCTATCGCGGAGAACCGCTCTATCTGGAAGAACTGGTGTCTTCGCCGACCCACTCGCTGATCGAGCAATCCCATTGCGCCACCCGCGCCAAGACGGCAACCAACGGCGATGGCTTCGGCATCGCCTGGTACGGCGACCATCCGGAACCCGGCCGCTACCGCGACATCCTGCCAGCCTGGTCGGATTGCAATCTGAAGAGCATTGCCCGGCAGATCCGCTCGCCGCTGTTTCTCGCCCATGTGCGGGCCGCTACCGGCGGCGGTACGCGGCGCGACAACTGCCATCCCTTCGTGCACGGCCGCTGGTCCTTCATGCACAATGGCCAGATCGGCGATTTCGAGCATCTGCGCCGGCCGATGGAGGCGATGCTCGACAACGATCTCTACACGGCCCGCACCGGCTCGACCGATAGCGAACTTTTGTTCCTGCTGGCGCTGCAATTCGGCCTTGAGCAGGATCCGCTGGGTGCGATCGCCGAGACGCTGGCTTTCGTCGAACGGCTGGCCGAGCATCTGGAGCGCAAGGTTCTGGTGCGGTTCACCGCCGCCCTTTCAGACGGCCACGACCTCTATGCCGTGCGCTACGCATCGGACTGGAAGGCGCCGACGCTCTATGCGGCACCGATGGGACCAAGCGGCGGCTATTGCCTCGTCTCCGAGCCGCTCAACGACGACGACAATGCCTGGGTGGAAATCCCCGACGGAACCGCTGTCATCGTCGGTGAAAACGGTGTCGATGTGCGCCTGTTCGGAACGGCGGGTGCTGCCCCGGATACGTCCCGGATGGGACGGGTGGCGTCAGGAAAAATGTGAGGCAATCAGTTTGCCAAGCCGTTCGGCAACCGCCTGCTTGTCCATGTCCGGCCAGTCCTCGTCGCCCGATTTGCCGATTACCTTCACCGTATTGCGGTCGCCGCCCATGATGCCGGTATGGGGCGAAACGTCGTTGGCGAGGATATAATCCGCGCCCTTACGTTCCAGCTTCGAGCGGCCATTTTCGGCGACATTCTGCGTTTCGGCCGCGAACCCGACCACCAGCTTCGGCCGCTTGGCGTGATGGCCGACGGTTTTCAGGATATCCGGGTTTTCGGTGAGCAACAGCGGCGGCGGTGCTTCTCCGGGCCGTTTCTTGATCTTGTTGCCGGCCGCAGTGGCGACGCGCCAATCGGCGACGGCTGCGACCATGACGGCGATATCGGCCGGCAGCGCCCCGATGACGGCATCGCGCATTTCCTCGGCCCGTTCGACATGGACAACCTTCACGCCCTTCGGATCGGCGATCGCTACCGGCCCGGAGACCAGCGTCACATCGGCGCCCAGCCGGGCGAGTTCGGCGGCGATGGCATGGCCCTGCTTGCCGGAAGACCGGTTGGCGATATAGCGCACCGGATCGATCGGCTCATGCGTCGGGCCGGAGGTGACGATGGCTTTCCTGCCTGCCAATGGTTTCGGGCCGGTATCGAGCAAAGCCTCTGCTGCGGCCGCGATCTCCAGCGGTTCGGCCATCCGGCCCTCGCCTTTTTCGCCGCTTTCGGCCATTTCGCCCGAGGCTGGACCAATGAAGCGGATGCCATCGGCCACCAGCGTTGCATGGTTGCGGCGGGTGGCGGCATGCGACCACATTTTCGGGTTCATTGCTGGTGCGACAAGCACCGGCCTATCCGTCGCCAACAGAATGGTCGAGGCGAGATCATCGGCAAGGCCGTGTGCCATCTTCGCCATCAGATCGGCGGTAGCAGGTGCGATGAGGATCAGATCACAATCGCGGGCGAGGTGGATATGGCCGACATCCTGCTCGTCTTCGCGGGAAAACAGCTCGATAAACACCTTGTCTGCAGCCAGTGCACCGACGGCAAGCGGCGTCACGAAAGCCTGCGCTCCCGCCGTCATCACCGGGCGAACGGACGCGCCACGCTCCCGCAACCGGCGGATCAGATCAAGGCTCTTATAGGCCGCGATGCCGCCGGAAATGATGAGAAGAATGCGTTTTCCCTGAAGCGTCATGACGAATTCCGTTTTCGGCGGACGGTTGTGCCCTGCCCTTTCGGCTGGACCCTATCCGACCGGCCGCCGGGAGGCAATCAGACCGCATCTATACGCAGGCTACGGCCAGCTATCGACCGCCTTGTCCCCGAGAAAGCGGATCAATGTCCGTGATGCGTGCATTGGGCATGATCGGCGAGCACCTCGATCACGCGGCATTGATCGACCCGGCCATGGCCGCAGCCCTCGACCATCATTTCCAGCTCGGCCTTCAGTGCCATCAGGCTGCGAATCCGCTGCTCGACCTCGATGAGCCGGGCTTTGGCAATGGCGTCGGCGGTGGCGCAGGGCTGGAGAGGATTGTCCTGCAGGCTCAACAGCGTGCGGATCGCCTCCACCTCGAAGCCGAGTTCGCGGGCATGGCGGATGAAGGTCAGGCGATTGAGATCGGATTGTTCGTAGGACCGCTGATTGCCCTCGCTGCGGCCCGGCTCCCGCAGCAGGCCGATGCCCTCGTAATAGCGGATGGTCGGAACCTTGACGCCACTTTTGCGCGCAGCCTCGCCAATGGTGATCTTTTTCATGATTTTTCCCCTTGCACCTCTAGTCACTAGAGGATGTAGGAAAGATGCCAGAGCTTGACAAGCACGCACACAGGAAGCGGACAATGGCAGAGGCGACACAGACACGATACCGGGTTGAGGGCATGGATTGCGCCTCTTGTGCATCCAAGATCGATACGGCCGTCCGGCGCATGCCGGGCGTTACCGACGTTTCGGTTTCGGTGACCGCAGGCACGATGACCGTGAAACACGAGGCGGTCAGCGACCTCACAGCCATTGCCAAGAAAGTCACCGGCCTCGGTTATTCGGTCTCGCAGATCGCCGGCAAGGCCGCGCCGGTTGCCGAGCCCAAGCATGCCTGCTGCGGCCATGACCACGGCGATCAAAGCCATGACGGCCACGATCACGACGACCATGATCATGCGGATCACGATCATGGCGGACACGACCATAAGAGCCATGCCGGGCACGATCATTCGAAACCCGCAGCCAAAGACACAATGGAAGACCTGCACGGGCACGGGCCGGCAAGCGGGCCGTGGTGGGCGAGCAAAAAGGGCAGACTGACCATCCTTTCGGGCGCCGCGCTGGTGGCTGCCTATGCCGCCGGCCATCTCGTGCCGTCGATTGCTTCCTACGCCTTCATCACTGCCATGTTGATCGGGCTGATCCCGATCGCCCGGCGCGCCATCATGGCGGCGATGGCCGGTACGCCGTTTTCGATCGAGATGCTGATGACGATTGCCGCCATCGGCGCTGTCATCATCGATGCCGGCGAAGAGGCGGCGGCCGTGGTCTTCCTGTTCCTTGTCGGCGAGCTTCTCGAAGGCGTGGCCGCCGGAAAGGCGCGCCAGAGCATCCAGTCGCTGGCCGCGCTGGTGCCGAAGGAGGCGCTGCTGGAGGAAGACGGCCGGACGCGCGCGGTTCCGGCCGCAAGCCTTGCCGTCGGCGCCACCATTCTCGTTCGTCCCGGCGACCGTATCTCCGCCGATGGTCTGATCCTGTCGGGCGAAAGCGCCATCGACGAGGCGCCGGTGACCGGCGAAAGCACGCCGGTGCGCAAAGGTGTCGATGACACGGTTTTTGCGGGCACGATCAATGGCGATGCGGCCCTGCGCGTCCGGGTGACGGCAACGGCCGCCGACAACACCATTGCCCGTGTCGTCAAGCTGGTTGAGGAGGCGCAGGAATCCAAGGCGCCGACAGAGCGTTTCATCGACCGTTTTTCGCGCTATTACACGCCGGGCGTCGTGGTTGTTGCCGCGCTGGTGGCGATCATTCCGCCGCTGTTCATGGGCGGCCCCTGGGGCGAATGGGTCTACAAGGGCCTGGCCATCCTGCTGATCGGTTGCCCCTGCGCCCTGGTGATCTCGACGCCGGCCGCCATCGCCGCCTCGCTTTCCGCCGGTGCCCGGCGCGGCCTGCTCTTGAAGGGCGGCGCCGTGCTGGAGACTTTGGGCACCATCACCGCCGTTGCGCTGGACAAGACCGGGACGCTGACCGAAGGCAAGCCCAAGGTCACGGATATCCTCGCCTTCGGCCATTCCGAAGCCGACGTGCTGACCTTTGCCGCGGCTCTTGAAACCGGCTCGAGCCATCCGCTGGCCAAGGCGATCCTCGATCGGGCAGCAGCCGGCAAAGTTGCCGTTCCGAGCGTGTCCGACGCCAAGGCGCTGGGCGGCAAGGGCGTAACGGCGACGGTGAACGGCAAGGCCGTCTTCCTCGGCTCGCCGCAGGCGGCGGGTGACCGCATTGCGCTGTCAGCAGAACAGACGGCCGCAATCACCGCTCTCAACGACGAGGGCAAGACTGTCTCCGTGCTGATCATCGGCGACACGCTGGCCGGTGCGATCGCCATGCGCGACGAGCCGCGCGCCGATGCAAAGTCCGGGCTGAAAGCGTTGACGGATGCGGGCGTAAAAATCGTCATGCTGACCGGCGACAACAGGCGCACAGCAACCGCGATCGGCAAGCAGCTCGGCATCGAGGTGCGCGCCGAACTGATGCCGGAAGACAAGCAGCGGATCGTCGGCGAGATGAAGCAGCAGGGTCTTGTCGTCGCCAAGGTCGGCGACGGGATCAACGATGCACCGGCGCTGGCGGCGGCCGATATCGGCATCGCCATGGGCGGTGGCACCGATGTGGCGCTGGAAACCGCCGATGCCGCCGTGCTTCACGGCCGGGTCGGCGATGTCGCCGAAATGATCGAGCTGTCGAAACGCACGATGGGCAATATCCGCCAGAACATCACCATCGCTCTCGGGCTGAAGGCGGTCTTCCTGGTCACCACCATCGCCGGTATTACCGGGCTGTGGCCGGCGATCCTGGCTGATACCGGTGCCACGGTGCTGGTGACGATCAATGCGCTGAGGCTGCTGGCACCCGTGCGCCGCGCCTGACATCCGAAGGTCCGGCGGTAAATCTGCCGCCGGACCTTCAATGTCGCTTCGACACCATCTCCTTCAGGCGCTCGACATCGCCGGGCGCCAATCCTTGCGGATCGGTCACGGCAACCCAGGCATCGACATAGTGTTCCGGCGCGTAGACATGGCCGTAACCCATCGGCGATGTCGTCGCCATGGCCATATCCAGCGCCAGCTGCAGCATGGTGACGACCGGATACCAGGCGAGATAGGGCGAGACATCGGGACCGCGCGGCTGCTTCATCCACTCCGGTTCGCGGTAGAAGGAATGGGGATCGAAGAAGGTCACGGGATCGCTGGCATATTGCAGGTAGACAATGCGCAGCGGCCCCCACGTTGCGCCCGGAATATCCAGCCCATTCGTCTGGGCCGTGAAGCGGATGACCGAGCTGTCACGAAAGCGCGGCAGCCAAGCCGGAGATCCCGATGCGCGCCCAGCGGTCACCGATTTCCAGCCGGTGCTTTCGAAGGGCGGGCCGCTCCAGAGCGCGCCTTGGAACGGATCGCCGATCACATCGAAGAGATCGACCGAGCGCTCGGAGTTCAGAGCACCGAGGCTGAGGCCGTGCAGATAAAGTCTGGGCCGCTTGTCCTTCGGCAGCGTCGTCCAGTGGCCGTAGACCGCCTTGAACACTGCCTCGCCCGCTTCCGCGCCATAGCTCGGCTCGACCAGCAGCGAGAGCCAGCTGGTGAGATAGGAATATTGCAAAGCAACGCTCGCCACATCACCACGATGCAGATATTCGACCGTATCCATTGCCGCCGGATCGACCCAGCCGGTGCCGGTCGGGACAACGACGATCAGCGTGGAGCGTTCAAAGGCGCCGGTGCGCTTGAGTTCGGCGAGCGCCAGTGCCGCCCTTTCCTTCGCCGTTTCGGCGGCGTTCAGGCCGACATAGACGCGGATCGGCTCCAGTGCCGGCTGGTTGAGAAAAGCACCGATCTTTGCAGCCGCCGGACCGGACGCAACGAACTCGCGGCCGCGAAATCCGAGGTCGTCCCAAGAGACGAGCGATGCAGCGCTGCCAGTCTTTGATGGATCCGCCGGCGGCGCCAGATCGCTGTCGATCAGTGCATCAAGTTCCCGGAAGGACGAATCGGCAAGGCGAAGGCCAGCCTTGAGGAGCAGGCCATCGGCGATCGACCAGAACAAACCGAGAGCCAGGAGAACGCCGAGCAACCGGGCGATGGGCTTTGGGGTGACATGCTCGAATTTGCGCGAGAGAAAGGCAAACGTCATCCGGAAGAGGCGCGCAAGCCCGATGAGAAGAAGAAAGACGAGCACGGCGATCAGAGCCAGCTCCACCGGCTCGGCAGTCTCGACCGGATCAAGTCCCATCAGGCTGCGGACGGAGTTTTGCCAGCGGGCTGCCTGCCAGAGGAATGTGATTGCTATTCCGGCGCATGCGACGACTGCTACAACCTTGACGGCCCGATCAACGGCAGGCGTGAACCTGGGAAGCTCCAGATAGAACCACAGCCAACGCCCGAAAACGCCCAGACCATAACCGGCAGCAAGCGAGCATCCAGACAACACACCCTGCATCAGATAGGGGCGCGGAATGAGACTGGGCGTCAGGGATGCGGCGAAGAACAGGATGCCTATCAGGAGGCCCGGTGTGGAAAGCGACGTCCAGACGCGCGACAGGTAGTTTCGCATTTTCCCCTCTTTGGATGAGCCTGATTTGCAAGGGCCGTCAAAACCCAGCCCCTACCCTTCCTGCATTTTCCTCCAGAGTTCGTAGATATCCTCTTCACCCTCGGGCCGCACCGGACGGTAGGAAAAACTCATCTGCTGTTCGGCAAAGGGCTTTTGAAGGTCCGCATAAAGCGGCGCGGAGGTCAGCCCGAAAGGTGCACCGTCCTCGTTGGAATAGGCGTAGACAATATCGGTGATGCCGGCGAGACGCATGGCGGCAAGGCACATCGGGCACGGATGGCCGCTGGCATACATGGTGGCGCCCTTCAGGATGGGCGAATGGCGCTTGATGGCCGCCGCGCGTACGGCGAGCAGTTCGGCATGGGACGTCGGGACGTGGGTTTCCACCAGGCCGTTGACGCCATGGGCGACGACCTCGCCGTCCATGACCAGCACGGCACCGAACGGGCGTCCGCCTCCGCGGACATTCTCGCGGGCAAGCGCGATGGCCTCCGTCATGAAGCGATCTGCATCCGACATCCGCTCTCTCCTGTTTCGCCTGCACCATTGGAAACGATGCGCGCAGTGGCGTCAACCGTCCCATGAGGTGACGGTGTTGCCGCCTTATCAGGTCGATGCCAGCGCCACGGCCGGTTGCAGCCGCGAGGCGTTGTAGGCGGGCAGGTAGCCGAAGATCAATCCGGTGAGGAAGGCGCTGCCGAAGGCGAGGATCACAGGCCCCGGCGCAAAACTGACGGCAACGCCGAACGCCTGCGCGATGGCACCGATGCTGAGGCCCAGTCCCACGCCGATCAGGCCGCCGAGCGCGGACACCACCAGCGCCTCGACGATGAATTGCGTGAGGATATCGCGGCCGCGGGCACCGGTTGCCATGCGGATGCCGATCTCGCGGGTGCGCTCGGTGACGGAGACCAGCATGATGTTCATCACCCCGATGCCGCCGACCAACAGCGAGATCGCGGCGATCGAGCCGAGGAAGACCTTGAGGATATTGGAGGTTTCAGTGAAGGTTTCGCGGATCGCGGCCATGTTGATGATCTGCGTATCCTGGCGCTTGTGGCGCTCATCCAGCAGAGCCTGAATCTGGTCCTGCGTGACATTGATGGCGCTGCCATCCTTCACCTGCACGGTGATGGAGCGGACGTTCCTGGCCCCGAACAGGCGCAGGTTCCCTGTCGATAGCGGCACCAGAACGGTATCGTCCTGATCGTTGCCGCCGGCGCTGGCGCCCTTTTTCGACATCACGCCGATCACCTGGAAAGGGATGTTCTTGATGAGAATATACTGGCCGAGCGGATCGGCGCCGTCTGGAAACAGTGCATCGGCGACGGTCCTGCCCAGCACGGCGACGGTCGCATAGGCATCCATGTCGGTCTTTTCGAGGAAGGCGCCACCCTCAAGGGTCCAGGACTTGGCGGCAGGGAACTGCGGCACCGTGCCGTTGACCGTCGTCTGCGTATCGAGATTGCCGGCCCTGACAGTCAAGGTGCTCGACATTTCCGGCACCGCGAAGCTGATATTGGGCAGTTCCAGAATGGCATCCGCATCCGACGGGATGAGGGAGACGATGCTGCCCCCATCCCCGCCGCGGAAATTGGACATGTTGGGCCGCACGACCAGAAGATCAGACCCCATGGCGGCGATGCGGCTCAGCACCGAGTCCTGTGCGCCCGTGCCGATGGCAAGCATGGCGACGACGGAGCTGACGCCGATGACGATGCCGAGCAGGGTGAGAATGGTGCGAAACAGATTGGCCCTAAGCGCCCGGAACGACATGCGCACCGCCTCGGCCACATCGGTGACGATGGCAGCCTTGCCAACGCTCTTGACGGCAAGCGCCGGCTTGGCGCGGCCGATCCGCCTGACATTGCCGGGAATACGGTCGGCGACGATCAGGCCGTCGCTGATCTCGATGACGCGGTCGGCGGATTCGGCCAGTTCCGGCGCGTGGGTGATGATGATGACGGTATGGCCGTCCTCGTTCATCTGCCGCAGCGTCGCCATCACTTCCTTGCCGCTCTGGCTATCGAGCGCACCGGTCGGCTCGTCGGCGAGGATGATCTGGCCGCCATTCATCAGCGCGCGGGCGATCGATACACGCTGTTGCTGGCCGCCGGACAGCTGGTTGGGCAGATGATCGAGACGGTCGCCGAGCCGGAGCGAGCGCAGAAGCATGCTGGCACGCTCCTGCCGCTGCCGCGACGGCATGCCGGCGTATATGGCGGGGATCTCGACATTTTCCTGCGCGGTTGCCGTCGCCACCAGATTGTAGCTCTGGAAAACGAAGCCGAACATCTGGCGCCGCCTGGCCGCAAGCTCGTCGGCATTCAAATCCGAAACGTCCTCGCCTTCGAGCAGGTACTGGCCGCCGGTCGGCGTATCGAGACAGCCGAGAATGTTCATCAGCGTCGACTTGCCCGAACCGGAGGCGCCGACGATGGCGACGAATTCGCCCGGCTGGATATCGAGCGAGACGCCGCGCAGGACCTCAACGGCCACGTCGCCATTGACGAAGGTCTTGCGGATATCCTTGAGCGAAATGAGCGGGCTCATCGGTTGTGCCCTCAGAACATCGGCGGCATGCCGCGCCGCGAATTGCCACGGCCCGACGATGCAGCCTTGTCACCGGACCCCGCACCGACGACGATCGTGTCATTTTCGCCAAGGCCCTGCTTGATCTCGACGCGCACGCGGTTGCGGATCCCGGTTTCGACCTTGCGGGTTTCGCGGGCGCCGGAGGCGGTGACGACTGTCACTTCCCCGGATGTGCCGTTATTGCCGGAATGGACAGCGGCGACCGGCACAGTCAAAACGTCTTTCGCCGACGACGCGACGAAAAAGACCTGCGCGGTCATGTTCATCATCAGCGTGCCCTCGGGATTGGCCACGTCGAACAGGGCGTAATAGAGCACGACATTGTTTTCGGTCGCGGGCGTCGGCTTGATCTGGCGCAGCGTGCCCGGATAGCGCTGGCCGGGCTGGCCAAGCAGGGTGAAATAGGCGTCCATGCCCACTTTCAGCTTGCCGACATCCGCCTCCGACACTTCGGCCTCAACCGTCATGGTCGACAGGTCGGCGATGGTGACAATGGTCGGCGCCGTCTGGTTGGCATTCAGCGTCTGGCCTTCCTTGGCCGCTATATTGACGATGGTGCCGGTCAGCGGTGCATAGATCTTGGTATAGCCAAGGCTGATGCGGGCATCCTTCAGCGTCGCCTGCTGCTTGCGGACCTGGGCTTTCAGCGCATCGACATTGGCCTCCGCCGTGGCAAGTGCGGCCACTGCCTCGTCGAGCGCCGACTGGGCGGCACCGTTGCTTGCAACAAGGGCGCGCTGGCGGGTTAGGTTTGCGCGGGCCAGAACCACCTGCGCCGATTTATCGATCATCTGGGCCTCGAGGTTGGCAAGCTCGGCCTCGGCGATTTCGATCTGCGTTTCGATGGAGGCGCTGTCGATCTCGGCGATCAGCTGGCCTTCCTTGACGCTATCGCCGACCTCAACCTTGAGGCTCTTCAGCTGGCCGGACACCTGGGCGCCGACATCGACATCCTTGATGGGGCTCAACAGCCCTGACGCCGTGACGCTGTTTTCAATATCGCCGCGCACCGGCATTTCCGTCACGACGGCCTCGGCCACATCTTGCTTGCCGTAGACCGACCAGCCGTACCATCCGGCGGTAGCGGCAAGCAGGACCGGAAGGATCAGCCAGCGCCTGCGCGTGCGCCCACGCCTGCTGCGCGCCGGGATCTGCTGCGCGGCGGCGTCCTGCTCATTTATGACAGCAGCAATTTTCCGGGTGGCATCCGCCATTCAAGCATCTTTCGGATCAGTTCGGGCAACGGGCTTACAATTCCTGATCAAGTAGGTTGAAACTACGCCCGAATGAAGTCCAACAGTATGAAATATCTGTAATCTTTCCGGTTTTTCGTTTCGCAATGTTTCCATGGCATCGACGGTGCAATGGAATTTACACATGAAAAACCGGCGGGGTGAACCGCCGGTTTCGTCAGTGCCCCGCATCTGCGGGCGGCCGGTTCAGCTGCAGACCCTGATGCGCTTGACGACCAGGTTGCCGTAGTAGTCATACTTGCGGACCTTCTTGATCCAGCAATTGGCCTGATAATGGCGCTTCTTGTAGTGCTGGCGCTTGTGGCCGTAGTAGTGATCGACCTCGCCGTAGCCGCCGCCGTGATAGCCATCATTGTAACCGCCGCCATAATAACCGCCCGCCTCAGACGGGGCCGCGAAGGAAAGAGCCGCACCAACGGCAACGATGGAAGCGATGATCAGTTTGCGCATGATGGTCTCTCCTCTGGGCTGGATGAGGCCGCCTCATCCTTGAGACGGACAATCTCACATTCCAGACAACGCGGCAGTTCCCGATGGAACACGATGTCATCCGCCTGATGTCTTGATCCGGGCCATGGCGATCACATCGGCAAACGTCCCGTCGCGAAATGCGTACGCCTTGTGAACGCCCTCAGTGACAAAACCAGCGGCGTCATAGAGCGCGATTGCTGCTGCGTTGTCGGCAAACACCGTCAACTCGATGCGCGCGATGTTCAGCCAGTTGTCCGCTGCATCGATGAGTTCGAGCAGCAGCGCCTTGCCAATGCCCTGCCTTTGATAGTCATCGTGGACGCTCATGCCGAGCACCGCTGCGTGATGACGCCGCCCCATCTGGCGATGGAGCCCGGCAGCCCCAAGGAGGATGCCGTCCCTTTCGGCGACGAGTTGAAGGCCTCCATCCGACGGTTTTTCCAGCCACGCGCGGACCTCTTCCGGACGTGTATAGGGCAGGCGCAGCGTTCCCCGCCGCACACCCGGCTGGTTCAGCACAACGGCCATCTGCTCATAGTCTCCCGGACGCGAGGCCCGGATGTGCAGGGCACTGTTCAAGGGCAGAACGGGAGAGTTTTCTGTTTGCTTCATGACGGTCCTCGTCTTCAAATGCGAGGAGGTAAGAAGCTTGCGACCCTACCTGCCTCGGCAGGGTCCACAGGATGAAAGCGCTTTTAGCCCAGCACCGATCCCGCGCACCCCGGAAGGTCCGTGCAGGTCATGAGAAGGGTGTTTGCTACGCTGTTCATCCCGTGAAAGTGAACGAACGCGCCGACGAAGGCAAGATCAAAAAACCCGCCATGCGATGACAACGAGCGTCAGCGCGATCACCCAGAGCGCCACGCGGCCCGAGCGGCTGTGACGCGCTTCGGCGCGGCCGATGGCCTCGGCGGTCTGCGCGTCGAAACGCACGCCGTTCTCGGCCATGGCGGTGATCTCGCGCGAAAACTTTTCCGTCTTGACGGCGATCTCGGGTGCAGCCTCGGCAAGGCGCAGGGCGGCGTGCAGCGCCTCCTTCACGTCTCCCAGAATGCGCTTGGGGCCAAGATTGTCGCGTATCCAGGCGCCGACCACCGGCTCGGACGCCTTCCACATATTGAAGCGCGGATTGAGCGTGCGGGCAACACCTTCAACGACGACCATGGTCTTTTGCAGCATGACCAGTTCGGGCCGGGTCTCCATGTCGAACAGCTGGGTCACCTCGAACAGCAGCGTCAGAAGCTTGGCCATGGAGATGGTTTCGGCCGGCTGGCCATGGATCGGCTCGCCGATGGCGCGGATCGCCTGGGCGAAGCTTGCAACATCGTGGTGACCGGGCACGTAGCCCGCTTCGAAATGCACGTCGGCGACACGGCGGTAATCGCGGGTGATGAAGCCGTAGAGGATTTCGGCGAGGAAGCGGCGTTCCTTCTTGCCGAGCCGGCCGACAATGCCGAAATCGACGGCGACGATCATGCCTTGCGGATCGACGAACAGATTGCCCTGGTGCATATCGGCATGGAAGAAGCCGTCGCGCAGCGTATGGCGCAGGAAGGACTGGATCAGCGTGTCGGCCAGCGCATCGAGATCGTGGCCGGCGGCGCGCAGGCCCTCGACATCCGACATCTTGGTGCCGTCGATCCATTCCATCGTCACGACGTCGCGGCCGGTGCGTTCCCAATCGACCTTCGGCACCCGGAAACCCGGATCGTCGGCCGCGTTCTCGCCGAGCTCCGACAGGGCGGCAGCCTCAAGCCGCAGATCCATCTCGATCTTGGTGGTCTGCTCCAGCGTCTTCGTCACCTCGACCGGCCGCAGGCGGCGGGTATGGGGCAGGAAACGCTCCTGCAGCCCGGCAACGAGGAACATGGCCTCCAGATCATGGGCAAAGCGCTGACGTACGCCGGGGCGGATGACCTTGACCGCGACCTTCCGCTCCACGCCATCCTTTAACACCGTTGCCGGGTGGACCTGAGCGATCGAGGCAGCGGCGATGGGATCGCCGAAATGGGTATAGAGATCGGAGACCGGACGGCCGAGCGAGTTCTCGACGGCCGCACGCGCCTCCTCCACCGGGAAAGTCGCCATGCGATCCTGCAGGAAGGAAAGGTCTTCTGCAAAATCGGCGCCGACGACATCGGGCCGGGTGGCAAGAAACTGGCCGATCTTCACATAGGAGGGGCCAAGCCGCTCGATCGCGCGGGCCAGCCGGTCACTGCGATCTTCCTGTTTGGCGCGGCCGCGTGCGAAAAGGCCGGCGAAGGATTGCGCGGCCTTCGGCAGGGCCGGCAGGTCTTCCGACGGCAGCGCCGAAACGACGCCCTCGCGCACCAGAACCCAGCCGATACGGACGAGGCGAAGATAGGCTCCTGGCGTACTCATAACGGCTTGCCGTCACGCCGGGGCAGCCCCTCAGAGCGCTTCACGAGAATGGATACCATGCGTCAGATCTTCCAGCCGGAATGCAGCGCGGCAATGCCGGCGGTGTAATTGGTATAGGTGACACGCGAAAAGCCCGCCTTGGTGATCATGGCGGCGAAATCGCGCTGGTTGGGAAATTTGCGGATCGATTCCACCAGATACTGGTAGGGCTCGGCCTCGCCGGTGACCATCTGGCCGAACCGCGGGATCGCGTTGAACGACCAGGCGTCATAGACCTTGTCGAGCAACGGCATCTCGACCTCCGAGAACTCCAGGACCAGCAGGCGCCCGCCGCGCTTCAGGACACGGTAGGCTTCCGACAGCGCCACATCGATGCGCGGCACGTTGCGGATGCCGAAGGCGATCGTATAGGCGTCGAAGGAATTCGCCTCGAACGGCAATTCCTCGGCATTGGCCTCGACGAAGGTGAGATTGGGCGACAGGCCCTTCTTTTCGGCGCGCTCGGCACCGACGGCGAGCATCGAGCCATTGATATCGAGCACGGTCGCATGCGCCTTGCGCTCCGACGCTTCGACGATGCGAAAGGCGATGTCACCGGTGCCGCCGGCAACGTCGAGAACCTTGTAATCCCCGGAGCGGCGGGGATTGAGCGCAGCGATCATCGCATCCTTCCAGGCGCGATGCAGCCCCATGGACATGACGTCGTTCATGATATCGTAGCGCTTGGCGACCTTGTGGAAGACATCGTTGACGAGCGCCTGCTTCTCGCCCTGGCCAACCTGGCGAAACCCGTAGGAGGTTTCCATGCCGCCATCGGCAGAAGTGCGCTCACCAGTCATCAAGGTCTACTCCGTTCAATCGCTGTTGCGCCGACCATAGCGAATTCGCTGCATCCACGCTATCTCTGCGGCAGATAGCGGCCTGCGGCATTCGCGCCCGTGGCGGCCTGCTATAGGATATGTGCGCTGCGAATGGAATTGCCAAATGACCCCTGTCAGTTGGCGTATGATGAGGAGACGTGAATGCCGGAACTTCCCGAGGTGGAAACGGTCAGGCGGGGCCTGACGCCCGCGATGGAAGGTGCAATTCTGGTGCATGCGGAGTTGCGCCGTCCGGACCTGCGCTTCCCCTTCCCGGCCGGTTTCGCAACACTGGTCTCGGGACAGCGGATCGTCTCGCTTGGACGGAGGGCGAAATATCTTCTGATCGACCTTGAAGGCGGCGACGTGATCATCGCGCATCTCGGTATGTCCGGCTCCTTCCGGGTGGAAGACGGCGCCGCCTCCGAAACACCCGGCGATTTTCATCATCCGCGCGGCAAAAGCGAAAAACACGATCACGTCGTTTTCCATCTGGAAAGCCCGAACGGCCCTGCCCGCGTCATCTACAACGATCCGCGCCGTTTCGGCTTCATGGATATTGCCCGGCGCGAGGCGCTGGCCAGCCACGCCTTCTTTCGCCAACTCGGCGAAGAGCCGACCGGCAATGTGCTCGATGCCGCTTATCTGGCAGCGCGTTTTGCCGGCAAGGCCCAACCGCTGAAATCGGCGCTGCTCGACCAGAAGAACATTGCCGGGCTTGGCAATATCTATGTCTGCGAAGCACTGTGGCGCTCCGGCCTGTCGCCGTTGCGGGCCGCCGGCACGCTGGTGGACGCCAAAGGCAGGCCGAAGGCGGCGCTGGTGCTCTTGACCGAGGCGATCCGGGCCGTCATCGCCGATGCCATTGCCGCTGGCGGGTCATCGCTGCGCGACCATATCCAGACGGACGGTACGCTGGGTTACTTCCAGCATTCGTTCTCGGTCTATGATCGCGAAGGCGAGCCTTGCCGGACGCCCGGCTGCGGCGGGACCGTCGCCCGCGTCGTCCAGGCGGGCCGATCGACCTTCTACTGCCCGAAATGCCAGAAATAACGCCCTCGGCAAAGGAGTAGCGTCCGCCGCGTTTTCGAAAATAGCGCGTTGACGGGAGGCGTGTTTAAGGCTATATGCCGCCCACAGTTTGGAAAGCCGCTCCAAGGTTTTCCGATATTGCTCCCTACTTGCTTGGACGACAGGTCGCAGTGACCCGGCACGGCGGTAGAGAGTTTTTGTCAGATTTCGAAGAGAGACACCAAATGGCCAATACAACTTCGGCGAAAAAAGCGACCCGCAAGATCGCACGCCGCACGGAAGTCAATAAGTCCCGCCGTTCGCGCGTGCGCGGCTTCATCCGCAAGGTCGAAGAAGCCATCGCTTCCGGCGACCAGGTTCTCGCTCAGGCAGCCCTGAAGGCAGCCCAGCCGGAACTGATGCGCGCCGCCACAAAGGGCGTGCTGCATGCCAATACGGCATCGCGCAAAGTTTCGCGTCTTGCGAACCGCGTAAAGTCGCTTTCGGCCTAAGCCGGCTTATTAAAATATCGTCAAGGCATTAGCCCGGTCCCGCGACCGGGCTTTTCCGATTCGGCCCTGTCCGGTGCAAATGGTTAATCCTTGTGCAAGCCAACATGTCATCGCAATGACATATTTTTCTAAATAAATTCAAATAGTTACAGGAGGAGGCTCGGACTTATCCTCCTTCATCCGGGGTCTGTTAAGGCCTGTGGCGAGTCAAGATTTTTTTTATTTTTTTTGTTTTTCGCCAGCTAAATTCAGGCACAAAATTCAAAGCCCTTGATTCAAAAGCGATTCTCTTTCGCGGGTGTGGCGTCCATGCAGGACGCGCTATGAGAGTCAACGCCCGGTGCTTCCCAAGTGTTAAAATTCGCGATTGATCTTGTGTCACGATCCTGCCTAAATGCCTCTCACAGAAGGCACGGGATATTCCTGTGGACAAGATGAAAAGGCAGCCTTTCAACAGGCGGCATAATTTCACTTAAACTTTCTGTACGGGGTGGTTCCACAACGTTCCATCAATCAGAACAAGGCGTTTCCAGCCGGGCAACAGGTTTGCACGGAACGATTTCTTGCGACTTCTGGTTGCGCGCAAAGCGGTGGCCGGAGAACTGAACAGCGTACCGTGGCGAGGCCGCCGCGTTGCGCTGAGACGAAGGCCTGGATGTGAATGAGGACACATCTGCGGCAACTGGCTTACCCTTCTTGTAACGAGGGTCGGGATGGCCGGTGAGGGAGACTGAATGATCCGGACGGGGTTACGAGGCCCGGCCGGTCATTGACATACAATCGTGCAAGCGGGACATGCGTTTGGCTTTGTCGAACGGATTTGCACGAAAACCGGGCCAAGAGAGGAGAATGAGGAATCCTCTTGCGGCACGGCGAGCGTTTGAATCGGGCGGCATGCCTTTAACAAGGGCCGCTTGAGACGGACATAAAGGTTGACGCCGGCAGCAATGGCGGCGTCACGGAATGATATTGGAAGGCGGCAATATGCTAAGTAATTCAGTGACGGCGGCGATTGTGTTCGAGAATGGGGAGACTATACGTCAGATCGCTGTCAAGCAGTCTGACGGCCCTGCAGGCGACAAGGGCGAGATGATCCAAAGCGCGCTTTTCGAGCGGGTGAGTGCGCGTTTGAAAGCCCAGGTCGGACCCGATGTTTTTGCCAGCTGGTTTGGCCGGTTGAAGCTGCAATCCGTTTCCAAGAGTGTCGTTCGGCTGTCCGTTCCAACGACGTTCCTGAAGTCCTGGATCAACAACCGCTACCTCGACCTGATCACCAGCATTTTTCAGCAGGAAGACGCCGAGATCCTGAAGGTGGAGATCGTGGTGCGCAGTGCGACGCGCAGCGCCCGGCCCGGCCTTCATGACGACGCTCCCCAGGCAAGCCAGAGCGATGTCGCCGCGCCGGTTTCTTCACGCCGTTCCGCGCCACAGACGCTGGGCCAGCATGCAGCCGCCACGGTCGGCAATCTGCAGAAGTCTCAGCCGGTCGCAGGCCCCCTGTTCGGATCCCCGCTGGATTCACGCTACACATTTGAAAGCTTTGTCGAGGGCTCCTCGAACCGCGTCGCTCTTGCTGCCGCAAAGACGATCGCCGAAGCCGGCGCGGGTGCCGTACGCTTCAACCCACTGTTCATCCATTCGACGGTCGGTCTTGGCAAGACCCACCTTTTGCAGGCGATCGCAACCGCTGCGATCCAGAGCGCGCGGGCACCCCGCGTCGTCTATCTGACGGCCGAATATTTCATGTGGCGCTTCGCAACCGCCATTCGCGACAATGACGCGCTGTCGCTCAAGGAAACATTGCGCAACATCGATCTTCTGGTCATCGACGACATGCAGTTCCTGCAGGGCAAGTCGATCCAGCACGAATTCTGCCATCTCCTCAATATGCTGCTGGATAGCGCCAAGCAGGTCGTGGTGGCTGCCGACCGGGCCCCTTGGGAACTGGAATCGCTTGATCCGCGCGTCCGCTCGCGCCTTCAGGGTGGCGTTGCCATCGAGATGGAAGGCCCGGATTACGAGATGCGTCTCGAAATTCTCAAGCGCCGCCTCGAAGTCGCCCGTCTGGACGACCCGTCGCTCGACATTCCCGCCAATATCCTGAGCCATGTCGCCCGCAATATCACCGCAAGCGGCCGCGAACTGGAAGGCGCCTTCAATCAGTTGCTTTTCCGGCTTTCCTTCGAGCCCCAGTTGTCGATCGAACGGGTCGACGAACTGCTCGGCCATCTGGTCAATGCCGGTGAACCGCGCCGGGTGCGTATCGAAGACATCCAGCGCGTCGTCGCCAAGCACTACAACGTGTCGCGCCAGGAACTGGTGTCCAACCGCCGTACCCGCGTCATCGTCAAGCCGCGCCAGATCGCCATGTATCTGGCAAAGACGCTGACCCCCCGCTCCTTCCCGGAAATCGGCCGCCGTTTTGGCGGGCGCGATCACACCACGGTTTTGCATGCCGTGCGCAAGATCGAGGACCTGATCACGGGCGATACCAAGCTGTCGCATGAGATCGAGCTTTTGAAGCGGTTGATCAACGAATAGCTCTTGGGCCGCCAGACCGATTGTTGAAACATGCCCCTGTTCGAACGGACAGGGGCATGTTCCGTTCAGACAGCCCGGCTATTTCTTTCCGTTTGCAATCAGGTGATACAGCGCCCGGATGGCTTGCGCCTCGCCACCGAGGGGCGAATGCGGACGCTCGGCCGGAGCCCAGCCGAAAATGTCGAAATGCGCCCAGCTTTTCGCATTGGTCACGAAGCGCTTGAGGAACAGAGCCGCGGTGATCGAGCCGGCCATACCGCCCGAGGGTGCGTTGGTCAGGTCGGCAATACGGGCAGAGATATCCTTCTCGTAGCCCTTGTAGAGCGGCATGCGCCACATGGGATCATCGACCGTCAGGCTCGATTCCGTCAGATCATTGGCCAGATCCTCATCGTCGGTATAAAACGGCGGCAGGTCGGGACCAAGCGCGACGCGCGCGGCGCCCGTCAGTGTTGCCATGTCGATCAGGAGGTCGGTCTCTTCCTCGTCTGCGTAAGCCAGCGCATCCGCAAGGATCAACCGGCCCTCCGCATCCGTGTTGTCGATCTGCACCGTCAGGCCCTTGCGGCTGCGATAGATGTCACCCGGACGGAAAGCATTGGCGGAGATGGAATTTTCGACCACCGGCACGAGAACGCGCAGATCAACCTTGAGCTTGGCGTCCATGATCATCAGGGCAAGGCCCATGACATTGGCAGCGCCGCCCATGTCCTTTTTCATCAACAGCATGGAAGCGGCAGGTTTGATATCGAGACCGCCGGTGTCAAAGCAAACACCCTTGCCAACCAGCGTCACTTTTCGATGACCTTTCTTGCCCCAGCGCATTTCCAGGAGGCGCGGCGCTTCAGCGCTGGCGCGGCCGACCGTGTGGATCAGCGGAAAATTCTGCTTGAGCAGATCATTGCCGGAAATGACGGAAACCTTGGCCTTGTAATGGTCTCCAAGTGCCTGGAAGGCTTCCTCCAGCGCATTCGGGCCCATATCGTTGGTGGGCATGTTGATCAGGTCGCGGGCGAGGAAGATGCCCGCCAGCTGCCGTTTGATATCGGCGGCATCGGCATCGGCCGGGATCATCAGTGTCGGTGCTTCCTTACCCGCTGTCTTGTAGCGATCAAAGCTATAGGAGCCGAGACCGTAGCCCAACGCTAACCGGTTTGCCGTCAGTGGCGCAGTCTCGATATGCCATTTTCCGGCCGGCAATGTGCGCGCTAGCTTACCCGTCAGGAACGGTGCTTCGGAAGGATTGGCGCCAAGCCCGAACAGCGCGCCGCCGAGATGCCCGTCTTCGGACGGGATCAGCAGGACCGAACCGGATTCCGCCTTGAACCCCGCCTTGCGCGCCCAATCGAGCGCGATCGGATCGATGGCCCCCAGATCAATATGCGCCGGGGTAACCGCGAAAATGGGCAGGGTTTTGCCGGCGCTGGTGTTGAACGGCGACGAACGATCGATGAATTGATAGGGGGCCATGAAAATCCTTCAGTAGGAACGGTGTAGAATCACCCGATTAACGCTCTGTTAGGGTTAACAGATTATTGCTGGAGTGAAGGTTGCGCCGATGTTGGGGATTTGCGTCCGGTGCTCGAACAAATGCTTAGGGGCATTGGCAATGAACTCACGCGGACCATCGTTTCCTTCCAACCGGATCATGCGCGGCACGGCGATGACGCTTCTCGCTCTCGCGCTGGCAGGCTGCGCATCGCAGAAAAAGGAACTGACCACCGGCTCCATTCCCTCTCCTTCCGCGAGTTTCTCAAAGCCGGTCCAGTCAATGAACGCGACGGAACTCTCGGCCGCGGCGGAAAGTATCGGGCAGGCCTATGAGCGCAACCCGAGGGACCGCTCCGCCGGTCTCAACTATGCCAATATGCTGCGCATGACAGGCCGCAACGAGCAGGCGCTGGCGGTGATGCAGCAGGTGGCAATCAACTTTCCGGCCGACCGCGAGGTGCTGGCTGCCTATGGAAAATCGCAGGCCGCCGCCGGCCAGCTGGAGCAGGCACTCAACACGATTTCCCGTGCCCAGACACCCGACCGGCCGGACTGGAAGCTGAAATCCGCCGAAGGCGCCATTCTCGACCAGCTCGGCCGTGCAGGCGAAGCACGCCAACGTTATCGCGAGGCGCTGGACATCCAGCCAAACGAACCGACCGTGCTGTCAAACCTCGGCATGTCATACCTTTTGAACAAGGACCTGAAGACCGCCGAAACCTATCTGAAATCAGCGGTCAGCCAGACGGGCGCCGACAGCAGCGTCCGTCAGAACCTGGCGCTCGCCGTCGGCCTGCAGGGGCGCTTCGCCGAAGCCGAACAGATCGCCCGCCAGGAACTTTCCCCGGATCAGGCGGAAGCCAATGTGAAATATCTGCGCTCGATCATGTCGCAGCAGAATGCCTGGCAGAAGCTCGCCAAGGACGACAAGGGCACGAACTGACGGCAGGCGGGTTCAACGCCTCGCCCTGACGAAATCGAGAAAGGCCCGCAGTGGACCCGGCAACTGCCGCCGGCTTGGATAATAGAGGAAAAAACCGGGATAGTCCGGGCACCAATCCTCCAGAACACGGACCAGCCACCCGTCCGAGACTAGGTCGATCGCCTGGTTCTCGAAAACATAGGCGAGCCCAGCGCCTTCCAGCGCTGCTTGCAGCATGGTGTCCTGATCCCCGAGCGTCAGGGGGCCCTGCACATCGACATCGAGTTCAAGGCCGCCGCGTTCAAACTCCCACCGGTAGAATGCGCCGCTTGCAAAGCGATACCGGATGCAGGGATGCCCCTTCAGATCATGGGGCGTGACGGGTTTTGCATGTCGCTCGAAGTGATCCGGCGAGCCTACCACGGCAAACCGATGCCGCGGACCGATGGCAACAGCGATCATGTCCGCCGCAATGCTCTCGCCGAACCGCACGCCAGCATCGAAACCGCCCGAGACCATGTCGACAAGTGCATCATCGACGACGATCTCGGCCTCGATAGCCGGATGCTCGCGAAGAAAGCGGGCGACAATCGGCAGCAGTACCAGCTTGGCTGCGGCCCGCGGCGCATTCAGCCGCAGCCTTCCGATGGCTTGACCGCGAAACGTGTCCAGTTCCTCCAAAGCAGCGTCTATGTCGAGAAAAGCCGGGCGAACCCGCTCGAAGAGGCGCTCGCCTGCCTGCGTCAAGCCGACCCCGCGGGTCGTCCGGTTAACAAGCCGGACATCCAGCCTTTCCTCGATCGCCCGCAAGGCATGACTGAGTGCCGAGGCGGTGACGCCGAGTTCGACCGCCGCCCTGCGAAAACTCCGGTTTTCGGCAATTGCCAGAAAGACAGACAGGTCTGCAGGGCGGATCCGGCGCATTAATGAATTTTCCTCACTGCGACATAGAGCATAAGTCGGATTATCTCATCTATCATGCTCAGCTACGTTGTACCTGCAAGCAAATTCCAACGACGAAAGGAAAACGTCATGCGTGTATGGTTCATCACTGGTGCATCCCGCGGCTTCGGCGCCCTCATCACCCAAGAGGCCCTCAATGCCGGCGATGCAGTCGTCGCAACGGCGCGCAACGCACAGACCGTCATCGAACGGTTCGGCAATCATCCCAATCTGCTGGCCGTCGCCCTCGACGTCACCAATGAAAGCCAGGCCTTTGCTGCTGCCGAACAGGCGGTCAAGCGCTTCGGCAAGATCGACATTCTGCTCAACAATGCCGGCTACGGATTGCTTGGGGCCGTCGAGGAAGCAACGGCGGAGGAGATCGAAAAGCTCTATGCGACGAATGTGTTCGGCCTTCTGAAGGTGACACGGGCTGTCCTGCCGCACATGCGCCGCCAGCGCTCGGGCCATATCCTGAACATCTCCTCGATCGGCGGCTATGTCGGATTTCCGGGATGGGGCGTCTACGGCTCGACCAAGTTTGCAATCGAAGGCCTGTCGGAATCGCTCGCCGCCGAGGTCAAGCCGCTCGGGATCAACGTCACCGTCGTCGAACCGGGCTTCTTCCGCACCGACTTCCTCGACGAAACCTCGCTCGCCATCAGCCCGCGCTCTATTGCCGACTATGAACATACGCCCGCCGGCGCCATGCGCGACTTCGCGGCCGGCAAAAACCACGGGCAGCCCGGCGACCCGGCCCGATTTGCCAAGGCGATGATCACGCTCGCCAACGCCAAGAACCCGCCGCTGCGCATGCCCTTCGGCACGGATACAGTCGCCGCGATCGGCGAGAAGAACGCAAACGTCGCCGGCGAGGTTGAAACCTGGCGCGCGCTTGCGGAATCGACCGACTTTCCGCTGCAAACGGCGACCTCGGAGTGATTGAACAGCAACCACATGAGAAAGCACCGCCATCAAGGGCGGTGCTTTCGCCCGTCCGGAACCCGTCTCGGACGCGGGCCTAGAACTTGTCCGACACCTGGATGCCGGCGGGCCCAAGAATAACGGCGATCAGCACCGGCAGGAAGAACAGGATCATCGGGACCGTGAGCTTCGGCGGCAGGGCGGAGGCTTTCTTTTCCGCCTCGTTCATGCGTTGATCACGGCTCTCCTGCGCAAGGACACGCAGGGCCTGAGCGATTGGCGTACCATACCGGTCCGCCTGGATCAGCGCCTGCATCACCGCTTTCACATCGTCCAGCCCTGTCCTGATCCCGAGATTTTCCAGGGCAATGCGCCGGTCCGGCAGAAACGACAGCTCGGCCGTGGTCAACACCAGTTCTTCGGCCAGAGGAGCCGATTGTTCGGCAATTTCGTCGGCTACACGCCGCATGGCCAGTTCCATCGAGATGCCCGATTCCACGCAGATCAACAGCAGGTCGAGCGCATTCGGCCATGCCCTGCGGATCGACTGCTGGCGCTTGGAGACCGCATTGGAAATGAAGATGTTCGGTGCATAGAAACCGAGATAACCGATGCCGATAACAGCCAGAACGCGCATCGAGAATGGCTTTTCGGCAAGATAGCCGAGGAAGAAGATGTAGAAGCCACCCACGGCCAAAAACAGGAAGGGAAGGCACAGCCTGGCAACGAGGAAAACGTTGAGCGCATTCTGGGACCGGTAGCCTGCCGCTTTCAGCCGGTTGACGGTATTTTCATCGACAAGCGCCTTGCGCAGGTTCAGCCGTTCGACGATCTGCCGGGCCGACGTATTGTTCTGGGTCCGCAGCGATGCCTTGCCGCCGCTGATCTCGGCGTTGAGGCGGGCGCGCTCGCGGGCGCGGATCAGGTCGCGCTCGGTGGCAACCGATTTCATCCGCTTTTCCAGGTTTCCCCGTTCGAGAAACGGCGACGCCAGAGAATAGAACGTCGCCAGCACCGCCACGACCACCAGGAAGGCAACGATGACGTTCAGATTGGTCAGGGTATTGATCATGCCCTCGCTCATGCCGGACCCTTTGCCTAAATGTCGAAATTGATCATGTTGCGCATTACCCAGATACCGATGCTCATCCACACGGCCGAAGCACCCATTATGATATGCCCGCGCGGATCGGTGAACAGGATCATCATGTAGTCCGGTGAGGTCGTGTAGACGAGGAAGGCAACGATGAAGGGCAGCGCTCCGATGATGCAGGCGGACGCCTTGGCTTCCATCGACAATGCCTGAACCTTGGCCTTCATCTTCTTACGTTCGCGCAGCACCTTGCTGAGGTTGCCGAGCGCTTCGGAAAGATTGCCCCCTGCCTGGGCCTGGATAGCGATAACGATGGCGAAGAAATTGACCTCCGGCAGCGGGATGCTGTTGATCATGCGGGCGCAGGCTTCGGGAATGTTCAAGCCGACCTGCTGGGCCTCGATGATGCGCTTGAACTCGGTCTTGACCGGCTCCTGACCATCGCCGGCAATCAGCCGGATGGCATCGTTGAGCGGCAAACCGGACTTGATGGATCGCACCATAATGTCGAGCGCATTGGGGAATTCATTGAGGAACGCCTTGCAGCGGCGGTTGATCATGAAATTGACGAACCAGCGCGGAAAACCGGCCGTGCCGATGAGGAAAATGCCGGCAATGACCGGCAGACTCATCCCCGCAACCAACGCCAGAAAGCTGATGACGGCACCGAAGACGACACTTGCGATGTAGAATTGTGAAATCGACAGCTTGAGACCGGCCTGCATCAGCCTGATCTTCATATTCGGCTTGGCCTTGGCCGATTTTTCCAGCTGTTTCTTTTCGAGATCCTTCAGCGAATCCTGAACAGATTTGCGCCTTTTGGACATTTCGTTCATGCGGTCGCGGGCAGCCTTGACCTGAACCCGGTCTGTTTCGGCCGACGTGACCTTGCGGACGCGGCTCTCGGTCTTCTTTTCAGTTTCGATGCGCGTGAACAGAATGCCATAGGCAAGCCCGGCCGTCGAAAGCGCGACGAGGCCGACAATCGCCAGAATGGTGATATCTATTCCGAACATGAAATGCCTCAGTCCTTTTCCATCGCGTCGAGCGTCGCGGCCAGCCGCTTGTCCTCGTTGAAATAACGGGCGCGATCCCAGAAATGCGGGCGGCCGATGCCGGTCGATTTGTGCCGGCCGATAATCTTGCCATTGGCGTCTTCGCCGTCCATTTCGTAGCGCATCAGGTCCTGCGTGATGATCACATCGCCTTCCATGCCGATGACTTCGGTAATGTGGGTGATGCGGCGCGAGCCGTCGCGCAGGCGCGCGGCCTGGATGATGACGTCGATAGAGCCGGCGATAATTTCGCGCACTGTCTTGGCGGGGAGCGTGTAGCCGCCCATGGCGATCATCGATTCCATACGGCTCAGGCATTCGCGCGGCGTATTGGCGTGGATGGTGCCCATCGATCCGTCGTGACCGGTGTTCATTGCCTGCAAAAGGTCAAAAACTTCCGGTCCGCGGACTTCGCCGACGATGATACGTTCGGGGCGCATACGGAGGCAGTTCTTGATGAGATCGCGCATGGTGATCTCGCCTTCGCCTTCGATGTTCGCCGGGCGGGTTTCGAGACGGACCACATGCGGCTGCTGCAGCTGCAGTTCGGCCGTGTCCTCGCAGGTGATGACGCGCTCTTCGAGATCAATGTAGCCGGTCAGGCAATTCAAGAGTGTGGTTTTACCAGAGCCGGTACCGCCGGAGATGACAATATTGCAGCGGACGCGACCGATAATCTGGAGGAGAACCGCGCCTTCCGGCGTAATCGCCCCGAACTTGACCAGCTGGTCGAGCTTCAGCTTGTCCTTCTTGAATTTACGGATGGTGAGCGCCGTGCCGTCGATGGCAAGCGGCGGGGCGATGACGTTGACACGCGAGCCATCCGGGAGACGGGCGTCGCAGATCGGAGAGGATTCATCGACCCGGCGGCCAACCTGGGAGACAATGCGCTGGCAGATCGACAGAAGCTGGGCATTATCGCGGAACCGCACTTCGGATTCGATGGTCTTGCCGTTGACTTCGATGAAGGTCTGTCCGGCACCGTTGACCATGATGTCGGCGATATCGTCGCGGGCGAGAAGCGGCTCCAGCGGACCATAACCGAGCACGTCATTGCAGATGTCCTCGAGCAGCTCTTCCTGCTCGGAGATCGACATCGCGAAATTCTTGATCGTGATGATGTCATTGACGATATCGCGAATTTCCTCGCGCGCGCTCTCATTGTCGAGCTTGGCGAGCTGTGAAAGATCGATCGTATCGATCAGCGCAGAAAATACCTGCGACTTGGTATCGTAATAATCCTCGGTGCGGGCGGCCTTTTTGCGGACTGGCGCCGGTACCGGTTGCGACCGCGTCACGGGCATCGATTCACGCACGGGTTCGGCAAGCACCGGCGTTACCGGCCGCTCGGCAACGGCTACCGCGCCGGCGGACGCAAGCGTTTGCACCGGAGGACTGATGGATCCCCCCTTGCCGAAGCCGTCGTTTCCTCGTTTACCAAACATGCGCTCAATCCGGTTTTCGTTTGACTGTCAATTACTTGCGGCCAAGCATTCCAAGTACCTTGCCAAGGCCGCCCTTCTTGGCTTTCTTGGCTGTGGCGCGGCCCGTCAGGAGATGGGCAAGCTGCGAAAATGTCTCTGCCGTCGGCGCCTTCTTGTCGATCTCGGCAATCATCCGGCCGCTGTTGGCGGCATTGCCAAACAACACCACATCGAAGGGGATGATCGCGACCGGCTCGATCTCAAGGGAATCGCAGAAATCGCCCGGTGATATCTCCGGCCGTTTCGGCAACCCGACCTGATTGAGCACCAGATGCGGCATCTTGTCATTCGGCCGGATCTTCTTCATCGAATCGAACAGGTTCTTGGCATTGCGAAGATTGGCAAGGTCAGGCACCGCCGTCACCACGACTTCATCGGCTTCCGCCAGCACCGTGCGCGTCCAGTCCGACCAGAGATGAGGCACATCCAGCACCGAGACCGGGGCGTTGCGCAGCAGGATTTCCATCAGCGGCTGGAACGCCGTTGCATCGAAATCATAGGGCCGGTCGAGCATGGACGGCGCTGCGAGCAAGGAGAGATGTTCGGAGCACTTTGTCAAAAGGCGATCGAGGAAGACTTCGTCAAGGCGTTCCGGCGAGAAAACAGCCTCAGAAATGCCCTGCGGCGGATCCTGATCGAAGTTGATATTGGCGGTGCCATAGGGCAGGTCGAGGTCGGCAAGCACGACTTCGGTGGAAAACAGGTTGGAAATGCCCCAGGCGCAATTATGGGCCAGCGTCGAGGAGCCGACACCGCCCTTGGCGCCGATGAAGGCGATGCTGCGGCCCAGTGGCTCGGCTTCCGGATCGACGAAGATGGTGGCGATCGCGCCGAGCACATCAGGCATGGCCACCGGGGCGACCATGTATTCGGAGATGCCGTTGCGAATGAGGTCGCGATAGAGCGGGATATCGTTGTAGCGGCCGATCACGATCACCTTGGTGCTTGGGTCGCACACGGCGGCGAGCGGTGCCAGTTCCTGCATCAGCAAGCGCGGCTCGGTCGCCGTTTCCAGAATGATCAGGTTCGGGGTCGGCACGGACGAAAACATGTTGGCGGCGGCCGCGATCGAGCCGCTATTGATCTTGAAGCTGACCTTGCTCATCCGCCGGTCCTGGCCGCAGCGTTCCATTACCCGCTGCAGCGCATCCGTTTCGCAGAAGGCGTGGACGGATATCCGCGGAAGCGGCCGCAAGTGATCGACATCGCTTGGCCGGGCTGCATCCAGGATATCGTCATCACTGCCTGCGGTGTCGATCTTGTAGTCAATCGTGCTCATCATGCTGTTCCTTCAAGCCGCCCAGAGTGTCAGTTGAAGTTGATCGTGGGGGTGCCGGGATCTGTGCCTGCATCTATGCCACGGTAGTCGCTGATCACCTTGCCGCGCTGTACGGCGTCAATCGGCGACATGGCGCGCGGGCCGAGCAGATCCAGCGGGTTGGCAATTTGTGCGGCCAGATTGGATTGGCTCGCACAGCCGAAATTTTCATAGTTCTTGTTCTCGATTGTATTGGAGATCAGATCCTTTGGCCAGTTGCCGCAGGGAGCCGTCTTTGCCGTAATCGCGGAATAGCTGAGCCTTACCGGCGCTGCGTCACCGCCGGGATTGGCCTGGTAGGTCACCTCCACCAGCCGGTTGGCAGGAATGCCGGAGCCGACCAGCACGCCACGAATTTCCTTGCGCAGCGCGGAGACCGCATAGGCGTTGCCAGAACCCTTCGGCAGCAGAATCTGGACAGTGCCGGTGGCTGAATTGGTATAGCTTTGCGCAAAGCCGCGAATGACATCGCGTGCGCCCTTGGTCAGGTGTCTGTCGGTGGAAGCAACCGGCACGTCGATCGTATGTTCAGCTTCGGCAATCACGATCGGATGCCGCGTCCGGTAGTCGTCCGGAAGGGCTCCCGTCGACATGCCGTCGCGGTTGGCGCAGCTTGCAAGGCTTGTGCCTGCAACCAACAGGGCGCTAATCGCCAGCAGCCGTGCGAAGCGGACGGGACCGGTGGATGAGTTTGGCCGCATGGTCGAGTGCCTTTTCATATTGCGGTTCAGGATGATCGTCATTGTCATGTCCGGCTCCGCCTATTTGTAGATGAACCCGACATTGCCGTGATACTGCCCGGCGGGGGCGGCCTGACGGTTGCCATAAATCCGATTGACTTCACCGAGAAACGCGCTGGACAGATCATCCGTCGGATTGAAATTGTCGTCCGGACGCGACAGGTCGCCGCGCGCCACCGGTTGAACCAGATATGGCGTTGCAATGATGACCAGTTCCGTTTCGTTGCGGACGAAATCCTTGGAGCGGAACAGCGTGCCGAGGATCGGAATTTTCGAGGCTCCGGGCAGACCGGACATCGCCTGGCGAATATTGTCCTGCACCAGACCACCGATGACGATAGACCCGCCCGAAGGAAGCTCGACGCTGGTGGACGCCTTGCGGCGGCGGATGGACATGTATGTCTGACCCGGCGCGTTGACGGCATTGGCATTGACGACCGATCCTTCGAAGGTCGGCTCCGAGACTTCCGTCGAAATTTCGAGACTGATACGACCGGGTCCAAGCACGACGGGAGTGAAATCCAGCCCGATGCCGTATTCCACGGTCTCGACGGTCCGCGTCAGTCCCTCGTCATCGATCTCCTGCTCCGATGGCAGCCGGTATTCGCCACCCACCGAGAAGCTTGCCTTCTTTCCCGAGATTGCTGTCAGGCTTGGCTCGGCCAGCGTGCGCATCACGCCTGCCTGTTCCATTGCATTGAAATAGCTTTCAAAGCCCATCGAACCGGAACCGATCGCTCCGGCGAATTTGGATGCGAAGGCGTTGACCGCGTTGCCGAGGTTGGCTGGATTGCGGAACGTGATGCCGTTTCCGCTCGTCGAGCTTTTGATGGAACCGCTGAAACCGAGCTGCTTGAGAACCTGACGCGAGACTTCGGCCACGGTGACCTTCAGCATGACCTGATCTTCGCCGTCGATCCTCAACAGATTGACGATCTGCGAGACCTGGCGGCGTTCGGCAAAGATGTCTGCGTCACCATTGTTACCCTGCGCGGTGATGTTGCGGGTGGTCGCTTCACCGCCCTTGATAAAGGCGCTGGCAAGCTCTTCGACGCGGGTGGAATCAAGCGGGGTGCGCACCGTTCCGGTCAGCACGATGTTGTCGGAAATGATTTCGACCTTGATGTCGGAATCGGGCAGGAAGCGGCGGAGATTGGCTTCGAGGCCTGAAATATCGCGCTCGATCTCCAGATCGAGACTGACGATTTCCTGGCCGCCGGGACCGAAGACGAAAATATTTGTCTGGCCAACCATTTTCCCAAACAGATAGATGCGGCGCGACGTTCTGGTGACGGCATCTGCCAACAGCGGATCGGCGACAAGGATGTCATGTGCGTCCGTCGGGAGATCGATGACCACGGCCTTGTTGAGCCCCAGCTTGATGGTTTTCTTCGCCCCTGGGCCACTATCGACGATGCGCACCAGCGATTGCGAGGCAGCTTCCGCGACGAAAGTCCCTGCGGGCAGGCCGGAAAAAGCCAGACAAAAGGCCAGTCCACCTGCAACAGAGCTAAGAAATTTTTTTCCGATCCGGTTCACGTTCCGCTCCCGCTCACATTATTTCGCTTGGTTCATCGACGAGCTGCCGTCGGTTTTGACGATGGAGCCCGACTTGATGACCTGGATGGCGGGGCGGCCGTCGCCGCTCAGCAAGTAGTCGGCTCCGATGGTGTCCGGCTCCTGCGCATCGGCGACGCTGCGGAGCGCCAGCGACAGGCGCTCGGCCATCTGCTGGGCAACCGTCATGACTTTCGACTGATCCGGCGTCAGCTCCAGCGTCGCAGTCGTGCCGACAACGGATTTGGACCCATCATCCTTTTCTTCAACCTGCTGGTCGATTGCGAGCACGCGGACGTTGCTGAGAACAGTTTCCGTCAGGAAATTGTTCTCTTCACCCTTGCGCACCATGATGACATCGACGCGGTCGTTCGGAAGAATGAAGCCGCCGGCACCCGTCGCGACCGTAATTTCGGTGGCGACGGCGCGTTTACCGGCAGGCAGCAACGACGACATGATCCGGCTCGATGAATCGGCAATCTTTTCCTGACGCACCGGTTCGCCGTTGAAGATCGGCAAGCGCACGACGACCCCTTGAAGATCGGTGACAGCGTTCGGTCGGAGTTCTTCGGTTATCAGGCCTTCGACAACGCCATCCTTCGGCCATGAGATCCAGTGAAGTGAATCCGGATCGAGCCGCGAACCAACGGGCAGGCTCTTGCTGGCGACGAGAACATTTACGGTCGGCTCGCGCTCGATGACCGGCTGGGCATTGGAGACCACGGTGGTACCGCCGGTCAGCTTCAAAGCCAGGAATCCAGCCAGGCCTGCCGATGCGACAGCCACTGCCAAAATAATAACACGCACCGGTTTCATGATCTGTTCCTGCAGCCTGAGAATATGCTGGCTGCAGATTGATCAGCAATTGGTGTAATTATAGTTAACGGACCACTTAAATTCGTGGTTAACAAACCATTTGCGCCGCAACGGTACATTCAATCCGCCCGGAGCACACGGTTGTGAAAACCGGGACGCCAGGATGACACACAGAAATTAATGCAGTTGCGCCAGCGCTGCCTGCATCAAAGGGGAGGATGGATAGGCGAAAAAGCCGCCGAGACCGATGGCGATGCCGTAGGGAATCTTCTTCGCCGTGAACAGCAGATGCGGCACCGGCAGCCCCGATGCGAGGATGGTGTTTTCCTGCTTGCGCATCAGGAGTATCAGCACCGTCAGGAGGCCGCCGAAGAACGACGTGTAGATGAGAAACTCGATCAGGGAGCTGTTGAAACCGAACCAGACGGCACTTGCGGTCAACAACTTCGCATCACCACCGCCCATGACGTTTAGCGCAAACAGCGTGAAGCACGCGGCAAAGACGGCGAGACCAGCTGCGAGGTGCATGCCGATCAGCGACACGCTGAGACCGGCGATTGGTGCGATCAGGATAAAGGCGCCAAGCAATATGGCTGACACCCGGTTGGGGATCGTCATCGTGAAGAGATCGGAGAATGCAGCGATCGCCAGGCACAACGGGAATATGACGAAAATGGCAGCCTCGATCATGTGCGTCTCCGGTGTGCACGTTTGCCGGCGTTGAGGAGGCGGCATGCACGGGCGCCCCGGACCGAGCCTAGAGGTATTGGCTTAACGAAAGCCGAACCCCATAAACAACCAAAAGTATTACAAAAAGAAAAACCGCCCCCGAAGGGACGGTTCTCGGAATAAATGCGGCAATGGCTTAGAACTTGCCGTTGGCATTGGTCATCTTGGTGCTCAGGTCGTTGAACTGCGTGTTCAACTGTTCGCCGAGCAGGCCTGCGCCAGAAATCAGGGCGACGGAGATGAGGGCGGCGATCAGGCCGTATTCGATCGCGGTCGCGCCGGACTCATCCTTCATGAAACGTGCGAAAATCTTGGTCATGCTATCTCTCCTACTTCACTTGTTTGTTCAGCACTTCCGCCAACTGTTTCCGTTGATCGGATGAGGCAAACCTACACAGCGTGAATTTCAATCCGCTTAAAGAAAACAGTTACCGGGATATTAACGCCCAAAGCCACGTCTCATGGTAAAAACTCAGGTAACGCAAAGTATAAAACTCTCAATTTTGGCAGATTCCCTCAAAGCCCCGCATCAGGCAGCCGAAGACAAGACCGACGATGCGGCTTGCCGCTGCCGCTTAACGCTTCATTCACCAAAACGGTGGATGGTGACAAAACCGCACCATCAGGAAAACAGCTATGAATTTGCAGAACACCGCTATCGGCGTCCGGTTGCTGGCAACGGCCTTCGCAAGTCTTATGCTGGTCACGTCTCTTTCAACCGCCGCAAGCGCCGCCGAAGAGATGCTGAATGTGTATATGAATCACGCGCGCGTCCTGAAACTCGACCGGGCGGTCAGCAAGGTGATCATCGGCAATTCGGAAGTTGCAGACGCCACCGTCGCCGACGCCAAGACGATCGTTTTGACGGGACGTTCCTTTGGCACGACAAACCTTGTCGTTCTGGATATTGACGGCAATGCCATCATTGACGAGCGGATCCTGGTTTCGATCGACGAAGGAAACACGGTGCGCGTTTTCCGGCAGACAGTTCGCTCCGTTCTGTCCTGCACACCCAATTGCGAAGAGCACGCCACCCAAAAAATGACAATCGCAAACTGACGCATTCAGCTAACGATCGGGCCGCGCTTCCCAATGTCGAGGGGCGCGGCAAAAACCTGATCGAGGCGGGGCTGAAGATTGCGGACTGACCCCAGAGGTCCGCCCCTCCCGGCAACTTGTCGTTTCCTTACTATCTGATGAGTTTTTCGATTCAAATTACCACTGTTGTTGCATACGAAATATCAACAGTCGGTTCCTAATATGCCTCATCGTATGACGCTTGACGGAATGGCGAGATGTTGAATAACCATGATGGAAATGTAACGGCCGGTCAGGCCGGCGACGCTCAGCCCAAACGCAGCCGCAGCGTGTTCAAGCGTCTGTTGCGCGAGAAATCCGGCACGTCGGCGATTGAATTCTCCCTTCTTGCCCTGCCGTTTCTGATGGTCCTGTTTGCGTCGCTCGAGACGTTCACCGCTTTCACTGCGGAACAGTTGCTTGCCAATGCCACGGAAACTATGGCCCGCAAGATCAGAACCGGCGAAATTACGTCCGCGATGCCGGAAGAGGATTTCCGCAAGGCATTTTGCGCCGAAATCT
>JAESFK010000185.1_pt1 | contig 44561 bp, 43 predicted proteins | sample 9269391 | NCBI WGS metagenome assembly JAESFK01 (sample SAMN14506231, study PRJNA617097) | algae metagenome | isolation source: Drouetiella hepatica UHER 2000/2452 and co-occurring heterotrophs from... | place: Slovakia: Slovak Paradise National Park, Hrabusice, Kosice Region | collected 2000-01-01
GGAGTGACGCGGCTGTTGGGGCGACGACGACCAAGGGTGGCGGCGTTTGGTACCGGCCTCCTGTGGTCGAGCGTTGTCGGATCGATCGCAGCCTTCATCATCTTCAACCTCTGAGCCGCCCTTTCCACTCGACATCCCTGCTCAAGACCCATATGCGGCATGAGCGTGCGTTTCGCCGACGGCACTACTTCGCCAGTTTGCGCAGCCGTCTCATGGTCTGACGATCAGCGTGAACTACCCCCACGCCCTTGTGACGCGGGAACACTGGGCCGCGAGCCGCCAAGCCCAGCGCGGTGCGAGCGGCGCGCTGCACGGTCTCCTTCTCGCCTGTCGCCTGAGCGATGTCGATGAGCGCCAGGTGCCAGCGAAAAAGAACGTTGGGGAACTGGGATGTGCCGCGCTCGAGGAACGAGTTCAGGAGCGCGAGAGCCTCCTCGGTGTCGGCCCGTCGCCCCTTCGCCATCTCCAACTCTGCCAGAGCGATTTCGACCGTGGCGGTCGTCCCGTTCAGTGTCGGGTGCTCGGTGAGGAGCCGCCTGTAGTACTGCGCCGCTCGCTCAGGCTCGGTGTCGCGGTACGAATCTCCCAGGTGTTCGAGAGTGCCCGCCTTCTCGAAGTCATGGCCAAGGTCTTGGTCAAGGATGCGCTCCCACAGTTCGCGGGCAGGTTGGAGCAACCCCGCCTCCCTTAGCGCGAGTCCCTTGATGCGGATGTATTGAGCATGGTTCCAATCACGTGAACGCCTGAGCCGCGCCTCGAAGTCGGCCCGCGCCGTTGGTGACCAATCAGGGGAGCGGAACCAGTCGTCAGCCACCGGAGCAGTTTCGCAGGCACAAACGGAAACGTCCGCTCATCGGCATGAGAGACCGTTTCTGACAGCCGCGTGTGTCACCGGCACCGGCGGTTGAATGCGTCGACGAGTGTCGTCATTGCGGCGGTCATCGAGGCGAGGTCGCGGTCGTAGATGCGGCCTGTGTCGAGCCGCTGGGACAGTTCCAACAGGATCGAGGCGTAGTCCGTGAACGCCCGTGGGCGGGCCTCCGCTTGAACCTCGACCCGCACCTCTTCGACCACGCGCTGGGTCTTGACGACTTCGACGACGCGCTCTACGACCTCCTTCGCACAGAGCCCGGATGCGGCCGCGCGGCGCTGTTCCCACGCGCGGTGACGGCAGGCGTCGGAGCACCATATGGGGACCCGACCACGGGCCGGGACGGGAGACGCAGCACCGCACCAGTGGCACTGGATGACGTCTGGACGCCTGCCGGCCGGGCGGTCACTCGGTGGGTGAGTCTTCGCTCGATCTGGCGCGCGACGTACCGGCTTCGTCGGTTGGTCGTCGATGTTCAGGAGGGCCATTTGCTCGAGCATTGGATGCCGCGAGGCGGAGTTCGCCTCTCCGTCAGGCCTTGTCGTTGCCACGACACCGAAGGCTTGTTCCTTCCTCCTCCCGGGACACCTCGGGAATCGTGACAACGACTGAGCCGCACCGGCATGCAAGAGGTGTGTCGAGATGGGTTGTGGGGGTCGCGCACTTCGGGAGGGAGGCGTCGCTCGTGCGGAAGAGGTCGGAACGGGCGCTCGTGCTGAGCGGGGGAGCGGGTCAGTTGTTGGAGAGCAGGATGCGCAGTGCTGCCTCGGCGTTCGCTCGGTGGTCTCGGGGTAGCCGGCGCCAAGCCGGGTGATCGTCGGCGAGGGCTCGGCGCAGAGTCGTGAGGCGTCGGCGGTCGGACCCGCGGAGGTCGTCGCTTTCGACGAAGGGGTCATCGATGCAGGCGAGCAGTGCTGCGGCGTCGAAGAGGTGGCGGTCTCGGTCGCGACTGTCGGAGGTGTAGGCGGCGGCCTTGAGGACGACCGCGCCCAACGGGCTCGGTACGGAGATGATGGTCCGCTTCCCGGTGGTGATCTCGAGGACCGCGTTCAGGGTGCGCTGCAGGGCCTGGGTGCCTCCCTCGATGCGGACCATGTCTCGGCCGCGGAGCCGCTCCACGACCTTGGGGGCGGGGTGGTCGGACATGAGGACGTCGACGACATCGTCATCCGCAGCGCCAGCGACCAGGTCGACCCGGCTTGTGCCGCGGACGAACCGATGGGCGGTGTTGCTGCGAGGGTCGACGGCGTCGCGCAGGCGGTAGTCCAGCCCCTCCGGAGCCGTGGCGGTCGCGTCGGGGACGCCGCGGCTGGTCTCGATGTGGAGCACGATGTCGACGTCGTTCGTCGGACGGACGACTCCGAGTCCGCGATGCACGGTGTGCAGCTGCGTCATCAGGCCACCGACGAGGGTCCACCTGTCGGTGGGGAGAACGGCAGCCAGTTCGGCGACGTTCGGCCACGGCGGTAGCCATCCTCCTGCCGGCGTCGCTACCTCGACCGTGGCGCGTGGGTGCTCCCGGGGTGGGTCCGTGGCTGACGGCGTCATCGCCGGAACCGATCGAGCGCCTCGACCAGCGCGCGTTCACCGACGCCTCGCTCGCGCGGGTCACGGGACGTCGCGGCGTCGAGGGCGGCGAGCACCACCCCGTGGATGGCGAGGTCGCGGACGACGCCGAGGTTGAAGCGCGTCGCGCGAAGGGTGACGTTGCCGGAGGGATCGGCCTGCAGGCCGAAGAAGCCGACGGTCGAGTCCACCCTGTCGACGTCCAGGTAGCCGTCCACCGAGTCCGTCGTGGCACCCGCGAGCCCCATACCTGTCGTGTCGACGGTGACGAGCTCGTCGAGCAGCCGCCGCAGGGCTGAGGGGTGGCCTCGGTAGGTTCGGATGCTCGCCCGGTCACGGGTCTGGGTGACGAGGTCGGCCGGGTCGGTGATGGCGCGCAGCGAGGCCCGCAGCCGCGAGGTCTGGGTGGGCCCGAGCCAGTCCTCGTGCACCCCGGAGAGCATCGCCACTGCGGCCCACGCCGTGCGCTCGGCCCAGACCCGGGTGCGGCCGCCGTGGCGTTCGGCGATGTAGGACTCGAGGGAGTCGCGGTCGATCAGGCCGCGGGCCACCCGGACGAGATCACCGGAGTCAGCAAGCCTGCGGACGTGCTGGACCGTCACACCCAGAGAGCGCGCTGCGTCCGCTGTGCTGACGAAGGAGCCGTCGGCAGTCATACAGATAATGTTCCATTTCGCGCCTAATCTGTAAAGTCCCGCGCGGCCCTGGCGAACAACTGCTGTCGCCGGTTCTGGGCCCCAAAATGGGCCCCAAAATTCGCCTGCAGTCTCGATTCCGTAACGATGCGGCTCACGCCGACCAAGGACGTCGCACAGCCTTTGACCTGCGAAAACGTCCGAGATCGAGTCGTCGCGGGTCGATCCTCGTCAGGTCGTTTCAGGGCCGGATTGGGGCTACGGATCAGAAGGTTAGGGGTTCGAATCCCTTCGGGCGCGCAGAACGGATGGGTCCGTGACCTGCGGAAACACCAAACGAAGGCGCTCGCCGGCCACTGGCCACCGAGCGGCTGTGGCCCCAGAACTGGCCCCAAAACCCACACCGGCTGCGCTGTTGGGACGGGTCGTCGCCTGTCGGACAGGGACGGAGACCACGACGCTAAGAGTTCGTGAGCGCGTCTGTTCCGGGGGATGCGGCGGTGACTCTTGGGACGGCGCTGACCGCTTTCGGACTGACATGGAGACCATTAGCGCCACCGTCAGCCCCAACCCGTCCTCGACCGACACCCTGCTCCTCACCCTCGACGAGGTGGCTCGGCATCTGCGTTGCGCGCGACGCAGCATCGAGCGCCATGTCGCGAGCCATCGCCTGCACGCGGTCCACCTCGAACGCTCGGTGCGTGTGGAGCGCAGGGAGCTCGAACGGTTCATCGCGCAGATGCGCGAGCCCGACGATGCCTAGGCCGCGGAAGCCGGCCGAGCAGAGCACCTCCACCGTGTACAAGGGCGCTGACGGTCACTGGCACGCTCGCGTCACGATGGACCGGAGGCCGGGCGGGACCCGGGCCCGCAAGCATCTGCGGCGGCGAACGAAGGCCGAGCTGCGGGAGGCTGTTCGGGAGCTCGAGCGCTCGCGGGACACTGGGACCTTCGTGTGGACCGAGGATGACGTGACGCTGGCCACGTGGCTCGAGCACTGGCTGGAGACGATCCTGCCGATGACGGCTCGGTGGAAGACGCTGTCGACCTACCGCAGCCAGATGCGTGTGCACGTGGTCCCTGCGTTGGGTGGGCGCAAGCTCAGCGAGCTGCGGCCCGAGCATCTGGAGGAGCTGTACCGCGACATGGCCGCCCAAGGGCGGTCACCACACGTGATCCGCGCCGTTCACCGCGTACTGCGCTCCTCGCTGAACGAAGCCGTCCGCCGGCGACGTATCGCGCACAACCCGGTCATCGTGGCCAGGCCTCCACGCGCGGCGCTTGTCGAGGTGGAACCCTTGTTTGTGGAGGGGACCCGTCGAGTTCTCACGGCTGCAGCTGGCCGGACGTCCGAGGTGATGCGGCGCTCCCTCGGCGTGAGCGAACCGAACTTCGGGAGCCTGTGGGCCTACATGAACGTTCAGGAAGGGCTCCTGGACCTCCAGCGCCTCATCCATCCCAAGGCGGAGCCTGAGTTCGCGTTCAGGGCCGAGGCGACACTCGCCGGGCCGGGCGTCACCGCTCTGGACGTGACCACGGCCGGGCGCTGGGCGGTGGCAGTGGAGGTGGTCGACCCGCGGTGGGAGAGCTGGGACTTCGACTGGCTCGACAACACCGCCGACGGCTCCTCTGCCGCCGCATACGCCGTCAGTGCCTTCCGTCCGACGGCGGTGCCCCCGGAGCGACTCATCCTGACCATGCAAGCAGGCGACGTCGAGTGCCGTGGGGCGGGTCGGGAGGCGATGGGTTCGCCGGCCGAGGCGGTGGCCTACCTCGTCCGCGAGCTGCACGCCCGCGGGGCCGCACTGGAGCCGGGGATGGTGGTGCTCACCGGCGGGATCACGGCTCCCGTCGATCTCGTCCCGGGGCTCGAGATCCGCGTGTCGTGCCCAGAGCTGGGGACGTGCCGGGTGCGCTGCACGTGAGTCGCGTTAGGCCAGGAAGTCGCAGAGCAGCCGGTTGAACTCATCGGCGCGCTCGATCTGGACCCAGTGTCCGCAGCGGCCGAACACGTGGAGCTGGGAGTCGTCGATCAGCTCGTGCAGACGGAGCGACGTCGTCAACGGGATCACCCGGTCGTCCCGCCCGTGCACGATCAGTGTCGGCACGGGGATGCGTCGCACCAGCTCCTCGTCGACGGTCATCGCGTCGATGTGCTGCTGACGCGGTACGGGGAACATGCGCGCGTAGGCCTCGTGGACGCCGGGCCGGGTCGCCGCGTCCAGCCGGAGCAGGGCCAGGTCGTCGTCGACCAGAGAGGGGTCGTGGGCGAAGACGTTGAGCAGGCTGCGCATGGCAGGCAGCGAGGGCTCGAAACCCCAGACGGCGTCCAAACCGGAAGTGAGGGGGAACGCCGCGCCCACGCTGCCCATGAGTACCAGCCGGTCGACCCGCTCCGGGTGGAATGTGGCGAGGTTGAGGGCGAGCGCCCCGCCGAAGCTGTTGCCGACAAGGGAGACGCTGCCGAGCTCCATCGCATCGAGGAAGCCAACCAGGTGATCCGTCCATGCGGCCATGTCGTAACGATCGCTGGGCTTTCGTCGCGTGTAGCCGAACCCGAGGAGGTCGGGTGCGAGCACTCGGAACTCCTGTGCCAGCGCAGGGAGGGTGAGACGCCAGTTGGCCCAGGCGCTCACCCCGGGACCCGACCCGTGGATCAAGACCACCGGCGCCCCCGACCCTTCATCGTGGTAGTTCGTGTCGACGCCCTTGACGTCGACGGTCTGGCCGATCTCGGGCGGCGTGGGTGCGTGGTCGGGCATGTCGGCACTCCGTTCCGCGGCCTGCTGCAGCAACCAGGCACGCATCGATTGGTGGGGGACCGCCGGAGGGAGCAGTGCCTCCACCCAGCCGTCGACGATCCGAGTGGGGTAGACGGTCGCGGCCTCGGTCGGTAGGTCAGTACGCCGGCCGTTGCTCAGGTCGAACCGCCAGAAGTGTCCGGGGCAGATGAGGCTGCCGTCGCGCACCGTGCCTCCCGACAGGGAGATGTCGCGGTGCGGGCACCTGTCGAGCATCGCGACCGGCTGCCCTCCAGGTCCCCGGACGACGCACACGCGATCCCGGTCCTGGCCAGACGTGCCCACCAACCGCCCGATCGGACGGTCCTGATCGAGGTCCTCGATCCGGCAGACCTGCTCCCACGAGCCGGTCACGGCTGCCACCCGAGGTTCGCCGAGATCCGCAACGCGGTGTCCAGCAGGGGACGGGTCAGGTGTCGGATGCCGGCATCGACCTCATCGACGAGCTCGGCCACGGACACCGAGGCGACCACCCGCCCAAGGGGGTCGCGAATGGGAGCGGCCACCGAGCACATGCCCGGTTGTGACTCACCTCGGTTCTCGGCAAAACCCTGACGCCGAACCCGGGCCAGCTCCTCGAGCAGCGTCCTGGCACTGGTGATGGTGCGGGGCGTCTTGGCCGCCAAGCGCATCGACCCCACCGTACTGCGCTGCTGTTCCAGCGGCAGGAACGCCAGCAGAACCTTGCCGCTGGACGTGGCATGGGCCGCGTTGCGGGCCCCGACCGCACGGAAGACGGGGATGGCGCCGGGGCCCTCCCGACGCTCGACGTACAGCACGTCGTCACCGTCCAGAACGCCGATGTGCAGCGTCCCCGGGGTGGCGCTACGAAGCCGGTCGAGGGGCAACGTAGAGGCCTCGTGCAATCGCTGAGCCGTCTCAGCGCTGGCACCCAACGAGCGCATCGTTGCGGTCAGCCGGAACAACCCGGTTTCCTCTACCTTCTCCAGCAGTCCCTCCTCCACCAGCGTCCAGATGACCCTGTGGGCCGTGCTCTTGCCGATACCCGCTCGTTGCGCCAGCTGGGTGACGCCGAGCTGAGTGCTGTGCTTGCCGAACTCCCGCAAGATCCGCGCCGCCGCCGCGACGCTCGACAGGCGCTCCTTCTCCGGCTCCTTGTCCCGCACCGAATCGCTCATCTGCTGACGTCGTCCAGTACGGCCCTCAACGCTTCCAGAGCAGACACGCCGGCCGGCAGGGACACCCGGTGCTCCGTGAGCTCGGCCGCTAGCAGCGCCGAGGCCCGCGGGAGCCCACGACGGACGCACACACCGAACTCGTCGACGGTGGCCGACAGAAGGGGCAGGGCATGTCGCAGTCCCTCCAGATCGCGGCCGGTCTTGGCGTGCTGGTTGGCCAGCGCCACTCCCGAGTGCTGGGCGTGATGGGGTCCCAGCCCTCCGCCGACGTCAACGGTCAGGTGGTACAGGACGTCATCCATGCCGAGAACGCGGCGAACCTCGGCGGGTTGGTCCTCCTGCAGCAACCCAAGTGCTGGAAGGACGGACGGGTCGTAGAACCGCAGGACCCAGGTGAGCCCGAGGTAGTCCTCAACGATCTCCACCTCGGGCCCCTGAGGGGCCGGCAGATGATCTGCGGTCGCCAACAGGTGTAGCTGCCGGGTTGCGGCGGCCACGACGGTCACCCGCTGTCCGGCGACGAGGGGCAATCTGCCACGTTCACCGGCCGGAAGGTGACGCGTGTGATCCAAGTACGCGCCATGCAGCGCGAGCACGTAGTCACTGACCAGCTGGCGCATCGCCTCGGGCTCGGCTGGAACGGCGTTGGTGGACACGCCCTGAGTGTGGGCCTCATGCGACCTGGTCAACATCTGCTGTCCCGTATGGCGGAACACGTCCTGCGTAGGGGTCGGGCGGTCAGTCATGTTGCTCGTATGGCAGATGTGAACGGCGTCACAGGCCACCAGGACCTGGTGGAAGGCACCCCGGCCGGCACGCGCCGGGAGTTCGCCAAGGGCGCACCCCCTGACGGCGCCCGGTTCGATCCGTCGGACACCCGGCAGGCGCACCGCTTCTCAGGGCGCAGCACGGTCCCGGGAAAGCCGCGCGGGATCCTGCGCCTGGGTCACGTCGACGTGACCGTCACCGACCTCGACCTCGCTGCGGCTTACTACACGGGCGTCATGGGCATGGACATCACCGCCCGGACCGAGGACTCGGTCTACCTCAAGTGCTGGGACGAGGAGGACCACCACTCCCTCCGGCTGCGGTACGCCCAGCGCATGGGGATGGATCTGATGTCGTTCAAGGTCCACCACGAGGACGACCTCGCCGACCTCGAGAACCGCGTCGGACGCTACGGCTTCCCGGTCGAGCGCATCAGCAGGGGAGAGGTGCTCGGGCAAGGCGAGTCCATCCGGTTCTCCACCCCAAGCGGACACATCATGGAGCTGGTCGCCGACGTCGAGAAGGTCGGCACATCACGACCCCGTCACCAGCTCGAACCGAGCAGCGACAGCGAGCCCTTCCCCCGCGACCGCATCTGCCCGCCCCGGATGGACCACATGCTCATCAACGCCGAGGAGGTCGGCGAGTCGACAAGGTTCTTCATGGACGTCCTCGGCTTCCGCATCACCGAACAGCTCCTCGACGGCAACGGCCACCAGCTCGGAACATGGATGGAACGCTCCCACTCACCCCACGACCTCGCCATCGTTCACGGCCCCAACGGCGGGCTTCACCACTTCGCGTTCTGGCTCGATGACTGGGACGACGTGCGCGACTCCGCGGACGTCCTCGCCTACAACGGCATCCAGCTCGACGTCGGACCCACCCGGCACGGCATCACCCGCGGATCCACCATCTACTTCTTCGACCCGCTCGGCACCCGCAACGAGGTGTTCACCGGCGGCTACCGACCCGATCCCGATTTCCCCACCCTGACCTGGACCGAGGACAACATCGGCCGCGCCATCTTCTACTACGAAGGCGAGGTCAACGACCGCTTCATGAGAGTGCACACCTGATGACGATTCTGCGCCTTTCCCACGTCGAGATCCGCGTACCCGATCTCGAGCTCGCCACTGCGTACTACTCCGAGGTCGTCGGGATGATCGAGACCGGACGAGACGCCAACCGCGTGTTCCTGAAGTGCTGGGACGAGCACCAGCACCACAGCGTCGTGCTCACCATGGAACCCACTCACGGGCTCAACCACTTCGGATTCAAGGTCACCGACTCCGAAGACCTCGACCACTACCAGGAGCGCCTCGAGGCAGCTGGCGTCGCTGTTCACCGCTACGCCGCCGACGAGTGGGCTCCCGCTCACGGGACCTCCATCCGGTTCGAGCTCCCCAGCGGTCACCAGATGGAGCTCGTCTACGGCATGCAGCAGGTCGGCAACCTCCTCCCGCAGACCAACCCGCCTCCGCGTCCGATGGGTCTCACCGGCATCGCCCCTCCCCGGGTCGACCACATCTTCCTCACCGCCGAGGAGGTCGACACCAACACGCGATTCCTCGCCCAGCACCTCGACTTCCGGCTCACCGAGCAGGTGATGGGCGACGACGGCTACCAGATCGCCAGCTGGCTGGAGGTCAGCCACCGCTCCCACGACATCGCCTTCATCACCGGACCCAACGGCGGCCTTCACCACTTCGCCTACTGGGTGGACGGGTGGAACGACCTTCGCAACGCCGCAGACGCGTGCGTCTACCACGGAGTGAACGTCGAGACGAACCCCACCCGACACGGCGCCACCCGCGGGCAATGCCTCTACTTCTTCGACCCCCTCGGCAACCGCAACGAGATGTTCACCGGCGGCTACTGGGTCGACCCCGGAGCCGAACCCGTGACCTGGACCGAGGCCGAGATGGGACGGGCGATGTTCTATTACGACGGCGTCGTGAACCAGCAGTTCCTCACGGTCCACAGCTGAGGTGCCGCAGATGAGCATCGACGAGCACAGCAGCCCGGGCGCCCTGCCGCGCACCGAACGCCCTGACGCACCCGCCTACCTGACCCGTCACCGGGTACGCCGGTCTGCCCAGCCCGCCGCGGACCAGGCAGCCGAGGTGGAGGAGGACACGTCCGTTCCGCTCTACCTGCGCCAGTTCAGAGGCCGCGGGGACCACCGCAGCGACCCGGTCATGTACGACGGCAACGTCGTCGGCAACGCCCGCGCCTGGGCGGAGGTGACCCGCACCAAGGAGATCGTGCCCGAGCGACGCGACCAGCTCGCCGACATCGACTGCGACATCTACCTCGTACGGCACGGCGAGACGCAGGGCTACTCCTCCGAGTCGGGTCTGACGCCGCTCGGGTCGTGGCAGGCACACCGCCGCGGCCAGGAGCTGGCGCGCCGCGTCTTCGACGGCCAGAAGGTCGAGCTGCTGTGCGCCCCCACCAACCGGGCACGGCAGACGGCCGAGCACCTGCGCCGGGGACTCCTCGACAACGTCGAGCTCTACGGACGCGGCGAACCCGACATCAGCCAGCTCAACGACGACCGCAACTTCCGCAACTTCGAGGTCGCCACACCCGAAGGCCCCAGGGACGTCACTAGCGCCTTCCGCCTCTACCACCGCGAGATGGAGAAGTACGAGCGCGTCGGACTCGGCGAGCGGCCCGGCTGGTTGGTCGACGTCGACCGGTTCTGGGGAATCCAGCAGGGAGGCGGCGACCCGATCACCCACTGGCTGACGATGCCGATGATGTACTTCGAGCCCCCCGTCTCATGTGTGCGCAGGTTCTGGCGCGGCATCCTGACGGCTCGGGAGAACACCGATGCCCGCAGCATCATCGTCGCCACCCACTCCGGGCCGATCCGGGCGTTCGCCACCCTCGCCATGGGCTACGACCCCGGCGAGCCGTTCAACACCGAGTTCGTCCGGGTTCGCCTCGTCGCCGGCGGCACCACGGCTCTCGTGCTCTACCGCAACCGCGTCCAGGAAGTCGTCATCCCCGACCTCGACGCGCTGCCCCCGAACTCCGACGCCCGATTCCAGGAGTGACCCAGATGACCGAATGCCCCAGCGTCCTGCCGTTCGGCAACCTGACCACCGAGTTCCACCCCCAGGTCGGCGGCAAGTGCGCCTCCTTGGGAGTGATGATCCAGGCCGGGCTCCCCGTCCCGCCAGGATTCGCGATCACCACTCACGCCTTCGCGGAGGCCGGTGAAGCCTCCGGCTTGATGCCGCGCATCAGCGAGCTCCTCGCGCAGACCGACATCACGGACTCGGCCGCCCTCAAGGCCGCTGCCGCGCAAGCCCGCGAAATGGTGACCAGCTGGAAGCTGCTGGACGAGCACCAGAACCTCCTCGACCAGAACTACGCCGAACTGTGCGAGCTCGTCGGTATCCCGGACGTCCCGGTCGCCGTCCGCTCCTCCGCTACCTCCGAGGACTCCCCGGACGCATCGTTCGCCGGCGAGCACGACACCTACTTGTGGGTGTGCGGCATCGACAACGTGCGGCAGAAGGTCCGCGAGTGCTGGGCGAGCCTGTTCACGGAGCGGGCCATTGTCTACCGAGCCGAGATGGGCTACCCCCACGACGAGGTCGACATGGCCGTCGCCGTGCAGAAGATGGTCAAGCCCCGTAGCGCGGGCGTCGCCTTCACCCTCGACCCGACCAACGGCGACCGGTCCGGCATCTGCATCGACGCGGCCTGGGGTTTCGGCGAAGGGGTCGTCTCCGGCGACGTCACCCCGGACAACTTCCTGGTCGACAAGGTCATGTGGAGCATCAACCGGCGAACCATCAGCCCCAAGACCCACGCCCACCTGCTGGTCGCGTCCGACAACGGCGCCCACCCGACGGTCGGCCGTGTGGAACTGCCGGCGGAGCAGGTCCACGCCCCGTCGCTGACCGACGAGGAGATCGTCGCCGTAGCGAGGCTGGCCCGCACCGCGGAGAAACACTACGGGAGCCCGCAGGACATCGAGTGGGCCGTCGACGAGGACCTCCCGCCCGGCGAAAACGTCGTCCTCCTCCAGGCGCGCCCCGAAACCGTGTGGAGCAAGAAGCACCACGCCGTCAGCGGCAAGAAGGACCCCATGGCCTCCATCGTCGACACCTTGGTCAACCCCCTCTCTGCCAGGAAGGGGGCCGCGACGGGCTGACTCGGGTCAGCACAGCGCACGTGCGCGCACATCCCACGCCTCGACACCTCACCCGACGCAAGGAAGAAGACCCATGGCCGATCGTTTCCCCAGCCCCTTCGAGATCGAAGCACCCGACGGTGCCGACGGCTGGCAAGAGCTGTACTCCTACTCCGCCGTGTTCTCCAGGGAACGCCGCGACTACGAGGACGGCGGCTTCTGGTTCCACGACGGAGTCCACTGGCCCGAGGCCCTCACGCCATGGGACGCCGGCGTGTTCGAGGTCGCCATCGCCTCGCTCGGCCAGTACAACACCCGCCACTACCTCGTCCCGCCCGCCTACGGCGTCGACTTGCGTATCCTCAACGGCTACGCCTACCTCAGCCCCGTGCCGGCCCCGGAGGGCGACATCGAGAGCCGGGTGCCGCACTTCATGGAGCGGGCCGGCTACTACTTCGCCAACTGGGACCGCCTCTACGCCGACTGGCTGGTCAAGGTCCGGGCGTTGGTGCAGCAGATGAGCGAGCTCGACTTCAGCCCGCTGCCCGAGATGGAGGACATGGACGTCATCACCTCCGGCGCCGGCCGCGGGTCCGGTGACCGGTTGCTCTCCACCTACCACCGGCTCCTCGATCACGTCGTCACCCTGTGGCAGCACCACTTCGAGTTCCTCAACCTCGGCTACGCCGCCTACCTCGACTTCTTCGGCTTCTGCAAGGCCGCCTTCCCGTCCATCCCCGACCTGGCAATCGCCAAGATGGTCGCCGGCGTCGACGTCGACCTGTTCAAGCCCGACGACCACCTCAAGAGCCTCGCCCGGCTGGCCGTGAGCAGCAGCATCGACGACCGCTTCAACGGCGGCAGCCCCGACGAGGTGTGGGCCAAGCTCGGGACCGACGAGGCCGGGCAGGCGTGGATCGCAGAGTGGGACAAGGCCGCGGAACCGTGGTTCAACTTCTCCACCGGTTCCGGGTTCTACCACTCCGACAAGATCTGGATCCAGAACGTCGAGGTCCCCCTGGGCTACATCACCGACTACATCGTCAAGGTCAAGGAGGGGGTGGACCTCAACCGGCCCGTGAAAGAGCTGCACGCCGAGCGCGACCGGGTCGCCTCCGAGTACCGCGAGCTGCTCGACTCCGACGACGACCGCGAGACGTTCGACGGCAAGCTCGGCCTCTCCCGCACAGTGTTCCCCTACGTGGAGAACCACAACTTCTACGTCGAGCACTGGGCCCACTCGGTGATCTGGCGCAAGATGCGCGAGCTCGGCGACGTGCTCAAGGACGCCGGCTTCATCGCCGAGACCGACGACGTGTTCATGTTCCGCCGCTCCGAGCTGGTCGACGTCCTGTTCGACCTGTACGCGGGATGGGCGGTTGGTGCCCCCTCGCGGGGCCCCGGCCTGTGGCCCCAGCAGATCGAGCGCCGCCACGCCATCCACAACGCCCTCAAGGGCTGGTCGGCCCCGCCGGCGCTCGGTGTGCCACCCGAGGTCGTCACCGAGCCCTTCACCGTCATGTTGTGGGGCATCACTTCCGACTCGGTGTCGGCCTGGCTCAACACCGGCAGCGACTCCGACGACGGTTCCCTGAGCGGCTTCGCGGCCTCGCCCGGCCTCGTCGAGGGACCCGCGCGCGTCATCTTCTCCGCCGACCAGATCAGCGAGATCGAAGACGGCGAGATCCTCGTCGCCCCCCTGACCGCACCGTCCTGGGCGCCGGTGTTCGGCAAGATCAAGGCCACCGTCACCGACGTCGGCGGAATGATGAGCCACGCGGCCATCGTCTGCCGCGAGTACGGCCTCCCGGCCGTCACCGGCACCGCGTTCGGCACCAAGAACATCACCACCGGCCAGCTGATCCGCGTGGACGGCAACACCGGCACGGTCACGATCCTCGAGGGCTGAACGCTCCCTCCGCCCACTCTGCCCACCGGCCCGACCGCATCTGAAGGCCTGAGATCGTCCCACAAGGAGAGACAACGACATGCTGACTGTCGAGCAGAACGAAGAACTGACCCAGGTGGGTCCCGGCACTCCCATGGGTGAGCTGCTCCGGCGCTACTGGTACCCCATCGCGTTCGAGCAGGACTTCGACAAGCGACCCAGCAAGACCGTGCGGCTGCTCGGGGAGAACTGGACGCTGTACAAGACCCCCTCGGGCAAGTACGGGATCATCGGCGAGGCCTGCCCCCACCGCCGTGCCTCCCTGACCTACGGCATCGTCCACGAGGACGGCATCCGTTGTGGCTACCACGGCTGGAAGTACGACTTCAACGGCCAGTGCGTCGAGCAGCCGGCCGAGAACGACAACACGACCTTCCGCGACAAGATCAAGGCCAAGGCCGGCGTCGCCCAGGTCCTCGGAGGAATGGTCTGGGTCTACGTCGGACCCACCCCGGTGCCTGAGCTTCCCCGCTTCGACGTCTACGTCCTGGACGGCATCAGGGACGTCGGCGTCGCGACGCTGAACTGCAACTGGTTGCAGATCATGGAGAACTCCGTCGACCCGCACCACGTGGAGTGGCTGCACGGCGCCTACTTCGAGTTCCTGGGCCAGACCCAGGGATTCGAGGCACCCAAGTCGTTCCAGAAGAAGCACATCAAGGTCGCCTTCGACGAGTTCGAGTACGGCATCATCAAGCGTCGGATCCTCGAGGGACACGGCGAAGAGAACGACGACTGGGCCATCGGCCACCCGCTGATGTTCCCCTACGGCATGCGCGTCGGCGGGCAGTGGATCGACCAGATGCAGATCCGCGTGCCGATCGACGACACCCACACCTGGAAGCTCTTCTACTCCCTGCACCACCCCGAGGGCGGCACCTGGGAGAAGCAGGAGCGTCCCGTGGTCTACGACTTTGAGATCTACGACGAGGAGGGCAACTTCGTCACCGACTACGTTGAGGGCCAGGACGCGATGGCTTGGGTCTCGCAGGGCGAGATCACCGACCGTACCCAGGAACACCTGGGGCGCTCCGACCAGGGCGTCGCCATGCTCCGCAAGATGTTCAAGGAGGCGATGTCCTCGGTCGAGGACGGTGAGGACCCGCCGGGCGTGGTGCGCAAGAAGCACGACGTGATCGACCTGCCCTGCGAGAAGGACAAGTTCGGTGCCGGCACCGCGTTCACCGACCAGTGGATCAACGGTGGCTCGATGCGCTACAGCCCGATCCGCGAGGAGCTCCTCAAGCTTCACCGCGACGCCGCCGCCGTGCGGGAGAAGGCCGACTCCGGTGCGTGAGATCGACCAGGCACGGCGGGCGGCCCACCACGGACCGATGCCGGACCTGCCGCCGGACCCCTACCTGCTGCCGCCGCCCGGGGACTGGTTCGCCTCCGACGCGGCCCACCACCTGCTCGACAAGCCGAAGTTCTGCCCTTCCTGCGCATCGTCGTTGGACCGCGGCCTGACCACGGAGTGGTGGAGCGGGCACGAGCGGATCTTCCTGACGTGGTGCGCGGCGTGCCGGTGGACCGGGAACGTGGTGCTGTTCGACAAGGCGATCATCGAGGAGCCGGAGCACTGAGATGACTGTCCCCGCCCTGGTGCTCGACTTCGGTGGCCCGGTCCTCCTCACGCCCTTCGAGCTGGTCGAGGAGCGGACCGGGACCCCGATCCACGCCCTCCTGCACGGCCGCGGACCGCTGGCATCCCCAGACGACCCGGATCCGGTCTGGCAGGACCTCCAGGCGGGCCGGATCACCGAACGTGACTACTGGGCAGACCGAGCGCTGCAGTGGGACCGGGACGGGGGCCACGGCTCGGACATCAGGGCGATGATCGCGCACCTGTACGAGCCGCCGCGCCCCAGCCTGGTCCGTGAGGAGGCGCGTCGGCTGGTGCGCGACGCCCTCGCCGCCGGGCACCCCGTCGGGATCCTCACCAACGACCTGCACGCCTTCCACTCCGAGGAGTGGGTGCAGCAGATCGAGATCGTCGGTGACGTCGACGTCGTCGTGGACGGATCCCTCGAAGGGCACCTCAAGCCCGACCCCAGGCTCTACGTGCTGCTGTCCGAACGGCTCGACGTCAGCTTCGCCGACATGGTCTTCCTCGACGATCAGGCCACCAACATCAGAGGTGCCGAGGCGCTCGGCATCCCATCGGTGCTGTTCGACGTCACCGACCCCGAGACGTCCTACGCAGAGGTGCGCAAGCTCCTCCAGCTACCCGAGGAGGACCACGATGGTTGAGCAGCGCGAGCTTCGCGTCACCCAGATGACCCTCGAGGCCGAGGGAGTGCTCTCGCTCCGGCTCACCCGGATCGAGAGCGACAAACCGCTACCGGCGTGGGAACCCGGATCCCACATCGACGTCTACGTCCCCGACGGCACGACCCGGCAGTACTCGCTGTGTGGCGACCCCGAAGACCTGTCCTCCTACCAGGTGGCGGTCCTGCGTGAACCCGAAGGCCGCGGCGGCTCGGCCTTCATCCACGACGAGCTCAGGGTCGGAGACCGGCTGCTGGTGACGCGCCCCAAGCAAGGTTTCGCCCTCGAAGACGCGACCTACCACGCACTGGTCGCCGGCGGGGTCGGCATCACTCCCATCATGGCGTTCGCCGAGCACCTCGACCGCCAAGGTCGCCCGTTCCGACTGGTCTACGGCGGCCGCACCCGGGACTCCATGGCGTTCTGCCCTCGCCTGGGCGCTCTGGGGGACCGGGTGGAGCTGCTCGCCGAGGACGTCGACGGCAGGCCCGACCTCGACGACGTCGTCAAGCAGCTCCCCGACGGTGGGCTGATCTACGTGTGCGGGCCACTGCCGCTGCTGCGAGCCGTCGAGGCGGCCGCCGAAGCCGTCCACGGACCCGACCAGGACGTGGTGCGGTTCGAGCTCTTCAGCCGCGCCGGCGTCGAACCGAAGGAGTCGGTGCCTCTCGACGGCGACAACTACGAGCTCGTGCTCGCCAAGTCCGGCCACACCCTGCGGATGAAGCCCGACGCCAACATCCTCGACACCGTCCTCGCGCTGGGCGTCGAGGTCGAGAACGACTGCCGCGACGGGATCTGCGGGTCCTGCATCACCAGCGTCGTCGCAGGCACCGTCGACCACCGGGACCTCGTCCTGACACGCAAGGAGCAAGCCGCCATGAACAAGATGATGATCTGCTGCTCCCGACCGACCAGCGACCGGCTGGAGCTCGACCTGTGATAAATGACGCCACCCGGACCGAGGTCGCCGGGCTCCTCCTCGACGCCTACGAGACCGGCAAACCCATTCCGCCGCTCACCGCGACCTACGACCTGACGCTCGAGGACGCGTACGCCATCCAGGTCCTGCAGATCGAACGGTTCCTCGCGCAAGGTCGCAGCGTGAGAGGACGCAAAGTGGGACTGACCAGCGCCGCCATGCAGCGACTGCTGGGAGTCGGCGAACCCGACTTCGGGCACCTCCTCGACGACTTCTTCTACCTCGAGCACGCGCCGATCCCGCTGACCCGCTTCGTCCAGCCCCGGATCGAACCCGAGGTCGCGTTCGTGCTGAAGAAGCCCCTGACCGGGCCCGGCGTCACCGCGCACGAAGCCATCAGCGCCGTCGACTTCGTCCTCCCCGCGCTCGAGATCGTCGACAGCCGCATCGAGGACTGGAGGATCGGCCTGTTCGACACCATCGCCGACAACGCCAGCTCCGGCGCCGTGGTCCTCGGCTCCACACCCACCCCCCTAGCCGACGTCGACCTCCGCCTCTCCGGCTGCGTCATGACCCGCAACGGGGCCGTGGCCGGCACCGGAGCCGGCGGCGCAGTCCTCGGGTCGCCGTTGACTTCACTGGTCTGGCTCGCCAACACCGTCGGCGCCCGCGGAGTCGCCCTCGAAGCCGGACAGGTCATCCTCCCCGGCTCCGTCTGCGCGATGTCACCCGTCGCCGCAGGCGACGTCTTCACCGCGACCTTCGCCGGCCTCGGCAGCGTCACCGCCCGATTCGCCACCCACGACTCCGAGCAGGATGAGGTCTGACATGACGAACGCCAAGGCAACCGCGGCCATCGTCGGCCCCGGCAACATCGGGACCGACCTGATGTTCAAGCTGATGCGGCGCAGCGAGATCATCGAACCGCGCTACATGGTCGGCGTCGACCCCGCCTCCGACGGTCTGGCACGCGCCAAGCGCCGCGGACTCGAGACCAGCGCCGAGGGCGTCGACTGGCTCCTCGCCCGAGGCGAGCTCCCCGACATCGTCTTCGAGTGCACCTCGGCCAAGGCCCACGCGGCGAACGCACCCCGCTACGCCGAAGCAGGCATCCTCGCCGTCGACCTCACACCCGCCGCAGTCGGCCCCTACCTGTGCCCCCCGGTGAACCTGTCTTTCAACCTCGACGCCCCCAACGTCAACATGATCACCTGCGGCGGCCAGGCCACCGTGCCCATAGTCCACGCGGTCTCCTCGGTCGTACCCGTGCCGTACGCCGAGATCGTCGCGTCGGTCTCCAGCCGCTCCGCCGGACCCGGCACCCGCGCCAACATCGACGAGTTCACCGAGACCACCGCATCCGCAGTCGAAGCCGTCGGCGGCGCGACTGTCGGCAAGGCCATCATCATCCTCAACCCCGTCGAACCACCCCTGATGATGCGGAACTCGGTGTTCTGCGCCATCCCGGCCGAAGCAGGCGAAGCGGGCCCGCTGCAGGACCAGATCCTGGAGTCCGTGCACGCGATGGTGCGCACCGTCCAGGAGTACGTGCCCGGCTACCACCTGCGAGCAGAACCGCAGTTCGACCCCGCCCGGGGCACCTGGCGCGACCAGGCCCGCATCTTCGTCCCCATCGAGGTCAAGGGCCGCGGCGACTACCTCCCCGACTACGCCGGGAACCTCGACATCATCACCGCCGCCGCTGCCCGCGTAGGCGACCTCATGACGGCTCACCGTCTCGGCGTGGAGACCTCGTGGAAGTCTTCCGCAGACCTCGGCGAGCTCGAGCCCGACGAGGCAGCGGTGGTGGCCACCCACCAGAAGGCAGGAGTCTGACCATGGGAGACATGATCATCCGCCCGGAGGACGCACCGTTGGTAACGACCGAGGTCACCGAGACCGACGTACGCGCCTACACCCCGGTGGCCGGACCCGCCGACCTCCGCATCACCGACTCCACGCTGCGCGACGGATCGCACGCGATGTCCCACCAGTTCACTGAAGAGCAGGTCCGCGGCGTCGTCGCAGCCCTCGACCGCGCCGGCGTGCAGGTGATCGAGGTCAGTCACGGCGACGGCCTCGGCGGGTCGAGCTTCAACTACGGGTTCAGCAAGGTCGACGAGTTCGACCTGATCGCCGCCGCGGTCGACGAGGCCGAGCAGGCGAAGATCGCGATCCTGATGCTCCCGGGCCTGGGCACGCTGGGGCACCTGCGACGAGCCCACGGCGTCGGCGCATCGGTGGCACGCATCGCCACCCACTGCACCGAGGCCGACGTCTCCGTCCAACACTTCGCCGAAGCCCGTGCACTCGGCATGGAGACCGTCGGGTTCCTCATGCTCTCCCACAGCACCACCCCCCCATTCCTCGCGCAGCAGGCACGGATCATGGCCGACGCTGGCGCACAGTGCGTCTACGTCGTTGACTCCGCCGGTGCACTCGTCCTCTCCGACGCCCAGGAACGCATCCAGGCGGTCCTCGACGAGGTCGGCCGCGACGACGTGCAGGTGGGATTCCACGGCCACCAGAACCTCAGCCTCGGTGTGGCCAACTCGGTGCTGGCCTTCCAGGCAGGGGCCCGCCAGATCGACGGCGCCCTGTGCGCCCTGGGCGCCGGCGCCGGGAACTCACCCACCGAGGTTCTGGCCGCGACCTTCGAGCGCATGGGCATCCGCACCGGGGTCGACCTGGGCGACGTCCTCTCGGCTGCAGAGGAAGTGGTGCGTCCGTTCATCCCGCGGCTGCCGTGGATGGACCGTGCCTCGATCACCCAGGGGTACGCCGGCGTCTACTCGTCCTTCCTGCTCCATGCAGAGCGGGCCGCCGAGCGGTACGGCGTCCCTGCCCACGCAATCCTGCAGAAGGTCGGCGAGTACGGGTACGTCGGTGGCCAGGAAGACATGATCATCGACATCGCCCTCCAGCTCTCCCAGGAGCAGGAGCTCGGCGACCTCGCCGCCGCGGGAGTCCGCTGATGACCACCTGGGACGTCGCGGGGGTGGCAGAGGAGCTGCTCAGGTGCGAGGACGAACGTCGCGACCGGGCCCCGTTCACCGACGAGTGGCCCGAGCTCGACCTCGACACCGGCTACACCATCCAGGACCTCACCCTGGAGAAGCGGCTGGCGCGGGGCGAGACGCTGGTCGGCGTCAAGCTCGGGCTCACCAGCCGTGCGAAGCAGGAGCGGATGAACGTCAACGTCCCGCTCGTCGCGTGGCTCACCGACGCGATGGTCCTCCCCGCTGGCGAGCGGGTGCCGCAGGAGCAGCTCATCCACCCTCGTGTGGAGCCAGAGATCGTGTTCGTGATGGGGGATCGGCTCGAGGGCCCCGGCGTCACCGCGGCGACCGCGATGGCGGCGGTCTCCATCGTCCTGGGCGGCGCCGAGGTGATCGACAGCCGCTACCGCGACTTCCGGTTCACCGCCGGCGACGTCGTGGCCGACAACGCCTCCTCCGGCGCCTATGTCACCGGCCCGGTCGGTGTCCCACCCAGTGAGCTCGACCTGTCCCTCGAGGCGGTGCTGGTGGAGGTCGACGGCCAGGTCGTCGACTCTGCGACCGGTGCGGCGGTCCTCGGCCACCCCGGAGAAGCGCTCGCCCTGGCCGCCAACGAGCTCGCCCGGCGTGGTCGCGCCATCGAACCAGGCTGGGTGGTCCTCACCGGCGGGATGACCGACGCCGTACCGATCCCGCCAGGGTCGTCGGTAGCAATGCACTTCACCAACCTCGGATCCGTCCACGTCCGCGGCGGGGAGGTTCAGCCATGCCCTTGATCGAGGTGACCATGGTCGAAGGCCGCACCCCACAGCAGGTCCGTGCCCTCATCTCCGCCCTGACTGACGCCGCCGTCGAGACGGTCGCTGCTCCACGGGAGAGCATCCGGGTGGTCGTCCGGGAGGTGCCCGCCACCCACTGGGCGGCCGGGGACGTCACCATCGCCGAGCGCCGCACCCCAGAGGAGACGACACCGTGAGCGACATGTTCTTCGGCCACCTCATCGACGGTGAGGAAGTCCCCTCGGTCGACGGGGCCACGTTCGATGTGTGGAACCCGTGGACCCAAGAAGTGTTCGCCCAGGCCGCGGAAGGTGGCCCCGAGGACGCCGCCCGTGCTGTCGCGAGCGCGCGAACCGCTTTCGACGACGGACCGTGGCCGCGTCTGGGACGTGCAGAGCGGGCCGCCGCGATCCACCGTCTCGCGGACGTCATGGAACAGCACGCCGACGAGCTAGCAACGCTCGACACCACCAACATGGGCAAGCCCCTGGCGCAGTCACGTCACGACGTGGCGAGGTCAGTGTGGAACTTCCGGTTCTTCGCCGACCACCAGCGAGACCACTGCGGCGAGGTCTACCCCATGGACTCCGGCCATCACTCCTTCAGTGAGTACGGACCCGCCGGCGTCGTGGCTGCGATCAGCCCGTGGAACTTCCCTCTCATGATGGCCACCTGGAAGATCGCGCCGGCCATCGCGTGGGGCAACACCTGCGTCATCAAGCCGTCCGAGGACACCCCCGCCTCGGTGACCCTCCTGGGGCGCCTCGCCGTCGAGGCCGGGCTCCCGAACGGCGTCATCAACGTGCTGAACGGGCATGGAAAGCCCGCGGGCTCCTCCTTGGTCTCCGATGAGCGAGTCGACCGGGTCACCTTCACCGGATCGTCGGTCACCGGACGACACGTCATGGCGGCCGCAGCCGCGCACCTGGCTCCGGTCTCCCTCGAGCTCGGCGGCAAGGGCGCCAACATCGTCTTCGACGACGCCGACATCGACAACGCAGTGCACTGGGCCGTCGAGTCGATCTTCCGCAACTCCGGGCAGGTGTGTCTCGCTGGGTCGAGGCTGTTCGTCGGCTCCGGCATCTACGACGAGTTCATGTCCCGGTTCGTCGCTGCCGCCGAGTCCCTCACGATCGGCGACCCGTTCGACCCCGACACGAAGTTCTCGACCCTGGCCAGCAAGCGCCACTTCGACAAAGTCGCCTCCTACGTCGACGGTGTCGGCCCCGACGGTGGCACCGTCCTCACCGGCGGGGTGGACGACCAGGGTCGGTGGCTGGTGAAGCCCACCATCATCACCGGACTTCCGCTCAACGCAGCTGCCTACTGCGAGGAGATCTTCGGACCGGTGTGCGTCGTCAACCGGTTCGACTCCGAGGAGGAGGTCGTCGCACTGGCCAATGACACCCGCTACGGCCTCAACGCCATGCTCTTCACCGAGAACCTCTCACGGGCCCACCGCGTCGCCTCCCGCCTTCGCGCGGGCACGGTGTGGGTGAACTGCTTCTTCATCCGCGATCTCCGCACACCCTTCGGCGGAGTGGGCGACTCCGGTGTCGGGCGGGAAGGCGGAAACTTCAGCCGGGAGTTCTTCACCGAACCGAAGGCTGTCGTCATGCAAATACGGCGTTGATGACTTCCTAGGCTCTCGTCATGGACCTCGATCTCGACCGGCGGGTTTACCTCATCGACAGCGAGACCACGCTGCGGCGAGAAGTGCCCGCGTACTGATCTCTGAGGGCGCGCGAGTTAGTGCTCGGTGCTCGCGACGAAGGCGACCGTGCCACGCTTGCAGAAGGCTTTCGCGACTCCCAGGCTCGTGCAGTGGTAACCGGCGAAGGACACGATCCTTCCCGCTTGGTCGCCTGCGCAGAGGCCAGATGGGGACGGCTGGACTGCGCGCTCATTACGGCTGGGGATCTCCGGGGGGGAGGGGCACTGGAAGTGACCGATGCAGAGTGGACCCGCGCCTTCCAGATCATGTTTCTCTCCACCGTCCGGGCAATGCGAGTCATCGCTGACTCGCTGCCTGCCGGCGGGTCCATGGCTCTCGCGTCTTCAGGTCCGATCTACGAGCCGGGCGTCGGGACAGCTAGCGCTGACTCGCTGGAACGTGGTCTCGCCACCGTGGCACTCGAGTTGGCAGGAGGGCCCGGACCTCGAGGCATCAGGGTGAACTCACTGCTGTTGGCGAGTGGCATCGACTCGTCTCGTCTTGAACCAAGCGCCGTACCCCTTGGTCGGCACGGCACTCCGAATGAGTTGGCACGGGTGGCGGCCTTCTTGCTGTCGCCGGCCTCGTCGTGTGTCACTGGCACGCTCGTTTCGGTTGACGGAGGCACGTCCCGCTTCAACTGGCTAAACGGTTGAGCGCCGATCCGGGCCCGGTCCAAAGCCTCCGCTGACGTCTCAGCGAACCGACGCCGCAGTGCCGGAGGCGTAGGCGTGGCTGGCGGCCACAATGCCCAGGATCGTGTTTAGCTCGTCGTCGTCCATGGGGCGGTGGACGAGCATGAAGCCGGGGGAGAGGCGAGCCCCTGCCCACCCTCCGTTGGTCATAGGGGAGTTCCGCACACACGTCGAGCGGGGTGCGCACGGTGATCTCGCGCTGCTGAACGTGACGCGGTCGTCGGTCCCGGGAAGAGGTCAGGGGGACGATCACTGGCTTCTTTGCAGGTGGAGCGGCCACGTGTGCTCGCGGCGGGCGTTTGCCCTAGTCGGCGCCCGTCGGCGGAAGGGCTCGGATTGGGCTCGCTTTGGTTCGCGATCACCCGCAACTGGACGCCGACGTCCGGGCGCCTCTAAGACGGCGTCGCCGCAGGTCACAGGCTCGTTCGGCCTCATAAGCGCGGGCGACCGCAAACGATCGCACCTCCGCTCAGGGTCATGTACGTCCTCCCGATGACTTCCCACGTGGAGGTCGTTGCGCATCTCGTGAATAGCGACTCTCGCCTGCGGTGATGCGATCGGCTGTGTGAGCACGAGCCCGAGAACGGGCCGCCGGGCTCACTTTGGGCTCGGTTTGGCAAACCAAACGGCCTTCCCACAATTGTTGGATTCCTTCTAGCCGGCTACCGGCGAACCTCGCCGAGCATCGCGGGCCGAGGGAGGCTGCTAGGACAGCCGAGCTGCTGCACAAGCTGGCCATCGAGTGAAAGGCACGCGAGCAGTGATCGCCCATGCCGCCCCCGCCGATGCTGGCCGCATCGTGGATCGGGCTCCTCGACCTCCACGAGCGGCTCGCCGACAGCTGGGCCTTGATCGGTGGCCAGGCGCTGGTCGGAAGGGCGACAGCGCTCAGCAACACGGGCGACCCTGGCCTCGGTCGGCTCAGGCGCGACTTCGTCCGCACGCCCATCGCCATCCGACCGCCGGCGGCAGATCGTACGGATAGGACTTCGTCACCGGCGCACGTCACCGGGCGGGTCATGTGGGACGCCCTGTCGCCAGCAGGCGGACTGGCCACCGACGGTCCCGCTGGAGGTTCGGCTTGCGGGGACGCGTCAGGACGGCCGAGCGGTCGGCAAGGCATCTCGTTCTGCGCTTCGCAGACGCGCCGGTCAACTTCGGTGGATCTGAGCTGAGATCGTGAGGATGCTCAGGCTCCGCAGCCCAGTTCAGCAGCTGGCGTTCGCGCTTCGACATCCTCGACACCGACGAAGGTCCCGACGCACAGCGGCGACTAATGCGAGCTGCGCTCCTTCTCCAGTTTTCGCCAGAACTTCAGTGCGGCGTACTCGAGCTCGAGCCCCAGCTGCAGGGGCACCATCCGGTCGGCGACGTCCTCGCGCTCGGAGAAGCGGGCCTGCATGGACTCGTAGACCTCGATCCGGTCCTGGTGCTGGACGATCTGCTCCCGAGCCAGGTTGAGCACGTCGTCCGGCCGGGCGAACTCGCCGAAGAAGAGCTTGAGCTCGGCAACGTCGCGCACCTGGAGTTGCTCCGTGGTGGGCTCGGCAAGCCATGCTCTCAGTGCGTCGCGGCCCTCGTAGGTGATCGTGTAGGTCTGCCGCCGTCTGCCCCCGGACTCCACCTCGAGGTCCAGCAGGCCCATCTCTTCGAGCCGCTTCGGCTCGGAGTAGAGCTGCGCGTGCGGGAAGGGCCAGAAGTAGCCGACCGAATGGTTCACCGCGCGTTTGAGGTCATACGACGTGCTCGGCCCGCGCATCGCCACCATGCCGAGCACGACGTAGGAGGTGGTGGTCAACTGTCCCATTGACATGGTCCGAACCATACCGTAGCGTGCAGTTCGTTCGAAACAGACGGTATGAAATAGACGATAGGATCGGCGCCATGGATCTGGCCACCGCCTTCCGATGGACCACGGAGCGCTACCCGCATCGCCGGGCCGTCGGCGGTCCTGCTCCCATGACGTACGCCGAATGGGACGCCCGGACAGACCTCGTCGCACATGCCCTCGGCGCTCTCGGCGCCGGTCCCGGGAAGCGAGCGATCTTCCTGCTCCAGGGCGGGGAGCCCCTCGCCACGCTGCACCTCGCCGCGCAGAAGGCCGGCATCGCCTCGCTCCCGCTCTCCACCAGGTTCGGCGCCGAAGAGCTCGCGTACTGCATCTCCGACTGCTCGCCGGTGCTGATCGCGGTCGACGAGGCCACCCACGCCCTGGTCGCGCTGGCGCTGGAGAGCATCGAGCAGCCGCCCCCCGTCGTGTGGGCCGGAGCCGCTGCCGACGCGCCCAAGGGCACGGTCTCGTTGGCGGCCGAGATCGACCGGGCCCGCTCCGGTCCGGTGCCCTTTGTGCCGTCTGAGGCTGACACCAGCGTGATGCTCTACACCTCGGGCACCACCGGTCGTCCCAAGGGGGTGCCGCGCACGCACGCCGCCGAGTTCCACTCGGCGCTCGCCCACCTGCTGCAGACCGGACATGCCCCTGGCGAGGTCACCCTCGGCGTGATGCCGCTCTTCCACACGATGGGTCTGCGCAGCCTGCTGGCCACCGTCCTGGCCGCGGGCACTTGGGTGCCCCAGGCGAAGTTCGACGCCGATGCCTCACTCGAGCTGATCGTCAGGGAGAAGGTCGGCGCGCTCTACCTCGTGCCGACGATCTTCTGGTCACTGCTCCAGACCGGTCGCCTCGGCGAGGCGACCTCCGTGCGCAAGCTCGCGTATGCCGGGGCGTCGATGACTCCGACGCTGGCTGAGGGGCTGGGCGAGACCCTGAACCCTGAACGGTTCGTGAACCACTTCGGCAGCACCGAGATCTACACGTTCTCGATCGGCCCCGACGGCATCGCGAAGCCCGGGTGCGCCGGCCGTGCCGGGGTCTTCTCCAGGCTCCGGCTCGTCGATCCCGAACCCGGCGCCCACCCCGACCAGGTCGTCGCGAACGGCGAGCAGGGCCAGGTCGCGGTCTCCATGGACAGTCCCGAGGCGTTCGCTGGCTACTGGAACCGCCCGGACGCCGACGCGAAGTCCATCCGCGACGGCTGGTACTTCACCGGCGACCTGGCCACCACCGACGAGGACGGTGACCTATGGGTCTCCGGGCGGGTCGACGACATGATCAACTCCGGCGGGGAGAACATCTATCCCGAGGAGATCGAGAACGCCCTCGCGCGGTGTCCCGACCTGGCCGAGGTCATCGTGGTGGGCACACCGGACGACAAGTGGGGGCACGCGGTCACCGCCTTCGTGGTCGGGCCGCCCGGCGTCGACCCGGCCCACACCCTCGCGAAGGTCGAGGCCTACGCCCGCGGCGCCTCCGGACTGCCGTCGATGAAGCGGCCGAAGCGCATCGTCGTGGTCGACCGGATCCCCAGGTCGGCCGTCGGCAAGACCCTGCGCCGACACCTGGCCGCGGGCGACTTCTCGGCGCTCGCAGACTCCACCGGGACGGCGCCGCGATGAGCACGCCGAGCAAGACCGGACCCAGCCGCATCGAGGACGCTGCCCTGCTGACCGGGCAGGGGCGCTTCCTCGACGACATGGACCCGCTGCCCGGCACCCTCGTCGTCGCCGTGGTGCGCAGCCCGCACGCGCACGCCCGGATCAAGGCAGTGAACCTCGACGCCGCGCGCAGCCACCCCGGCGTGGCGGCCGTGATCGGTCCGGACGAGGTCCTGGCCACCCTCCGGCCGTTCCCACTGTCGGTGAAGGCGCCGACGCCCTACTACCCGACCGCGACCGACAAGGCCCGGTTCGTGGGCGAGCCCGTGGTGGTGGTCGTTGCCGCGGACCGCTACTGCGCCGAGGACGCCGCGGAGCTCGTCGAGATCGAGTACGAGGTGCTACCGGCCGTCGTACGGACGGACCAGGCGCTCGAGGAGGACGCACCCCGGCTGCACGACCAGGCCGACAGCAACGTCGCCACCGATCGCACCTTCACGTTCGGCGAAGTCGACGCTGCCTTCGACCGCGCGGCGCACACCGTGACGGGCCGCTACTCGTTCCCGCGATACTCCTCCATGCCGATGGAGTGCTACTCCGTCGTCGCCGACTGGCAGGACCGCGCCGATGGGCCCGAGGTGACCGCCTGGTCGAACTTCCACGGACCGTTCTCGATGGCTCCGGTCGTAGCCGGCTGCCTCGGCATCCCGACCTCGTCGCTGCGGCTCATCGTCCCGGCCGACATCGGGGGCAGCTTCGGCATCAAGTCGGCCGTCTACCCCTACATCGCGCTGATGGCTCTCGCCAGCAAGCACGCCGGCCGGCCGGTGCGCTGGACCGAGGACCGGCTCGAGCACCTGCAGGCCAGCTCGTCGGGCTCCGACCGGCTGATGACGTTCTCGGCGGCGGTCGACGCCGACGGTGTCATCAGCGCCCTGCGCGTCGACCTGGTGGACAACGTGGGCGCCTACCTGCGTCCTCCCGAGCCCAGCACGCTCTACCGCTGCTTCGGCAACATCACCGGCGCCTACCGCATCGACGAGGTCGAGATCCGGGCCCGCGCGGTCGTCACAAACAAGGCACCGACCGGGCTCAACCGGGGGTTCGGCGGCCAGCAGCTCTACTTCGGTCTCGAGCGACTGGTCGACGACATCGCGGCCGATCTCGGGCTCGACCCGGCCGACGTGCGCCGCCGAAACCTGCTCGACGCGGACCAGTTCCCGTACGCCACGCCCAGCGGAGGGATCTACGACAGCGGTGACTACCACCGCGCCTTCGAGCTTGCCCTCGAGAACGTCGACTACGACAGGCTGCGCAAGGAACAGGCCGTCGCCCGCGAGAACGGGGAGTGGATGGGCATCGGCATGGCCACGATCGTCGATCCGTCCGCCACCAACATCGGCTACGTCGGCCTGGCGACGCCGGTGCAGGACCGGACGGCGAAACGAGGCAAGTCGGGCTCGACCGAGCACGTCCGGATCAGCGTCGACCCGCAGGGAGTGGTCTCGGTGCTTCTCGGCACGGTCCCGCAGGGGCAGGGTCACGCCACCGTGGCCCGCGACGTCGTCTCCCGGCACCTCGGCCTCCCCGTCGAGCAGGTCCGGACGCGCGTCGAGATGGACACCGCCAGCACCCCGTGGACGATCAGCTCCGGCAGCTACTCCTCCCGGTTCGCCCCGTTGTTGACCAGTGCCCTGCTCGAGGCCGCCGACGGCATCGCAGCCACCATCAAGCTCGCGGCGGGCGTGCTGCTCGAAGCCGATCCCGAGTCACTGGAGCTGGCCGACGGCCGCGTACGCGTCATCGAGGATCCGGACCGGGCGGTCGAGTTCAGGCACGCCGCCGGGCTGGTGCACTGGGACCCGGGCTCGCTGCCCGAGGGTGTCCCGGCGCGGCTCTACGAGGAGGCGGCCTTCACTCCGCCGCAGGCGAAGGCGGCCTCGCGGACGGACCAGATCAACTCCAGCCTCTGCTACGGGTTCGTGGCCGAGGTGGTGGTCGTCCGGATCGACCCGGAGACGATGCGGGTCTCGGTCGAGAACGTCTCGAGCGTGCACGACGCCGGCACGATCCTGAACCAGACGCTGCTCGATGGCCAGATCCACGGCGCCATCGCGCAAGCCCTCGGCGGAGCGCTGTACGAGGAGATGACCTACTCCGACGCGGGCCAGCCAACCGCGGGCACCTTCATGGACTACCTGTGCCCCACCTCCGCGGAGTCGTGCTTTCCCCTGATCAGCGACCACGTGGTCACGCCCTCCCCGCTCACCCGACTCGGAGCCAAGGGCTCCGGCGAGGGCAGCTCGATGAGCCTGCCGGTCGCGATAGCCAACGCCGTCGCGGATGCGCTGGCGCCCGAGGGCGTCGCGATCAGCTCGCTGCCCCTGCACGGAAACGTCCTTCACCACCTGCTCCACCAGACGAAAGGAACCTGACATGCCCCTCACCGGAGGAGAGATCCGGCTCGACCGCAGTCACGACGGCAGGGTCGCCAACCTGACGCTGTCGCACGGCCGCTACAACGTCATCACCTGGGAGACCCGCCAGGTGATGGCCGACCGCTTCGCCGAGATCGACGCGGACCGTGACGTGAAGGTCGTCGTGATCCGCGCCGAGGGCGAGCACTTCACCTCCGGCGGCGACATCGCCGGCTTCATGGAGGTCGATCCGGTCGACCTGACCGACCTCGGCCACAACGTGACCGCGGCCGCTCGCAGCCCCAAGCCCGTGATCGCCGCGATCGACGGCTACTGCTTCGGCGTCGGCCTCGAACTGGCGCTCGCCTGCGACATCCGGATCGCCACCGACCGGTCGCGGTTCGCCCTGCCCGAGATGAAGCTCGGCATGATCCCCGGCAGCGGTGGCACGCAGCGACTGGCTCGCCTGATCGGCCTGTCCCGGGCGAAGTACCACATCCTCACCGGCGAGCGGATCACCGGACAGCAGGCTCTCGACTGGGGACTCACCTCGCACAACTGCGCCGATGCCGATGAGCTCGACAAGCGGACCGACGAGGTCGTCGCCATGCTGCTGGGCTACTCGCCGATGGCACTGCGGACCGCCAAGGAGGTCCTCGACCGGGGCATCGACGGCCCGCTCTACACGGGCATCGAGCTGGAGCGCAAGGCCTACTCGATGCTGCGTGCGAGCCACGACTTCGCCGAGGGCGTCACCGCGTTCGAGGAGAAGCGCGCGCCGAAGTTCCAGGGTCGGTGAACCAGCTGTGAAGCCTGCCCCGTTCGCCTACGTACGCCCCGGCACGACCGAGGACGCCCTGGCCGAGCTCGGGCGGGACGGCGCCAAGGTGCTGGCCGGTGGCCAGTCCCTCGTGCCGGTGCTGGCGATGCGACTGGGGCGCCCGTCCACGCTCGTCGACATCAACGCGATCCCCGAGCTCAACCGGATGTCGCGCAGCAACGGCCACCTCCGCGTGGGTGCGACGGTGCGCCAGCGACAGGTCCAGTACGACGACACGGCGGCGAGCGTGCCCCTGCTGCGGCTCGCGCTGCCCTGGGTCGGCCATCGGGAGATCCGCAGCCGAGGCACCGTCTGCGGCAGCATCGCGCACGCCGACCCCTCTGCCGAGCTGCCCGCGGTCGCCTCCTGCCTGGACGCCACCATGGTGGTTGCCAGCACCGGGGGCACCCGGGAGATCCCGGCTAGCGAGTTCTTCGCCGGCGCGATGAGCACCGTGGTGCTGCCCGAGGAGCTGCTGACCGAGGTCCGGTTCCCCGTCGCCGAGGACGGCGACGGCTTCGGGTTCGGCGAGTTCGCCCGCCGGCACGGTGACTTCGCCCTGGCGGGCGTCGCAGTTCGCGTGCGTACCACGACCGCGGGCCCCGACGCCCGGATCAGCTGCTTCGGCATCTCCGACCACCCGGTCACCCGTGACGTCTCCCAGCAGCTGCGCGCAGCACTCGACGCCGTCGGTGCCGATCCCGACGCCTCCAGCCTGAGCCGGGCGCTGGGGGACCACGCCGTCGGCATCGCCGACGACGTGGTGGACACGGGTGGCGACGCGCACGCGAGTGCGGCGTACCGCCGCCAGCTGGTCGCCGGCCTGGTCTCCCGCCAGGTCGCGCAGGCGTACCTGAAGTCCGTCCGATCCATTCGAGAGGGGGAGCCCTCGTGAGCCTCCCGAACGCCTATGCCCACACCGAGGCCGACGAGACTGTCGACGTCACCATGACCGTCAACGGCAGCGAGGTCACGCTGTCGCTCCCCGCCCGGGTGACGTTGTCGGACGCGCTCCGGGACCACCTCGGACTGACCGGCACCCACGTCGGGTGCGAGCACGGGATATGCGGGATGTGCACCATCCTCGTCGACGGCCATGCCTCCCGTGCCTGCCTCCTGTTCGCGGTCCAGCTCGACGGTGCCGAGATCGTCACCGTGGAGGGCCTCGGTCGCCAGGACGACCTGCACCCGCTGCAGGAGTCGTTCAGCAAGCACCACGCACTCCAGTGCGGCTTCTGCACGCCCGGCTTCTTGATGAGCTCCTACGACCTGCTCACCCACGAGCCCGACGTCGCGACCGACGACCTGCCCGAGGAGCTGTCCGGCGTCCTGTGCCGGTGCACGGGCTACCGCAACATCATCGACGCCGTCGACGAGGTGGCCAACGTCCACCGCGCCGGACTGCCCGGGCCGGGCAACTGTGCCCAGCGCACCCTGGTCGGACGCACGCCGACCGGTGCGGGCACCGCCGCGGCCGCGGAGGCCGCCGAGGTCACCGTGCCCGGGCACCACCCCGACGAGATCGCCCTCCCCACCGGCGAGCCCAGCATCGTCGTCGACGTGACCAGCCAGCTCGAGTCGGCGCCGGACGAGGTGGCTGGGATCTTCAACGACATCCGGCTGCTCGCCCGGTGCCTGCCCGGCGCGGAGCTGACCGACGAGCTCGGGGACGACTGGTACCGCGGACGGGCCCGGATCGCTCTCGGGCCCGTCCGCCTGTCCTTCGACGGCATCGCGCACGTGATCGAGCAGCGCGACGACCGCCTCACCCTGAAGGCCCAGGGCAAGGACACCGGTGGCGGCGGCGCCCAGGCGGAGATCGTGATGACGGCCACCCCTTCAGGCACCGGCGTCTCGCTGCACGCCGAGGCCAGGGTCTTCCTCACCGGCCGCATCGCTAGCTTCGGGCGCTCCCTCGCCGGCGACGTCAGTCGCCGCATGTTCGAGGACTTCGCCCGGGGCATGGACCGGGCCGCAGCCGGCGTGGAGCCCGATGTCAGCGCCAAGCCGCCCGGCGCCATGGCGGTCCTCCTCGGCGCGCTGTCCGACCGGGCCCGCGCCCGCATCAGGAACCTCCGGCAACGCAGCCGGGACCACACACCCCGACGTGCCAAGCGTCGGACCCCCTCAAGAGACGAACGGTGACCCATGTCCCAGCCCACCCCTGACCCCGCTGCCGGGGCACCGCCGAGCAGGTCCGCGCTGCCAGCCGCCTTCGCCTCCGTGGCCGGCTGGGCCTTCGACCTGTTCGACCTGTTCCTCCTGCTCTATGTCGCCAAGGCAGTCGGCCACCAGATCTTCCCGGCCGAGTCGGAGACGCTCAGCCTGGCGCTGGTCTTCGCGTCGTTCGCCGTCAGCATCGTGATGCGACCCGCCGGCGCGGCCCTCTTCGGAGAGCTCGCCGACCGCAAGGGCCGCAAGACCATCATGGTCACAGTGATGGCCGGTGTCGGCCTGTCGACGGCGTCCATGGGTCTCGTGCCGACATACGCCTCCATCGGCGTCATCGCCCCGATCACCTTCCTGGTCCTGCGCGTCATCCAGGGCCTGTTCGTCGGCGGCGTCACCGCCACCACGCACACCCTGGGCACCGAGAGCGTCCCTCCGCGCTGGCGGGGCCTGATGAGCGGTCTGATCGGTGCGGGCGGTGCCGGGCTGGGTGCGGCGATGGCCAGCATCACGTTCATCGTGGTGAGCCGGTTCTACCCCGGTGACTCGTTCAACGAGTTCGGCTGGCGGGTGATGTTCTTCAGCGGCCTGATGGGCGGTCTGCTCAGCCTCTTCGTGCTGCGCAAGGTCGAGGAGTCACCGATGTGGCTCCAGGCCCAGGAGGCCGCGAAGTCCGGTCCACCGGCCCCGCGGATGCGGTTCCTCGACCTGGTCAAGGGCGAGTACCGCAGCATCACGCTCCTCAACATCGCAGTCGCGGCGGGCGGAGGCGCGATGTACTACCTGACGTCCGGCTTCCTGCCCACGATGCTCGACTCCGTCGTGGGGATGCCGTCCGGTCCGCGCGGCGGGGTGCTGCTCGTGAGCAGCCTGGTCGTCGTGATCGCATCGGTCATCGCAGGAGAGGCCAGCCAGCGGTACGGCCGCCGACGGACCATGCTGACGCTGGGCGCGGTCAACATCGTCGCCCTGCCGATCCTCACGCTATTCATCTCCCGCAGCGAGCCGGGCAGCACCACGCGGATCATGCTCGCAGCCTGCCTGCTCGCCTTCCTCGCCAACGCGGCCTACTCGCCGGTGATGATCTTCCTCAACGAGCGCTACCCGACCGCCATCCGCTCCAGAGGCACCGCCGTCTCGTGGAACACCGGCTTCATGCTCGGCGGCCTGCTGCCCACCTTCGTCAACCTGCTCAGCCCGACCGTCTCCGACATCCCGGGCCGGCTGGCAGCGTTCATCATCGGCGCCGCAGCGCTCTTCATCGCAGCCGTGCTGTGGAGCCCCGAGACACGCGGCCGGCTCGACACGACTGCCATGACCATGGAGCGGCAGAAGGCCTGACGAGACGCATGTGCCGCTGGAGGACCCAGCCGTGCCCCCTGAGCAGGCCGATGTGCGCCTCCCTCATCCACGAGCTGGAGTTCCTCACCGATCGACTCACGACCGTTCCCCGATGACGCCGGACGTGACGCCCACCTGTCCGGCCCTGTTGCTGTCGCTCTCGGCGAGCAGACCGGCACGTTGTTCTCCGAACCGACGATCGAGAAGCTCGACGTACTGGGCTCCAAACTCCCCGCCTGACACCACAGACCGGGAGTACTGGCCCAGACAGGAGGGGTCGGGACTGCTGAAGATCTGGTTGTCAGTTCCGGTGTGGTGTTTCAGGCCGCGTGAGCGGCTTGGTTGATCGTCTCAAACTCGATCGGAGTGAGCTTGCCGAGGGCGCGTTGCCGCCGTCGGCGGTGGTAGGTGCGCTCGGTCCAGGTGACGATCGTGAGGCGGAGCTGCTCGCGGGTGTCCCAGCGGCGGGCGTTCAGGACGTTCTTCTGGAGAAGAGAGAAGAAGGACTCCATGGCGGCGTTGTCGGCCGAGGAGGCGACCCGGCCCATCGACCCGCGCAGGCCGCAGCGGTGCAGGGCGGCGACGTAGGGCCGGGAGCGGAACTGGCTGCCCCGGTCGGCGTGGACCACGCACCCGAGGACCTGGCCGCGGCCGCGGCGGGCGATGGCCATCTCCAGGGCGTCGACCGCGAGGTGGCTGGTCATCCTCGAGTCGATCGAGTACCCGACGATCCGGCGGGACCATACGTCCTTGACCGCGCACAGGTACAGCTTCCCTTCGGCGGTGGGGTGCTCGGTGATGTCGGTCAGCCACACCATGTTCGGGCCAGCAGCGGTGAAGTCGCGCTCGACGAGGTCGTCGTGCACCGGCGGTCCGGGCTTCTTGGACCGGCCCCGCTTCCTCGCGTGGGCCGAGACGATCCCGGCCTGGGAGCACACCTTCCACACCCGCCGCTCCGAGACCTCGTGGCCGGCGTCGGCCAGCTCGTCGGCGATGAACCGGTACCCGAACCCGGGATCGTCCCTGTGCACCTCGTAGGCGGCGTTGGTTGCGTACGCGTCGACCAGGTCTCGCTCACTGACCGGCTCGGCACGCCAGGAGTAGAACGCCTGCCGGGAGAAGCCCAGCAGCCCGCAGGTCACCGCGACAGGGACACCGTCGGCGGCAAGGTCCAGGACCAGCGGGTAGGTCATTTTGGGGACTGGCCCAGCCTCAGGTTCGCCTGCGACAGGTACGCCGCGGCGCGGCGCAACACCTCGTTCTCCTGCTCCAGCGCCCGATTGCGTCGCTTGAGCTCCTTCAGCTCCTCCGAGTCGGCCTTGGTCGCGCCGGGACGGATCCCGTCCTCGACGTCAGCGGCGTTGAGCCAGTTCCCCAGACACGACTCGGAGATCCCGAAGTCCTTGGCCAGCTGCGCGATCGGAGTCTCGCCCCTGCGGGCGACCGCGACCACGTCGTCACGGAACTCCTTGGGATGGGGTGCAGGTATGTCGACATCCTTCCAGCGGGACCTCCCAGCCCCACAGATCTGGTGTCAACCGAACCTTCAGCAGTCCCTCTCGGTTGTGGGTGAGGGGAGATCGAGCACCCGGGATCGGCGCAGTCGCCAGACGAGGTAGGCCGCACCGAGTCGCGGTTTGCCGAAACCGTCGAAGGGGTCGAAGCCGAGCAGGGCGGAGATGGTCTCGATTCGGGTCTGCATCGTGCTGTGGTGCACTCCTGCCAGCCGTGCCGCCTGACGCACGGACTGCGAGTGGATGACCGCTTCGATCGTCGCGACCCCCCACCCGTGGACCTCGAGCTCGGCCAGTCGGTCGGCGTCAGGCTGGGCGCTCGCCCCCGGGGCGTCGGCGAGCAGTCCGATCAGGCCGCCGTACTCGTCGGCGTAGACCGTCGGGACGCGTGGCGGGTCGCACAGACGGAGAGCGACGAGGGCGGTGCGGAACGAGTGATGAAGGTCCTGCGGTGTGGTGGCGACCCCTACCCCGACCGGGCTCGCCTTGAGTGTCTCGTCGCCGGGCTCCGCAGGGACGATGACGGCGTGGATCGGCCCATGGATCGTGGGCACGACGTCCTCGGGGCCGCGGGGGTGCCGCTCCCAGACGGCGAACAGGGGTGCCGTGACGAGCCGGTAGAGCCGGGATGCGCCGAGCCCGAGGGCCCCGGCGGCCGCCAAGCGTTCGTCGACCGGGGTGTCCCCGTCGACCAGGCGTCCGAGGTCTCGTCGGTGGTCGGACCCGGTTCGACTGCGGCCGTGCCGGATCCGCACTGCGAGGGCAAGCCGTTCCACGATGATCGCGTCGTTGGGCAGGGCGTCACCAACGCGCTCCAGCCAGACGGAGAGCCCGTCCGCGGTGGTGGCCGTCGCGGGGACAGGTGCGGTCGTGTCGCGGAGGACCTCGCCTCGGGGGTTCACTCGCAGAGAACGAACCGGTTGGTCCTGGTGGAAGCCGGCCACGCAACCCGCGAGCGAGGCAGCGGCCGACAGCAGGGCCCGCGTGTTGACGTTCCCGACGACCAGCTCGTCGAAGCAGGCGATGACGCGCAGGCCGAGGCTGGCGCTGGGGTCGAGCCGGGCGATGCGACCGAGGAGCTCTTGCACGTAGTCCCCCTCAGTCCGCGAGGATCGTCTCGAGCCAGGTGTTGCGGGCCTTGATCATGCTCTGGCCCACCGCGGTGTGGGGCGCGAAGATGTCGCACGCGTGGAACGCACCGGACCAGACGTGCAGCTCGGCGTCGCCTCCCGCCCTCCACAGGGCGTCGGCGTAGGCGATCGCCTCGTCGCGGAAGACCTCGGCTGCCCCGACGTCGATGAAGGCCGGCGGAAGACCACGCAGATCCCCGGCACGCGACGGGGCCGCGTACGGGGAGACGGCCTCGGTTCCATAGGTGTCCCCCAGCAGCGCCCGCCACCCCGTCTGGTTGCTGACCCGGTCCCACACCCCCACCCCGTCGAACTGGTGCATCGACGTCGTAATGCCGCGGTCGTCGAGCATCGGGTAGTCCAGGACCTGCCCGATCAAGGGCGGGCCGCCACGGTCGCGTGCTGCCAAGGCCATGCCGGCGGCCAGTCCGCCACCGGCGCTCGCGCCGGCCACGACCAGCCGGTCCGGCCGGATGCCGAGGGCGTCCGCGTGGCTGGCGGTCCACTCCAGGGCCGCGTACATGTCTTCGCGGGGATAGGGGTCGGGGAACTCCGGAGCCAGACGGTACTCGACCGTCACGAGAACGGCGCCCATCCGGTCCACCCAGTCGAGGACGAGGTCGATACCGCTGAACCGGTCACCGAACATCAGCCCGCCGGAGTGCGCGTACACCACCGCTGGCCGCGGGCCGTCCTGGCCCGGTGGGCGCAGGACCGACACCTGGAGGGGGTCCCCGAGGTGCCCCGGGGCGTCGTGCTCCTCACGCGCGATGCCACGGTCGCGCAGAACGTCGTCCATCGGGGGCGAGGCATAGGAGACGCGCATGAAGTCGATGAGATCGGCTGTGATCGTCGGAGGGAACATGCCGCCGACGACAGCCAACCCGGCACGCAGCTCGGCGTCGAACTCGGGGCGCAGCACCGGGGCCACGGTCATCGCCACCTCCTGGTCCACGAGGGCGTCCGCGGTGCGGTGATGCCCGGTTCTCGCACGGTAGCCGCGGCGAGCAGCACTGGCCAGCGTTCCTGGCGGTCTCGTGGTTGCGCCACCGCCAGGTGGCGGGTCGGCGGCGCCGAACTGCTGACGTCCGTCGGTTTCCAGCCGGACGACGGTGGGGCAGCGTCATTCGTGACCGGACGCAACGGCGCGGACGGCCTGAACGAGGAGGGTCTCGATGACGAGAAGCATCAACGGTGAGGCGATCGACGCGGTGCTGGCGGCGGCGGTCGAGCGAGGTGCCGTTCCGCACGTCGCGGCCATCGTGGCAGACGCCGACGGGGTGTTCTACGAGGGAGGAGCGGGGGTCCGGGTCCAGGGCGAGTCCAAGGACCCGGTGACGACATCGACCCAGTTCCGGATCATGTCCATGACGAAGATGGTCGCGACGACCTGCGCCCTGCAGCAGAAGGAACGCGGCGAGCTCGACTTCGCTGCTCCCATCGAGGAGTACGTCCCCGAGTGGGCCGACGTCCAGGTGCTCGACGGGTGGGACGGCGACACCCCCCGACTGCGAGCACCCGCGACGAAGGCGACCGTGCACCAGCTCGTCACCCACACCACCGGCCTGGGCTACTGGTTCTGGAACGAGGACCTGGTCCGGTTCGAGGCCGCCACAGGCACACCCAACGTCGTCCCCGGATCCATGGACGCCTTCAAGGCGCCCCTGACGACGGACCCCGGAACGGCGTTCGTCTACGGCATCAACACCGACTGGCTCGGACGGGTCGTCGAGGCGGTCGCCGGCGCGACGCTCGACGTCGTCGTCAAGGAACACGTCACCGAACCGCTCGGCATGCACGACACGATGTTCCGACTCGACGCCGGCCGCACCGAGAACCTCGTGACGGTCCACGTGCCAGGAGACGGCGGCTGGACCTCCGCCGGCGAGATCCTCAACCAAGAACCGGACTGGTGGGCCGGTGGCCACGGCCTCTACTCGACGCCGCGGGACTACATCCGCTTCGAGCGGGCCCTGCTGCGCGGCGGGGAGCTCGACGGCACCCGAATCCTCCACCAGGAGACGGTCGATGACGCCTTCCGCAGCCAGATCGGTGATATCCCGTTCCCCGAGGAGATCCCGACCGCCGATCCGGCCACCACCGACACCCTCCACGTCGGACCGGGCTGGACCTGGGGCTACGGACTCATGATCAACACCCAGGACGTGCCGGGGCGGCGCCGGGCAGGAAGCGGCGCCTGGGCCGGGCTGTTCAACACTCACTTCTGGGTCGACCGGACGACGGGCATCTGCGCCTCGATCTACACCAACTCCCTGCCCTTCATCACCGAGAACGACGCCTGGCGCACCTACGGCGAGTTCGAGGAAGCGGTGTACGCGGCGCTCTGACATGCAGCGACGCGCGCCGGCTCCCGGAGAACCCGTCGGGAGGCGGCGTGGCACTCGCGTCTGAAGCCTGGGCTCGATGTCGCCATCAATGGAGACAGCCGTGCCGATGCCTCGCGCACGACGGCGCGGCAGCCAGTACTCATCGGGATAAGCGCGCGGTTCGGCACGTGCCCCACTTCGCCGCGATACGACCTACCTCATCGCGGCGATCTCTATGTTGATCTCGAACGATTCCAGGGAGTCCCCCTGGCCTTGACCGAAGGGAAGGGTGGCGGGAGCGAGGCGCCAGAGCACCCTCGGTGATGCTCCTCAGGTCCAGAAGTGGCCCGTCCTTGTCGGGTGTTGCCGCTAGCCTCAAGAAGATGGACGGTGCGCAGGTACAGAACAAGCTCGAGCTCTCGGCAGACGAGGACTTCATCCTTACCGCTTGGCAGTACCGGATGATGCAGCGCGACATTGCAGCGTCGAAGGGCAGACACCTCCCGTCGAAGCGAGGTCCGCAACTCCTTCCGCACCGCAGCCGTTGAGGCATTCGCACGGCGCAACGATGGCGACTGGTCGCCCACTGTTGCTGAAGTCGTTCACCGAATCACCGCGGTCGGCGAAGCCGCGGACCTTGAGGCACTCGAGGACGCCGGGCCTGAGACCTCCTTGGTCGTGGCAAGACGGTCGCGAGCCCTCCTTCTCCTCATCGACCTTTATGGCTTCGAGCCCTGGGCCGAGGGTAAGTGGGACAGGGACGCTCGCGCCGAAACCCTGACCGAGGCCCACCGAGCGATGGATCAACTGCACCCCGAAGACCTCGACGCGGTGGAAACCGCATACAAGGACGCAATCAAGAAGCTGTCGAAGTCAGCCTCATGGACCAAGTACGCCGTCCTGGCCGGCGCCGGACTCGGACTCGGCGTCCTGACCGGCGGGCTGGCGGCGCCGGCGATCGCGGGAGCATACGGAACCCTCGTCCTTGGCTACTCGGGCGCGGTTGCCACCTCGGCCGGCATGGCTGCGCTCGGAGGCGGATCCATCGCCGCCGGGGGCCTCGGCATGGCCGGTGGCGCCGCCCTCATCACCGGCGTCAGCAGCGCAGCGGGCGCCGGTGCAGCGACCCTGGGCGGCAAAGCCACGGGTTTGACCGCCGCCCGTGTCGCGGCTGATGCCATCCGCCTTCACGTCGTCACACAGCTTGTCCTGCGCGACGTCGACGGGAACGAGGAGGCAGCCAAGGCCGTCATCGTCAGCCTCCGCGAACGGGTCGTGAACCTCGGCAGTACCGTCGCGACTCTCGCCGGGCGGATCGAGAACCTACGTGGGCAGCTCGAGACCAAGCAGGCGGAGGTGGACTTGGAGCGGAAGCTGCGCCTGGAAGCTGAAGACCGCGTCGCCCGCTTCCGTGCGGTCGCCGACCGGCTCAAGGAGCGCGTCCGCAGGTGACGACCCCGCGGTCCTTGGGCACCTGCTTGGCAATGCGCTCGCGGCGTGCGTCTTCTCGCCGCTCATCCCGCAGCTTGATGAGGCGGGCTTGACGGCCTGCTACTGGCCGGCGCTCGAGCTCTTGCAAATGCAATGTCGGCTGAGACCACTCTTCGGACATCTCTCGCGCCTTCCTAACGTTTCTCCCCGAGGGCGTAGGCGCGGTCCTCCAGGGCCATGTTCCTGAGGGTGCACGCGTCGATGCGGATGCGTCACAACGAAACTGCGACCGGAGATGCAAGAGGTGTGTCGCTGTTGGGTTCGGCGCCGTAGTACGCTCTGGCAGTGCAGCGGTGATGGGCAGCGGACTGCGGGGTTGTCGACGGGCTCAGCGGCGAGGGCCGGTAGGGGAGGCGTCGCTACTCGGGTCGGGTCAGCACGTCGAGGAACTCGTGGTTGACGAACACGAGGTCGCGGCCGAGCTTGAAGGCCTGCAGTAGTCGAGCGTCGGTCAGAGCGTGGAGCCACGTGGAGGCGGTCTGGCGGGATACGTCGCAGCGTTCGACGACGGTGGAGATACGGCAGTACGGCTGCTCGAAGAGCACGTCCAGCAACCGGGCGTCGCGTCCGCCTGGCGTAGCGGCTCTGGCGCGCTCTGCGATCTCGTCCTGGCAGGTCCGGATGGCCGCGATCTTCCGCACCGTCGACTCCGCTGAGTCCTGCACTGCCTGGAGCATGTAGAGGATCCATTCCTCCCACGCTTGTTCGGCGGTGACGGCGCGCAGGAGGCGGTAGTAGTCGTTCTTGCGAGCGATGATCGAGCGCGACAGGTAGAGGATCGGTTGGTCGAGCAGTCCGGCCTCGATGAGCATGAGGATGTTCAGGACGCGGCCGGTGCGCCCGTTGCCGTCGTGGAAGGGGTGGATGGCCTCGAACTGGTAGTGGGCGACGGCCATGCGCACCAGGGGGTCGAGGTCGTCCTGCTCATGGACGAAGCTCTCCCAGGCGCTCAGCTTCGCCCGGATGACGTCGGCTCCTTCGGGAGGCGCATAGACGATCTCCCGAGTGACCGGGTGGGCGATCCGAGTTCCTGGTACTGACCTGATCGGCATCTCTCGGTCATGGAGGCGGGTGCAGATGAGGGATGCCGTGCCAGCTGTAAGGGGGCGCCGGCGGATGTCCTCGAGCCCGGCGAAGAGCGCGCTTCGGTAGCGCAAGGCTTCCTTTGTGGCATGGTCCCCGCCGCCGATGTCGGCGTACTTGAAGAGCTCGTCGGCAGTGGTTACGATGTTCTCGATCTCCGAGCTGGCCTGTGCCTCCAGGAGGGGAACCGCGTGAATGAGGACGTTGGCGTTCGGCAGCAGCCGGCCGGCTTGAGCGAGAGTCGCCAGAGCAGTACGTGCTTCGACCGTGGCCTTCAGCACTCGTCGCGGTTCGAGATCGACCCCCGATGGAGGCAGCGGAGCGAGGTCATCGAACGGCACTTCTGGATCCCAAGCCACGTGTCAAACCTCCGGCCACATCAGAAGAACGCGTTAACTAATCAGAGAAAACTTAACACGTCGTCGCGCATGTGTTGGATCGGTTGATACTCGAGCAACCCCTCGGCCGGAGGGAGCAGCGGCTCATCGCCGAAACCGGTCGAGGGCGTCGGCCAGTGCGCGCTCCCCGACGCCTCGCTCCCGAGGGTCGCGTGAGGTCGCGGCGTCGAGGGCGGCGAGCACCACCCCGTGGGCGGCGAGGTCGCGGACGACGCCGAGGTCGAAGCGCGTCGCGCGGAGGGTGACGTTGCCGGAGGGGTCGGCCTGCAGGCCGAAGAAGCCCGCGGCGGAGCCCACGCTGTCGACGTCGAGGTAGCCGTCCACCGAGTCCGTCGCGTCACCCACAAGCCCCAGGCCGGTCGAGTCGACGGTGACGAGCTCGTCGAGCAGCCGCCGTAGGGCTGAGGGGTGGCCCCGGTAGGTCCTGAGGCTCGCGCGGTCACGGGTCTGGGTGACGAGGTCGGCCGGGTCGGTGATGCCGCGCAGCGAGGCCCGCAGCCTCGAGGTCTGGGTGGTCCCGAGCCAGTCGACGTGCGTCCCGGAGAGCATCGCCACTGCGGCCCACGCCGTGTGCTCGGCCCAGACCCGGGTGCGTCCGCCGTGGCGCCCGGCGATGTAGGACTCGAGGGAGTCGCGGTCGATCAGGCCGCGGGCCACCCGGACCAGGTCACCTGAGTCAGCAAGCCGGCGGACGTGCTGGACCGTCACACCCAGGGCGCGCGATGCGTCCTGGGTGCTGACGAAGGAGGCGCCGACAGCCATACAGATAATGTTCCGTCTCGCACATAATCTGTAAAGTCTGCGCCGGCTTTGGTTGGCCGAAGCGGCCGGTGGTTGTGGGCCCCAAAATGGGCCCCAAAATGCGTCTGCAATCTCGATTCCGTAACGCGGCTCAAGGCGACCGGAGGTGGCGCACGCCCTCTGAACTGCGGAAACGCCCGAAAACGAGTCGTCATTGGTCGAGGCCGGTCGGGCCGTTTCAGGGCCGGATTGGGGCTACGGATCAGAAGGTTAGGGGTTCGAATCCCTTCGGGCGCGCACTGTGTTGAGACAGTGGGACGGGCCCCGGCCGGCGGAGACGCTGCCGGGGCCCTTCTCTCTTCCCACCGAGGACAGCCACCGGCGACCGCAGCGTGTCCTCGCGAGGCCGACCGCTCGCCGAGTCGCGTGGACCCGGGTTGACGGATCGGCCCGGGTGGGAGAACATCGCCGAATGGCGATGACAGCACCGGACGGCATTGAGTCCCTCGAGGCGTCCGAGGTCGGCAGCCGAGCGGCGGCCGCGTGCCTGTTCCACGGGTTCGGCGACCCGAACCGCATCGCCCTCCTGCAGCACCTCGCCCTCGGCGAGCACCGCGTGGTCGACCTCACCGCCCACCTGGGCCTCGCCCAGTCCACCGTCTCCAAGCACCTCGCCTGTCTCCGCGACTGCGGCCTCGTCACCGCGAGGGCGCAGGGCCGCGCGACGGTGTACTCCCTCAACCACGCCGACGAGCTGATGGACCTCTGGCGCGCCGCCGAGCGCCTCCTCGCCCTCACCGGTGACCGCGTCGTCCTCTGCGACACCCACGGGATGCAGGCCACCTCCCCCCGGCAGGCAGCGGGATGACCGCCGTGCAGCCGCGGGTGGAGCTGAGCCCGGCGGAGCGACGACGTCTCGGGCGCCGCGCCCAGCTGCTCGCGGGAGCGTCCGTGACCTACAACGCCGTCGAGGCCGTGGTCGCCGTCACGGCCGGCGTCGTCGCCGGGTCCGTCGCCCTCGTCGGCTTCGGCCTCGACTCCGTCGTCGAGGTCTCCTCGGGGCTCGTCGTCCTCTGGCAGTTCCGGCACCGCCTGCCCGAGACGCGGGAGCGAACTGCCCTGCGCCTCATGGCGATCTCGTTCTTCGGCCTGGCGGCCTACGTGGGCGTCGAGTCCGTCCGCGGCCTGGTGTCCGGGCGCGAACCGGACTCCTCGACGGTCGGCATCGTGCTCGCCGCCCTGTCGCTGGTGATCATGCCCTTCCTGTCGTGGGCCCAGCGCCGCACCGGACGCGCCCTCGGCTCGAACGCCGTCGTCGCGGACGGCACCCAGACGCTGCTCTGCACCTACCTCTCCGCCGTGCTGCTCCTCGGGCTGGTGCTCAACGCCACGCTCGGCTGGTTCTGGGCCGACCCGCTCGCCGGGCTCGTCATCGCCGCCGTCGCCGTCCGCGAGGGACGGGACGCATGGCGCGGCGAGGGCTGCTGCGGGCCGACGCCACGCCATGCCGCCTCGTCGGAGGCAGCCTGCGCCTGCACGCACACCGCGGACGACGGGGCCGACGGATGCTGCACACCGCCCGCGTCGTCGGGTGGGAGCCCCGCGCCGAATGGGCGCACGACCCTCCCGCTCTCGAGCTGACGCCGGCCCCCGTCGGTGGTGCGTCGCGCTCAGCCTGAGTCCGCTCAGGCTGAGGGGTCGACGCGCTGCCGGAGGGTCGGGAGTCCGTCACCGTCGAGGTCGGCTAGGGCGTGTGGTCGGCCGGCGACGGCCATGAGGAGTGCCTCGGCGGGACCGGCGACCTCGGGTCCGTCACCGGAGGACCAGGCCAGGTCGGTGGCTACGAGCCGCAGTCCGCGGCGGTTGCCCCTGGCGGGGAGGGTCGGTGCGGTGAGAGAGAAGTCGAGGACGGCCACCAGCTGATCCTCGGGAATGGTGCGGGGCAGGTCGAGGGCGCGTCGGATGTCCTGGTGATGGATGGTGCCGTCGGTCAGGGCGATGCCACCTCGGAAGCCGGTCGGGAGCCCGCGCGGGCGCTGGGTGCGGGCCAGCAGGTCCACGAGCTCCTCGGTGTCCACGTGGCGGTAGCGATCGAGGGCCACGTCGTTGACCCGCCCCGGGCGGAGACCGCCGCGCAGGAACGTGCCGATCGTGCCGAGCATCGAGAGCTCGTCGTAGCTGACGACGTGAGCCGCGACATCACGCACGCGCCACCCGTCGCAGAACGACGGTGCGTCCCACTGCTGGTCCGTCAGGGTGCGCGCCATGGACAGCAGCGCCACACGTTCCTGCTCGGCCATGGCCATGAGGTCCGGCCGGGTCACGGAGGCGCCTCCTCTCCGCGGGTCAGGGCGCGGTAGCGGGCGAGGTACAGCGGCCAACCGTCGTCGACGTCGACGCTCTCGCGCATCCCCTGCCACCCTTCGCCATGGCGTTC
>JAESFK010000187.1_pt1 | contig 44216 bp, 39 predicted proteins | sample 9269391 | NCBI WGS metagenome assembly JAESFK01 (sample SAMN14506231, study PRJNA617097) | algae metagenome | isolation source: Drouetiella hepatica UHER 2000/2452 and co-occurring heterotrophs from... | place: Slovakia: Slovak Paradise National Park, Hrabusice, Kosice Region | collected 2000-01-01
TCGACGCGGATGGCGAGGTCTCCTATCTCAACGCCACGCTCTCGGGCTGGCTCGATTTCGACCTCGCCCGCTTCGGCTCCGGCGGCCTGCATCTCGACGACATCGCGCCCCCCGGCGCCGCAGCCCTCGTTCAGGCCATCCGTGGCCAGCCCGGCGATGTCCGCATCGAGGTGCTCGACGTCGACCTGAAGCGCCGCAACGGCGCCTCGCTGCCGGTGCGGCTGCATCATCAGGTCGCCTTCGGCAGCGACGGCCGCGCCGGGCCGTCACGCACCCTGGTGCTGAACCGCGCACCGGGCGAAGCCGGCTCCGACGGCGGCAGCGAGGCCGAGATCCGCTTCGCGCGCTTCTTCCATTCGACGCCGATGGCGATCGCCACCGTCGATCGTACCGGCACCCTCCTGCGCTCCAATGCAGCCTTCGCGCGCCTGACCCAGGCCGGGCCGCAACCCGGTACGATCCATGACCTCGTCACAGCCGGCGGCGGGCTCGACCGCGCCTTGGTCGATGCCATGGAAGGGCGCTCCGAGATCGCTCCGCTCGACCTGACGCTGGCCGCTGACGAGGCCCGCTCGGCCAGGCTCTATCTCTCGCCCGTCGCAGCGACCGAGGATGGCGACGGCGAGCGCGCCATCATCTACGCGCTGGAGACGACGGCCGAGCGCAAGCTCAAGGACAACATCGACCAGGCCCAGAAGATGCAGGCCGTCGGCCAACTCGCCGGCGGCATCGCGCACGACTTCAACAACGTGCTGCAGGTCATCATCAACGCCTCGGAGTTCCTGCTCGCCAGCCACCGGCCGACGGACCCCTCCTTCCCCGACATCATGCAGATCAAGCAGAACGCCTACCGCGCCGCGGCGCTGGTGCGGCAGCTGCTCGCCTTCTCGCGGCGCCAGACACTGCGCCCGCAGGTGCTGGAGCTCGGCGATGTCCTCTCGGACCTCTCGCTGATGCTGAAGCGAGTCGTCGCCGACAAGGTCACGCTCGACGTCCGCCAGGGCCGCGACCTCTGGCCGGTCAAGGCCGATCTCGGACAGCTCGAACAGGTCATCGTCAACCTCGCGGTCAATGCGCGCGACGCCATGGCCGATGGCGGCAAGCTGACGGTGCGCACCCGCAATGTCGCGGGCGGCGAATGCGCCGCCTTCGGGCACGCCGCCCTGCCGGCCGACGACTATGTCCTGCTCGAGGTCGAGGACAGCGGCACCGGCATCGCGCCCGAGCATCTCGACAAGATCTTCGAGCCCTTCTTCACCACCAAGGAAGTCGGCAAGGGCACGGGGCTGGGCCTCTCCATGGTCTACGGCATCGTCAAGCAGACCGGCGGCTTCGTCTTCTGCGACTCGGTCATCGGTCGGGGCACGATCTTCCGCATCTTCCTGCCCCGCCACGTCCCGAGCGAGGAAGAGATCGCCGCCGAGGTCGCGATCAAGGAAGCGCCCAAGAAGATCGCCGCCGACCACACCGGCGCCGGCATCATCCTCCTGGTGGAGGACGAGGATGCGGTGCGCGCGCTCAACGCCCGCATGCTGGTCTCGCGCGGCTACACCGTCCACGAGGCGGCCTCCGGCGTCGAGGCGCTCGACGTCTTCCTCGCTCATGACGGCAAGATCGACCTCGTCGTCTCCGACGTGGTGATGCCGGAAATGGACGGCCCGACGCTGCTCGGCGAGCTGCGCCAGCGCAACCCGGCAACCAAGGTCGTCTTCGTCTCCGGCTATGCCGAGGAAGCCTTCCGCAAGAACCTTCCCGAGGGCGAGGATTTCCAGTTCCTGCCCAAGCCCTTCACGATGAAGCAACTCGTGGAGACCGTGAAGGCCGCGATGGGATGAGCTTGGCGTCTGGCAATCGTTCGATCGCGCCGGGCCGGACATAGGTTGAACACCAGGCCGGGTTGAGCGCGATGTCGAACCGAAAGCTGCTTCGCTACGTGCTGTTGCTTTGCGCGCAGACCGCCTGCGCCGCGGTCGTTCTTGCGAACATCCACGCCGCTTTCCGCATCCTGATCGAGAACATCGGCACACCGAACGCCTCGACGCCAGTCAGCGTGCTCCCGCTCCTGATCGCGGCGGCGCTGGGCCAGGCCTGCTACTGGTATCGCCTGCACAACGTGCCGGTGCCGGCAAGCTATCGGAACATCGCGCTCGGACATCTCCTGGCCTTCGCCAGCCGCCTCGGCTTCATCTTCGGCGGCGCGCTGTTCTCGGTCTATTTCCTGCGCCACGCGCCGGTTCTGGCGCTCGCCCCGCTCGACATCGCCTGGCGCGGCGCATTGCTGATCGCGGTTTTGTTCTCGCTTTACTGTTTCACGCTCGAACTGGAACGGCTCGGCGGCGCCTTGCAGATGCCGCCGAAGCTCTGAAGGAGCTCAGCGCGCTGCGGCGGCTGGCGTCGTTGCGTGGTCACGGACCGGACCGCCGATCGCAAGCAGCGCCAGGATCGTCAGCACCGAGGCGGCCGTCAGGTAGTAGCCGACATGGGCGAGCCCGTAATGGGTCGCCAGCCAGGTCGCGATGTAGGGCGCGAGCGAAGCGCCGACGATGCCGCCCAGATTGAAGGTGAGCGAGGCGCCGGTGTAGCGCACCGCCGTCGGGAAGATCTCGGCCAGCGCCGTGCCGAGCGGGCCATAGGTGAAGCCCATCAGCCAGAAGCCGAGCACCGAGAACAGCAGCACGCTCGCAACATGGTCGGCAACGAAGAGCGGCGCGACCAGGAAGCCGAAGAGCGCGATCCCGATCGTGGTGCCGATCAGCGTCCAGCGACGGCCGAAACGGTCGGCGATGACGGCCGAGACGGGGATCGCCAGGCCGAAGAACACGACGCCCGCCATCTGCACCGGCAGGAAGACGTTGCGGCTGTAGCCCAGCTTGGTCGTGGCCCAACTCAGCGAGAACACCGTCATGATGTAGAACAGCACGAAGGTCGCCACGGCTGCGACCGTGCCCAGCAGCAGCGGCAGCTTGTGCTGCGCGAAGACGCTGACCAGCGGCACGCGCACCCTCTCCTGCTTGTCGAGCGCCTTCTGGAAAGCAGGCGTTTCGCTGATCCTGAGGCGCACATAAAGCCCCATGAAGACCAGCAGCGCGCTGGCGATGAACGGAATCCGCCAGCCGAAGGAGAAGAATGCCTCGTCGCTCAGGACATCCCCCAGCAGCAGGAAGCTGCCGGTAGCCAGGATGAAGCCGATCGGCGCGCCGAGCTGCGGGAACATGCCGTACCAGGCCTCCTTGCCGGGCGGTGCGTTCTCGGTCGCGAGCAGAACCGCCCCGCCCCACTCGCCGCCGAGCCCGAGCCCCTGGCCGAGCCGGCACAGCGCCAGCAGCAGCGGCGCGGCAACGCCGACCTGCGCATAGGTCGGCAGGAGCCCGATCGCCACGGTCGACAATCCCATTGTCATCAGCGCCGCGACCAGCGTCGCCTTGCGGCCGACGCGGTCGCCGAAATGCCCGAACAGCGCCGCCCCGATCGGTCGGGCGAAGAAGGCGATCGCGAAGGTCGCGAAGGACTGCAGCATCGCCGAGGTCGGATCGCCCGCCGCAAAGAACAGCTTCGGGAACACGATCACGGCCGCGGTCGCATAGATATAGAAGTCGAAGAACTCGATCGTCGTGCCGATCAGGCTGGCAAACAGCACCCGGCGCGGCGAATTGACCGGCGCGGCGGGCAAGGATGGGGAGGACACTGCGGAAACTTTCGCAAACCAAACAGGGAAGGCGCGCAATTAACAGAATGTGGAACGGTGCGCCAACGACATGAAGCCCAGCAGATATGCGAAATGAGCATGCCAGAGCGCAATAGAGCTAGATCAAACGCGCCAGACGCATGTCGATGCCGTTCCTGACATCTCCTGTCAGCACAGGCGGAACGAGAACAGAAAAAGAACTTGCAGGCGGGAACAAACCATGACCAATCTTGGTCATCGGCGCGGATTGAGATGTCCCCGCGCCCCTGCCATAAGGAGCGCAAGTCGTGAGTCAGGCGAATCTCAAGCTGGTGGAAGGTTCCTCGATGGACAAGGCCAAGGCGCTGGATGCAGCGCTCTCGCAGATCGAGCGCGCCTTCGGCAAAGGCTCGATCATGCGGCTGGGCAAGAACCAGCAGGCAATCGAGATCGAGACGATTTCGACCGGCTCGCTCGGCCTCGACATCGCGCTCGGCGTCGGCGGCCTGCCGCGCGGCCGAGTCATCGAAATCTACGGCCCTGAGTCCTCCGGCAAGACGACGCTGGCGCTCCACACCATCGCCGAGGCCCAGAAGAAGGGCGGCGTCTGCGCCTTCGTCGATGCCGAGCATGCGCTCGATCCGGTCTATGCCCGCAAGCTCGGCGTCAATCTCGACGACCTCCTGATCTCGCAGCCCGACACCGGCGAGCAGGCGCTCGAGATCACCGACACCCTCGTCCGCTCGGGCGCGATCGACGTGCTGGTGGTCGACTCGGTCGCCGCGCTCACGCCGCGCGCCGAGATCGAGGGCGAGATGGGCGACGTCCAGCCCGGCCTCCAGGCCCGCCTGATGAGCCAGGCCCTGCGCAAGCTGACCGCCTCGATCTCGCGCTCGAACTGCATGGTCATCTTCATCAACCAGATCCGCATGAAGATCGGCGTGATGTATGGCTCGCCCGAGACGACCACCGGCGGCAATGCGCTGAAGTTCTATGCCTCCGTGCGCCTCGACATCCGCCGCGTCGCGACGCTGAAAGATCGCGAGGAGGCCACCGGCAACCAGGTCCGCGTCAAGGTCGTCAAGAACAAGGTCGCGCCGCCCTTCAAGCAGGTCGAGTTCGACATCATGTTCGGCGAGGGCATCTCCAAGGTCGGCGAACTCGTCGATCTCGGCGTCAAGGCCGGCATGGTCGAGAAATCCGGCGCCTGGTTCTCCTTCGACAGCCAGCGCCTCGGCCAGGGTCGCGAGAACGCCAAGGCCTTCCTCAAGGCCAACCCCGAAATGGCCGCCAAGATCGAGGCCACGATCCGGCAGAATTCCGGCCTTGTCGCCGAGCGCATTCTCGACGAGGCGACGCCGAGCGCCGATGATCTCGACGAGGGCGAGGCCTGAGCGGCCCGTCGATAGCGTCCCGGCAAGCGCCGGCTGACGAGGGCGGCTCCCGGGCCGCCCTTTTTCATGTTGCGGCAGGCTGTCGGCGCGGGCTTTCTGGACAGGCGCAAGCGGCCTGACTAGAAGCGATCTTTCCTGCCGGCCCTGCCGGCCTCCTGCCCAAGACCAGAGCGCAAACAGCGATGAGCGGCGTCAACGAAATCCGGTCCACCTTTCTCGACTACTTCAAGGGCCAGGGCCATGAGGTGGTGCCGTCGAGCCCGCTCGTGCCGCGCAACGACCCGACGCTGATGTTCGCGAATTCGGGCATGGTGCAGTTCAAGAACGTCTTCACCGGCCAGGAGAAGCGTCCTTACGCCCGCGCCACCACGGCGCAGAAATGCGTTCGCGCCGGCGGCAAGCACAACGACCTCGACAATGTCGGCTACACCGCGCGCCACCACACCTTCTTCGAGATGCTGGGGAACTTCTCCTTCGGCGACTATTTCAAGGAACAGGCGATCACCCACGCCTGGACGCTGGTCACCCGCGAGTACGGCCTGCCCAAGGAAAAGCTGACCGTCACGGTCTATTCCGAGGACGACGAGGCGCACGCCCTCTGGAAGAAGATCGCCGGCCTTTCGAACAGCAAGATCATCCGCATTCCGACCTCGGACAATTTCTGGCGCATGGGCGACACCGGTCCCTGCGGCCCCTGCTCCGAGATCTTCTACGATCATGGCGACCACATCCCCGGCGGCCCTCCGGGCTCGCCCGACGAGGATGGCGACCGCTTCATCGAGATCTGGAATCTCGTCTTCATGCAGTATGAGGAAGCCGCAGGCGGCATCAGGACGAACCTGCCACGCCCCTCGATCGACACCGGCATGGGCCTCGAGCGCATCGCCGCCGTGCTCCAGGGCACGCATGACAACTATGCGATCGACCTGTTCGCCGCCCTGATCGGCGCCATCGCCGACATGACCTCGGTCGCCTCCGACGGGCCGATGAAGGCGAGCCACCGCGTCATCGCCGATCATCTGCGCTGCTCGGCCTTCCTGATCGCCGACGGCGTGCTGCCCTCCAACGAAGGGCGCGGCTATGTGCTGCGCCGCATCATGCGGCGCGGCATGCGCCATGCCCAGTTGCTCGGCGCCAAGGAGCCGTTGCTGCACAGGCTGGTCCCGGTGCTGACCCGCGAGATGGGCCGCGCCTATCCCGAACTGCTGCGCGCCGAGGCCCTGATCACCGAGACGCTGCAGCTTGAGGAAACCCGCTTCCGCACCACGCTGGCGCGCGGCCTCAACCTGCTCGACGACGCCTCGAAGGACCTCGTCGCGGGCCAGAGCCTGAAGGGCGACGTCGCCTTCACCCTCTACGACACCTATGGCTTCCCGCTCGACCTGACGCAGGACGCGCTGCGCGCCCGCAACATCACCGTCGATACCGAAGGCTTCGATGCGGCGATGCAGCAGCAGAAGGCCAAGGCGCGCGCCGCCTGGGCCGGCACCGGCGAAGCGGCGACCGAAAAGCTCTGGTTCCCGCTCAAGGACCGCGTCGGCGCGACAGAGTTCCTCGGCTACGACACCGAAACGGCCGAAGGCGTGGTCACCGCGCTGATCCGCGACAATGCCGAGGTCGAGGCGCTGAAAGCCGGCGAAAGCGGGCTGATGATCGTCAACCAGACGCCTTTCTATGGCGAATCCGGCGGCCAGGTCGGCGATGCCGGCACGATCCGCGCGCCTGGCATGCTGGCCGAGGTCGGCGACGTCCAGAAGAAGCTGGGCGACGTCTTCGCCCATGCCGTCACCGTCAAGGAAGGCGAACTCAAGCTCGGCCAGCCGGTCGAGCTCGTCGTCGACCATGCCCGCCGTGGCGCGATCCGCGCCAATCACTCCGCAACGCATCTTCTGCATGAGGCGCTGCGGCTCGTGCTCGGCGACCATGTCGCGCAGAAAGGCTCGCTGGTCTCGCCCGACCGGCTGCGCTTCGACTTCTCGCATCCCAAGCCGATCTCGGACGCGGAACTGGCGAAGGTCGAGGAAATCGCCAACGCGATCGTGCTGCGCAACGAGCCGGTGACGACCCGCCTGATGAGCGTCGACGAGGCGATCGCATCGGGTGCGCGCGCCCTCTTCGGCGAGAAATACGGCGACGAGGTTCGTGTCGTCGCGATGGGCACAAAGGATGACGGCCAGGCCTTCTCGGACGGCAAGCCCTTCTCGATCGAGCTTTGCGGCGGCACCCACGCGGGGCGCACCGGCGACATCGGCCTCGTCAGTGTTGTCGGTGAAAGTGCTGTCGCCGCCGGCATTCGCCGGCTTGAGGCCATGACCGGCACGGCCGCGCGCCGCCAGCTCAATGCCGACAGCCGCCGCCTGCGCGAGCTTGCCGGCCTCCTCAAGGTGCCCGCAACCGAGGCCGAGGCGCGTCTCGCCGCGCTGATCGAGGAACGCCGCAAGCTCGACCGTGATCTGAGCGACGCCCGCAAGAAGCTCGCCATGGGCGGCGGCGGCGCGGCCGAGGATCCGATCCAGGAGATCGCTGGCGCGAAACTGCTGGCCCGCGCGGTCACCGGCGTCGAGATGAAGGATCTGAAGAGCCTGGCCGACGAGGCCAAGGCTCGTGTCGGCTCCGGCGTCGTGGTCATCGTCGGCGTGGCCGAGGATGGCAAGGCCGGCGTCGTCGTCGGCGTGACCGAGGACATGACCTCCCGTTTCGACGCCGTCGCACTGGTGCGCGCAGCCTCCGAACAACTCGGCGGCAATGGCGCAGGCCGGTGGGCCTGACGGCACGAAGGCGCAGGAAGCGCTCGACGCCGTCGCCGCGGCGATGGGCTGAGACGAACATGGGCGCCGCCTCTCTCGCGGGATGGCGGCGTCAGCTTCACCTCTGGATCGACCATGGCGCCGGCGACGACGCCGTCGCGCGCTGGATTCATCACGGCCTCGTCCTGCTGATCTGCGTCAATGTCGTCACGATCGTGCTGGAGTCGATTCCCGACCTGGAGAAGCGCTTCGGCCCGGCCTTCCAGATGCTGGAAGCGGCCTCGCTCGTCATCTTCACGCTGGAATATCTCGTCCGCCTCTGGGTCGCGCCCGAGCATGCGCGCTATCGCTCGCTGACACCGGCCCGCGCGCGGCTGGCCTATGCCATGTCCGCGCCGGCGATCATCGACCTTTTGGCGACGCTGCCTTTGGCCTTCGCCTTCTTCGGCCTCGGCGAATTGAAGGTGCTGCTGCTCTTGCGGCTCCTGCGCTTCTTCAAGCTCGGGCGCTACTCCCCCGGCATGGCGTCGCTCGCGGCAGCCCTCTCCGCCGAGCGCAAAGCTCTCTTCGCCTGCTTCGTCGTGCTGATGGGCGTCATGCTGATGGCCGCCAGCGTGATGCATCTGGTCGAGCATGCCGCCCAGCCCGACAAGTTCGGCACGATTCCCGATGCGATGTGGTGGGCGATCATCACCTTGACCACGGTCGGCTATGGCGATGTCTTCCCGATCACGGCGCCGGGCAAGGTGGTCGCCGCCGTCACCGCCGTGCTCGGCCTCGTCATGCTGGCGCTGCCCGTCGGCATCGTCGCGACGGCCTTCGCACAGGAAATCCACCGCCGCGAATTCGTCGTGACCTGGAGCATGATCGCCCGCGTGCCGCTCTTCGGCCAGCTCGATGCGGCCGAGATTGCCGAGGTCATGCAGTTCCTGCGCGCCCGCACGGTCAGGAACGGGGTGGTGGTGACACATGAAGGCGAGCCGTTGCAGGCGTTCTACTTCGTTGCCAGTGGCGAGGTCGAGATTTCGCTCCCGCAGGGGAGAACCAGATTGGACGAAGGCCATTTCTTCGGCGCGCTGACGCTGGACGATGTCGCGATCGCCAGCCATTCGCCCGGCGTGAACGCCGCCGTCGCAACCGCGCCGACCAAGCTGCTGGTTCTCGACCAGATCGATTTCCGGGCCCTGACCGCGCGCAGCCCCAAGCTCGCCGCCCATATCCGGGCCCTGGCGCGGCGATGAGAAGGCGTGGCCTGATCGGGTTGGCGATGCTGCTTGCCCCTCTCCTCGCCCAGGCGCAGCCGCGACAGCAGTCGGCGCCGCCGTCCAGCCCCGCCCTCTCCGCGTCGCGCAACCTGATGGCCGGCTCGATGCTAAGCGTCCTGGTCAGCCGGCCACCGGCCGGTGCGAGACTTGCCATTGCGCGGCCGTCCGATCCTCCGAGCTCTGCGATCGTCGTGGTCGAACTGGGCGGCAGGACCTCGGCCAGCCTGCCGGTCCCCGGCGAGGCCGGTAGCTACGAACTGCGCCTGACCCGGGATCAGGACGGCGCACCCGCCATCCTGCTCAGGCAGCCGCTGGTCACCACGCCCGCCGAGGCAATGCTTGCCGCCCCCGATCGCGTCGGACGCGGCAGCGACTTCCCCGTCCGCGGCATCGGCCCCAATGGTGAGCGGGACCGCGTCGTCCTCGTGCCCGCCGGCGCGGCGGCGGACGCGCAAGGACCGTCCTTCCTGCCGCAAGAGAACGTCGAGGCGACGCTCGAGGCGCCTGAACGACCCGGCGCCCACGAACTGCGCTACATCATGGATGCCCCGCTGAGCGGGCCACGCATTCTGGCGACGCGGCCGGTTGTCGTGGAGTGAAGATGCCGGGACCCTGCCGGAGCGGATTTGAAGCGGCTGCCGTCGATCCTTCTCGGGCGTTCCGAAGATCTGCTCCCGACGACCCGCCAATGCCACGCGATGAGGACCGGCGGGATACTGCTCTGCGCGAGACTGAGCCTAATCAGGGGCCGCCCGTCGGATGGCTCCCCGCCCTTGCCCCCTGATGCCGGCAGGGCGGGGCATCAAGTACTCGATAGCCACAATGCTCTTGCCTGGCAGCATTCGGCCTCAATCAATGACTTGGTCGGCACCGCCGAGGAGCGTGCCCGGAAGATCAAGACTGATGCGTTTCGCTGTATTCAGGTTGACCACGAGTTCGAAGGTTTCCGGCCGCTCGACCGGCAAATCGGAGGGCTTTGCGCCTTGAAGTATCCGCGCGGTGAGATAGCCGACGCGCTTAACACTATCGGCGAGTTTGGGGCCGTATGAGAACAAGCCACCCGCTTGCGCGAACTCGGTCCAGCCAGAAAGCGCAGGAATTTTGTGCCGGATCGCGAACTCGGTCGTTATCTTCCGGCTCTCCAGCATGACGCTGTCGGGCAGGAATACCAGTGCGTCGGGCGGAGTGGCATCAAACTTTGCGAGCGTCTCGACAGCATCCTTGACGCTTCGCGTCGGGACCCATTCGAGCTGCATTCCAAGTTTGCGCGCGGTTCGCTCGGAGGTCAAAACCTCAAGTTCATAGCCGGGATGCATCGGGTCGCCCAGAAGCAGCACGCGTTTGGCGTTCGGGGCGGCGTCACGCAGGAGCTCAAGGCGCTTGGCGTTCAGTTCGGCCGCCATGAAGGTGACACCTGTGAGGTTACGGCCGGGTCTGGACAGGGCGCTGGTCAATCCAGCGATGATGGGGTCGCCACTGAAGCCGTAGACCACCGGGATCGTCGTGATGTCGCGAACGCCGTAGATGGCGCCGCCCTGGGTAACGATGACAGCCGGCTTCATGGCAACAATCTCGGCCACGACCTTGGTAAGGCCCTCGCCCCTATCGCCGTCGGCTGAACGGGGAACAATCTGCACGTTGCGGCCGTCGACGAACCCCTGGGCCGCGAGGCCGGCATGGAACGCCTGCAGATACCGTTCGACTTGGCTAAGCGGGTAGATGGATAGCCAAGCGACGACAGGCAGGTTCCGCCCTGTTGCCGGCGAGGCCAACATCACGGCGGCCAGAGCCAGGAACGTCCGCCGACTTAAGGGAACAGGAGCCATCATCGGAGCCCTCGCGGGTTGGCACCATTAAGCTCAAGTATGCGGCGGAGACCGGTACTCCACCAGCGGCATTTTTCGGAGCAGGCGCCTTCAACTGGGGCCGCCTCCAATTAGGCGCCGGAGGCCGCTACCGACCGAGACCGTACAGTAGTCGGTTTGCGCACAATGTCCCAAAAATGGAGCGAGCAGGGCTTACGGGCGATGCTGACGTAGGTCACGCCTCCCACCCGAGGCGGTCGCCGGCACTGCTCATGGTCACAGCCGCTGCCCGCCCCCGCCGATACCGGGCATAAACCGCCCATCTTATCCCCGCGCCTCCACCACATGCCTATCCTCCTCCCGCTGCACCCGACCAAGGGGGCTGTCGCGAGGCATCGTGCGGCCGGGTGCAGGAGCGGGTTTCGCAGGGCTCCGCCGTTGCGGGCGGGGACTTGCGGAGGTGGTGCAGCCCTATTGTCCCATAGGCAAGGACGAGGGGCCGGCATCGCCCAAAATCCCCGCGCGGAGCCGGGCGGCGCGAGATCGGCGTCGCATCGACACCTCGACATCGACACTCGACATCGGCACGCGGCAAAGCTCGCGCGCCACCCGGCTCCGCGCATCCCCTTCAGGATCGTCATGCGAAACCCTGCGGCCTCGCGCCGGACAGGGCTCTTGGCGCGATCCGTGGCAAATGTGTCCTCGGAACCACCACCGTCATCCCGGCGGAAACGAAGCAGAGCGCCGGGATCCATCGGAAGGCTCCGGTGCTCTATGATGGTGTCCGGGGCAAGCCCGGGATGACGGCGTGGATCGGAAGTAAGCACAGCAGACGCTGGCGCGTCACTCGTGGTCGGGGTGCTGGCGCGAGCGGAAGCGTGGCAGGTCAGCGGCGGGGATGTCGTCTTCGGTGCGGGGGCCTTCGAGCCGGCACACCTCGTCAAACCACGGCAACCGCCCTTCCACGCCGTAGGCCGTGCTCGGCGGGAAGGCCGAGGGGTCGTCGAGGGTGCCGGACGTCACCGAAATCCGGCCCGAACCTCGCACCGCATAGGTCAGCGGGGTACCGCAATCGCGGCAATAGCCGCGTTCGACCGCCTCCGAGGAACGGAACAGGGCAAGCCTGCCCTTCGTCCATATAAGGTTCGCTTCGGTCGTCGAGGAATGGGCAGCCGAATAATTGCCGGAGGCCTTCTGGCACATCCTGCAGAAGCAGACGCCAGTCCTGTCGGGCGGCGCCGTCATCCGGTAGCGCACCGCCCCGCATTGGCATCCGCCCGTGATCCCGCCTGCGGCCATCGCCCATTTCCCGCTGCCAGCTCGTTCGGCGAGGCCGAAACGAAAAACGCCCGGGAACGTTCCCGGGCGTTCGTCCATGGCGAACCATGTCACTCAGACGCGATAGCCGACAAGCGGCCTGTCGTCTCAGGCCGCCATCGCCTTGCGCATGTTGTCGCTGACCTTCTCGAGGAAGCCGGTGGTCGAGAGCCACTTCTGCTCGGCGCCGACCAGCAGCGCCAGATCCTTGGTCATGTCGCCGGCCTCGACCGTGTCGACGGTGACCTTCTCGAGCAGGCTCGCGAACTTGGCGAGTTCCGCGTTGCCGTCGAGCTTGGCGCGATGGCTAAGGCCGCGGGTCCAGGCGAAGATCGAGGCGATCGAGTTCGTCGACGTCTCCTTGCCCTTCTGGTGCTCGCGATAGTGGCGGGTCACCGTGCCGTGAGCGGCTTCCGCCTCGACGGTCTTGCCGTCCGGCGTCATCAGCACCGAGGTCATCAGGCCGAGCGAGCCGAAGCCCTGCGCCACGGTGTCCGACTGCACGTCGCCATCGTAGTTCTTGCAGGCCCAGACATAGCCACCCGACCACTTCATCGCCGACGCCACCATGTCGTCGATCAGGCGGTGCTCGTAGGTGATGCCGAGCTCGTCGAACTTGGCCTTGAACTCGGCCTGGTAGATCTCCTCGAAGATGTCCTTGAAGCGGCCGTCATAGACCTTGAGGATGGTGTTCTTCGTCGAGAGATAGACCGGGTACTTGCGGATCAGGCCGTAGTTCAGCGAGGCGCGGGCGAAGTCCTTGATCGACTCGTCGAGATTGTACATCGCCATGGCGACGCCGGCCTCGGGAGCCTTGAAGACCTCCTTCTCGATCACCTTGCCGTCCTCGCCGACGAACTTGATCGACAGCGTGCCCTTGCCCGGGAAGGTGAAGTCGGTGGCGCGGTACTGGTCACCATAGGCATGGCGGCCGATCACGATTGGCTGGGTCCAGCCCGGAACGAGGCGCGGCACGTTCTTGCAGATGATCGGCTCGCGGAAGATGACGCCGCCGAGGATGTTGCGGATCGTGCCGTTGGGCGACTTCCACATCGACTTGAGATTGAACTCCTTCACGCGGCCCTCGTCCGGCGTGATCGTCGCGCACTTCACCGCGACGCCATGCTTCTTGGTGGCGTTGGCGGCGTCGATCGTGACCTGGTCGCTGGTCGCGTCGCGGTTCTCGACCGAGAGGTCGTAATAGTCGAGTTCGAGGTCGAGATAGGGGAAGATCAGCGTATCCTTGATCTTCTGCCAGATGATGCGGGTCATCTCGTCGCCGTCCATGTCGACGACCGGGTTGGCGACCTTGATCTTGCTCATGTGAAACGACCCCTGCTTCTGGCCAGACTGGAACGGTTCCGGCCTGCAGCGACGCGGCCGCAGGCGGTTGCGCGCTTCCTAGCGGGTTCCGCGCCACGAAGGAAGGGCGGCTTTTGGGCAACAGCTGCGCCTTAAGCAGCAGATCATGCTGCGCTGCCGCAAAATCGTCGGCTTGCGCGTTCAGCCTGCATCGCTCGCCACCGTCGCAACGGGACGATCGCCTTGCCTCATTGTCATCCACTCGCGCCCGCCTGCTCCCTGAGACAGGCCGGCCTCATCCTGATGCTCGTCGCCGGCTCTCTGACAGCCGCGCGGGCCGAGCTGGCTGCCCCAGTGCCTTCGAACTCGCCTGACGTGGCGGCCTATGATGACAGCGACATTCAGCTCTTCGCGCCGATTCCGCGCTGGGAGGCCCCACCGCCTCCTGCCGATCCCGTGCTGGCAACGCCGAGCTTTCTGGCTCCGACCCTGAACAAGCAGGACGCCACGCGCCAACGGGCCGAGCGGAACGGCCTCGCCCGCCCGCAAATCGATGCCACGCCCATCCGACGCGGACTCGGGGCGGCCGCATCGCCATTGCCCTCTGCCACCGAACGGGCCGTCGGCATGAAACTCGGCGCCGAGCGCCTCTCCGTCTCGACCGCAATCGTCACCGGCCAGGGCGGTTGGCAGCGCAATGACACACGCTTTGACTGGAACGTCACCCGCGGCTCGGGGTCTGACGGAAATGTGCTCTGGAGCGCCGCCGCAGGCGGCAATCTTCAGGCCGCCGGAGCCGCCGAGCAGAACGCGCAGGCCGTGCTGGGGTATCGGCTCCAGCCGTTCGACATCGTGACGCTGACGACGGAGATCGCCCTTGCCGGCAACTACAGCTTCGCGGTCGAGAACGGCCTCGCCACCAGCATGACGCCGCGCGTCAAGGTCATCGCCGACCTGACGCAGCCACTCTCGATGCCCTGGCGCACCACGCTCGACCTCAATCTCGGCCGGCAGGTGCCGATCATCGGCAACAGCTTCCAGACCAACGCCTCGGCCTTGCTCCGGCTGGAGCTGCCGACGCCCTGAAACGCAGGCCAACCTCTCTTCCCGTCCGTCCGGCGCATCGATAGTCTCGCGCCATGATCACTCCCTCCCCTCGCTTCGCCCTCGTCACCGGCGGCACCCGCGGCATCGGCCAGGGAGCCGCGCTCGCGCTCGCCACGGCGGGCTATGACGTCCTCGCAACCGGCCTGACGGTCGAGGAAGTCGCGGCCGCCTCGCCGCATCCCGCGATCCGGCATGCGCAGCTCGATGTGACCAGGGACGATCAGGTCGCGGCCATCATCGCCACCTGCCCGCGCCTGGACGCGCTGGTGAACTGCGCCGGCATGATCCAGCGCGGCGGCAAGGAATTCGAGATCGACGCCTTCCGCCTGACCATCGAGGTCAACCTCAACGGCACGATGCGGATGTGCCTCGCCGCCCGCGACAAGCTGGCGGCCAAGGCCGAGGGCCAGACAGGCGGCGCGATCGTCAACATCGCCTCGATGCTGACCTTCCATGGCTCGGCCTTCGCGCCGGGCTATGCCGCCTCCAAGGGCGCGATCGGCCAGCTCACCAAATCACTCGCCGCCGCCTGGGCGACGGACGGCATTCGCGTAAACGCGGTGGCGCCGGGCTGGATCGCAACCGAACTGACGCGCCCGCTCGTCGAGGACGCCGCCCGCTCGGCACCGATCCTGGCGCGCACGCCGATGGGCCGCTGGGGCGAGCCCGCCGATGTCGGCGGGGCGATCGCCTTCCTGCTCTCGGATGCGGCGGCCTTCATCACCGGCACCATCCTGCCGGTGGACGGCGGCTACCTCGCCGTCTGAAAACGGTTCTGCGCCAAAGACTTGGTGAGCAAGACTGAATCAACTTACGAACGCCCTGAATCGGCTCGCGAAGAACAGGACAGGAGAGGACGCGCCATGAGCTCTGCTCACATGAACCCTGCCAACCCGATGCCCGTCGAGGCCACGAAGGAAGAGCGCTGGACGCCCTATCGCCATCCGCAGCCGCAGCATTCCCCACCGGAGCTCGTGGTGCCCAACGTGATCCCGGAGGACGAGCGGATCTGGGTGCCCGTCGATGACAATGTCTGGTTCCGGCCGCTGCTGTTCTGCGTGACGCGCGGCTACTGGATGAACCTGCTTAAGGTCCGCAAGTCAGGCGTGCTCTCGCGCCACCGCCACCCCTTGCCTGTCCACGGCTATGTGCTGAAGGGCCGCTGGCGCTATCTCGAACACGATTGGGTCGCAACGGAAGGGTCCTATGTCTACGAGGCGCCCGGCGAGACGCACACGCTGGTCGTCGACCCCGATGTCGAGGAGATGATCACCATGTTCCAGGTCAACGGCGCGATGATCTATGTCGACCCCGACGGCAAGTGCCTGGGCTATGACGACGTCTTCACCCGGCTGGAGAAGTGCCGGGCGCATTATGCGGGGAATGGCCTCGGCGCGGATTACGTCGAACAGTTCATCAGGTGAGGCGCTTCTTCCGCAGGGCTCCAAATCGTACCAGATCGGCACGCCACGGAGGCGTGCGCACGACATTTCCGAAAGGATCCCTCGCCTAGGGCTGCACAATCAGCAGCCTATGCCGCCCGACGGAGACAAGCCCATGCGGATCGCCCTCGCCCTGCTCGCCTCCTTCGCAGCCGCGAGCCTCATTGGGCCGGCAAGGGCACAATTCGATTTCTACACCGCCTCGGCGAGTGAAATCGCTGGCGGGCGGCCCGGAACGGTGATCCGGACCGAAACGCTCAACGGGACGCCCGACGGCGCGACCGCATACCGGATGCTCTACCGCTCCGTCGGCCTCGACGGAAAACCGATCGCGGTCTCCGGCGTGACGATCGTCCCGTCAGGCTCCGTTCCGCCCGGAGGCCGCCCGATCGTCGCCTGGGCTCATCCGACGACGGGCGTCCAGCCGCAATGCGGGCCCTCGCGGTCGGGAGGCATCTTCCAGTCGATCCAGGGCCTCCGCGCCATGCTCGCGAAGGGCTATGTCGTCGCAGCAACCGACTATGCCGGCCTCGGAGCGCCAGGCCCGCATCCCTATCTGGTCGGTGCCAGCGAAGGTCGTTCGGTCATCGACTCGGTCAGGGCCGCCCGCCTGCTGCCGAATGCCGCCGCCGGCAAGCGCTTCGCAGTCTGGGGGCATTCGCAGGGTGGGCACGCCGCGCTCTTCACCGGCATTCTGGCGAAGCGCGTCGCACCGGAACTCGACCTCGTCGGCGTCGCGGCCGCCGCGCCCGCGACGGAGCTCGCCACCTTGCTGGACGACGACATCGACACGGATGGCGGGCGCAACCTGACCGCCATGACGCTGTGGTCCTGGACGCGTGTCTACAAGGCGCCTCTCGACAAGATCGTCGCGGCGTCCGCCGTCCCGATCGTCGATGCGCTCGCCGCCGATTGCATCGAATCCCTGTCCGACATCCTGCGCCGCCTGCGCCCGACCGAAGCGCTGGAGCGGCGTTTCCTTACCGACGAGACGTTCGCGGCGCGCCAGCCCTGGCGAGGCCTGCTCGCCCGCAACACCCCTGGCGCGCTGCCCGGAAACGTGCCCGTCTATATTGCACAGGGTACGAGCGACACGCTCGTCAGGCCGCAGGTCACGCGCGATTACGCCACGAAACTCTGCAGGGCCGGCAGCCCTGTCCGGTTCGATGCCCTGGAGGGCGTCGGACATCTGCTCGCGGCCCATGACAGCGCCGACAGCGCGGTTGCCTGGATGGAGCAGCGGTTCCGCGGAGAGCCGGCCGCAAGCAACTGCGTGGAAGCGGTCGGCAAGCCGGCGCGATAACAGCTACCGCCCGAGCTTCGCCAACTCCACGGCAGCGCGCAGCTCGATATGGGCGAGCACATCGTCGAGACGCGGATCGTCGGTCGTCTCACGCCGCAGCGCGAGCATGTTCTTGAGCCGCTCGAGTTCCGAGACCTGGACCGATCCGCCGAGCAGCGCCGCCTTCAGGCGGTCAAGCCCGTCGAGCAGATCATGGCCACGCTTGGCCTGGCGCTTCTTGCGCTCGTGCGGCTCCTCATAAGCCTGGACGGCCAGCAGCGTGTCGAGCGGACCCGACGCGCTGACGCCGGCGCTGCGCGCGCTGGCCTCGCCTTCCTTGGTCGGCAATGTGAACGCGGCGCCCCCCGGGCGCCTCGCGGAGCCTGCCGGGCCGACATTGGAGATGGGCGCGCGCTGGTCGATCCGGATCATGGCCGCCTCGCGAAATCAGTCATCGAACCCTCGGGCCGGCATGGTTAACAGACGGTAAACCACCCGGCATAAACTGCCGCCCCGGCATTATCGGCAGCCGGGATTGGCCACCGCCGACCCTGACCCGAATTTCCAAACAACTGATAAATCAGCGTTTTCAATTTTTCGGCGTCTGGCACGCGGATCGCAGGAGGATATCCGATCGTTTCCTCCTGTCGGTGAGACCATGTTCCGTACAGCCGCCCTGAAATCCCTGGTGACGCCGCTGGCCGCTCTGCTCGCGCTCGGCCTCACCATGGCGGCCGGCCCGGCGCAGGCGCTGTCGCGCATCAAGGATCTGGCCTCCGTCGAGGGCGTCCGCTCGAACCAGATCCTCGGCTATGGCATCGTCGTCGGCCTCAACGGCACCGGCGACACCCTCAACAACGCCCCCTTCACGAAGCAGTCGCTGACGGCGATGCTGGAGCGCCTTGGCGTCAATACGCGCGGCGCCAACATGCGTACCGCCAACGTCGCCGCCGTGATGGTGACGGCGAACCTGCCGCCCTTCGCAACGCAGGGCACGCGTCTCGACGTGACGGTTTCCGCGCTCGGCGACGCCAAGTCGCTGCAAGGCGGTACGCTGCTGGTGACGCCGCTGCTCGGCGCCGATGGCGAAGTCTACGCCGTCTCGCAGGGGCCGGTCGCCATCGCCGGCTTCTCGGCCGAGGGCGATGCCAGCAAGATCACCCGCGGCGTGCCCACGGTGGGCCGCATCGCCAATGGCGGCGTGGTCGAGCGCGAGATCGAGTTCGCCCTGAACAAGCTGAAGACCCTGCGGCTCTCGCTGCGCAATCCCGACTTCACGACCGCGCGCCGCATGGCCGCCGCGATCAATGACTTCCTCGGCGGCGACGCGGCCGAACCGACCGACCCCTCGACCGTCGTGCTGCAGATCCCGCCGCGCTTCCAGGGCAACATGATCCGGATGCTCACAGACATCGAGCAGCTCAGGGTCGAGCCCGACCAGCTCGCCCGCATCGTCATCGACGAGCGCTCCGGCATCATCGTCATGGGCAAGGATGTGCGGGTGTCCACTGTCGCGGTTGCACAGGGCAATTTGACCGTCACGATCACCGAAGACCCCCAGGTCAGCCAGCCCAACGAATTCGCCCGCGGCAGGACCGTCGTGACGCCGCGAACCAGCGTGAAGGTCGACACCGAAGGCGGCAACAAGCTCGCCATGGTCAAGGAAAGCGTCACGCTGGCCGAACTCGTCGACGGGCTGAACGCCCTCGGCATCGGACCGCGCGACCTGATCTCCATTCTCCAGGCCATCAAGGCGTCCGGCGCCCTGCAGGCCGAAATCGAGGTGATGTGATGAGTGCAACCCTTGCGCTGCCGGCTGCCAAGCTGGCCATCAATGCAGCCAGCAGCCTGATCGGCGGGCTGGCCAACGCTCTCGACCCCGCCAAGGCCAAGGCCAAGAAGCAGGCCGACGACTTCGAGACCATGTTCCTCGAACAGGTCACCCAGCAGATCATGGCCGCGCCACAGGGCAGCGAGGGCCCGCTCGGCGAGAACGGCATCGGCGGCGACATCTACAAGTCGCAGCTCACCCAGGAATACGCCAAGCAGATCCAGAAGGCCGGCGGCATCGGCCTCTCGGACAGCATCCTGCGCGACCTGCTGCGGGTGCAGGAGCAGTCGGGCGCGGCCCAGGCCGTCGGAGCGTAGCATGTCGGTTGCAAGACGCGTTCTCGACGAGCGGCCGCGCATCGCCAGCGCGCTCGATGCCAGGGCGCTGATCGAGGGTGTTCTGGAGGCGCTGTCGGCGCTGTCGCACCTCGTCGGCGAGGAAACCGAACTGGTGCGAGCCGGCCGCCTGCCCGAGGCCCTGACGCGCGAACCCCGCAAGACCGAGCTTGCGGGCATCTATATGCGCGGCGTCGAGCAGGTGAAGCTCAACGCCGTCGCGCTGGCTCGTTTCGTCCCCGATCAGGTCCAGCGCCTGAAGGCGGCGCATCTGTCGTTCCAGACACTGATCGAAACCAACCAGATCGTGCTGGCCACGGCCCGCGCCGTCTCCGAGTCGATCATCCGGGATCTCGCCGCCGATGCGAACCGTCCGTCGCGGGCGGCAGGCTACGGGCCTGCGGCAACGGTTGGTGCCGGCGCTTTCGCCCGGCCGAATTCGGGGCCGCTGATGGTTTCCAGGCGCCTCTGAGCACCGCCGGGCCATCCGTCAATATTTACCTAATTCCCTTACGTCACGTTCAATCTTTTCTGACAGCATGGTCAGGTTCGGAGAGGTCCGCCCTGTCCGATGCGAACGGCAAGCAGCGGCCCGTGCCGCTGTGCCCGGCTCCAGAAGGAGTGAACCATGGATTTTGGCAATGCGCCCAAGGCGGCGCCGGTCGGAGGTCCGCCCGTCGTCAGCCGCGCCGACGTCGTGGCGACGCATGGCAGCGTCGGCGTCGAGCTTGCGCCCGAAAAGACCGTGCAGTCGGCCCAGGCCGGCGATGCGGTGAAGCTCGATCTCCGGACCCAGGACCGCGACGCCCGCGCCCGCGACGCCCAGAGCCGCGCAGCATTCGAGCGCCGCTCGGACGAAAGCCAGAAGCAGGAGCGCCAGGCTGCGCAGGACCTGGACGAGGTCGTCGTGCGCAAGCTGGTGATCGAGCCGCGCACGCGCGCCATCGTTATGCAGAAGAAGGATCCGGACACAGGCGAGACGATCTCGCAACTGCCCGATGAGACTCTGCTCAAGCTGCGCATCTATTCGCGCGAACTGACCGAACGGGCTCAAGACGCTGCGGACGCGAACCGCCGACACATCGAGCGGATCGCCTGATCACCCGGATATCCTGTCCAATCGTTCCAAACGCCCGCCTTGCGCGGGCGTTTCGCATATCTGGGCCGTCATCGAGCCATCAGCGCGATCCCGCGCCAAGTTAACCCGCGCGTAACCACGTCACAGTTCGACCGCGACCCCGCGCAATTCACTCCCTGAAATTTACCGGTTGTTACAGCCTGGCGGCCAATGTCCGAGACGTCCCAGCCAGGAAGGCCGGGACGCCAGAAGGCATCATCCCAGAAGGGTTTACGATTATGGCCGTCACGCTTTCCTCCGGTGTTCGCAACGCCGTCTCCTCTCTCTCCTCGGTCCAGTCCCAGGCTTCCGCGATCCAGAACCGCCTTGCGACCGGCAAGCGCGTCAACTCGGCCATCGACAGCCCGGTCAACTACTTCACCGCCGCTTCGCTGAACGAGCGTTCAAGCCAGCTCACCGGCCTGCTCGACGGCATCTCGAACGGCATCCAGACCATTCAGTCGGCCTCCAAGGGCATCGACGGCATCACCAAGCTGGTCGCCTCGCTCCAGTCGACAGTGAAGCAGGCCCAGGCCGACGCGGCCCAGAACCGCCCGACCAAGGCTGGCACGGCTCTCGCCAACGCCGGCGAAGTGGCGTTGACCGCCAAGAGCCTGAAGGACGTCGCCCTCGACAAGAAGATCGTCGATGCGACCGGTGGCACTGTCGGCGCAGACGGAGCGACCGCGACCAGTTCGGGCGATCTGGGTATCGCAGCCGGCGCCTTCGGCAACCGGCTCGCCATCTCGGTCAAGGCCGGCTCGACGACCTACACCGCTTCGTTCGACGGCGCCAACACGACTGTTCGCGACGTCGTCAACGAGATCAACAAGTCGGGCATCGCCACCGCCTTCGTCGATGAAAAAGGTCAGCTCAACGTCAAGGGCAGCGGCTCCGACGATGTCGAGTTCGGCATTGGCAATGCGGCTCCCGCGAGCGCGGCTCCTGCCGACGTTGTGACCGCGAACGCCGCAGCCGTGACTGCGGCCGGCACCGGCGCAAGCAACACCGCGATCGGCTTCCTCGCCGCGGACGCCACCGCCGTCGGCGCGATCAAGGGCCAGGCCGTTACCTCGGCCGTCCGTTCGAACCTCATCCAGCAGTTCAACGATCTGCGCACGCAGATCGACGAGCTCGCCAAGGATTCGGGCTATAACGGCGTCAACCTGCTTCAGGGCGACAAGGTCTCTATCCAGTTCAACGAAAAGACCGGCAAGAACCAGTCCAAGCTGGAGATCCAGGGCTCGACGCTGAGCTCCGACAACCTCGGCATCAACCAGGCGACCAACACCAAGGTTACCGGCTTCTCCAACTTCCAGAACGACTCCGATCTGGAAGCCGCGACCAAGTCGCTGACGGGCGCCCTGACCTCGCTGAAGTCGATCTCGTCGTCGCTCGGCGCGAACCTCTCGGTCGCCCAGACCCGGCAGGACTTCACCAAGGACCTGGCCGGCGTCCTGACGCAGGGTGCCGACAACCTTGTCGCCGCCGATGGCAACCAGGAAGCCGCCAACCTGCTCGCGCTGCAGACCCGTCAGCAGCTCTCGCAGACGGCCCTCTCGCTCTCGAACCAGTCCGACCAGGCCATCCTGCGTCTGTTCTGATCCTTCGTCCGCAGAAGCGGGCTTGCCCACAGGATGTGGGCCGAAGACAAGAAGGCGGCGGAGCGCAAGCTTCGCCGCCTTTCTACATGGCCCCCATCGCCCCCGACAACGGGCGCGGACAGAAGACAGAACCACCACATTAACCAATTGTTATCCCTAACAAGGGATTATCGGTCCAGATCAATCCGGACAGGCGTGCGAATCGCGCTTCCAGGGGACCGATATGGCCAACACAATCCTTTCGAGTGGCGTCCGTAACAATCTGCTCACCCTGCAGCAGACCTCGGCCCAGCAGAGTGTCATCCAGAACCGTCTGGCGACCGGCAAGCGCGTCAACTCGGCCATCGACAACCCCGTCAACTACTTCACCTCGGCTTCACTGAACGATCGATCTAGCCAGCTCACCGGCCTGCTTGACGGCATCTCGAACGGCATCCAGACCATTCAGGCTGCCTCGAAGGGCATCGACAGCATCACCAAGCTGGTGACCTCGCTCCAGTCGACAGTGAAGCAGGCCCAGGCCGACGCGGCCCAGAACCGCCCGACCAAGGCCGGTTCGGCGCTGGCGACAGCGGCCGAAGCAGCCGTGACCAGCAAGAGCCTGAAGGACATCGCCCTCGATAAGCGCGTCCGGGACACCACTGGCGCCGACCCTCTGGACGACGGCATTGCCAACGCCGCCACCGCCACCAGCTCCGGTGACTTGGGCGTCCTCGAGGCTGACACCTTCCTCGGCCTGTCGATCAAATCCGGCAGCACGACCTACACGGCCTCCCTCAACTCGGCCACCGCGACGGTCCGCGACATCGTCAATGAAATCAACAAGTCGGGCATTGCCACGGCTTTCGTCGACGAGAAGGGCCAGCTCAACGTCAAGGGCACCGGTTCCGAGGACGTGCAGTTCGGTATCGGCTCCGACACCACTGCCGCGAACGCCGTGATCGACGCCGCTGCTGGCGGCCAGAACGTGGCGTTCGGCTTCCTCGTGGCCGACTCCACCGCCCTCGGCGCGATCAAGGGCCAGACCATCACCTCGGCGGTGCGCTCCAACCTTATCCAGCAGTTCAACGACCTGCGCGACCAGATCGACAAGCTCGCCAAGGATTCGAGCTTCAACGGCATCAACCTCCTTCAGGGTGACCGTCTCTCGATCGTCTTCAACGAGAAGACCGGCACCAATCAGACCAAGCTGGACATCCAGGGCTCGACGCTGACCTCCGACAACCTCGGCATCTCGCAGGCGATCAACACGCAGCTGGCCGGGTTCTTCAACTTCCAGAACGACTCCGATCTCGACAAGGCCACGGCGGCCCTGACGAACTCGCTGACCTCGCTGAAGTCCCTGTCCTCGACGCTCGGTTCGAATCTCTCGGTCGCGCAGACCCGGCAGGATTTCACCAAGGAACTGGCGAACGTGTTGACCACCGGCGCCGACACTCTGGTAGCCGCAGACTCGAACGCCGAAGGCGCCAGCCTGCTCGCGCTCAACACGCGCCAGCAGCTTTCCCAGACCGCTCTCTCGCTGGCCAACCAGGCCGATCAGGGCGTGCTCAGGCTCTTCGGCTGATCACACCGAAGACGACCGAAACGCCCTCCCCCAGCCAGAAGGCTCAGACGAACATGGCTCTCAAGGTCGAACTCAAGCCCCGCGAGCGCATCATCATCGGCCAGGTGGTGATCCGCAACGACGAGCAGCGGACACGGTTCTTCATCGAGGGCGACGCCCCGATCCTGCGCGAGAAGGACATCCTGACCGCCGCGAGTGCCGACACGCCGGCCAAGAAGATCTATCTCGCCATCCAGCTCATGTATCTGGCGCAGGATCCGATGCATCAGCACGAGGTCTATTTCGAACTCGTTCGCGACTTCGTTCAGGCCGCGCCAAGCGCCCTGCCGCATATTCATGAGATTAATAACCGCATCTTAAGTGGCGACCTCTACAAAGCCCTCAAGGCAGCCAAGAAGCTGATCGCTTACGAAGCGGAACTCATCGAGCATGCAACACGGGTTTAACGCGTACGCCTCCGCCGCCAGAGCCAATCAGGCGGTCGTCTCTCCCCGAGAACTCGAAGCCTCACTTCTGATCAAGGCTGCCGTTCGTCTTCAGGCCATTTCGGATGACTGGTCGCTTGCGGATCGTGATCTGGACGATGCACTGAATTACAATCGCAAGCTCTGGACGCTGCTCGTCTCCGCCGTCGTCGCCGAGGACAATCCCCTGCCGGTCGGCATCAAGACCAACATCCTCGGCCTGGCCAATTTCATCTTCGCCCAGACCTTCAGGATTTCCGCGAACCCCGCTCCCGAGGGCCTTCGCGTCCTGGTCGGTATCAATCGCGACATCGCCGCGGGCCTGCGCAACCGCTGAGAGCGTCCAGCATCCAATCAAGCGAAAAGGGGCGTCACCGGTTGCCGGTGACGCCCCTTTCGTTTTTGCGCGACGATCGCCTCAGAGATAGTTCGTCAGCGAGAGCTTCGAGAGAATGGCGGTCGTCTGGTAGCTCGCCTGGAGCTGGGTCTGAAGCGCCAGGATCTGCACCGCGACCTCCTCGGTCGTGACGTTCTCCACCCCCGCCAGCGTCGTCGTGAGATAGTTCTTGGTGCTCTCGTGGCGCTCCTTGGCGCGGGCGAGCGAGGTCTGCGCCGAACCGAGTTCGGTGATGATTTCCGCCGGTTTCTGGACGCTGCCGCCGAAGCCGAGCTTCTCGCTGACGCGGGAGGTCATCGCCTCGTAGCGGGCCTGCGAGTTGGCATCGCCAGCGGGGAAGGTCTCGACCGCCATCACCGCAAATTGCGCCAGACCGACGCGGAAGGCCTCCTCATTGGCGCGCGCGCCGGTGCCGACGGTCTGCCCCTTGTCGACCTGCACTGTCGCGGTGCTGCGGGCCGGATCGCTGCCGTCATCGCCCTGGTACCAGATAACGGTGTTGGCCGCGGTCCCCGCGGCGGGCGCTGCCGTGGCGGTGTCGTAGGGCGGGCCGGGTACCCGCAGCGGCGGGTTGCTGGTACTGCCGGCGAAGAAGTTCTTTGCCGCAACCTGTGAGGACGCGGCCGACAGCGTCGTCGCAGCCTCCTTGCCCAGAGCGGCATTGATCGAGCTGCGCAGATTGGCCGCGGTCGCGTTGACGTCGGCGCCGATCTCGAAGCTGTCGGTGTTGGAGCCGTTGGTCCCCGCCGCCCGCGCCGTCAGCACGATCTCCTCCTGCGTTCCGTCCGGCAGGTCGAGCTTGATGCGCAGGGTGTCGCCTGCCGTCGGCTGGCTGGCCACCGTGACGGAGATGTCGGCGGGCGGGCCCGCGGTGAAGGTCGGCGTCAGTGCCGCAGAACTGCTGGCGGCGCCTGCGAGCTTGAAGCCGTAGCCATGCGCCGGCGCCTCGTCGGCGATAGTTGCCGTCGCCGCCGCTCCGCCCGTCGTCAGGCGCCCAAGCCCCGAGACACCGAGATCGGCCTGCCTGCGCTCGGAGATCAACTGCCTGAGGCCGGCCCGCCCGGCGCCGTCGCCCTCGATCATCTCCGAATAGCTGACCGTGGGCTGGACGTCGGAGGTCTTTCCAGAGAACAGGTAGCGCCCGTTCACCGACGAGTTGAGCATGTCGAGGGTCTGCTTGAATTTTTCCTCGGCCAGCACCTGCGGCGCCGAACGGCCGGTCGAGCTCGCGACATAGCTGTTCGAGCGCGTGTCGTTGACGGTTTCGCTGGTGAGCTTGGCGAAGCTTTCCACCGCCTTCGTCGAGATTTTGAGATTGACGTCGGCCAGCGCGATGCCGCCGAGCCAGGAATCGAGGCTCGAGACCTTGGCGTTGAGGTCGAGGCTGGTGCGCCTGTCCATGCCGAGGTCGCCATAGCTCTCCGCCCGCTGTTTCGTCGCCAGTTGGCGTTCGAGATCGGAAAGCTCGGTCCGGGCGGAGACGAAGCCGTTCGGCTTGGCGGCGCGATAGGCACCGGTGCCGTAGGATGTGATGGTCATGGCGCGCTCACACTCTCATCAGCACGTCCATCATCTCCTTGACGGTCGAGATGATGCGGGCGTTGGCGGCGTAGGCGGTCTGAAGTTCGATCAGCGTCGCCATCTCCTGGTCGACATTGACCTGCGAGGTTTGCTGGAAGCGGCTCTGGATCGCGGCGAGCGCCACCTGCTGGCCCTCGTCGAGCCGCTTGGCGGTTTCAACCGCCTGTCCTTGCGAGGAGACGACGCGCTGGACGAAGCTCGAGACGGTGGAACTCGTCGTCGCAGTCGCACCGTCGAGGCCGGTGCGGTTGGTGAAGGCGCGCTGGCTCTGCGTCAGCCGCTCCAGCATCAGCTGGGGGCGTGTCACGTCGCCCTGCGCCGTCGTCGTATCGAACGCAACGAGCTTGGAGCGGTCTGCGATCAGCGCCGAATTGATCGTGATCCTGCCCGCGAAGCCAACCGCCTGCGAGCCGTTCTCGTAAGAGCCCGTATAGGCCGCGCCGCCCGCCCCGCCATCCACGAAAAAGGGCAACTCGGCGCTTCCGCCGGCCGAGGACAGGGTGGTCGCTGTCGGTCGGGCCGTCAGCGCCTTGACGTCGCGCGTACCCGCGGCGCCGTCATCGACGATACGAAGCACGGAGCCCGTGTTGGAAACCGTGAAGCCGCCGCCGATCGCCGCCTGCATCTGGGCCGCGACGGAAGCCGGACCGCCCGAGAAATCGATGCCGATGACGCGGTTGTTGGCGTCGCCGCTGGCTGAGGCCGGCAGCGGCAGAGATGCACCCGACTCGACGCGCACGAAGGTGAACCGCTGCGTCGCGCCGCCCGGCGTCACCGCATAGTCGAGCGTGACGGTATTGCCGGACTGGAGCCCGGCGAGGTCGACATCGAAGCCGGTCGCCGCGCCTGCCGTGACCGCCGTGCCCGAGATCTCGCGGTCCGACAAGGCCTTGGAGAGCTGCGCCGCGATCTCGTCGAGCTGGGCCTGCGACTGGACCAGCGTCTTGTCGCGCATCTCGACGAGCGCCGCGATCTCGCCCGATCGGAAGGTCTTGTTGGCGATCGCATCCATCACGCCACCGGAACTGGTGGTCATGGTGATCGTACCGACACCGCGCTGGGCGGGATTGCTGCTCCACTGGTCGTCCGGCCCGATGCCGGAATGCTCGTCAAAGCCGAAGGTGACGGACGGGCGACCGTCGAAGATCTGCGTGCCGGAACCGGTGACGACGCTGACGGAGCCGCGCGCGTCCTCGCTGGTCTTGATGTCGATGTATTGCGACAGCTCCGACAGGATCAGGTCGCGCTGGTCCTTCAGGCCGGCGACGGCTGTGTCGTTCGGACTTCCGACGATGCGGGCGTTCACATTCGTCAGGGCGCCGAGCAGGTTGTTGACCTGCGTGACCGCGCTGCCGATGCCACTCTCGGCCTGTGCGCGCAGCGCCTGCACGCCATCGGACAGGGTGTTGAGCCGCGAGGCGAGCTGGCCGGCCGAATCCAGCACGGCCGAGCGCAGGCTGTAGGATGACGGGTCGTTCTTCAGCGCCTGGAGCGCCGAGGTGAAGCCGTTGTAGACCGTGTCGAGCGCTGTCGCGCTGCCCGGCGCGCCATAGAGCTTGTCGACGCTGGACAGCATGTCGGCGCGCGTCGAGGTGTAGGCGGCTCCCGCGGACTCCTGCCAGAGCTGGTGCTGGACGATCTTGTCGAGCAGGCGCTGGACCTGGGTGCTCTGCGTCCCGACGGTCAGGCCGCTCAGGCTGTCGGACGTCGAGACGGCGCGACGGACATACCCCGCCGTCCCTGCATTGGAGACGTTCTGCGAGACGACGCCGATGCCGACCTGCGTGGCATTCAGCCCCGCGATAGCCGTATTGAGAGACGTGCTGAGACCCATCGCCAGCTCCTGTCGCGACTAGCGGTCCTCCTGGACCGCGCCAAGCCCTGCTTCGAAGACCTGCTTCGAAAACCTCAGCGAATGATGCTGAAGACGTCGCGCAGCATTTCCTGCGCGGTGGTGATGACCTTCGTGTTGGCCGAATAGGCCTGCTGGGTGACGATCATCTTCGAGAATTCGTCGGCGATGTCGGTGTTCGACTGCTCGATATTGCCGCCGATGAGCTGCGAGGTGCCGAGCCCGATGATCGGCGGGCCGGATTCGATCGTCTCCTCGAAGGCGCCGCCATCGAGGCGCTTCAGTGCGTTGTCGGCGTTGAAGCGGGCGACCGAAAGCTGTGCCAGCGCCACGACCTGGCCGTTGCTGAAGGTGCCGATGACCTGGCCGTCGGCGGAAACCGAGGTGCGGTCGAGCGTGCCCGCCGTATAGCCGTCCTGCCGGATGGAGCGGGCGTCGATCTGGCCGCTGACATCGCCGTTCTGGGTCAGGCCATTGCCGCCGGTCGTGACCTGGATGCCGGTGATCGTGGTGCCGGCGATCGTCATCGTCGGCAGGGTGATGTTCCCGCTCGCAGGCGCCGTCAGCTGCCCTGTGGACCCGAAGGTGATGCTGGTATTGGCGTTGCGATAGGCAACCCCGGCGCCGGTCGCGCCGGTGTTCTCCGCCACGAACAGGTTCCAGGTGTCGACCGTGGGGGTGGCCGAGGCGTTGGTGGTCTTGGCCCAGCGCAGCTCGACGCTGGTCGCCTTGCCGAGCGAATCGTAGACCGTGACCGAGCCGCCGGGGATCGACTGGCTGAGGAAGCTGGTGATCTCGCTGCCGATGACGATGCCGGTGCCGCCCTGGGTGGTCGAGAGCGGATTGCTGGTGAAGCCGGTGGGGCTCAGAAGCTCCGAGCCCGGGGTGCTCACATTCGCATTGTTGGTGCCCGGAAAGGCCGGGATGTTGGCGCGATACTCGATCGAGGTCGTCGCCTTCGCCGGGAACTGTTCCTTGGTGATGCGCAGCACCTCGGGCTGGGTGCCGATCAGCGAGCCGGTCACCGTGTCGATCTTGAGGCCCTTGAGGTAGTAGCCGGCGCCGTTGACGAGATAGCCATTGGCGTCGAAGTCGAAATCGCCACGCCGCGTGTACAGGTTGCTGTTCGAGAACTGCATGTTGGTGCCGACGCCGTTCAGGCGCTGGTCGACGACGAAGAAGCCGTCGCCGTTGATCGCGGCGTTGGTGTCGATGCGGGTCGCGGTCAGGTCGCCCTGGATCGAGTTCGTCGCCTGGCTGTAGGCGGCGACCGAACCCGAGATCTGCCGGTTCAACGCCGAATCCGGCACGAGGTCGGAGAAGGTCGTATCGACCCGCTTGAAGCCGGCCGTGCGGGAGTTGGCGATGTTGCCGGAGATGTTTTCAAGCGCATAGGACTGCGCCTGCATCCCGGAAACCGCTGTCGTCAACGCGCTGAAAACACCCATGGAACCCTCACCTCGGCCGGCGCCCCCCGGGGCGACCTTGAAACTCGAGGCGATAAATGCACGGCCCATGCCATGATGAAGGGACTTATATTTCAGTAACTTGGATGGTTTAGAAGGTGTTTCAAGGCGGTTTCCGCCGGGCAGAATCCGCCTGCCTCGGCAGAATCTGCCTAAGCACGTCCAACTTTCTTCTGTCAGGAGCGGTCTGGTTCCGGCGCGCCTCGCCAGGAGGACAGGTCGCCTGCGACGTCCCCGAGGGTCGGTGGCGTCGCCTCGACGAAGGGCAGCGGCCGGCAGACTGCCAGCGCCGCCAGCCCGATCCGCGCCGTCAGCAGGCCGTTCAGAACACCTTCGCCGAGTTTCGCGGAGAGCCGCGCCGCCAACCCCTGCCCGACCACCTGCTGGATCACCGCATCGCCCGCGGCGATGCCGCCGGTAACGACGAGGTGGCCGAGGACCTGTCGCGCCAGCCGGATCAGCCCGAGTGTTCCGGGCCGGCCCGCATAGATGCCGGCGATCGTCCGCAAGAGCCTGGCGCAGGCCACCAGCACGAAGACGACATCGATGAGCGCGCGCGGGCTCACCGCGGTAACGAGCGAGACGCGACGCGCCGCTTGGGCGATCTGCGCTTGGGCGGCCACGTCGAGCGGAGTCATCAGGCTGCGCTCGGCGACGGTCAGCACGTCGTGCGCGGCAAAGAGCTGCGGCAGGCTGTCGGCCAGTTGCGCGCGGCCCTTGGCCGTGTCCGCGCGCGATGCGTAGAGTTGGCTCAGTTCACCGGCCACGACCTGGGCTTGCGTCAGACTGCCCTCGGCCAGGGCTGTCGTGGCGCGCAGGCGCAGCGCCTCGACCTTGCGCTCCCTCAGGATGTCTCGGAGCACGCGAACGAGCATGACGAGCAGCGCCAGGGCCGCAAGAGCCGCGCAGGCCAGCGCCGCATAGCCCAGAACCGGGCTCTGGTTCATCAGCGAGACGATGGTGCGCTCGGCCCAGACACCGATGGAAAGCGTCAGGAAACCGGAGAGGCCAGCGACGAAAAGGCCGCCCCAGGACCAACGTCTCCGTGCCGCGGGCACTGCAGCGGGCTCGGCGACATCGATGGGTTCGCTTTCCGGCAGGACCGCGATGCCGCCCTCGCGGGCGATCTCATTCGGGCCTGCGTCCGGATGTGTCGGATCGAGCCTGATCGCGCGTGGCGCCTTGCTCATGCCAGCCTGTCCCCGATCAGGAATTCGAGCGCCCGGTCCAGCCGAATCTGCGGCGGCGGCCGGGTGCGCCCGCCGGCATCGGCCGTGACCAATGGCGGGCGGAAGCGCGGAGCGCGGATCTGCCACCGCTCCTGCGGATCGAAGACAGCGTCGGGCCGCTCCGGCAGGTCCCCCGGAAAGATCGCAGCTTCAGCGGTGCCGTCGAAGACCTCGCCATCGATCGTCTCTCCGGCCTCCGGCACGCCCGCGATCGCCGGCAGTTCCTCTCGGCCCTGCTTGATCCTGACCTCGCGCGTCGCGCGCACGGCGGCGAGCGCCATGGCTTCGACGCGTGCTCCCGCTCCCTCGGCGCGAGCGGAGGCCCGGGCGACGAGGTGCGACATCACCGCAGCCAGCCGGTCATGGCTGGTGTGATGGATATGATCCGCCTTGGTCGCGGCGAAGAGCACGCGCTCGATGCGTGGCGAGAACAGGCTCGACAGCCAGGAATTGCGCCCGACCTGGAAGGCAGCGAGCGCCTGGCCGAGCGCGGTCTCCAGATCGGCCAGCGCCGGTGCGCCGGCGTCGAGGGCGGCCAGCACGTCGACCAGCACGATCTGCCGGTCAAGGCGCGCGAAGTGATCCCGGAAGAACGGCGTCACCACGACGCGCTTGTAGGCCTCGAAACGCTCCGCCATCAGCCCGCCGAGCGTACCGGGCTGCGGCTCGGCATCATGGCCGAGATCGAGCGGCGCGAACGTCAGCGCCGGCGAGCCATCGAGATCGCCCGGCATCAGGAAACGGCCGGGCGGCGTCACCGCGACGGCTTCTGGATCGGCCCTCAGCCTTGCGAGATAGGCCTTGAACAGATCGCTCGCCGCTTCGGCCACGAGTTCGTCCGGCGGGCCGGCCGGATCGCGCAGCGGCAAATCGGCAAGCCACCCGGCCGCGGGCTCCTGCCGGTGTGCCTTGCGGGCATCGCCCACCGCCTGGCGCGACCATGTCTTGTAGTCCTGGCCGATCAAGGCGAGGTCGAGCAGCCATTCGCCGGGATAGTCGACGATGTCGAGGGTCAGCGTCGCCGGCCCCTTGAACCAGCCGGCAGCGCGCTCGTAGTCGATCTCGACGCGCAATTCGGAAATTCGTCGCGTCGAGTCCGGCCAGCGCCGCTCGGCGCCGTTCAGCGAGGCACGGTGCGCCTCATAGGGAAAGCGCGGAATGTCCGGATCCGGCTGCGGCACCAGGCGCACCCTTGAAATGCGCCCCTCCGTCGCCGCCTTCAGCACCGGCAGCTTCGCGCCCTCGATCAGGTTCTGGATCAGCGCCGTGGTGAAGACCGTCTTGCCCGAGCGCGACAGGCCGGTGACGCCGAGCCGCAGGCGCGGCCGCGCCATCCCCAGCAGGCTGTCGCCAAAGGCGAGAGCGGCATTGCGCGCCTCGTCGAGATAGGAGCCCTGGCTCACCGGCGTGCTGCCCGGATCAATCGTCGGGCCCTTCGCCAAGCGAAGCCGGTGTGACGAAACGGTCGAGCCGCCCGCCGCGCGGAGCTAGGTCGCGCCAATCCTCGATCGCGAAATCGAGCACGGCGAGCCCACAGGTCGGGTATTTCTGGCTCATCCGCGCCGCGGCATAACGATCGCCATGGCCGGCCAACAGCGCCGCCAGTTCCTCGAAGCCGGGGTTGTGTCCGACCATCAGCAGCGTCTTCACCTGCGCCTCGACCTCCTGCACGACACGGAACAGGCGCTCGGTCTTGGCTTCGTAGATGCGCGGCTCGACATGTGTCCCGGGCTTCTCCGGCAGCATCGGCGCCACCAGTTCCCAGGTTTCGAGGGTGCGACGCGCCGGCGAGATCAGCACGAGATCCGGCAGCAGCAACTCGTCGGCTAGATAGCGCCCGATGGCGGGGGCGGCTTCCCGTCCTCGCGTCGCGAGCGGGCGCTCACGGTCCGCCACGCCCTCGGGCCGGTTCGATTTCGCGTGGCGCAGAAGCATGAGGCGTCGCATGGCTGCCATCTAACCATGCCTGCCAGGATTTGCGAGAGCTATGCGCCGCCAGCGGCGCGCGGCCGGCGCACGGCCGTGACGAGCAGCCCGACGAGTTGCTGCGAATAGAGCTTCAGCAGGCGCTCGCGCCCGCCCGGTTGCGCATCGAACGGACCGAGCTGCCCGTCGATCAGCATCGTCGAGAAGCCGTGCGTGACCGACCAGACGAAGAGGATCGTCCCGAGATCGTCGTCCTCGGCAAAGACCGGTAGCGGCCGCGTCAGCGACGCCTCCACCGCCTCTCGCCCGAGTGCCAGCTTGGTCTCCCGCACCAGGATGCCGAAGGCGCGGATGCCGGCCAGCCGCAGGGCTCCGTCCTCGCGTTTCAGCCCAAGCCGCCCGAAGACGACACGAAACCGTCCCGGTCGTTCCAGCGCCACGGCCAGATAGGCTTCCGCGATCGCCGCGAGCCGGTCGCTGCCCGTGAGGGCGGCGGCCGCCACGGCCTTTTCCATGGCGTCGGAGAGTTGGTCGAAGCCCAGCGTCGCAACGACCGTCAGCAATCCGACAAGATTGCCGAAATGATACGCAGGTGCCGCTGGCGATACCCCGGCCCGGCGCGCGCATTCGCGCAACGTGAACCCCCCGATGCCCTTCTCGGCGAGGACCGCCTCGGCGGCGTCGATCATCGCCTGGCGCAGGTCGCCGTGATGGTACCCCCCGCGCCCCGCCTTATCCTGGCCTGCCATCGCATCGCCTCAATCTGAACGCTGTCAAAACTGAACTTGACGGCGTCAAGATAAAGCAATAGGCGAAACGGGCAACTTAACAGCGTCAAGATCGGAGTGCGCCATGCCGAGCTTTCTCGATGACGCCTTTGGCCTCGCCGGCCGCCTCGCCATCGTCGGCTGGCTGGCGCTGATCCTGCTGCCACGCTGGCGCGGCGTCTCGGCCGCGCTTGCCGGCTGGGTCGTCCCCGGCCTGCTCTCGCTCGGCTATGCCGTGCTGATCGCTGTGTTCTGGCACGATGCCGAAGGCGGCTTTCGCTCGCTCGACTCCGTCGCCGCGCTGTTTGCCTCGAAGCCCTTGCTGCTCGCCGGCTGGGTCCACTACCTCGCCTTCGACCTGTTCCTCGGCAACTGGATCCTGAGACGCTCGCAAGAGGAGGCGATCGCGCATTGGCTGATGGTGCCCGTGCTGATCCTGACCTTCCTGTTCGGCCCGATCGGCTATCTGGCCTATCTGCTGCTGGCCGCAAGCTTCCGCCTCGCCCGCGAAGACCGGATCGCCCGTTTCCAGGCCCGGCTGCCCGGCTGGCTGCGCGACTTTGACGTGGAGCCACGCCTCGCCGCAGCCGCCTTCAGCATGGCGGTGCTGGCGCTGCCGACCGCTCTCGCCCTGATGCTCGACGAGCGCCTGTTCCAGGGCGTCAACACTTGGGTGAAGCCGCTGAAATTCGAGATCTCGGTCGCCTTCTACCTGATGACGCTCGCGCTCTTCGTGCCGCTGACCAGCGAGCGCTTCCGCGCCTCCTGGGGCGGCCGCTACCTGATCTGGCCGGTGATCGTGCCGATCGTGCTCGAGGTGCTCTACATCGCCTGGCGCGCCTCGCGCGCACAGGCATCCCACTACAACAGCGACGGCGGGCTCGGCCTCGCGCTCTACATCGCCATGGGCATCGGCGCCGTGATGTTCACGCTGGCCGCCGGCGTCCTGGCCTATGGCATCGCGCGGCGCGACGCAGCCCCGCTCCCGCCAGTGCTTCGCCTGTCGCTGGTCCTCGGCCTGGGGCTGACCTGCGCCCTCGGCCTGCTGAGCGGCGCCTTGCTCGGCAGCAATCCGGGCGGCCATTTCGTCGGCTCGCCGTCGGCCCTCCACCAGACGATCCCGCTGTTCGGCTGGTCGCTGGAGGTCGGCGATCTGCGCCTGGCCCATTTCCTCGGCCTGCACGCCTTGCAGATCGTCCCGGCCTTCGCGCTTCTGGTCTGGCAGGCGACGCGCCGAACCATCCCGGGCCTCGCCATGGTAGGAGCCTTCTCGGCCGCCTATGCCGGCCTCGCCGCCGTCGCATTGCTGGCGGCGCTCGACGCCCGGCCGCTGCTCGGGCTGAGCTGAGGCCACAAGGTCTCAGCGGCTCTCGCGCCTGACCATGAACGCCAGCTTCTCAAACAGCGAGACATCCTGCTCGTTCTTGAGCAACGCACCATGCAGCGGCGGGATCAGCTTGCGCGGATCGCGCTCGCGCAGCACCTCGGGGCCGATGTCCTCGGAGACCAGCAGCTTCAGCCAGTCGAGCAGCTCGGAGGTCGAGGGCTTCTTCTTGATGCCGGGCACCTCGCGCACCTCGAAGAACAGCTTCAGCGCCTCCTCCATCAGCCGCTTCTTGATGCCGGGGAAATGCACCTCGACGATGGCCTGCATCGTCTGCGCATCGGGAAAGCGGATGTAGTGGAAGAAGCAGCGGCGCAGGAACGCGTCGGGCAGCTCCTTTTCGTTGTTGGAGGTGATGATCATCACCGGCCGACGCACCGCCTTGATCGTCTCGCCGGTCTCGTAGACATGGAATTCCATGCGATCGAGCTCGAGCAGGAGGTCGTTGGGAAACTCGATGTCGGCCTTGTCGATCTCGTCGATCAGCAGCACCGGGCGCTCTGGCGCGGCGAAGGCCTCCCAGAGCTTGCCGCGCTTGATGTAGTTGCCGATGTCGGAGACCCGCGGGTCGCCGAGCTGGCTGTCGCGCAGGCGGCTGACCGCATCGTACTCGTAGAGGCCCTGCTGCGCCTTGGTCGTCGACTTGACGTGCCAGGTGATCAGCGGCGCCTTGAGCGCAGCCGCGATCTCCTCGGCCAGCACGGTCTTGCCGGTGCCGGGCTCGCCCTTGACCAACAGGGGCCTCTCCAGCCGGATCGCGGCATTGACCGCAACGGTCAGGTCTTCGGTGGCGACATAGTTCTCGGTGCCGGAAAAACGCATGCGGAAGCCTTCTGACGAATAATGCGAAAGGCTACCGCAGGATGCCCGCAACAGGAAACCTCCTATCGGCGAGCCCAAGGCAAGCCACCTCGGCTAACGCCTCAGCCGGAAAGGCGAATTTCGACCCGACGGGCATTGCGAAGGTTGTATTGCCGCGCTCGAAACCGCACAGTCCGCAGGCTCCTCTTCCGCTCGAATCGTAAGGCACCGCCTTGGCCGGAACCGTCGATCCTTCCGTCTACAAGGACGCCGTCGTGGTGCTGGCGACGGCCGGCGTGATCGTGCCTTTCGCCAAGAGCCTCAAGATCAACTCGATCGTCGCCTTCATGGCCTGCGGCGCCCTTCTCGGCCCTTTCGGCCTGGGCGGCCTGGTCTCGTCCGTTCCGCTGCTCAGCACCGTCACCGTTTCCAACCCGGAAGCCCTGGCAGGCCCCGCGGAGCTCGGCGTCGCCTTCCTCCTGTTCGTGATCGGGCTGGAGCTCTCCTTCGAGCGACTCGTGACGATGCGCCGCCTGGTCTTCGGGCTGGGCTTGGGCCAGGTCGCGCTCTCGGCCGGCGCCATCGGTGCCGTCGCCTATGCGCTGGGCCAGCCGGCAGCCGCTGCATTGATCATCGGCTTTGGCCTCGCCCTGTCCTCGACCGCGATGGTGGTCGAGTTGCTGTCCGCAAAGAAGCGCATGACCTCCTCGGCCGGACGCGCCAGCTTTGCCGTCCTCCTCTGCCAGGACATCGCCGTCATCCCCCTGCTCTTTCTCGTCAGCGTGCTGGGCGCCCAGAACGGCGGCGTCTCGCTGCTGGCGGGTCTCGCCCAGGCCCTGCTGCAGGCCATCGCTGCCATCGCTATCATCGTGCTGGTAGGCCGGCGCGCGCTGCGGCCGCTGTTTCGCTTGGTCGCCTCGACCGATTCCTCCGAGAGCTTCATGGCGGCGACGCTGCTGACAGCGCTCGGCACGGGGATGATCGCGGCCGCGGCCGGCCTTTCGATGGGGTTGGGGGCCTTCATCGCCGGGCTGCTGCTGGCCGAGACCGAGTATCGGCGCGCCATCGAGGTGACGATCGAGCCGTTCAAGTCGCTCCTGATCGGCGTCTTCTTCCTCACCGTCGGCATGGGCGTGAACCCCGCCGAACTTGCCGCGCATCCACTCGCCATCCTCGGGATCGCGGTCGGCCTCTTCGCCGCCAAGTCCCTGCTCGTCTTCGGGCTCGCCCGTCTCCTGCGGTTGTCGAAGGCGACCGCGCTGGAAACCGCGATCATGGTCGGGCCGGGCGGCGAATTCGCCTTCGTCCTGCTCAATGGTGCCGTCGCAGCGAAGCTGCTGGCCCAGCAGCCGGCGACCCTCGTCCTCGCCGGCGTCTCGCTGACCATGGTGGCGCTGCCGCTGCTGGCGCGCCTCGCCCGCGCCCTCTCGCTGAAACTCGCCGTGCCCGTCGTGCTTCCCGACGAAGCCAAGGTGCTGCCCCCGCACGATCATTCCGCCCGCGCCATCGTCATTGGCGGCGGCCGCGTCGGCCAGCTCGTCGGCAGCATGCTGGAGGAGCACGGCAAGCCCTATATCGTGATCGATTCAGACGCCTCGCTGATCACGGCCCAGCGCCGGGCCGGGCGGCCGGCCTTCTACGGCGACGCCACAAAGCTGGACTTTTTGCGGCTCTGTGGCCTCGACGAGGCGACGGCGCTGATCGTGACGATCGACAATCAGCGCGCCGTCGACGCCACCGTGCTGGCGGCGCGCACGCTACGCCCCGATCTCGTCATCGTCGCCCGCGCCCGCGATGCGGCCCACGCGCGCCACCTCTACAAGATCGGCGTCAACGACGCCGTGCCGGAGACCATCGAGGCAAGCTTGCAACTTTCGGAAGCGGCGCTTGTCGGCCTCGGCGTGCCGATGGGCTTCGTCATCGCCTCAGTGCATGAACGACGCGATGCCTTCCGCGCCGAGCTCAAGCCGGCAGATGCCTCGGCCACGACTCTTCCGCGACACGCGCGCTCGCGAAGGCTGTAACGCCCGGGGTTGGCGTCACGGCAGCGCCATTGCGCGGAATCCGGCCCGCATGCTGGCTGACGACCTGCCTGATATGGCCGTAGAACTGCGCCGCGCTGCGCCGCCAGCTATGGCTGGCCGCAAGCTCGAGGCAGGTATCGCGCGGAATGCGCAGGGCCTGGAGCGCCGCGGAACGCAGATCCTCGTTCAGCACGGCAGCCCCGCTGCCGGCAAAGACGTCGCTCGGTCCCTGCACCGGAAAGGCCGCGACCGGCAGCCCGCTCGCCGCCGCTTCCAGCAGCACGATGCCGAAGGTGTCGGTCAGGCTCGGGAAGACAAAGACGTCCGAGGACGCATAGATCGCGGCCAGTTCCTCGCCCTCGCGCGTGCCAAGGAAGGTGACGTCGGAAAAGGCCCGCTGCAGATCGGCGCGCGCCGGCCCGTCTCCGACCACGACCTTGCTGCCCGGCAGCCGAAGCGACAGGAACGCATCGAGGTTCTTCTCGACAGCGACACGCCCGACGCTGAGGAAGATCGGGCGCGGCAGGTCCAGCACGCTCTGCGGGCGCGGATGGAACAGCGACAGATCCACGCCGCGTCCCCAGCGCACGATCTTCTCGAAACCGTGCTGGCGCAGCTCCGTCTCGACGGATGCGGTCGAGACCATCACGGCCGCTGCCGGCCCATGGAAGCGGCGCAGGAAGCCGTAGCTCCAGCTCTCGGGGATCGGCCAGCGCGCCGCGACATATTGCGGGAAGCGGGTGTGGTAGCTCGTCGTGAACGGCCGCTTCTGGGCGAGGCAGACCGCCCGCGTCAGCCAGCCGATCGGCCCCTCGGTCGCGATATGGATATGGTCGGGCGCGAAATCGGCGATCCGCTCGGCCAGCGCCCGCCGCGTCGCGAGCGCGATGCGGATGTCGGGATAGCTCGGCAGGCCGATCTGGCGAAACCCCTCCGGGGTCAGCATCTTCGACGTGACCCCGAAATCGGGCGCCGCTTCCGCCATGCGCTCCAGCGAACGAACGACGCCGTTGATCTGCGGACGCCAGGCATCCGTCGCGATCATGACGCGCATCAGGCCGCCTCGACCAACTCAGGCACGGGCATCGGCCGCGCCGGGACGACGACGGGAACAGGAGCCTCGCCCTTGAGGCGCCCTTGCGGCCAGCGGATCATCTCGAAGCGACCGTCGTGATGCTCGACGAAGGCGGTGCAGCTTTCGACCCAGTCGCCGGTGTTGATGTAGGTCAGCCCGTCGATCTCGCGGAAGGCGGCATGGTGGATGTGGCCACAGACGACACCATCGGCCTCGTGCCGGCGCGCCTCGGCGGCCAGGCAGGTCTCGAACTCGCCGATATAGTTGACCGCGTTCTTGACCTTGTTCTTGGCCCAGGCCGAGAGCGACCAGTGCGGCAGGTTGAGCAGCCGTCGCACCTTGTTGACCACCGTGTTGGAGGCTAGCGCGATCGTGTAGGCCCAGTCGCCGAGCAGGGCGAGCCATTTGGCGTTGCGCACCACGAGATCGAACAGGTCGCCATGGATGACGAGCAGGCGCTTGCCGTCGGCGGTCTCGTGGATGACCTCGTCGACGAGCGTGATCCCGCCGAATTGCAGCCCCGTGAAGTCCCGCAGGAAATCATCGTGATTGCCGGTGACGTAGATCAGCTTCGAGCCCTTGCGGACCTTGCGCAGCAGCTTCTGGATGACGTCGTTGTGCGCTTGCGGGAAGTACCAGCCGCTCTTCAGCCGCCAGCCGTCGATGATGTCGCCGACCAGATAGATCTGGGGCGCGTCATAGGCCCGCAGGAATTCCAGGACCAGATCGGCCTGGGCACCGCGCGTGCCGAGGTGGAGATCCGAGATGAAGATGCTGCGAACCTGCTTCGCGTCGTCCTCGTCGCCCATGCCACCTGGCCCATCTTGTTGCGATGCGTCCGGCATGTGTCTGATTTGCGTTGCGCTTTGATGACGGAACCAGCGATCCGTGGTCTGTCTGCGGTTCAAGGCGCGAAGCCTTTGGAGGAATGCCATGGATCTGGGAATTTCCGGCCGCACGGCCATTATCTGCGCCTCCAGCAAAGGTCTCGGCCGTGGCTGCGCACAGGCGCTGGCTGAAGCCGGCTGCACCGTCGTGATCAATGGCCGCGACGGCGCGACTCTCGAGGCGACTGCGAGCCAGATTCGTGCCAGCACCGGCGCGACGGTGCTCACCGTCGTCGCCGACGTCTCGACCCGCGCCGGACAGGACGCCCTGCTCGCGGCAGCCCCCGAGCCCGACATCCTGGTCAACAACAATGGCGGGCCTCCGCCGAAACCGTTTCGCGATGTGTCCCGCGAGGCGCTGCTGGAAGGCGTGGTTCAGAACATGGCGACGCCGCTCGAACTGGTGCAGCGCGTCGTCGACGGCATGATGGCCCGACGCTTCGGCCGAATCGTCAACATCACCTCGGCCAGCGTGCTGACGCCGCTTCCGGGGCTCGACGTCTCCTCGGCTGCCCGCGCCGGGCTCACTGCCTTCCTCTCCGGCGTGGCGCGCGAGGTCGCCCATGCCAATGTGACGATCAACAACGTCCTGCCCGGCATGTTCGACACCGACCGCCTGAAGAGCGGGCTGACGAAGATGGCCGCAATCAAGGGCTTGAGCATCGAGGAGATGGCGACGACGCGCCGGAGGGACGTGCCGGCCGGTCGCTTCGGCGAAGCCGACGAATTCGGCAAGCTTTGCGCCTTCCTCGCCAGCGCCCATGCCGGCTACATCACCGGCCAGAATTTCCTGATCGATGGCGGCGCCTTCCGGGGCAGCTTCTGAATGGTCGCCCGATAGGCGGCCGGCCTCCCGCAGGCCGCCTATCGGGGTTGCAGCCTTCACGCTTTGAGAGCCCGACTGGACGTGTTCTAACGACGGCCCCTTCGCGGCCCTGCCGCCGCTTCGCCCTCCCACCGTGCCGGTCCGTTGTCCCCTCTCCTTGGCATCAGTCTGAAACTGATCTCGGCACTGGCGTTCACGCTGATGTCGGCGGGCATCAAGGCCACTGCGGCGCGCTATCCGACGGGCGAGCTCGTTTTCTTCCGCTCTTTCTTTGCGCTGATTCCGCTGCTGATCTGGCTTGCGTGGCGTTCCGAACTGCCGAGCGCGCTCAAGACCCGCAACCTCCGCGGCCACATGAAGCGCGGCGTCATCGGCTCGACCGGCATGTTCTGCGGCTTCGCCGCTCTGCAATTCCTGCCGCTCTCGGATGCGGTCGCGCTCGGCTATGCCGCGCCGCTCGGCGTCGTCGTGCTGGCGGCGCTCGTGTTGAAGGAGCGCGTCCGGATCTATCGCTGGAGCGCGGTGACGATCGGGTTCATCGGCGTCCTGATCATGCTCTCGCCGCATCTGACGGGCGGCACGCTTTCGCAGGGGCTCCAGGCAGGGCCGGCTCTGGGCGCCGCGCTCGGTCTGGCTGGCGCGTTCTGTTCCGCCTTCGCGTCGATCGAGGTGCGCCTGTTGACCAAGACCGAGCCGACCGGCGCCATCGTGTTCTACTTCATGCTGCTGACCAGCGCGCTCGGCCTTGCCACCGCCGCCTTCGGCTGGCGCATGCCCGATCTCCCGGACGCAGCCCTGATGGTCGCGATCGGCATTCTCGGCGGCCTCGGCCAGATCCTGCTCGTCCAGGCCTATCGCTTCGGCGATGCTTCGCTGATCGCGCCGTTCGAGTACTCGACGATGATCTGGGCGGTCATCATCGGCTGGTTCCTGTTCGGCGAATGGCCGGTCAACACCATCCTGATCGGTGCCACGATCGTCATCGCCTCGGGGATCTACGTCATCCTTCGCGAACAGCGCCTCGGCCTGCTCAAACGCGAGCAGCGCGAGGTCGGCTCGACCCGCGCCACCTGAAGACCGGCGCGCACGGTGCCCTGCCTTGTGCGCACGGCAGCAGTCGCGGCTTGCTCCGGAGCCTCGGAAGGAGCATTGTCCGGTGAGACAAACGATCGTTCGCTTGCGCAAACGATCCAGCATGTGAGGCAGGCCGGGCAGGATGGGTATCGAGACGAAAGAGCGTGGCGGACGCGAGTTCGAATCCGGGGCTCAGGTCATCTCGGGCCAGCTCGGCAAAACGATCCAGCGCCTGCGCAAGGCCTATAATTTCTCGCTCTCGGAGCTTGCCGAGCAGTCTGGCGTCGCCAAATCGATCATCAGCCAGATCGAGCGCAACGAGACCAATCCGACGCTGGCGACGATCTGGCGGCTTTCGCAGGCGCTCGACATCTCGATCGAGCGCGTGCTCTCCAGCGGCGAGGAAGAGCCCTTCATCGAGAAGACGGCCCGCGCCGATACCCCCATTCTCGTCTCGGAGGACGGCAAGCTCCGCCTCGCCATCGTCGGCTGGATCAAGACGGTCGAATGGCTGCAATGGTACGATGTCCAGGCGGAGCCGGGCGGCGAGCTCGATTCCGAGGGGCATCAGCGCGGCTCGATCGAATCCCTCTCGGTTACCTCGGGTGAATTCGAAGTCGAGGTCGGCGACATCATCCAGCGCGCCAAGGCCGGCGAGACCCTGCGCTACCGCTGCGACCGCCGCCACGTCGTCCGCTGCGTCGGCGAGCAGCCCGGAACCGCACTGATGGTCTGCATCCTCAAAGCGGCGGTGATGGAGTAGCGCGGTCGGAGCCGCGCGCGAGCGCCTATTGCCCACGCGGATAATGACGTCCCGCAACCCAGCGGGTCATCGGCATCGGTGGACTAGGCGCGCGCGCTGCGCATGCCCGGGCGTTTCGCTATCGCAGGGTCGGCGAGCAATCGCGCATAGTCGGCACCTTCGATCGCCACGAGGGCGACCCGGCCCTCGGCGTCGTGATGCAGGCCGTAGCCGTTTTTCTTGACCAGCGGCGAAGCGCGCAGGCAAGCCTGCGGCCGAGCGAAAAACGCTTCAGCCGTCACCAGTCCTTTGCGCTCGTTTTCGACGGCGAGCAGCAACTCGTCCGAGGTCATCGCATAGGGCGCGGATGCGAGCAGCGCGAACTGGCGGTCCGCCACCGTCCCCGGCTTGCCCGGAGGCGTCGCCACGCTCACGGGGCAGTCGGTCGAGACGGTGATCAGCGTGTCGCGGTAGTTCGTGCTGTGCATGGTTCAAGCCTCGCATTTTCCGGTTGCATCACAAGCCCGACTGCCCCGGTCAGCAGTGCCGATCGCGGCGTTCAAAGAGAGCACGCAGCGCCCCAAGACTGTCCTGGCCTGTCAGCACGATGGACGCAAAGCCTGTTTCCAACACCCGCCTCCGGCCCACAGCAGACGTAGCGGTTCGCCACTGCAAGCCTTCTCGGACGCCCAAGGCGCTCCAACCGTCAGCGACATGGCAACCTCCTGGCGGGCACGCTGCCGGGAAAAGCAATTAGTCCCGGCGTGGTTTCGGAAAACTCTCGTTGATGCGCTTGGCGACGGTGCGCCTCGCGTTACTGGTGTGGACGTATACCTCGAGGAACAGCCGCGCCGATCGCCGCCGCCGTCTCGACGCCGTTGCTCGCGCGCGAGCCGCCGCGGATGGTGTCGATCACGGCGCGAAGCGGCGGCGCCATCTGCCGCTGGGCGGGATAGCAGAGGTAGTAGCCGGGGAAGGGGGCGGACCAGGTCTCGAGCAGCGCGACAAGGCGGCCCTCAGCGATGTGGGGCGCGATCAGCTGCTGGCTGGCGAATGCAACACCGACTCCGTCGACCGCCGCCTGCACCCCGAAGTCCTTCATGTTGGAGATCAGGGGGCCGTCGATTGCGACCTCGAACCACTTGCCGTTTTCCATGAACTCCCATTTGTACGGCGTCTTCTGCCCCGGCCAGCGCCAGCCGATGCAGCGATGGGCAAGAAGATCACGCGGATGGGCCGGCGTCCCGTGCCGGGCGAGATAGTCGGGCGAGGCGACCACGGTCTGGCGTAGGTCCGGGCCGAGTTTCACCGCAATGAGGTCCTTGTCGATCACCTCCCCGAGGCGGATGGCGACGTCATAGCCCTCGGCCACGATGTTCACGACGGCGTCGTCGAGGGTGACGTCGAGCACTACTTGCGGATAGGCGTCGCTGAAGTCACGGAGGATCGGCGTCAGGTAGAGGTCCGCCGCCACCCGGAAGCAGTGCATCCGCACGGTCCCAGCGGGATGGGCGCGGCGCTCGCGGGTCTCGCCCAGCGCCTCCGCCAGCTCCTCGACGGCGGGCTGTACCCGTTCGAACAGCTTGGCCCCCGCCTCGGTCAGGGAGACGCTGCGGGTGGTGCGGTTGAACAAACTGACCCCGACCCGCTCCTCGAGTGCTCGGACCATCTGGCTAAGCGCCGAGGATGACACACCGAGGCTCTCGGCTGCCCGGCTGAAGTTCAGCGAACCGGCGACGGCCACGAAGGCGCGGAGCTGATTGAAGTCTCCGGCAGACAGAAGGGAAGATTTCATGATCGCCTTCGATTGCTTAGCTCAGCTTATAAGGCTGATTAGCGCGCGCTGATTAAACATTGACGCCCCCATCCTTATACCCTGCTGGACGCTAGACTTGAAGGGAATCACCATGACACCGCAAGACACGCCGTCGACGGGCAACAT
>JAESFK010000189.1_pt1 | contig 43868 bp, 40 predicted proteins | sample 9269391 | NCBI WGS metagenome assembly JAESFK01 (sample SAMN14506231, study PRJNA617097) | algae metagenome | isolation source: Drouetiella hepatica UHER 2000/2452 and co-occurring heterotrophs from... | place: Slovakia: Slovak Paradise National Park, Hrabusice, Kosice Region | collected 2000-01-01
CGTGCGCCCGGGATGCCCTCGATGCGGGCGCCCTGGGTCATCATCGCCTTGGCGCGCGCCGTCACGGCGGGCGTGGTCGGCGCGATCAGGAAGTCGACATAGTCGTACCACTGCACGTCGACGATCTGGCCGACGCGGAGCGCGCCGTAGTTGGTAACGAGGTCGGCCGCCTTCATCTTCACGCGGCCGAGATCCTGCCAGACGATGACGAAGCCGCGCGTCTTCTCGTCGATGCTATGGATCGTGCCGCGCTTGAAGTTCTGGTACGTGGACGGGATGTAGAGGTCTTCCTGGGCCATTGCGGAGAACGGCAGGACGGGCAGCGTGGCGGCCGAGAGCGCAGCGCCTCCAAGCAGCTTCAGAGTCGAACGGCGGTTCGCTTGCATCAGTGTCTCCCCCTCTCATCGCGCGGGATGGTCGGCTCCGGCGCGGGACTGGTCAGCCTCCGAACAGACGGCCGGGTTTATGCCGACGAAAGATCTATCCGGCAACTCCAGTTGCAGCATTTCTGCGGGTACGGCCGGTGGCCTTTCCCGGCGCGCGTCAGAAAATCGTGACTTGCACCTTCGAGGCAGAGGGTTGGTTATGGCGGTGGAAGGATCATGCCATGCCTTGTCCGAGCGCCCTGCTGTCCGTTGCCCATGCCCTGCCGCCGCACCGTCTCCTGCAGACCGAGGCGGCGGAAGCGGCGCGCGGCATCTTCGCCCATCGCTATGCCGCCTTCGAACGGATGGCGCCGGTCTTCACCACCTCCGGCATCGAGTCGCGATACACGGTGAAGCCGCTCGACTGGTATTTCTCCTCCTTGGGATGGCCCGAGCGCAATGCCGCCTATCTGGAGGGCGCGCAGGAATTGTTCGTCGATGCCGCGACGCGCGCACTCGCGGCCGCGGGCTGTGCGGGCTCCGATGTCGATACGATCGTCACCATCTCTTCCACCGGCGTCGCGACGCCCAGCCTGGAAGCGCGCGTTGCCGGGCGCATGGGCTTTCGCGGCGATGTGGAGCGGGTACCGGTGTTCGGCCTGGGCTGCGCCGGCGGCGTCTCGGGCCTGGCGATCGCCAGCCGGCTGGCGGCGGCACGGCCCGGCACAACGGTGCTGCTGGTCGCCATCGAGATATGCACCGCGGCTTTCCGCATGGACCAGCTCACGGCCGCCAACATGGTCGCGACCGCCCTGTTCGGCGACGGCGCCGCGGCCTGCGTCGTGCGTGCCGGTGCGGGCGAGGAGGGACTCGCCCGGATCGAAGGTGCGGGCGAGCATCTGTGGCCCGATACGCTCGACATCATGGGCTGGAAGGTCGATCCGACGGGACTGGGCGTCATCTTCGACCGGTCTATTCCACCCTTTGCGGAGCAGGAGGTTGGCCGGGCGGTGGAGAGCATCCTGTCGCGCATCGGCGTGGCACGCGCCTCGGTCGATCGCTTCGCCTGCCATCCCGGCGGCGCCAAGGTGATCACCGCCCTGGAAGCGACGCTCGGTCTTGCGCAAGGCACGCTCGACCATGAGCGGGAGGTGCTTCGCCAGTACGGCAACATGTCGGCGCCGACGGTGCTGTTCGTGCTCGAACGGCTCGTGGCCGCGCGGCTGCCGCAGCGGACGGTGTTGGCGGCCCTGGGGCCGGGCTTCACCTGCAGCGCGCTGTCGCTGGCCCGTGCCGCCTGAGATTGCCGTGATGGACTGGGCCGCGCTGATCCTGGGTCTCGTGGCGGCCCAGCGCCTGGGTGAGCTGGTGCTGGCCCGGCGCAATACCCGCCGGCTGCTGGCGCAAGGCGGCTACGAAGTGGGCGCGGCGCACTACCCGCTGATCGTGGCGCTGCATGCCTTCTGGCTGGGCGGCCTCTGGTATCTCGCAGTCTATCGCGCGCCGGCGGGGCAGGACGTCGACCTGCTCTGGCTCGCAGCCTTCGTCGTCCTGCAGCTAGGCCGCCTCTGGGTGATCGCCTCGCTGGGCGGGCGCTGGACGACGCGAATCATCGTCTTGCGGGGGGCGCCGTTGGTGCGGCGCGGGCCCTACCGCCTGTTGTCCCATCCGAACTACTGGGTGGTGGCCGGAGAACTTCTCGTCCTGCCGCTCGTCTTCGGGCTGGCATGGTACGGACTCGTCTTCACGCTGCTCAATGCCGTGGTGATGTGGATCCGAATTCGAGCCGAAACGGCGGCGCTCGAGCCTCAATAGGACGCCAGCACCTCGATCTTGTGGTTGGCGACGATCAGGCGCTTGGCGAGGAGGCGGGCGAGGTTGGCCATGATCTTCTCGCCGGCACGCGGATGCCGGTCGCGGAAGCCGTTGAAGGCGTCGAGGGACAGTTCAAGGCAGGCGACATGCGTGTCCGCCCAGACATCGGCCGACCGGCTTGTCTCGAGCAGCGCCATCTCGCCCACCGCCATGCCCGCGGACAGGGTGGCCAGCCGGACGCCGCTGTGCAGGCGGACGCTGACGACGCCGCTCGCCACGAACATCAGGGACGATGCCGGGTCTCCTGCGGAAATCAGGCGATCACCAATCCGGTACTCGCGCCCGACCATCGAGCTGGTGAGGGCGGCCATTTCCTCCGCGTCCAGTCCAGCCAGCAATTCCTGCTCGGCAATGTCGACCGGCTTGCCGCGATAGAGATCCCCGTCCTGGCTGTGGAGGATGCGGTCCTCGGCCCATTCGATGGCTTCGTCCAGCAACCCGATGCTGCGCACGCCGGGCCGGTCGGCCAGCCAGCTGCGAAGCGACTGTTCGGCGGGAGTTCCCTTCGGAATGCCACTGAACACCATCTCGACGCGGCCCTGCGTGAGGTCGTCGAAGATGTCGCCAAGCAACCGCAGCGCGGCATCGCTGACGGAGGGCACGCGCCGGAAGTCGAGGATGAGGTGCTTGAGTTCCCGGCGAAGGCTCCGGACGCGCCGCGATATATACTCCATGTTGGCGAAGCTCAGCGCGCCGGTGAGTTCGAGGATGGCGCATGCCTCGTGATGCGCCTCGATGATGGCCTGCTCGCGCGCCGGGCGGGTGCGGCGCGACGAGACGCTGCCGACGTCGTAGCCGGCGGCAATGCAGGTCTGCGCGTCGCCGACCCGGTTGAGCATATGCAGGCCGAAATGCGTAGACAGCGCCTCGCAGGTGCGCAGGCCACGGACACTGTTTCCCTGGTCGTCGATGCGCGGCGAATAGGTGCCGAGGCCGAGCTGCGAGGGCAGGGCGGCGACGATGCCGCCGCCGACGCCGCTCTTGGCGGGGATGCCGACTCGATAGACCCAACCGCCGGCCGAATCGTACATGCCCGAGCTGGTCATGACGGAGAGCGTGCGGGCCACGGCATAGGAGGACGCGACCTGCTCGCCGGTCAGCGGATTGCGGCCCTTGTTCGCGAGGGTCGCCGCCATGACGGACAGGTCCCGAGCGGAGACGCGGAGCGAGCATTGGCGGAAATAGACGTCGAGCACCTTGTCCACGTCACCCTGCAGGACGCCATGGTTGCGCAGCAGGTAGGCGATGGCCCGGTTGCGGTCGCCGCTTTCGCGCTCCGACCGGAACGTCGGCTCGTCCACCTCGAGCCGGCGTCCGGCGAATTGACCCAGTGTGGTACGCACGCGTTCGAAGGCGCCGTCGGCGTCGCTTTCGCAAATCAGTCCGACGCAAGCGATTGCGCCCGCGTTGACCATCGGGTTGAAGGGCCGGTTGTCCGCGCCCAGGCGGATGGAGTTGAACGCATCGCCGCTCGGCTCCACGCCCACGACGGCTTCGACCCTTTCGGCGCCGACTTCATCGAGGGCGAGAGCGAAGACGAAAGCCTTCGAAATCGACTGGATGGTGAACTCGACGGTGCTGTCGCCGACTTCGTAGACGAACCCGTCGACCGTCGTGGCGGCAATGCCGAAATGGTGCGGATCGGCAAGGGCCAGCTCGGGAATGTAGGAGGCGACTTCGCCGCTATCGTCCTTCGAGAAGTCTGTGTGGCAGTGTGCCAGGAATCGCGCGAGGGGAAGCTCGGTGGAGGACATCGGACACTGATCCATTCTGTTCATTGGAGGCGAACTGCCTGCTTCTGCCGCGATACGGTTAACTGGCTTCGATGATTTCGCGCACCCGCGTGGCGAGCGACTCCATCACGAACGGCTTGGTGATGATCGCCATTCGTGCGTCGAGCGAGCCGGCGGCAAGCGCGGCATTCTCGGCATAGCCCGTCATGAATAGCACCTTCAACTCGGGCCGCCTTGCGCGAGCAGCGTCGGCGACCTGCCGGCCGTTCAGTCCCGGCAGGCCGACATCGGTGATCAGCAGGTCGATGCGCTGCGTCGACTGCACGATCTCCAGCCCCTGAGGTCCATCGACGGCTTCGACGACGCGGTATCCTAGATCGGCCAGGACTTCGACGACCAGGCCGCGGACCACGGGCTCGTCCTCGATCACCAGTACGGTCTCGCCCGTTTCGGCGGGGGTGGCCCTGTCAACGGCCGCAGCATCGTCGTCGGCGGCCACTCCCGCGAAGCGCGGCAGGCAGAGATGAACCGTCGTGCCGCGGCCGGGCGCGCTTTCGATCTCGACATAGCCTTCGGACTGCCGCGCGAACCCATAGATCATCGACAGGCCGAGGCCGGTCCCTTGGCCCAGCGGCTTCGTCGTGAAGAAGGGTTCGAAGGCACGGGCAATCGTCTCGGCATCCATGCCGGTGCCGCTGTCGGTGACCGAGATGCAGACATAATCGCCCGCCGACCTGTCGATGTGCGTGGCAGCCGTGGCGAGGTCGACCTGTCTGTTGTGTGTCCCGATGACGAGATGGCCGCCTTCCGGCATGGCGTCCCGCGCATTGATGGCGAGGTTGAGGATCGCCGATTCAAGCTGGTTGGCATCGCAGCGCGTCAGCCAGAGTCCGTCGGCCAACTTCAATTCCAGGTCGATCCTCTCGCTGAGGGTACGCCGCAGCAGTTCCTCCATCGAGCCGACCAGGGGATTGACCTGCACGGGACGCGGGTCGAGCGGTTGCCGACGCGCGAACGCCAGCAGCCGATGGGTGAGGGCGGCGGCCCGATTGGCCGAGGTCATGGCACCGGTGATGAAGCGGTCCAGATCGCCCAGCCGCCCCTGACCGATTCGCCGCTGCACCAGGTCGAGGCTGCCGGTGATGCCCTGCAGGAGGTTGTTGAAATCGTGCGCGATGCCGCCGGTGAGCTGGCCGATCGCCTCCATCTTCTGGGCCTGGCGCAGCGCGTCCTCGGTGGCGCGCAGTTCGGCCGTGCGCGCCTCGACACGAGCCTCGAGTGTGGCATTGAGGGCGCGTAACGCCGCTTCGGCCTCGCCGCGCTCGATCACCTGGCGCGTCCGCTCGGCGACCTCCTCCATGAAGGCGACCTCGTCGGGTTGCCACCGGCGGACCGGCCGGTCGTTGAGGTAGACGATCGTACGCAGGCGCCCAGCGCGCACGAAGGGCACGACGAGGATGGAGCGCGTGTCGACCGCCCGGGCGGTGGCGCGCGTTTCCGCCTCGTCGCTCAGCGGATCGGTCTGCAGGTCGCCCACCACGACGGTCTCGCCGGCGCCGAGCTTGGCCACGATCTTCTTGCCGAAGGCATGGGCGGGGATGCGACCGAGCAGCGGCTGGGTGCGCCCGTCGGTCCAGCAGACCGAATAGTCGAACACATCCTCGACCGGATCGAGATGTCCGTAACCCACGCGGCTGACGCCGAAGAAGCGGCCCATCAGGGCGCTGGCTTCGTTCAGTGCCTTGTCGGTATCGTTGCCGCGGAGCGCGTCGCTCAGTTCGAGCATGAAGGCGTGGCGCGCCTCGGCGAGCTTGCGCGCGCTGATGTCGATGGCGGTGCCGACGGCGCGGTAGCACTTGCCGTCCGCATCGAACAGGCCCTTGCCCTTGGCCGCGATCCAGCGCACCACCCCGTCGTCGTGGCCGATCGCCCGGTACTGCACGTCGTAGGTCCCGCGGATCGCAGGATCGAGGGCAGCGGCGAACGCCCGGGTGGTGACGTCGCGATCTTCGGGATGAAGGCCCCGGTAGAAGTCGTCGAGCGTGCAGACGGCGTCGGGCGAGAAACCGAACATGGCCTTGGTGCGTGGCGACCAGGTCAGCGTGTCGGTGGTAAAATCGACGTCCCAGATACCGATCTCCGCCGCCTCGGTGGTCAGGCGGAGCGATTCCTCGTTCAACAGGGACTGCCGCTCGGCCTGCTTGTGGGCCGTAACGTCGTGGCCGCCGACGAAGATGCCGTAGACCTCGCCGGCCTCGTCGCGAATCGGTTCATAAACGAAGTCGATGAGGCGCGTGCTGGCATCGGCGCTCAGGCGAACCGGCATGGCCCGGGCGATGAAACGCTCGCCCATGCGGTACACTTGGTCGAGCAGCTCGTAGAATCCCTGGCCTTCCAGTTCCGGCAGGGTTTCGCGCACGCTGCGGCCGATGAAGTCGCGTTGGCCGGCGATGGCGAGGTAGGCTTCGTTCACGTACTCGTAGACGTGGTCGGGCCCGCTCAGCACGGCGATGAAGCCGGGCGCCTTCTGGAACATTCGGCGCTGGCGCTCGATCTCGGCCATGAGCCGCTGTTCGGTGAGCACCTTCTCGGTGGTTTCGCTGCAGACGACCAGCACGCCGCCCACGCCTTGAGGGGCGTCGGCATCGTCGATCGGGCTGTAGCTGTAGGTCCAGTAGACGTCCTCGCGGCGGCCATTGCGCGTGATCGGCACCAGGTGGTTCTCGTGCCAGGTGGCGCCCCGACCCGACGTCACCTGGTCGATCTGCGGTCCGATGATGGGCCAGATTTCGGCCCACACGCCCCGGCCCGGTTGGCCGAGCGAGGACGGATGGCGTTCCGGACCGATCGAGCGCCGGTAGGCATCGTTGTAGAGGCAGATGAGGTCCGGACCCCACCAGATGTACATCGGGTGGCCGCAGTTCAGCAGCAGTCGGACGGCTGTGCGAAGCGACTGCGGCCATCCGGCCGGGTCTCCGAGCGGCGTGGCCTTCCAGTCATGGGCCCGCATGAGCGCGCCCATCTCGCCGCCACCGGCAAGAAAGGTCATGTCGCGCTCGGCTAAGGTCATGGCCGGACAGTATCGATTCGCGTCCCGCCTGCAAGCGCGAGGGTGGCCGGCCGTCCCGTCAGATCACCCGCTGGGTACGGGCGAAGGCCATGTAGAGGTCGTGGGCCCGGGCGGCGATCGGGCCGGGCTGCAGGTCACGGTCCTCGTAGCGGCTGACCGGTTGCACCTTGCCGGCATTGCCGGTGGTGAACATCTCGTCGGCTTCCTCGAGCTCGGCCGGACGAATCGTGCGCTCCTCCACCGTGATACCGGCCGAACGCAGGAGCTTGATCGTGCGATAGCGCGTGATGCCGGCCAGGAAGCTGCCGTTCGGTACCGGGGTCGCGACCACGCCGTTGCGGGCGATGAAGAGGTTTGAGCTGCAGGTCTCCGCCACGTTGCCGAGCGGGTCGAGCACGATGCCGTTGTTGAAGCCGCGCTTCAGCATCTCGGCGACACCGCGCGAGGAATTGGGATAGAGGCAGCTCGCCTTGGCGTCGGTGGGCGCGGTCTCGGGCGCGGGCCGGCGGATGGACCGGCAGAGGCCGAGCGTCAGCGGCGTGCCGGCGCGCATCGGCGAGACATAGGTGCAGAGCAGAAACTGCGCGGAATCCGGATCGACCGAGATGGGGCCGGCGCCGCCCTTGCCTGCCCAGAACATCGGACGGACATAGAGTTCGGCCTTGGGACCGAAGCGGCGCACACTCTCGTGCATCAACTTCAGAATCTCTTCCGGCGTCTGGCTCGGGTTCAGGCCGATGGCGCGGGCCGAACGCACGACACGTTCCGCATGGAGGTCGAGGTCGGGGCCACACCCCTCGAAGGCGCGCCCGCCATCGAATACCATGGAGCCCAGCCAGAAGGCATGGTCGCGCGGCCCCAGAATTGCCGGGTTGCCCTCGTGCCAGGTGCCGTTCCAGTAGGTGAGCGTGTCCATTTTACCCTCGTCCGTCCTCGAAGCGCGCGGACATAGCAGACGATGAGCGGCGCGGCCATCCTGGCCCTGGGTGCGGCATTCTGCTTCGCACTGGCACTGATTCTCACCCAGTTCGGCTTGCGGACGATGCCCTCCTGGCGCTCGCCGCTCTACTCGATCGGCGGCGCCCTGGTCGTGGCGTGGATGGCGGCGATCCTGTTCGTCGACTGGCGCAGCTTCAATCTCGACGCGGCGCTGATCTTCGCTGGGGTAGGCTGCATCTTCCCCGTCGTCGTCTCCATTCTCGCGGTGCGCTCGAACGAGAGGCTCGGACCGGCAGTGGCCGGCGCCGTCGGCAACGTGACGCCGATCTTCGCCGTGCTGGGCGCGGTGCTGTTCCTCGGCGAGCATCTCGGGCTCCTGCAGCTGGCCGGCCTGGCGATGGTGGTGGGCGGCGTGGCGCTGCTGGCGCTGCGCGGGGGCACCGGAGGCCGCCACTGGTCCGTCTGGGTGCTCGGACTTCCACTCGCCGCAGCACTGGTGCGCGGCGCCATCCAACCCGCGATCAAGACGGGCCTCGCTTTGTGGCCCGAGCCGCTGGCCGCCGCCGCGATCGGCTATGCGCTGTCGACTGTCGTGATCGTGTCTCTGGTCGGCCGCCGCGCCTTGAGGGAAGGACCGGCGATCCGCAGCGGGGTGCTGTGGTTCCTGGCCGTCGGATTCGCCAACGGCACCGCCACCTTCCTGCTCTATGCGGCGCTGGGGCTCGGCTCCATCACCGTCGTCGCGCCATTGGTGGCGCTCTTCCCGCTGATGGGCGTGGTGATGAGCTGGATATTCCTGCGCGGGGAGCAGCTTCATGCGATCGGCTTGATCGGCATCCTCGTCAGCGTGGCCGGCGTGATTCTTCTGCTTCTGGGCGGAACCTGAAAGCGGGTCGGACGAATCGATGCGATTCGCTCGCAGTCCTCGCTGCTCGGGAAGCAGTTGCTGCGGGCTGGCGGTGTACTAAGGTCGGCCGACCTCGGAGGAAACAACAATGACGGCCCCGCTCACCATCCGCCTGCATCCCGCCGACAATGTCGTCGTGGCCCGCATGGACATCCTGCCCGGCACCAGGGTCGAGGGCGAGGTCGCGGCCGCGACGCGCGTGCCGCCGGGCCACAAGATTCTCACCAGGGCAGTGAAAGCGGGCGAGCCGCTGCGCAAGTACAATCAGATCATCGGGTTCGCGACCGAGGATCTCGGCCCCGGCGCGCACATCCACACTCACAACTGCGTCATGGGCGATTTCGAGCGCGACTATGCCTTCTGCGCCGACGCCCATCCCACGGATTTCATCGTGCCGGCCGCGACCTTTCAGGGCTATCGGCGTGCCGACGGCCGCGCGGCCACGCGCAACTACATCGGCATCGTCACGACCGTGAACTGCTCGGCCGCGACCAGCCGCATGATCGCGTCGAGGCTCGAGCCGCTGCTGGCGCAGTTTCCGAACATCGACGGCGTCGTGCCGCTGACGCATGGCGGCGGCTGCGGCATGGCCGCGTCGGGCCTCGAGATGGACGTGCTGCGCCGCACGCTCGCCGGTTACACCCGGCATCCCAACATGGCCGCGGTCGTGGTCCTCGGACTTGGCTGCGAGACCAACCAGATCTCCGGCCTGATGACGGCCGAAGGCCTGAAGGAAGGCCCGAAGCTCATTCCCCTGGCGATCCAGGACGAGGGCGGTGTCTCCAGGACGGTGAGGCGCGCCGTCGATTTTCTGAAGGAGATTCTGCCCGAAGCCAACGACGTGAAGCGCGAGCCGATCCCGGCCGGCGAGCTGATTCTCGCGCTGCAGTGCGGCGGTTCGGACGGCTATTCCGGCATCTCGGCAAATCCGGCACTCGGCGCGGCCGTCGATCTGCTGGTGCGCAACGGCGGAACGGCCGTTCTGTCCGAAACGCCGGAAATCTATGGCGCAGAACATCTGCTGACCCGGCGTGCCGTCAGCAAGGACGTCGGTGAAAAGATCGTCGAGCGTATCCGCTGGTGGGAGGATCACTGTGCCCGCACCGGCGGTGAAATGAACAACAACCCGTCGCCCGGTAACAAGGCGGGTGGTCTCACGACCATTCTGGAGAAATCGCTGGGGGCGGTTGCGAAGGGCGGCACCACGAACCTCGTCGACGTCTACAAATATGCCGAGCCGATCACCGCCAAAGGATTCGTCTACATGGACTCGCCGGGCTACGACCCGGTGTCGGCCACCGGTCAGGTCGCCGGTGGTGCCAATGTCCTGTGCTTCACGACGGGCCGCGGCAGCGTATTCGGGTGCAAGCCGACGCCGTCACTCAAGCTCGCGACGAATACCTCTCTCTATCGACGCATGACTGACGACATGGATATCAACTGCGGAACGATCGTCGAGGGTGAGGAAACGATCCTTGAGAATGGTCGGCGAATCTTCGACCTTATTCTCGCCACGGCCTCGGGTCAGAAAACGAAATCGGAGCTTTTGGGAATCGGGGACGACGAGTTCGAGCCGTGGAAGATAGGCGCAACGATGTAAGGGAGGGGACGCAGCCAAATTGAGCTGGCGGCGTTGCGTTCCTCATATGCGATCCTACGACTCACGAACTTGGCCATGCTTTGGCAGCCCCGCCCACAGCGGCCGCGGACTTCCTCCCGAGCTGTTACCCAAATTCCCGGTTGTCGAAGGCGGTAGCAGCGAGCGCTCCGCCAGCGCGCATTTGCTTGCTCGTTCACCTGCCCAGGAGAGAGAGATGGCTACAGGCACCGTCAAGTGGTTCAACGCCACAAAGGGATTTGGCTTCATCCAGCCGAGCGACGGCGGCAAGGACGTGTTCGTCCATATCAGCGCGGTCGAGCGCTCGGGCCTGAACGGCCTCAACGAAGGCCAGAAGATCGACTACGAGATCGCCACCGAGCGCGGCCGCTCGGCCGCGGTCAACCTCAAGTCGATGGACTGACGACATGAGAGTCGTCCCCCTCGTCGAGCGCCCCGCCCTGGCCGAACAGGTCTCCGTCTGGGGCTTCGACGAGTGGGGACACCTCAATCCCGGCCAGACGCTGGAGCAGCGCCGGGCTCAGATTCAGGGAAAGATGAACGTCGATCGCGTGCCGATCGCCTTCGTCGCCCTGGGCGACGATGACGGCATCGTCGGCACGGCATCGCTAATCTTCGACGATCTCGAAGGCGATCCGCGAAACCCCTGGCTCGCGAGCGTCTACGTCCCGCCCGAGCATCGCAAGAAGGGCATCGCGTCGGCGCTGGTCCGCACGGTCGAGGATGCCGCTCGACGCATCGGTTACCACCGTCTCTATCTTTTCACGAGCACCGCCCCATCCCTGTACGCAGACTTGGGCTGGAGAGCGCTTGAGCGGCGCGACTATCGCGGCGAACATATCCAGGTCATGGATAAAGCGCTGTGAAGGAGTCCGCATGCCATCCGATCTGCACTACCTGTCGCTCGACGAGGTCGCGCGCCGCCTGAAGGCGCGCACGTTGTCGTCCGTCGAGTTGACGGAATCGATGCTCGACCGCATCGGCACGGTCGACCCCAGGCTCAAGAGCTATGCGACCGTGACCGCCGACCGCGCCTTGGCCGATGCCGCGCGCCTCGACGCCGAAGCCGCCTCCGGCACGTTGCGGGGGCCGCTGCACGGCGTGCCGATCGCGGTGAAGGACCTCTGCAACACCGAGGGCGTCGCGACTGCGGCGGGCATGGCGATCCATCGCGCCAACGTGCCGTCGCGGGATGCGACTGTCGTCGCGCTGTTGAAGCAGGCGGGAGCGGTGATCCTCGGCAAGCTGCAGATGACGGAGGGCGCCTACGGCGCCCACCATCCGAACATTCCCGCGCCGCTCAATCCCTGGAACGCCGCCTATTGGACGGGCTCGTCCTCGTCGGGCTCCGGCGCGGCCACGGCGGCCGGGCTCTGCTTCGCCTCTCTGGGTTCCGATACCGGGGGCTCGATCCGTTTCCCCTCGACCATGAACGGCCTCTCCGGTCTCAAGCCCACCTGGGGACGGGTGAGCCGCGCCGGCGTCTTTCCGCTGGCCGAGTCGCTCGACCATGTCGGCCCGATGACCCGCAGTGCGCTCGACGCCGCCATCGTGCTCGGCGTGATCGCCGGTGCCGATGCGGACGACCCGACCTCGGTTGGCCGGCCGGTTCCGGACTACGCCGCCTCGATCGACCAGGGGGTGCGCGGCCGGCGCATCGGGTTCGCGACCAACATGCAGGGGCTCGACGAAGACGCGCGGCGCGCCCTCGACGGCGCGGTCGACGTGCTGAAGAACGCAGGCGCCCTGATCGCCGACGTGACGCTGCCCGACGGGTTCGACCAGGGGGCCCGCGACTGGGTGCCTCTGTGCGGTGTCGAGGCAGCGGTGGCGCACGAGGGCACCTATCCGTCGCGGGCGGCCGAGTACGGTCCGGTGCTCTCTGGCCTGCTCGACCTGGGACGCCGCCTCTCCGCGGTGGAACTGGCGAAGATGCAGCTCCGTCGAGCCGCGCTCACCGGCGAACTCAATCGCCTGCTGGCGTCGGTCGATCTCCTGCTGATGCCGGTGATGGCCAGGGCCGTGTGGTCGATCGAGGCGCTGCAGGCGGCGGGGCGCGATCCCGAGACCGTCGCAGCGCGACTGCGTTACACGGCGCCCTTCGATCTCAGCGGTCATCCGACGCTCACGTTGCCGGGTGGCATGACGGCGGACGGGGTGCCCGTCGGCTTCCAGATCGTCGGAAAGGCCTTCGATGAAGGGCTGATCCTGGCAGCGGGACACGCCTATCAGCGGGAGACCGGCTGGCATATGAGACGACCGCCGCTGTAGCAGCGCGCCGGGGCGGGCGCGTGGACGCTGAATCTCGTTTCATTTATAGTGTTCCATCGCCTCCATCCCAGGATGTCCCAGCCGCGCAATGCAAAGCCTCTTCGCGAAAAACCTGCGGCTGCGTCCCAGCATCCTGACGTTGTTCATCCTGCTGACGGTGCCGGTCTTCTTCGCGATCGTGGCGGTCAACTACGTCTCGAACGAGAAGATCGCGCGCGACAATGCCGACGAGCTGATCGGACGGTTCAGCGTCGAGGCGATCCAGAACACCCAGCACCTCTTCGATCCCATCAAGTCGCTGGTGCGCAGCGCCGCCGCGCTCGGTTCCGAGCAGCCGGATTTCTTCGAAGAGAACCGCTCGCTGAAATATCTCTTCAGCATCCTGCAGCACAGCGATCGCATCATCAGCATGTATGTCGGCCTGAACGACGGCTCCTTTCGTCAGGCCCGGCAGATCGATCCCGCCGTCGAGATCCAGGGCAAGCTGCCGCCCGCCGGCACGCGTTACGCCGATCGATGGATCACGCCCCAACGAGCATCCGCGCCGGTCGACCACTATCTGTTCCTCGACGCGGATCGCAAGGAGCTGGGCCTCTCCGAGCAGACCACATCCTACGATCCGCGCGCGCGCCTGTGGTATCGCACCGCCCAGCAGACGGGCGAGCTGTCGGTCAGTGATGTCGACGTGTTTGCGACCCTGGGTCTCGTCGGCTTCACCGTCGGCGCGCCGTTCTATGTCGACGGAACGTTGCGCGGCGTCGCCGCCGCCGATATCACGCTTGATGGGCTTTCCGACTACCTGGCCGAGCGCAAGATCAGCCCTGGCACGCTCTCCTACATCCTCGACCATCAGGGCCGGGTGATCGCCAATTCCGAACGCGTGAAGACCTATGCCAGCCATAACGGCAGGGTCGAGCTCCAGCACATCACGTCGCTCGGCAACGAGCTGCCGGCGATCGCCTTCGGCTTCCGTCCACGCGGCAACGAGAAGATGTTCTCCTTTGCGCATGGCGGGAAGGAGTACGTGGCAAGGCTCGCGAGCCTTCCGCCCGAGTTCGGCAAGAAGTGGCAGCTCTTCGTCATCACGCCGCTGGACGATTTCACCAGCGCCTTCGACGAGCAGAACAAGCGCCTGGCCCTGTTCGGTGCGATCGCCATCGTCGTCCAGATCTGCATCATCTATTTCCTGTCCAGCGTCGTGTCGGCTCCCCTGGAGCGGCTCGCGCTCAAGGTGACGAAGATCCAGGACCTCGAGGGCGACAATCTTCCGCCGCTGAAGTCGCCGATCCGCGAGGTTGCGGTCCTCGCGCGCGCCATCGACACTCTGGATTCGGCGGTGAAGTCCTTTGCGGCCTTCGTGCCCGTGGGCCTCGTGCGCCAGCTCCTCGACTCGGAGCAGAAGCTGGTGCTGGGCGGCCACAGCCGCTTCCTCACGATCTTCTTCTCCGATCTCGAGGGCTTCTCGACCATGTCGGAGGAAGTGCCCTCGCAGGAGCTGTTGCTGCGCGTCTCGGCCTATCTCGGCGTCGTGACCCACGCGGTCAACATGGAGCACGGGACGATCGACAAGTTCATCGGTGACGGCGTCATGGCCTTCTGGGGCGCGCCGGCCCTGCTCGAAGACCATGCGCAGAGATCCTGCTTCGCGGCGCTGCGCATCCGCGAGGGCATGAAGGAGCTGAACGCCGGCTGGGAGGCGGCGGGCACCAGGCCGCTGAACGTCCGCATCGGCATCCACAGCGACGCCGTACTGGTCGGCAATATCGGGTCCAAGGAGCGCATGAGTTACACCGTCATGGGCGACGGCGTGAACATCGCGGCGCGGCTGGAGGGCATCAACAAGGAATACGGCACGGGCATCTGCATCAGCCACGCCGTCTTCAAGGAGGCCGGCGAGCGGCTTTGCGTCCGGCCGATCGACGATGTCACCGTGAAGGGCCGCCGCTCGAAGATTCCGATCTACGAGCTGGTCGGTGCCTATGGGATCGGTCCGGAGTTCGAGCCCAACGACGCGACGGTGCGTCTCTGCAAGCTCACGCGCACCGCCTACAACGCGCTGGTCGCCGAGGACTATGCGACGGCGCTCTCGCGCTACCAGGAGATCGCGACAGAATATCCCGAGGATCCGGTGGCGCGCACCATGGCGAAGCGGCTGGCGGCGATCGATCCTTCGCGTCTCGTACCACTTCAGATGTCGCGCTGATCGATGTTCGACGCCCGCAAGCCCTCTCCCGCGGTCGCGGCGCTGCGGCCGAGTGAATACACGGCTGCCCTGATCCAGGCGCTTCGCGCGGAACCGAGCCGCGTCTGCGGCGTCCGGGCGCTCGAGATCGGATGCGGCAGCGGCGTGATCCTCGCCGTGCTGGGCGGCCTCGGCGCCGCCTCGCTTTGCGGGATCGACATCGAAGACGATGCCATTGCCACCGGCCACGCGCTGCTGCGCGACCTCGGCCACGATGCCGAGATTTACCGCGGCGACATGTGGCAGCCGGTGGCCGGCCGGCGCTTCGATCTGATCGTCGCCAACCTGCCCCACTTCCCGATGGATCATTTCGAGGTGGCCGGACGCCTGTCGACCTGGAGTTCTGGAGGCATCGACGGCCGCGAATTGCTCGATCCGTTCCTCGAGAGCCTGTCGGCTCATCTCGCGGTCAACGGCCGCGCCCTCATCACCCACAATGCCTTCGTCGATGTCTGGCGGTCGCGCCGGATCCTCGAACGGTACGGGCTCGCAATGCACGTCGTGAATACGGTACTGGTTCACATCGCCCACGAGAAGATTGACCTCATGACACCTTCCATCCTGCGCGCGGAGGAGGGTCGTTCCATCCATCGCTACGGGCCGCATGTCTTCGCCGACATGCACATCGTCGAAATCGCCGCGGCCGGGACGCGGAGCTGACATGGCCCTGCGTCGCGTTCTGTTCGTCGTGCTCATGGGGCTCGTTGCGCTGGCCGGCTTGCCGGTGCGCGCCGAGACTCCGGATGCCGCGCTGGCGAAGCTGGTCGACGAGGCGCGGGCTGCCGCGGCGGCCCCGGGCGCCTGCGAGCAACCCGGCCTCGACCGGCTGGTCCGCATTTTCTGCGACGGCAAGATCCGCGTCGGTGTGCGCGAATACTATCCGCTGTTCGGGACCCGCGAGGGCCAGGTCCGCTCGGGTTACGACGTCGACGTGGCGCGCGAGATCGCGAAGCATCTCGGCGTCGAGCCGGCCTTCACACGTGTCAACGCGGCGAGCCGTATCCCACTGCTCGCCGACGACAAGATCGACCTCACGATCGCGACCATGGGGCACAATACCCAGCGCGACGGCCAGGTTCGCTTCATCCGCCCGCACTATTACCGCTCGGAAACGATCATCGTCGGGCCCAAGGAGCTCACGATCCGGGACTGGCCCGACATCGCCAGCCGCACGATCTGCGTCTCGATCGGCAATGGCTCCAACGCCCAGATCGTCTCGCACAATGCCCGCCTGATGCTGTTCGACGAGGCGGGTGTCCTGCCCGACAGGTTGCGCGACGAGACCTGCGTGCTGGCGGCGCAGGACGACAGCTTCTTCGACTACTACTTCACGGAACCGGCCTTCGCGAAGGCCTACGACAGGAAGTTCGGCTTCGCCCAGCTTCCCTGGGGCATGGCCGTGGCGTTGACCGGCAGCGATCGGCTCGCCCGCGCGCTCGACCTGATGAGCCAGATCTTCCATCGCGACGGCATCTTTATCGATGTGGCGAAGCAGAACCGCATCGGTCTCGGCTTTCTCGAGCTCCAGCGCGCGGTCTGGAACCGGCCCGACTGCAACACCGATACCGGAAGCAGCAATCCGGCCTGCGTCCTTCCGGCGCTGAGCACGGTTCTGCAGCCGACGCCCTTTGCCGGCCAGGTCACCGTCTTCGAGACCTGGCTGGAGAAGCACACCGGCATCAGCGTGCAGTTCCCGATGTTCAAGACCATGCCGGCCTGGCAGCTGTTCACGGCGGGAATCCTGAATTCGCTGGTCCTGGTGGCGGGCGCTCTCGTGGCGACCCTGCTGTTCGCCATGGTGCTGGGCGCGCTGCAGAGTTCGCGGTCCTTCCTGCTGCGTTGGCCGGCCCGCGCGCTCACAATCGTCCTTCAATCCTCGCCGGTCGTGCTGACGCTGGTCATTTCTGCCGCCGTGGCGCTGGCGCTCTTTCCCTATTCCTCTGCCGTCGCGATCGGCGCCGCGATCGTGGCGCTCGGCCTGATGAACGGCGCCAACGCAGGACAGGCCATCGCCGAGGCGATGTACACTCTGCGCACCGAGCGGGGAGGGGCGCCGGCGCCCACCGTCGAACTGTTCGGGCGCGCGGTCAGCCGCTCGGCGACCCAGATCGTGTCCTTCCTCGTCAATGCCGCAAAGGGCACGCCGATCGCGAGCTTCATCGGCGCGCCCGAGCTCCTGAGCGCGCTCACCGACATCACCTCGTTCGCCAGCGGCCGGGCCAGCACCTATTCGCTGCTCCTGGTCTTCTATGTCTGCGTGGTGATCGTCGTGGTGTGGCTGTGCGACAAACTGCGGGTCTGGCTGGAACGCCGGCAGATGTTGACGGCATGAGCAGGATATCGCCCGACTTCGTGCCGCAGCTGCTGGCCGGCATGGTGGTCAATTTCCAAATCGCCGCCATCGCGCTGCTGATCGGCCTCGCCGTCGGCGGCCTGCTGACATTGGCGAAGCTCGCGGGCGGCGTGCGCGGTGCGGTCGCCACGACCGTGATCGGTCTGATGAGGGCGGCGCCGACCTTCGTGGTCATGTTCTTCCTGCTGAACATCATTCCGTCCGATGCGACCCTGTTCGGCGTTCACGTTGCGCCGTCGGGCATCATGACCGTCGCGCTGTCGCTGGTGCCCTATGCCGCGGCCTATGTCGCCGACAATGGCGGCGAGGCGTTGCGGCAGCTGCGGGACGGCTCGCCGCTGGGGGCACTCCTCTTCCTGCCCAACGTAACGCGCGCCTTCTTCGTGCTGGTCATGTCCTCCAGTGCCGGCGCCGCCATCGGCGTTCCCGAGGGCATCGCGGTCATCCTGCGCGAGGCCGAGCTGATGCCGACGCTCGGCGACAAGATGGTTCTGTTCGCGATCGGCATCCTCTGTTTCGGCGTCACCCTGCAGGCGGGATTTGCGCTGATGCGCCTCCTGCAGCGCCATCTCGGCCGCCTCGCGCTGCGCGCGCGCGAGGGATAGTCTCCACGCGATGAAGGGGGGGAGGAAGATGACAGCCAGCGTGCACTACGACTCCGTGTTCCGGCCCAGCCTGTTCGCCGGCAGGACCATCGTCGTCACCGGCGGCGGCTCCGGTATCGGCCGCTGCACCGCCCACGAGTTGAAGTCCCTCGACGCGCGCGTAGCGCTGGTCGGTCGCACGCTGGAGAAGCTCGAGCGGGTGAAGGAGGAGCTGGGCGATCCCGACACCTTCATCTTTTCGGCCGACCTGCGCCGCGAAGACGAGGTCAAGGCAGCGGTCGATGGCGTGATGGGCTGGAGTGGCCGCATCGACGGGCTGGTGAACAATGCCGGCGGCCAGTTTCCCGCACCGCTCAGGGACATCTCGCTGAATGGCTGGAACGCCGTGGTCGCCAACAACATGACCGCGACCTTCCTCGTCTCTAAGGCGGTCTATCTCGCCTCGATGGAAGCGCATGGCGGCGTGATCGTGAATGTCGGCGCCGACTTCGAACTGGGCAATCCCGGCATGGCCCACAATGGCGCCGCCCGCGCCGGGCAGACCAACTTCACCTACAGCGCCTCGATCGAATGGGCGCATTCGGGCGTCCGCGTGAATTCCGTCATTCCGGGCTTCATCGCCTCGTCGGGCTTCGACCGCTATCCCGAGCGCGCCCATGAGGCGCTGCGTTCGGTAAAAGACCGTATTCCCGCCAGGCGCCATGGCACGGAGTCCGAGATCGCGGGCGCCATCGTCTATCTGCTGAGCGACGCGGCGGCCTACGTCACCGGCACCACGCTGAGGGTCGACGGCGGATTGCACAACTATGGCAAATCGACCTTCTACAAGGTGCCCGATCACAACAATTCGAAGCCCTTCAATGGGTTTCCGCTCTACCGGCCGCCGAAGGTCCTGGAGTAGGGTGACGATCCCAACCGCATGACGGAGGAACCGATGCGTATCGCCCCAGTGATGTGCAGCCTGCTCGCTGCAGCCGGAGTCGCCGCCCTCTCCCTTGCCGCCCAGGCCCAGAGCCCGGCAGCCAAGGCGTCGCTGAAGGATGCGACCGGCAAGGATGTCGGCAGTGTCCAGCTCCTCCAGACGCCGCACGGCGTGCTGCTCAAAATGTCGCTCAAGGGCGTGGCACCGGGCGAGCATGCGTTCCATATCCATGCGGTCGGCAAGTGCGAGCCGCCCTTCACCAGCGCCGGCGGTCATTTCAATCCCGCCTCCAAGAAGCACGGCATGGAAGCCACCGAAGGCTCGCATGCCGGCGACATGCCCAACCTCTACATCCCGGCCAATGGCGAACTGAGGATCGACGTCGCCAACCACATGGTCTCGCTGGTCAAGGGCCAGCCCAATTCGGTGTTCGATGCCGACGGTTCGTCGATCATCATTCACGCCGGGCCCGACGACTACAAGACCGACCCCACCGGCAATGCCGGCGACCGCATCGTCTGCGGCGTCATCACGGAGTGACCTGAAGACTTCGTCCGCGGCAGCGGGCGAGGGTGCGTATTTCCACCTGGAGCTGATTGCATGGACCTGTCTCGTTTTCCGCGTCGCATCTACACCAACGCGCCCACGCCCATCGAACACCTGCCGCACTTCACCAAGGCCCTCGCCGCCAGCTGCCCGGGCGGCGTCGGCCCCGAGATCTGGATCAAGCGCGACGACATGCTGGGCCTGTTTCCGGGCGGCAACAAGACCCGCAAGCTCGAGTTCCTCGCGGGCGATGCGATCGCCCAGGGTTGCGACACGCTCGTCACCTGCGGCGCGCCGCAGTCCAACCATTGCCGCATCACCCTCTCGGCCGCGGTCAAGGAAGGGCTTAAGGCCCGCTTCGTGATCGAGGAACGCGTGCCCGGCAGCTACAAGAAGGAAGCCGGCGGCAACAACTTCATGTTCGAGCTGATGGGCGTCGAGGCGATCACGGTCGTTCCCGGCGGCACCAGCATGGCCGAGGCGATGTCGCGTGTGGCGCAGGAAGTGGCCTCGCTCGGCCGCAAGGCCTATGTGATCCCCGGTGGCGGCTCCAACGCCATCGGCGGCCTGGGCTATGTCGCCTGCGTTCAGGAGATGCAGGTCCAGTGGCTGGACATGGGCTTCTCACCCGATGCCGTGGTGGTGGGGTCGGGCAGCTCGGGCACGCATGGCGGCATGGTCGCGGGCTTCCTCGGCAACAACATCAAGGTCCCGCTGATCGGCGTCGGCGTCAGCCGCGATCCCGCCGACCAGGAGCCGCTGGTGCTCAAGGAAGCGCAGGCGGTCATCGACCTGCTGGGCGTGGACATCAAGGTGCCCGCGTCGGCGGTGAAGAGCTTCGGTGGCTTCTGGCAGCCCAAGTACTCGGTGCCGAACAAGAAGATGGTCGAGGCGGTGCAGATGCTGGCGCGCACCGAGGGCATCCTGCTCGATCCGGTCTATACCGGAAAGATCATGGCCGGCCTGATCGGCCTCGCGCGCCAGGGTCATTTCAAGCCGGGTGCCAAGGTGCTGTTCATCCACACCGGCGGCCTGCCGTCATTGCACGTCTACGAGGACGTGGTTCTGGGCCGTACCCAGCTCGCGGACTGACGCGCGGGCCGGTCGCCCCTGTGCTGGCCATGATCCGAGAGCGGGGTCGGCTGGAATGAACGCTGCTTCGTTGATCGGGAGACGCGCTGCGCAGGCGAGCTTTGCCGTGGCGGGGATCGTCCCGGTCGTTGCGGGACTGTGGGGCGTGCTCCACCCGCTTGCGGGACAGGTGGGGTGGCAACTGAACCATGGCCGCTATCTCTCGGGGCTGCTGCTGGCCATAGGGCTCGCCTTCTGGGCGGCGATTCCCGACATCGAGCGACAGACGGCGCGTATCCGCGTGCTGACAGGGATCGTGGTGATCGGCGGTGGCTGTCGCCTGGCAGGCGTGATGCTGGGCGATCCGCTGTCGCTGCCGGTGGTAGGGGCGCTGGCGATGGAACTGGCTGTCACGCCGTTGCTGTGCTTCTGGCAGTCCCGCCTGACGCCGCGCGGATAAAGGAAAGCCGGGGGTTCGGATCACGCCCGGAGATTCCACGATGCAACCGCAGCAAGCTGGTTCCGTTGCGCGTGGATGAAACGTGTCGCCAGGATGCTGGGCTGGACGGCCGGCATCTTCCTCGGTCTCCTGTCGATCGCTGCCGGCACGATTTATTTCGTCGCGACGTCGGATTATCTGCGCGGCCGGCTGGAAGGCTGGGCCAGCGATCTGACCGGCCGCAAGACACAGATCGCCAAGGTTGCCGTCCAGTGGGGCTGGACCTCGAACGTCAAGCTGGAGGGTATCGAGGTCGCCAATGCCAAGTGGGGCAAGGCGCCCTACATGCTCAAGGTCGACCAGGTGGACTTCGACATCCGGCTGTGGCCGCTGCTGGGCGGCAACCTCGTCCTGCCCCGTCTCGTGCTGCGCAAGCCCGAGGTCCAGGTCGAGCGGGGCGACAAGGAGCAGCTCAACTGGAGCATGGACGAGACGCCGGTCGTCACGGGTGCGGCCAAGGCGCTCGAACCCGACAGCCGCCTTGACGCGCCGGTGATCGGCAAGCTCGAGATCAGCGATGGCAAGCTGGGTTACCGCGATCCCACGCGGAAGCTGGAACTCGATGGCACGGTCTCGACGGCGACCGGCAAGGCGGAGGACGCGGCAGAACTGTCGCTGAAGGGCAAGCTCGAGGGCCAACAGCTCGAGGTGCGCTTCGTCGGTGGCTCCGTGCTGATGCTGCGCGACACCGAGCAGCCCTATCCCCTCGACCTCGATGTGTCCTTCGGAGGGACGAAGCTGAAGATGAAGGGGACTGTGCAGGATCCCTTCAAATGGACGGGGGCCGATGTCGAACTCACGCTTTCAGGGCCGAACCTCTCGGAGATCTATCCGCTCCTCGGCATTCCCGGACCGCCGACGCCGCCCTACACGATTACCGGTAAGCTTGAACGCGAAGCCGGCCTCTGGAAGTTCGTCCAGTCCAAGTGGCGGGTCGGCGAAAGCGATCTGACGGGTGAAGTCACGATCGACGAGCGGCGAAAGCCCGCGTTTCTGACAGCCAAGCTCGTATCGCAGAAGCTCGTCTTCGAGGACCTTGCACCCCTGGTGGGCGCAGCGCCCGCTCGCAAGAGCAATGTCTCCGCCAAGCAGGCCCAGACGCAGGCTCAACTCGAAGCATCGGGCGATCTCTTCCCAAATGTGCCGCTGCAGGTCGAGAAGTTGCGCGCGATGAACATGGACGTGACGCTCGACGCCAAGCGGGTCATTGCGCCGCCCTGGCTGCCGGTCCAGGCCCTCGCCTTTCGCGTCCTCATCCAGGACGGCAATGCCACCGTGAAGCCGCTCACCCTCTCGGTGATGGGAGGTGGCACGATCGCGGGCGAGATGGGCATCGATGCGCGCACCGACGATCCGAAGGTGAAGGCCAACCTCCGGGCGACCGACATCGAGTTGAAGAACTTCTTCCGCCAGTCCCGCTATTTCGATGCGACGCAGGGCAAGATCCAGGGACGACTGGCGCTGGCCGGCAACGGCCGCTCGCTCGCGCATGTCATGGGCTCAGCCAACGGCCACATGGCCTTCGCGCTGGGCGGCGGCTCGGTCAGCAGCCTGATGGTGAGCCTCGCCGGCTTGCAGATCTTCGATGCGCTGGTGCTCTACGTAACCGGCGACAACCGCATTCCCATCAAGTGCGCCGTGGGCCGTCTCAATTTCCAGCAAGGGAATGTCGCGTTCGACCGGACCCTGCTCGATACGCAGAAATCCGTCCTGCATGTGAAGGGCCAGCTCTCGCTCAAGAGTCAGGCCCTCAACGCCGAGGTCGATTCCGATCCCAAGAGCTTCGACCTGCTCAACCTGCACGGCGCGGTGATGATCCAGGGAAAGCTGCGCTCGCCCCAAGTCTCGCTCGGTCGAGTCATCCCCATTCCGACACCGGTCTTCGGCAATGCCAAGGACGTTCCCTGTGCGAGCCTCACCCAGCAATTGCTCTCGGCTCCCTGAGGGCGCTCCTCCCGGCCGGAATGAGCGCTTGCCGCGGGGGCGCAGAGCGCCCATCTAAGGAGGGTATTCGGCGACGTCTGCGTCGGCGCCACCTGATTCCGAAGCATCCGACGGGTGCATCGACGCGCAAGACGAGGATACGACATGGCCGTTGAACGAAAAGCCGAAACTTCCGCCAAGCCTGCCGCCGTACTCACGCCCGAAGAGGAGGTCACGCTGCGGCGGGTCGCCTTCGGTCAGTCGGACGTGCGGGCCATGCGCGCCCAGGATCTGACGCGCCTGCGCAATCTGCGCCTGATCCGGGATAGCAAGGACGGCCCCTGTCTGACGGACAGCGGCCGTCAGCGGTTCGACGAACTGCCCAAGGCAATGCTGATGGACAGGGGCCCCAAGGACCTGATGTCGGCGATGGCCAAGGTCTTCAAGACGAACTGACGGCGACACAGAACACGAAAGGCCCCGCACCTTTTCAGGAACGGGGCCATATCGCGGTGCCACTCCTGCCGCACGCCCCAGTACATCCGTGGTGGCGCGCAGGAAGGAGGGTGGCCGCCGTGTTACCGGCGGCCCGTGATCAGGAAGCGGCCTTGAGGTTTTCCGCCGCCATCTTGCCGCTCTTGCGATCGGCAACCAGCTCGAATTCCACCTTCTGGCCCTCGCTCAGCATGCTCATGCCGGCGCGCTCAACCGCGCTGATATGCACGAAAGCGTCGGTGCCGCCATTGTCCGGCTGAATGAAGCCGAAGCCCTTCTGAATGTTGAACCACTTCACGGTTCCCGTCGTCGTTGTCATGGGAGACCCCTTTTTTGACTTTTGGATATGCGAGTCCGTGCCCTCTCCGCATTTGAACAAGCGGAAGAGCGCTGGAACCCGTCGAAATTGCACTGGCTTTCGGGATCAAGTGTCGTGGAGCGGGCCGCTGGACAATGCCGGCGGGCGCGGACCAAATCAGATGTCCGTGTATCGACAAGCTCCATATGGTCCCTTGTTCGGACACTATCAAGGTCCAAATACCGTTGCTCCTCGCTTTGTGGCGACGGCGGAGGTGCTCATGGAGCCTCGTTCTACCCCTGATGCCGTCGATACCGAGTTGCGCGCGGCCGCCGCCTCATTTGCGCGCCCGTCCGCGCGGCAGAGCCTCCTGCAACTCGCCACGTCGTTCGGTCCCTTCCTTGCGGGCTGCGCGGCGATGTACGTCGCCTGCGGCATTTCCCGGTGGCTCGTCCTTGCCCTCGCCATACCGACCGGCGCGTTCATGGTGCGCGTGTTCATCGTTCAGCACGATTGCGGACACGGCTCGTTCTTCGCGTTGCGCCTCGCCAACACGATCGTCGGCCGTTTGTGCAGCCTGTGCACCTTCACACCCTTCGCCAACTGGCGGCGCCAGCATGCGCAGCATCATGCCGAATGGAACAATCTCGATCGCGGCGATCGCGGCAGCGACATCTATTCCTCGTGCCTCACCGTGCGCGCCTACCTCGCTTTGTCGCCCCGCGACAGGTTCCTTCATCGCCTCGTGCGCCATCCGTTGATCGCCAACTTCCTGCTGCCGCCCCTGGTATTCGTGCTGCTCTACCGCCTGCCGTTCGACACGCCGCGCGCCTGGGTGCGTGAGCGCCGCTCGGTCCTGCTCACCAATGCGAGCCTCGTTGCCCTGTTCGCGACCCTCGTTCTGTTGCTGGGCTGGCGCGACGTGCTGCTGGTGCATTTGTCGATCATGGTCGTGGCGTCGATCCTCGGCGTGTGGCTGTTCACCCTGCAGCATCGCTTCCCGGGCGCGCAGTGGACCGGTCGCGGCGCCTGGCGCTACGTCGATGCCGCGATGGACGGATCGTCGTGGTTCGACTTGCCGATCGTCCTGCGCTGGTTCACCGGCAATATCGGCTTCCATCACGTCCACCATCTCAACCAGCGCATTCCCAACTACCGGCTGCCGGCGGCCCATGAAGCGGCGCAGACGGTGCGCGCCGTTCCGCGGCTCGGCCTGCGCGCCGGCCTCGCTGCGCCACGGCTGACACTGTGGGACGAAGCGTCGAGCCGCCTCGTTCGCTTCTGCGACGTGGCGCGGCTGGAGACGCCCGCCTGATCTTGCTCTAGCGTGGGGTCCTCACAGAGGAGCCCCCCGTCAATGTCCGTCCCCCACGGCCCGCTTCAGGGCGTCAAGGTCGTCTCCTGCTCCACCGCGCAGGCGGGCACCGTGCCCTGGATGCTGATGGCCGATCTCGGCGCCGACGTGATCAAGATCGAATCGCCTCAGGGCGGCGACCCGTCGCGCCGCATGACCGTGTTGCCGGGCATGGGGAGCACCTTCTTCGAGACCAACAATCGCGGCGTGAAGAGCGTGACGCTGAACCTCAAGAGCGAGGAGGGGCGCGCGATCCTGCACAAGCTGGTCGCGAAGGCCGACATCTTCGGCCAGAACTTCCGCCCCGGCGCGGCCGAGAAGAACGGCTTCGGCTGGCAGGCGCTGCGCGCGGTTAATCCGAAGCTCGTCTATGTCTCGATCTCGGGCTACGGCCCCGACGGGCCGCATGCCGACCTGCCGGGCACCGACTCGATGGCGCAGGCGCTGGGCGGCATCGCCGAGGCCTATTCCATGCCGGGCCAGAAGATGCGGACCGGGGTCGTGTCCGTCGCCGACGAGACCTGCGCCATCCTGGCCTTCGGCGGTGCGCTGGCGGCGCTGACGCATGCGCGCACCACGGGAATTGGCCAGAAGATCGACCTGTCGCTGCTGGGCGGGCAGATCCGGCTGATGGGTTGGACGCTGCAGACGGCGATGTGGCGTGACCGCAATCCGGTCACCGGGCAGGCCCGCGTCACCGGCACGCGCGAGCGGCCGGGCATCAGTGCCAGCTTCGACGATCGCGACGGCAAGCCGCTGGTCTTCCAGATCACCGGCCCGGAGGACTGGAAGGACGCGATGACGTCGCTCGGCTTCCACGAGCATCTGGAAGAAGCGGGCTTCGCCGATCTCGGCGTGATCATCGACAATGACCAGAAGCGCATCGAGCTTCTTGCCACGCTCGACGCCCTGTTCGCGACCGGAACGCGCGAGGACTGGGTCGCCCGCCTGCGCGGCGCCGACATCGTCTCGGCGCCGATCAACACGCTGCTCGAGGCCTCGAACGATCCCGACGTCGTGGCCAACGGCTACGTCACCGAGGTGGAGTATCCCAAGCTGGGCAAAAAGCTGAAGGTGCACGGCACGCCGTGGAAATTTTCCGAGACGCCAGCCCGGCCCGGCATCGCGCCGGAGCTGGGCGAACACAACGACGCGGTGCTGGGCGAGCTGGGCTATGCGCCGGCGGACCTGGCCGACCTGCGCGCGCGCAAGATCATCTGACAAACGCCAAGGAGCACGCCATGTCCCGTCCGCCCTTGCCGCCTTTCACCGAGCAGACCGCGACGGAGAAGGTCCGACTCGCCGAGGATGGGTGGAACGGCCGCGATCCCGCCAGGGTCGCGCTCGCCTATACGGCGGACAGCCAATGGCGCAACCGCGCCGAATTCATCACCGGGCGCGCCGCCATCGAGGCGTTCCTCGCGCGCAAGTGGGCACGGGAGCTCGACTATCGCCTCATCAAGGAGCTCTGGACCTTCGCCGGCAATCGTATCGCCGTGCGCTTTGCCTACGAATTCCATGACGACAGCGGCACCTGGTTCCGCGCCTACGGAAACGAGAACTGGGAATTCGATGCCGACGGGCTGATGCGCCGGCGCATCGCCAGCATCAACGAGCACCCCATCGCCGAACCCGATCGCAAGTTCCACTGGCCACTGGGTCGCCGTCCGGACGATCACCCGGGGCTCAGCACTCTCGGGTTCTGATCGTGTCCTTTGGCGAGCGAGCTGTATGCCGTCGAGCCTGCACTTGATGTGCAGTCTCTGGCGCCCTCTGTTTGTTGTGCAGAAGGCATCGAGCTTTGAGCTTCCCGTCTTCTTCCATCATTGTACAGTCCATGCAGATATTTTTGGGAGTACGATGCGCTATTCGAGGCTGGCACTCCTCCTGTCGATGCTGGTGGTGTTTTCCAGCCCGACCTTTGCGCAGGTAAATGATGCGAAGCGCGCCTCCTACAGAGCTGCCTTCGAAGAGACTCTGCGCCATCCCGGCGATGCCGAAGTCCTGCTGAAATATGCGCAGGCCGCCACTGCGGCCGAAGACTATGAAGGTGCGATCACCGCCTACGAACGGTTCCTCGTCATCGATGCCGACCAGCCGAGGGTAAAGTTCGAGCTGGGCGTCCTGTACTACAAGCTGAAGTCCTATGACGCGGCGCGGACCTATTTCGAGGCCGCCCGCACCTCGACGAAATCGACCGCTGAAATCACCGAGCGTTCGTCGGAGTTCATCCGCGACATCGACCGTCGCTGGGGCACGTCGCGCCTCACCGGCGAGTTCGTGGCCGGCATCCGCTATTCCGACAATCCTGCCAGTCTCCCGACCGGCACCCTCCAATCCTTTGGCGCGACCGTCGTGCCCAATCCGACCTTCCAGCGGCAGGGCGATTTCGCCTTCGTCGGCGCGGCATCACTCAGCCATCGCTATGATTTCGGGCGCCAGGACAATGGCACCCTGGAGACCGACTTCTCCTTCTATACGGCCAAGCAGTTCCAGGTCACCGATGCCGACGTGATGCTGCTCGACCTCGGCGTGGGCCCGCGCATGGAGCTGATCGACGGCCCTCTGAGCGGCGTGCAGCTCAAGCCCTTCATCAGCGGGCGCTATGTCACCGTGGGCAATCTGCCGACCTACTGGGCGTGGGGGGCGGGGCTGGAAGCCTCGGTGCCGGTAACGGAGAAAGTCCGCGCCGGGATCGTGGTGCTGGGGCAGCGGCGTGACTTCGTGAACAATACCTCCGTGCCCTTCAACACCCAGAACTCAGGCAACAACGCAACGGTGGCGGGCAATCTCCGCGCCGATCTGACGGCCAGCGTGGAAGCGTCGCTGGGGGCCAACTATACGCGCTATATCGCGATGACGGGCTTCCAGAGCTATGGCGAGGCGGGCTTTGGCGGCGCGCTGACGTGGCGGTTCGAGGATCCCGTGGGCATCAACGGGCGCAAGTGGACGCTGGCGGGCAATGCCGCGATGTCCTTCGCGACCTACGACCAGCCCGATCCCTTCGTCCAGCCGGGGACGGTACGCACTCAGACCGACGTCAATCTCGGCCTGCTCCTGTCCGTCCCGCTCGACGATCGCCTGACGCTGGTGGGTCAGACGACCTATTTCCAGCGTTCCGCCTCAATCAACAATTACAGTTTCAATTCGTTCAGCAGCCTGGTGGGCATCGGCTGGCGATTCTGAGGGAGCGGTCTGATGTCCATGCGGAAATCACACGCGATCTTCCTGACGCTTCTCTTGCCGTTGGCCTGGGCCACGGCGGCATCCGCGCAGCAGGTCGGCGTGACCTCTGCAGCCAGCGGCGATCCGCGCGGCACGCCGCCCGCCCAGCCCACGCGAACCCTGCGCGTCGGCATCGATGTCTTCGGCAGCGAGCGGGTGACGACCGGACCGGCGGACCGGGCGCACCTGGTCTTCCTCGACGGTTCCGGCCTCACGGTCGGCGCCAACAGCGAATTGACGATCGACAAGTTCGTCTTCGACGCCAACCGCAATGTCGGCGAGCTGGCCGTCAACGCGACGAAGGGGGCTTTTCGCTTCGTTGGCGGCGCGATCAGCAAGAAGGGTGAGGTCATCATCCGCACGCCCAGCGCCCATATCGGCGTGCGGGGCGGGATCGCGACCGTCACCGTGGGCGCCGACGGTTCGACCACGGCGACCTTCCTGTTCGGCGACCGGCTGACCGTGAGCAATGCCGCGGGCACGCAACGCGCGGTTCGCTATGGCTCGCAGATCTTCGTGCCGGCCGGCGGCGCGGCGCCGCTCGAGCCGGTGATCCTGCCGCCCAACACGCTGCAGGCCTATCTCGTCCTGTTCGAGCAGACCCAGACGACGGGCAACGTCATCGGTCCGGGCGACAAGGTGCTGATCGAGTCGGCGCTGAAGACGCTCAACGCCCAGGCTCTGCCCTATGCGGATCCCTCGTCGAGGCTCGCGCCGTGGCTGGCCTACCTGCAACTGGTCGCGACGCAGGCCATCACGACCAACAACGCCTCGCGCCCGCTCGGCTCGGCGCCGAGTCCGCCGAGCAGCTCGCAGACGGGCGGCGGATCGGGCTCCGGTGGATCGGGCTCCGGTGGATCGGGCTCCGGTGGTTCCGGGAGCAGCGGCCCTTAGGGCTTCCGCTCGGAGGACCAGGGGAAGTTCACATACTGGTCGCGGGTGTCGTAGCAGATGTTGCCGTACATCCTGAGATAGGCCGCACGGCGGGCCGGATCGCCATAGACGCTGCCGGGATCGGCGAGGTCTGCTTCGTGCTGGGCAATGTTGGCGAGCGTGAGCGCACTCGGCAGGATGTCCATCGCTTGTGGGATGCTCTTGCCTTCGATCCAGTCGGCGGCGTGCTGCCCCATCGCATAGGCGAAGATGGGAGAGGCGAGGCTGATGCTGGCCTTGTAGGGGCCACCTTTCTTGATCTCCGCGACCGCTTCGGGCTCGCCGTCGATGCCGCCCAGGAACTGGTCGGGCCGCGCCTTGCCCGCCGCCCGCAACGCTTCGAGAGCGCCCAGCACCACCGTATCCGCGCCCAGGACCACATCGACGTTGGGATGGGCGAGCAGGATGGTGCGCATCGCGGCATTGCCGCCGGCCTTGTTCACCGTCTGGGGCGAGAGATCGGCGACGATCGTTACGCCCGGCAGTGTCTTCAGCGAATCGCGCATCGCCACGAAACGCGGCGCCAGGAACTGCAGGCTGTCATGAGTGAGCAGCACCACGTTGGCCCGTCCGCGCAGGCGATCCCGGATGTAGGCCGTCGCCGCGTCGCCCAGCACCTTGCCCGTGAGATACTGCGGCGCATTCAGTATCTCGGTGGCCGGCGGCGGCACGACCGCACCGACATAGGCGCCGGACCAGATGAGTTGCTGCAGGCTGAGGGCCAGCGAGGCGGGATCGACGGGCGCGGTGACGAGAGCGCCGATGCCGGCGGCACGAAGCTCCTGCACCTGCTCGATCATCCGCGCGGCGTCGTTGCGCGCGAGCGCGATCCGGTATTCGAGCCCGCGGTCGCGCGCCGCCAAAGCGAGCCCGCGGGCGACGCCCTGCATGAATTCGCGTTCATTGTCCTGCGCGAAGGCGAGAACCTTGCGCAGGCCGGGAGGCTTCGCACAGGCGGGGGCATTGGCGTTGAACGGCGGGAACACCGTCGGCACCACGATGCCCTGCGGCCCCGGCGGGGGCGGGCTCTGCGGCCAGACGGGCGCGGCCCAAGCCAGCACGCAAGCCGCCAACTGGGCCGCGACGATCGCAGGCAGGTTGCGCCCCAAGATCATGTGGTCTGTCTGTTCCCCCGGATTGGGGACTTTAGGTCAGTCTTGGGACAGCGGAAAGATCAGTTGGGCGGCCATGCCGGGCTGCCGGGCCAGATACCGCACCTCCGCCCGCATGTTCTGGGCGATCCCCTTGACGATGCGGGTGCCGATGCCAGTTCCCTTGGCGGGACTATCCTCTTTGCGGCCGACCCCGTCATCCTCGACGGTCAGCTCGCCGCGCCCCTCGTCCAGACGGGACAGCCGGATGCGGACTTCGCCAGTGCCTTCGGGGTAAGCGTACTTGAATGCGTTGGTCACCCATTCGGCGACGATCACGCCCAGGTTCACGCTGGCGTCCGTGCGAAGGCGCAGCGGTTCGAGCTGGTGGCGTAGGGCGACGCCGCCATGGCCTTCGGCGCGCATCGAAGTTTCGAGGTGCTCGAGCAGGCCTGACAGATATTCGTCGAGTTCGACGTAGCGCACGTCGCCCGAACTGTAGAGCCGCTTGTGGACCAGCGAGATGGCGAGGATGCGGGCCTGCGTTTCGTCGAGCGCGGCGCGGGCGGCCTTGTCGGACAGGGCATTGGCCTGCAGCTTCACCAGCGAACCGATGAGCATCAGGCTGTTTGCCACACGATGGTTAACCTCGGCCAGCAGGACCTCGGCCCGGTCACGGGCCAGCGCGAGATCGGTCGTGCGGCGTGCGACGCGGTCCTCCAGCGTCGTGTTGAGCGACCGCACCTCGTCGCGTGCCTGCGCGGACTCCCGCGCATAGCGCAGCACGGTGAGGGCGAAGCCTGCGACCACCAGGATGATGACGAGGCCGCCCACGATCGAGACCCATCGCAACATCGAGGCGTTCTCGCGCTGCTCGGCGATGCCTTCCGCCAGCCGTTCCTCCGCCGCCCGCACGGCTCCCGAAAGGAAGACGTTCGCCTCGTCCATCAGCGCCTTGCCGCGATTGGTCCGGAACAGCGCCAACGCCTCGGCGTCGCGCAGGCTCGACCTCAGCGCAATCGTGTCGTCCATCTCCTTGATCTTTTCGGCGACTACGGACGCGAGCCGCCGCATCATCGGCGCGGCCTCGGGATCGGTCGCCAGCGCCGTCCTCAAGGTCTCGAGGTGGCGTCCGGCCTGCAGCTTGGCGCTGTCATAGGGGGCGAGATAGATCTCGTTACCGCTCACCAGGAAGCCGCGCTGGCTCGATTCGGCGGTCTGCAGGGCACTGCGCAACTCGAGGGCCCCGGTGCGCAGGATGCGCGCCTCGGTGACGAGCGAGAAGTAGAGCTGCGCCCGCTCGCCCAGCCAGATCGTCGTCCCGACGATGCCCACGAGCGTCAGCAGGCCGACGCCCAGCAGGAGGATCGTGGAGGTGACGACGAAGCGGCTTGAGATCGGCATGGATCAGACAGCCGATGCCCGCTTTTTCACGGTCGCACAAGCCGTTACGGCAGGATTGCCTCGCCCTCGATCTCGACCTTGGCGTTGGGATCGATCAGGGCCGATACCTGCACCAGCGTCATCGCCGGGAAGTGGCGGCCGAGCGTGGCGCCCCAGGCGGCGCCGACCGCCGCGCCGGCGGCATTGAACTCGGCGATGTCGGTGACGTAGGCGCGCAGCGCCACGAGGTGCTCCGGCTGGCCGCCCGCGGCCTTCAGCACGGTGACGAGATTGGACAGCGCGATGCGCCATTGCGTGCCGGCATCGGCGTCGGCGGGAATGTGCGCCTGCGCCGGCTCGCGCCCGATCTGGCCGGCGATGCGCACGCTGCGCGTCCCCGTGGCGACCACGGCGTGGGAGAAGCCGCGCGGGCGCGGCCAGCCTTCGGGCAGGATCGGCGTGTAGGCGATGTCGGACATGTCTCGTGTCTCCTCCGGTTCGGTTGGAGCCACTCTATCCGCTGCCCTGCTAGCGTCCCACCTTCTTGAAAGCGGCGCTGGACGCACCGTCGCCCGCGGCCTTGGCATAGCCCTGCCATGTCGTGACGAGCCCGTTCGGCGCCTGCGCGATCGCGAACAGCGGCTGGCCGGGGCTGTAGAGCTTCACGCCGTACTTGTTCTCGATCTTGCCGGTGCCGAAGCTCACGAAGGTGACCAGCAGCCGGTCGCCATCGGGCATCGCCTTGCAGCGGAGGGTCTCGTCGGTCTGGAAGCCCTGCGCCACGAGACGACAGCCTTCGGGACCGCTGATGGTGAGCGTGTGGGTCACGAAGTTCTGCGTGCCGCCGGCACCGGGGCCCAACGCCTGCTCGTAGACATAGGTGCCGTCCCACGGCTGGGCCGCAATGGCGACCGGGCCTGCGGCAAGTCCAAGGCCCAAGGCGAGGCCCACGGCGATCACAGACTTCACTTCGTTCTCCTTGTCCGGACTGGAATAACGGGACGGTCGTAGCGCGGGTTGCGCGAACGGGCCCGTGTCCGCATCGTGATCGCATGGCAGATCCGAAGTTCGACCGTTACCTGCGCGCCGATGCGGCGGTTCATGCGCTCGGCCTGGTCCTGGGCGTCGTCGGCGCCGCCGCGATCCTGATCGTCGCTGCGCGCGCGTCGCAGCCGGGGCAGGTCGGACCGATCCTCGTCTATGTCGTGGGGCTGCTGGCGATGCTCGGCTGCTCGGCGGCGTACAATCTGCGCCTCGCCAGTCCGCGGCGCGAGTGGCTGCGCAGGCTCGACCATGCCGCCATCTTTGTCATGATCGCCGGCACCTACACGCCGCTCACCGTGCTGAAGCTGCGCGAACCGTGGTCGAGCGGCCTCACGGCGGTGATGTGGGCGGCGGCCGCGCTCGGCATCGCCGCGAAGTTCCTGCAGCCGCGACGCATCGAGCAGATATCGGTCGTGCTCTATCTGCTGATGGGCTGGATCGGCCTGTTCGCGATCGACGAGCTGCTGGCCTCGGTGGAGCGGGAGACCCTGATCCTGCTTCTCGCAGGCGGCGTGGTCTATTCGCTGGGCACGATCTTCCATCTGTCGAGCCGGCTGCCCTACCAGCAGGCGCTGTGGCATGCCTCGGTGCTCGTGGCCGCTTCTATCCACTACGCGGCGATCCTGTCGCTGTTGACGCCGTGAAGCGACACCGGTTTACGTGATCACTATGTCGTCGCGTCTGCTCTTCCGCCTGACCGCCGCAGCCGTCCTCGCCGCGGGCCTCGTCATGGCCGTGGCCGGCGCCGCGATGAGCGTGTGGGCCTGGAACACGGCGGAGACGCATATCGCCTTCCGCCTCGGCCTGCCGCTGGCGACCGCCTGGCTCGCCTTCACCCTGGTCCGGCTGGGGCGCGTGCTGCCCGAGGCCTGGAAGGGCGAGGAACAGGCGCGCGATCCGCTGACTGCGCTGGCGGCGGCGCCGAAGACGGACGTCGATGAGCGGCTGCGAAACTCTTCTCCCGATGCGCTGTCGGTCCGGCAGATCGCCCTTCCGCGCGAGCCCGAGCTGCGGCGGCGTCGCAGGATCGTGCAGCAGGTCGAACTGCGCGGCGGCCGCACGCTCTATCGCGTCCAGCCGGTGCGCCCGGCGCCGGTCGCACGGCGCGCCGTCGCCGCGGCCGCCGTCGTGATCGTCTCGGTCAGCCTGTTCTTTCTGCTGGGGCCGATCGACCTCGAGGATGTGAGCTGGATCGCCTCGCTATTTCGAGCGCTCGAGGAGTTCCCGAGCCTTTTTCAGCGTGTCGACGCAGTTGGCCTCCTGGCCACGCTCGGCTTCGGCGCGCGCCGCGACCAGCAGCGCCTGTAGCGCCGTCCGGTCGGCGGCCGCGTCCTTCCGTGTCTCGTCCCGGGCCGCCTGCTGCGAGGGCGGCGTTCCCGGAGTCCGGCTGACGTCCGGCATCGTTAGCATGCGGCTGTCGGTCGTGCCGGGCGGGGTGATGACCGAGCGGTCCGAGGTGGCGGGCGGCTCGATCACGCCGCCCGACCGGCCGAGCTCGCGCGAGGTGACGCCCGGCGCCTTGTCGGGCGAGGCGGTCGGCGGGTCGGTCGAGATGTTGTGGGCGGTGGCGAGTTCCCGCACCTGGTCGAGGCAGCCCGCGGCGGCGGCGAGGCCGGGCCAGAGGACGAGGGCGAAGTCGAGGAGACGGATGTGCATACATCCTCAAACGGCGCTTTCGGGGCCCCGGTTGCCCTTGAACTGCAGGCAAAGTGCCCTAACATATCATGTGCAAAACAGGCCGGGATGAACCCGGTGCTACAGGGATGTCCAAATGACCCAGTTTCGTTGGCTCGCGATCCTCGCGGCTCTGATCATTGCGGTGCCGTCGCTGGCCCCGTCGCCCGCCGATGCGCGCGCCGGCAGTGGCGGCAGCCGCGGCAGCAAGTCCGGCCAGGCGCCGGCCCCGACCCAGACCGCGCCGACCTCCAAGCCGGTCGAGCGCAGCGCCACGCCGCAGCAGCAGAGCCCGTCGGCCAATCCGGCCAGCGCGGCCGCCGCCGGCGCCAAGCCCGGTGGCTTCATGTCGCGCAATCCGTTCCTGTCGGGACTGATGGGCGGCATGCTGGGCGCCGGCCTGATCGGCATGATGATGGGGGGCGGCTTCGGCGCCGGCCTCGGCAGCATGGCCGGCATGCTGGGCTTCCTGCTCCAGCTCGCCCTGATCGGCGGCATCGTCTACTTCGGCGTTCGCTGGTGGAAGTCGCGCAACGGTGCCCCGCAGGCGGCCTTCGCCGGCGCGGGTGCAGGTGCCGGCGGCCCGGGTGGCGCCATGGGCGGCAATCCGCCGACCCCGGCCCCCGACTCGATGGCCCGTACCGGCCTGATGGGCGGCATGCTGGGCGGCGCCGGTGCGGCGTCCGCGGCTTCGGCCACCCAGCAGCTCGCCATCGGTGAGGACGACTACAACGCCTTCGAGGCGCTGCTCGTGAACGTGCAGGCGGCCTACAGCGCCGGCGACCTCGCCAAGCTGCGCGGCCTCGTGTCGCCGGAAATGCTGGGCTACTTCTCCCAGGACCTGTCGGCCAATGCGAGCCGTGGCGTCGAGAACCGGATCGAGTCGGTCAAGCTCGAGCAGGGCGACCTGTCCGAGGCCTGGAGCGAAGGCGCGGTCGACTACGCCAGCGTCGCCATGCGCTTCAGCATGATCGACGTGATGCGCAACGTCGCCGACGGCCGCATCGTCGAAGGCAACGAGCAGGTGCGCACCGAGGCGACGGAAGTCTGGACCTTCCTGCGCAGCCGCGGCGGCAACTGGATCCTCTCGGCCATCCAGAACACCTGATCGGCACCTCGAACTTTTGAACTGCAGAATCGGCCGGCCCCAAAGCCGGCCGATTTTCTTTGTGCGGCCCACTCTTTGCTCGGTTAGCCTGTCTTTGGGGTTAGGGAAGGAAGAAACCATCATGACTCGCCTGACACGAAGGGCCGCCCTCGCGGGCGCCGCGCTCCTGCCGCTGGCTGCCGCCGCACCGTCGCGTGCGCAGGCGAAGTTTCCCGACAAGCCGATCCGCCTGATCATCCCGTGGGCCGCCGGCGGTCCGGCCGATGCCGGCTTCCGCATCCTTGCCGAATCGGCGGCAAAGAAGCTGGGCCAGCCCGTCATCGTCGACAACAAGGGCGGTGCGGCCGGCGTGCTGGGCGCGCTGGCGCTGCAGGAGGCGAAGCCCGACGGCTACACGATCAGCCAGATGCACATGAGCGTGCTGCGCCAGCCGATGCTCAATGCGTCGCTCAAGTACGATCCGATCAAGGACCTGACCTACATCCTGCAGATCACCGGCTTCGTCATGGGCGTCGTCGTGCGCCCCGACGCACCGTGGAAGACGCTGCCCGAGCTGCTGGCCTATGCCAAGGCCAATCCCGGCAAGCTGAACTGGGGCACCTTGGGCGCGGGCTCGACCCAGCATCTGGCGATGGAGAGTCTCGGCCTCCAGCAGGGCCTCAGCTGGACGCACGCGCCCTATCGCGGCACCGCCGACACCTTGCGCGCGCTGATGGGCGGCGAGATCGACTTCGCCTCGGAGTCGTCGGGCTGGGCGCCGCTCGTCATGTCGGGCAAGCTGCGCCTGCTCGCGGTGTTCACGGAGAACCGCGCCAAGCGCTTCCCCGAGGTGCCCACCGTGAAGGAACTCGGCCTCGAGATCGCCGTCGACAGTCCGGGCGGCCTGATCGGGCCGAAGGGCATGGATCCCGCCGTGGTCAAGATCCTGGCCGACGCCTTCCGCGAGGCCGCCGGCGAGCCCAGGCACCTCGAGTTCTTGGACAACATGGACCAGCCGCTGCTCCTGCTCGACGGGCCCGCCTATCAGGCGAAGATGGCGAAGACGATGGAGCAGGAGCGGGAGCTGCTGAAGAAGCTGAATTTGTTGGCGACTTGAAGAGCCAAGGATCCCTCGCTGCGCTCGGGATGACAATGGGTGTTGGATCGGCGCTCCTTGTCATCCCGAGCACAGCGAGGGATCTTTCGCTTGTCTTCGATCAAGACCTGAGCAACGCCCCATACCCTTCGACCGGCGTCCGAATGCCCGTCATCCGCAGGCAGTGCCACAGGCTCGCCTGGTTGGCGCTGATCACCGGGCGGCCGAGGTCGCGTTCGAGCGTTTCGAGAATCCCGACGCAGCGAAAGCCCGTGCCGCCGATCAGCACGCCGTCGGCCTCGGGCGGACAGGCCTTTCGGATCTGGGCGTAGAGCGGCTCGATCTCCTGCTCGAAGCCCATGCCCTGCGGATAGAGATCCCTGGGCGGCACGTCCCGCCACTTGCGGCCGGGATCGAGGCGCAGATGGCCGACCGGCGCCAGCCCGTGATCGCCGTAGTAGCGCAGCGCCGCACCGACCGTGTCGTCGGGGAACCATGGCGGCACGACCAGGAACGGCCGCTTCACGCCCGAATGACGAAGGGCGGCCACCGTATCGAGCCCGTTGGTCGTTACCCTGGCCTCGTCGCCCGCGATGCCCGATCGCACCACCGAAGACAGCGCCTCGACGGTCGCTTCGTCCCAGCCCTTGCCGCCCACGACACTGCTCGACGTATGGGCGAACACGACGGCCTGCAGCTTCATGGTCGAGAACTGCTTCGCGCCGCGCGCCAGATCGTCGGCGAGATCGACGCCGCTTCTGTCCGCGCGCCACTTGGCCCACGGCGTCGGCGCCGTCACCCGCGCCGCATGGATCGACACGCCGGGCGGCGCCATCGCCCACCACTCGGCCTCCGGCACGGCTTCGTTGCCGACGATGAACAGCCCGATGCGGGCGCGCCAGCCCCAGTTGTCGTGGTGAGTCATGTGTTGCCTTTCGATCAAGGATCCCTCGCTGCGCTCGGGATGACAATAGGTGCTGGATCGACGCTCCGTGTCATCCCGAGCGCCAGCGAGGGATCCTTGCGCTGCCTCAAAACCCGTAAAGAACCTTCGGATTGTCGACGAGGATCTTCTGCCGCACGCCAGCGTCCGGCACGCAGCGGAAGAAGGTGCGCAGCAGGTCCGCCTCCTGCGGGATCGCCTTCGCATCGTGGCCGACATGCGGCCAGTCGCTGCCCCAGACCAGCCGGTCGGGATTGGCGGCGACCAGCGCCTGCATGAACGGCGCGGTGTCGTCATAGGCGGCGCCCGGCCCGGCGCCCTGGCGGGTGTTGCGGTCGGCGCCCGAGAGCTTGCACCAGTAGCGGCCGGTCTTCAGCCGCTCGCAGAACCAGCGGAAGCCCGCATAGTCGACGCCCTTGTCGGCCATGGTGCGGCCCATATGGTCGATCACGAAATCGAACGGCATCTTCTCGAGCGTCGGCGCCAGCTCCATCAGGTCGCCGGTCTCGACCCAGAGCTGCACGTGCCAGCCGCGCGCCCCGAGGCGCGGCGCCAGCGCCAGAAGGTCGTCGAGGCTCATGCCGCCCGAGGAGACCGGCTTGCCGTCCTGGCGCAGCAGGTTGATGCGCACGCCCTTGAAGCCCGCCTCGCTCAGCTCGTCGAGCCGGCGCTCGCTCACCTCGGGCTTCAGCAGCGCCACGCCGCGCAGCCGGTCGCGATGGCGCTGCAGCGCGTCGAGCGTCACCTCGTTGTCGCCGCCGGCCGCCAGCGCGTGGACGATCACGCCGCGCGCGATGCCCAGCCGGTCCCACAGCGCCAGCAGCGCCTCGACCGGCGTCTCCTGCAGCGGCGCGAACTTGCCGCCATGCACGGCGGGGAAGCGGTCGTAGGGACCGTAGACATGGACGTGGCAGTCGGCGCTGCCGGCGGGGAGGGCGAAGCTTTCCTGGGTCATGACGACCACTCTAGAACGGCCCGACTCCCGGTTCGAGCGGGGTAACCCCCGCCCTGGGATGACGGAAATCGACAAATGCGACTGAGTCGCATGAAGGGGTGCGACATTCCCGACAGATATTGCGTTTATTTCGATTATTTCGTTTACGCCGCCCGCCGGGGCCGCCCCGACGCACGCGCGGAGCGCGCCCCGCCCGCGAAACCACCAAAGGAACACAGGCCGGCACCCCGCGTTGTCGATTAGCCTTTCTGCCCCTCGATCCGTCCTCACGAGCCCGGAGTCAGCCCCTCCCATGAAGCCTCTCGCCCCCCTCCTCGGTCTTGCCCTGGCCCTCGCCGGCTGCTCCCAGATCGACCAGGCGATGGCACCGCCGCCGCCCAGCGCGCTGTCGCAGCCGATCCAGGCCGCCGAGATCGACTGGTCGCGCAGGAGCGGCGCCAACACGGTGAGCGGCATCGCGACCATGAAGGCGGGCGACACCACCCACACCTGCGGGGGCCAGGCCGCCAACCTCGTGCCCGACAGCGCCTATGCCCGCGCCCGCATGACGGCGATCTTCGGCAACGACACGCGCGGCACCCGCGCCTCGGCCCAGGGCCCGGTGAAGTTCGACCGCGACGACCCGCTCTACGTCTCGACCCTGCGCCGCACCACCTGCGACGCCTCCGGCAGCTTCTCCTTCCCGCGCGTCCCCGACGGCGTCTGGTACGTCACGACGAGCGTGAAGTGGGACGGCCCGGGCGACCGCGCCGAGGGCGGCTCGATGATGAAGCGGGTGGACGTGCGGGGCGGGAAGCTGGTGAAGGTGACGTTGCCTTGAGGTGAAGTCTTGAGACTTTGCGAGTTGAACGTGATTCTAGTGCTTCGCATTTTCCTCGAGAAGGCGATCTAGGATGTCTAGATCGGTAGCCCCGGCTGGCAGGCCGTATGCGGCAAGAATCACTCCGTCAAGTTCGCGTCTCAGGGCGTTCGTCAAGAGTCCTTCCTGTGGAACGCCATCGTCCTCATTCAAACGCCTGTGCTGCTCGAAGACATCCAACCACTGATGGCACAGTGTATCGAATCGGAGATTGCGATTGTCTCTGTCCGCTACCAGCAAAGTTGGTCCCTCATCCTGCTCATCCTGAATCAATTCAAATGGAGACCTGATTGGAAAGGTTTCAAAGGTGCGGCGAACAGAGAACCTATCCATCCAACTCGTGCTTCTGGTCAGCGTAGAATGCGCCCAAACGGCAAAGACCCGCGATTGAAGCAAAGCAGGTACTGCGATATCGCCATCAATGAAGAAAAGCCCCTGAGCGGGTACTTGAAATTCAGAAAGTCGCGCCATTTTTAGCGGCAGAATACCATCTGAGATTATAAAGCGGATCAATCCCTTTGCTGGTGGCGCCCACGCGAGTTCAAGATCGGCGCGACGCTTCGGTGTGGCACGTCTATTTGAGAAGCTTGGCGTCAAGCTTAGGAGGCGCTCCTTCTCTGACTGGTCCATTTGATCAAGTATTTCCAGTATGGAGAAGTAGGGTATGGCAAACGACTTGGCTTTATGTGTTGTTTCAATTTGCGCTCTGTAGGGGCGCAACTCCAAAAAGCTTTGCGACGGTATGATTCTCCTCAAGGCTTCAGCATCCTCAGTGGACAAAGAGAGTACATCGCGCGGGTCAATGCCTCGAGTTGCCAAGCGGCGGTTCGCAGGGATCCGCTGCAGTTTAGGCAGCAGGATTTCCCGCGGCAGAATGGATTGTGATTGGGATCCGAATATTTCCTGGATTGTCTTGTGGTCGCTGTAGCGAACAACGGTCCAATTGGATTCAGCAGCAGCCTTGAGGATTTTTATGTTGGGTGTCTCGGCGACCAACGCCAGTCTTTGCACCCAGTTACGTTTGCGTTGAAGGTGAAAGTAGGCTGAGACTTCCGGAAAGGCCATCCAGCGTTGAAATTTCGCCTGCGGCGTTCGTACAGTAGAAATTGCTGTCTTGATGCGTGGGTTAGCCGCTGAGTGCATCAATATCGCATGCGCGAACTCGTTAAAATTTCCATGTTCTTGGCGGAGTTGTATGAGGCCTCTGTGAAGACCTCGCTTGTGATGTATTCGCCGAACCCCGAATTCCACCGAGACTGATGCGGGGGCCATGGCCATTTTCTGGGGGGCGCTCCAACTGGCCTCCGATCCCATACCTATCAAGTCCTCATTCGCCTCGGTTCCCATCTTAGCGCGGGTGTTGACCGTGAAACTCATAAGGGGGGGGCGCTTGTTTCCAGTTTGTCTTGTGAGCGCATCGCGCACACCGGGCAGGGTCGCGAGCATCGCCGCTCCAACAATCACATCTGCGACACGCCTTTCCAAAGACCGCCGCTCGGTACCGGGCCAGAACGGCGATCGCGCGATCGATGTATCTATGATGGCGGCAAAATCACGCCAGCCGGGAAGTCTGTCGCTCGCCTGAGCCAACAAGATTTTTGAAGGGTACGCACTTGGCAGAGCAGGCGCTAGAAGGCCTATCTGCCGTGTACTCGACGCGATCTGCTTAATGAGGGACACGATATGAGAAGGGGCGCCATTGAAGAGAATCTCATCGTCAACAAGCGCAACAACTATCGCGTATCTTTCCAAAGACGGCATTTTCTGAATGTCTTGACAGATAGTAATGTCACCTCTGCCAATCTCGCGGGATTCAAAGAGTGGGATTTGAGTCGCTTGCGCCTCAGTCACGCGCCACTTTGGAATGCTATAGTTGTCAATTGTCGGGACCCATTCCGGCTGCCCGAAATGCTTTGCTATTTCTCTGGCTCGCTCTCCAATCGACACTAGGAGAATGTTCTCTCCGTCAAAAACCCGCTCATTTGGATCCAGCATCCTCTCGTCTAACTGAACTGGAGTGGATTCGGACGCAGCCGTGCTCTTCGGCGCCTCAACAGCCATGCCAAAGGGCGCTGCCAATTTTTCCACGCTTGCCACCACTTCACTGAAGCAATCGGACGTGTGCAGTTGCTCTTGAAGTGCTTTATTCATGCTTATGGTAAGAAGTTGATTAGAGTCCTCTTCTATCTCAAAACTTCGAATCATCATGGCGCTGGCTTTGAGGCGTCCCGCTTGTTCGAGGCGGCCCAAATACATCAGCACCTGCGGACGTATGAAATTCTCGGTCCGCCACATCTTCGCTTTACTCTCTCCAAAGCGAGTTTGAAGGTATCCGTAAGCGTTTGTGGCTAGATCACCCCATTCTGGGCTTTCGGCGGCGATTGCGGCGTCAAGAAAAGATAAGGGCGCAAGTTTGCTTAACTCAATTCTATCGCTCCGTATGGCATCCCAGATTTCGAATGGATTGCCAACAAAGTGACCTCCTCTCCCGAGGAAGACATCACACCACTGACTTCCAAGATGAACTTGTCGAATACTGTGCGGCGGAAGGCGCTGGATGTCTGCCGAAGTGAAACGATCAAATGCAACAATATTGCCGAGATGATCGCCGGGGACAGAGCATCTTGCGACATACCATGTATTAGCCAACGCGCTGTGCGCGTAGCATGGCAAAGCGAATCCAGGTTCGCTCAGCACGACATACCCACATAAGCTTAGTGAGAAGACGCTGTCATCAATTGGCATCATTGCGACTTCTCTAGAAAGCGCTTTCTCACAATGCGGCTGATTACTGCGTGATATTCGTCCGGGGTAGAGTTCGGTTGCCAATCATACGTTTCCCAGTCGACCGATGCATCGGTGAGTGCTTGCATGAAGTCAGAATTCTTCGTGGAGCCGTGTTCCAGATACTGCTTGGGCAAGATCGCTAGAAGTACATTGCCGCGTAAAGGCACGTGATCACGGTATGCAACTTCAATCGCTGATGCGCGACGGTCTGGCTGATTCGTCGATCCAGCCGAAGCCAAGCGGGCAATGTCGAGGCAACTGCGGCAACTGTCCTGCCAATCAGGGAGTGACTGTCGGAGCGTCTGCTTATACTCCCCTAGGAAGTAGGCGTCGACGTCCCCGAACGCCCACGAAATGTGACGGGCGACAGCGTCAAGAGTGGGTTCAAGTTCGTATTCTTCCAGGGGTACATAGGGGTCGGCCCTCTCGTGAAAAACACCTGAAGCAGCGCCGCCGGTATCGAAAGGATACACGTGATAGGGAGTTCCGAGATTGTTTGGTGCGACGACGAAAACAAATGGGAACAAGTTTATTTGGTCGGACTTTTCTTCGCCCGTTTTCATCCGATAAGCCGGGCGCGCTGCGAAGAAGTACACGAGGTTCTTTTCGAATACTCTGCATTTGCGAGCCTCGATTTGACCACCGAATACTATGTCTTGAGCCGCGCCCACGGCCGTTACGTGAATGAGCGGGAGTGGATCCAACAATACGGGCTGAGCAGAGGAGCTGGCCTTTCGCAAGTAATGCCGAGGAGGGAGCATTGCCGTGCGCCGCTTCATTGCTGCCAAGACTTGCCCCATTTGGTTGCGAGAGGATTCAATTAACACGAAATACAATCAAATATTGTGGTGATGCTCAAGCGGGTTGTGCCGAGGTGGCAGAGGATCTTGAGTTATCGTCGCCTCTCTTCATGGTGAAAGAGGACAGTCTTTGCACAATGCTCCACCGACTGTTCTATCTCGTGCTCCCAAAACCTGATGACCCGCCATCCGGCGGCAGCCAGTTTGATGTTATTCCGAACGTCTCGGAGCCTGTTTGCGGTGAGTTTGGTTGTCCAGAAGCTGGAGTTTGTCTTTGGCTTGACGCCGTGAATAGGGCAGGAATGCCAGAAGCAGCCATCGACAAAGACGGCAACCTTCGAGCTTCGAATTGCGAGGTCGGGCCGTGCGCCCTCTAGGCGAAGATGAAGCCTGTATCGCACTCCTATGCCCCACAGGGCACGGCGTAGCGCTAGTTCTGGCAGCGTGTTCTTGCCCCGGATACGAGCCATCAGGGCGCTCCTCTGGGACCTGGTCATTACGTCAGGCATGACGCCTCCCAGTGCTTCGCGGTATTGGTCTGCCCCCGTTTCGCGCCGCTCCCATAGGTGCAGGTCTGCGAAACTGGCCCTGGCGAAGTTGCTCGAACCTGGTAACCTGGCTGTCGGCGCCGGGGGGCCATGAAAGAATGACGAAATATCGAGGATTGGACATTTTCTGCGGGGCGGGTGGCAGCAGTGCTGGCGCTCGATCGGCGGGGATCGAGATCGTCGGTGGGATCGATATTTGCCCCATCGCCACCAAGACCTTCCAGGACAATTTCTCGACAGCTGAAGTCAAGACCGATCGGCTCGAGAATGTATCTCTTCACAAGTTGGTGGATCAGGTCGGAGAAGTCGATCTGCTGTTAGCATCTCCAGAATGTACGAACCACACTTGCGCCAAAG
>JAESFK010000190.1_pt1 | contig 43047 bp, 35 predicted proteins | sample 9269391 | NCBI WGS metagenome assembly JAESFK01 (sample SAMN14506231, study PRJNA617097) | algae metagenome | isolation source: Drouetiella hepatica UHER 2000/2452 and co-occurring heterotrophs from... | place: Slovakia: Slovak Paradise National Park, Hrabusice, Kosice Region | collected 2000-01-01
CGTCGAGTGAACAGAACACGCCGCATGCGTCGTCCGCGATACGGCGTGTTCTGTTCACTCGACGGGTGCGTCAGCAGCGCAGGCCGTCCTTCGGCACCGTGCCCTCGAGGTACCAGGCGTCGACCGCGTCGTCGACACAGCCGTTGGAGCGGGTGTAGGCGGTGTGCCCGTCGCCGTCGAAGGTGATGAGCGAGGCCTTGGCCAGCTGATCGCGCAGGCGCACCGACCACTCGTACGGGGTCGCGGGGTCGCGGGTCGTGCCGATGACGACGATCGGCTCGGCGCCCTCGGCCCTCACCTCGCGCGGGGTCCCCACGGGCGGCACCGGCCAGTACCCGCAGACGAGCGAGCTCCACGCGAGGTAGCGCCCCCAGGTCGGGGCCTCCTTCGCCGCCGCGCCGGCCGCGGCGAGGCGCTCGGGGACGCTGTCGGACTCCGGCTTGTCGAGGCAGTTGACCGCGTAGATGACCTCCATGATGTTGCCCGCGTAGCCGCCGCCGGGGTTGCGGTCGGCGTACTGGTCGGCGAGCTGCATGAGGGCCGTGCCGTCCCCGGCGAGTGCGTCGTCCATCGCGTCGACGAGGGTGCGCCAGGCGCCCTGGTCGTACATCGCGGCGGCGATACCGAGCGAGGCCCAGCCCTCGGTGAGCTGCGGCACCGAGCCGTCGCCGGTCCGCGGCACGGGGGTCGCGTCGACATCGGTGAGGAAGGCTCGCAGATTCTCCATCACGGCGTCGACCGACTCGCCGAGCGGGCAGTCACCCTCGTCGACGCAGTACTTCGCCCACGTGCGGGTCGCCAGCTCGAAGCCCTTGGCCTGCCCGAGGTTGATCTCGTCGGTGGTGAGGTCGGGCGCCACGACGCCGTCGAGGACGAAGCGGCCGACCTGCGCCGGGAAGAGGTCGGCGTAGGTGGCGCCGAGGTAGGTGCCGTAGGACTTGCCGAGGTAGGTGAGCTTCTCCTCGCCGAGCGCGGCCCGCAGCACGTCGAGGTCCTTCGCGGCGTCCTCGGTGGACACGTGCGCCAGGAGCGCGCCGGCCTTGGTGCCGCACGCCGTGGCGAACGCGGCCGAGCCCTGCGCGAAGGTGCGCTGCTCGGTGGCGTCGTCCGGGGTGGGGTCCGAGCCGAGGAAGGCGTCGAGCTGGGTGTCGGTGAGGCAGTCGATGGGGGCCGAGCGACCGACGCCCCGCGGGTCGAAGCCGACGACGTCGTACCGCTCGCGCACACCGGGCCCGACGATGAAGTCGGCGGCGCGGGCGTAGTCGACGCCGGAGCCGCCGGGCCCGCCCGGGTTGACGACGAGCGAGCCGAGGCGCTTCGAGGCCTTCTTGGCCGGCACCCTGAGGACGGCGATCTCGATGGTGCTGCCGTCGGGACGGGCGTAGTCGACGGGGACCGTGAGCTGCGCGCACTCCGCCCCCGAGCACTCGCTCCAGTCGAGGCTCTGGCCGTAGAAGCGGGCCAGGGACTCGGAGCCGGCGGGCGGGCTCTGCGGCGACGCCGTGGCCGCGGGAGTCGCCTCGTCCTCGCGCAGCCCGGGGACGAGCGAGCACCCGGCGACGAGGGTCGCGACGGCGACGGCCCCCGCGACGAGGGCGAGGGGGCGACGCGGGGACATGGCTCGCACGATATGTGAGCCCACTGGGAGCCCTCTCCCCGGGGAGGTCACGATCCGGATGCATTCGCCGGTCGACGACCGCCCGCCGGCCCGGCGGCGGCCCGCACCCCTCAGCGGGGCAGGCGCAGGTCGAGGGCCATCGCCTCGAGGGCGAGCAGCGGAGCGACGTTGGCGCCGATGCGCTCGCGGGCCGTGCCGATCGCGTCCATCGCGCCGAGCACCTGCTCGGCGGAGAACACCTCCGCCACGCGCGTGACGACCTGCCGGCCGTCCTCGTTGACGAGCGCCGTGCCGGCCCCCGTGCGGAGCACGAGCGCGTCGCGGTAGACCGACAGCAGGTCGACGAGGGCGCGGTCGATGACGTCGCGGGTGAACCGGGTGGCCCGGGCCTTCTGCTCCTTCTCGAGGGCGGAGACCTGCGAGCGGATGTGCGGCGGCTGGGTGCGGGCGGTGGCATCGGCACCGAGGACCTCGAGGAGGCGGGCCCTCTCGGCGGCGTCGCGCTCCCCCGAGGCGGCGGCCGACTCCTCGGCGGCGATGGTCATGATGTCCTGCGCGGCCCCGACCGCGTCGCCGACCGACACGATCTTCGAGGCCATGGCGACGACGTCGTGGCGCCGGATGCGGGCGTGCTCGTCGCGGGCCAGCCGGCGGGCCAGCCCGACGTGCGACTGTGCGGCCCGCGCCGCGTAGAGGGCCATGGCGTGGTCGACGCCGTCACGACGCACGAGCAGGTCGGCGACCGCCTCGACCGACGGGGTGCGCAGCCGCACGTGTCGCGAGCGCGACCGGATGGTGATGATGACGTCCTCGACCGAGGGCGCGCAGAGCATCCAGACGGTGCGGGGCGTCGGCTCCTCGAGGGCCTTGAGCAGGGCGTCGGCGGCCCGTTCGGTCAGGCGGTCGGCGTCCTCGACGACGATCACGCGGTAGCGCCCGACCGACGGGCGGTGTGCGGCGAGGGCGACGAGGTCGCGGGCCTGCTCGACCTTGATCGAGAGGCCCTCGGTGGCGATGACGTCGACGTCGGCGTGGGTGGCGTCGAGCGCGGTGCGGCACTCGCGGCACTCACCGCACCCGCCCTGCGGGCAGAGCAGGGCGGCCGCGAAGGCCCGGGCCGCCACCGAGCGGCCGGACCCCGGCGGACCGGTGAACAGCCAGGCGTGGGTCATCGACGCGGGGTCGCGGACCGCCCGCTCGAGGGTGGCGACGGCCTTCTCCTGGCCGATGACGTCGCGCCAGACGCTCACGGCGCCGTCCTGCCGACGGGGTCGAGGGCGCCCAGGGCCTCGACCCGCGCGAGGACCTCGGCGTGGATCTCGTCCGGGGGGCGGGTGCCGTCGACGACGAGGTAGCGGTGCGGGTTGCCGCGGGCCATCGCGAGGAAGTGCTCGCGGATGGAGGCGTGGAAGGCGTCGGCCTCGGACTCGAGCCGGTCGTGCACCTCGCCGCGCCGGCGCCGGCCCTCCTCCGGTGACACGTCGACGACGACGGTGAGGTCGGGGACGAGGTCGCCCACGGCCCACATCTGGAGGTCGTGGACCTCGTCGGCGCCGAGGTCGCGCCCGGCGCCTTGGTAGGCGACCGAGGAGTCGGTGTAGCGGTCGGTGAGGACGACCTGCCCGGCCGTGAGCGCGGGCCGGATGACGAGGTCGACGTGGTGGGCCTTGTCGGCGGCGAAGAGCAGCGCCTCGGCCCGCGGCGAGACGTGGTCGCCGTGGAGGACGAGGTCGCGGATGGCCACGCCGAGCTCGGTGCCGCCGGGCTGGCGGGTGACGAGCACCTCGCGGCCGTGGGCGCGCAGGACCTCGGCGAGGAGCCGCACCTGCGTCGACTTGCCCGCGCCGTCGCCGCCCTCGAAGGCGATGAACACCCCGTCCGCTCCGGTCACGCCGCGAGCCTAGGCCAGCGCGCCGTCACCCGCGCAGGGCCGCCTCCGCGAGGGCCGTGGGACCGGGTCCCGCCTCAGCGGCCGACCGCATAGCCCTGCATCCCCCGCGGGTTCGCGGCCGCCCGCAGGACGCCGTCGTCCTCCCGGCTGACGGCGCACAGCCGCCCGAGGCTCCACGGCCCCTCGACCCGCACGTCGTGGCCGCGCCGCTCGAGGTCGGCGACGACGTCGGCGCCGAGCCGCTCCTCGACGACGAGCACCCCGGGCTCGCTGGTGCGCGGCCAGAACGAGCCGGGGAAGCTGGTCGTGTGCCACGCGGGTGCGTCGACGGCCTCCTGCAGGCCCATCCCGAGGCCGAGGGTGCGCAGGAGGAAGAGCAGCTGCCACTGGTCCTGCTGGTCCCCACCGGGTGAGCCGCAGGCCACGAACGGCCGCCCCTCGCGCAGGACGAGCGTGGGCGTGAGGGTGGTGCGGGGACGACGCCCGGGCGCCAGCGAGGACGGCAGCCCCTCGTCGAGCCAGAACATCTGCATCCGGCTGCCCAGGCAGAACCCCAGCTCGGGGATGGTCGGCGAGCTCTGCAGCCACCCACCGCTCGGGGTCGCCGAGACCATGTTGCCGAAGCGGTCGACGACGTCGACGTGGCAGGTGTCGCCGCGAGTGAGGCCGCTGCGCTCGACCGTGGGCTCCCCGGTCGTGGCGTCACCCGCGAGGGGCGCCTGCGTGGCCCCGCGGGCGTGGGCGGCGAGCAGTGGCTCACGTCCGTCGGGCGACCCGGGGCGCAGGTCGTGCGACGCGCGGTCACCGACGAGGGCGGCCCGCTCGGCCGCGTAGCCCACGGACAGCAGGGTGGCGAGCGGCACGTCGTCGACGTCGCCGTACCAGGCCTCGCGGTCGGCGAACGCGAGCTTCATCGCCTCGGCGACCACGTGGACGCCGTCGGCCGTGGCGGGGTCGGGGACGGTGCCGGGGTCGACGGCGTCGATCGTCGCGAGGGCCTGGAGGAGCGCAGGGCCCTGCCCCCACGGCCCGGTCTTGCAGACCGTGTGGCCGCGCCAGTCGAGGGTGACCGGCGCCTCCCACGTCGCCTCGAACCGGGCCAGGTCCTCGCCGCTGACCAGCCCGGCGTGACGCTCGCCGCTGGAGTCGCGGAACGGCCTGCGCGAAAAGGCATCCACCGCATCGGCGACGAAGCCCTGCGACCACGCACGCCGAGCGGCCTCGACCCGGCGGGCGTGGTCGCCGCCGGCCGCCTCGGCCTCGGCGACGAGCCCCTCGAGGGTGTCGGCCCACGCCGGGTTGCGGTGCAGCGAGCCCGGTGCCGGTGCCCGGCCGCCCTCGAGCCAGAGGTCGGCCGAGGTGGTCCAGTCGTCGGTGAAGAGGTCAGCGACCCGCTCGACCGTGGCGCTCACCCGCTCGAGCAGGGGATGGCCGTGCCGGGCGTAGTGCGCCGCGGGGCCGAGGACCTCGGCGAGCGGCAGGCTGCCGTGGTCGCGCAGGAGCAGCAGCCAGGCGTCGACCGCGCCCGGGACGGCGGCGGCGAGCGGCCCGGAGCCGGGCACGAGGTCGAGCCCCTCGGACCGGTAGTGCTCGATGGTGGCACCGGCCGGTGCCGGCCCCTGCCCGCAGAGCACCCGCGGCGTGGGGTCGTCGGCGGTCACGACGACGGCCGGCATGTCGCCACCGGGGCCGTTGAGGTGCGGCTCGACGACGTGCAGCACGAACCCCGCGGCGGCGGCCGCGTCGAAGGCGTTGCCGCCGCGCTCGAGCAGGCGCATCCCGACCTGGGAGGCGATCCAGTGCGTCGAGGACACCATCCCGAAGGTGCCCTCGAGCGTCGGACGGGTGGTGAAGGTCATGCAGGGCTCCTGGTGTCGTGGGCTGGTCCGGACGTCGGCGCCCGGTGGATCGACAGGTCAGGCGCTCGGCAGGTTGTCGCGGGCCCAGAGCGCCGCACTCGTGCGGTCGAGGACGCCGATCTCGCGGAACACCCGGCCCAGGTGGGCCTTGACCGTGCGCTCGGTGATGCCGAGAGCCCGGGCGATCTGCTTGTTGGCCAGCCCCTGCGCGACGAGTCGCAGCACCTCGGTCTCCCGCGGCGAGAGGCCCGCGACGGCGCCGTCGCGCACCGGGTCACCCGAGGAGGGCAGGAGCGCCACGGCCACGCGGGGGTCGATCGGCACGTGGCCGGCGGCGGCGGAGCGGACGGCGGCCAGGAGCTCGGCGGGCTCGGAGTCCTTGAGCACGTAGCCGATGGCCCCGGCGGCGAGCACCTCGCGCACCCGTTCGCGGTCGGAGAAGCTCGTGAGGACGAGCACGCGCGTGCCGGGACGACGGGCCAGCACGCCGCGGGTCCCCTCCACCCCGTCGACGCCCGGCATCGACAGGTCCATGAGGACGACGTCGGGCTCGGTGCCCACCGCCGACTCGATGGCCTCGGCACCGTCGCGAGCCTCGGCGACGACGGTGATGTCGGCCTCGGCGTCGAGGAGCGTGCGCACCCCCGCCCGGACGAGCTGGTGGTCGTCGGCGACGAGCACCCTGATCATGCGCGTACCCCCATCGGGCCGTCGAGGTCGAGCCGCCAGTGTGTCCCGGCACCCGGTGCTGTCGCGACCCGGAGGCGAGCACCGGGGACCGACGCCGCGTCGGCGAGGAGCCGGGTGCCGAGGTGCCCCTGCTCGGGGTGGGCCATGGTCTCCTCGACGTCGAAGCCCCGTCCGTCGTCGACGACGTCGAGGGTCACGGTGCCGGGTCCCGTGCGGTGCAGCGCGACGACGACGTCGGCCGGGCCGGCGTGCGTGGTGGCGTTGCGGACGCACTCCTGGGCCACCCGGTGCACCAGGCGCTGGGCGTCGTCGGTGAGGGCCAGCTCGTCGTCGCTGTCGGTCTCGAGCCGGACGACGACGTCCTCGGCTCGCACCGACTGGGCGAGGTCGGCCAGGGCCGCGACGACGCCGGAGCGGGACAGGGCCGGCGGGTGGAGGTCGACGAGGAGGGTCCGCAGCGACCGGATGCTCGCGCGGACCGCGCCGGCCGCAGCGTCGAGGTCGCGGGCGAGGGCGTCGTCGCCGCTGCGGGTGGCGCCGGCCGAGGCAGCCGCGACCGTGAACGAGGTCGCGGCCAGCTCCTGCACGGGGCCGTCGTGGAGGGAGGCGGCGATGCGTCGGCGTTCGTCGGACGAGGCGTCGACTGCCCGCTGCAGGAGCGCGACCCGCTGGGCCTCCGCGCTGCGCAAGCGCCGGGTCAGGGCCAGCACGAGCGGCGTGACGATGAGGACGAAGAGCAGCAGGCTGCTCGCGGTGACCCCGGCGAAGCCGCGCCACAGCTGGCTGGTGCGCTCGGCGACCGGCTCGTAGGACACGTAGATCTCGAAGAGGGCGGTCCGTCCGTCGGGCATCCACACGGGGCGGTACACCTCGACGAGCTTCTCGCCGACCTCGAACTCGTTCTCGGAGGCCTCCAGGGTCGAGATCTCGGCGACGGTGCGAGGACCCTCGAGGGCCTCGAGCTGGTCGTCGTCGAGGGCGAAGGTGCGGCCGACCAGCTGGGGCTCGTCCGCGTAGAGGACGTAGCCGTCGGGCCGCCAGAGCTTGACGCGGACGACGTCCTGGGCGTCGAGGCTGCGCTCGATGGTGGCGCCGAAGTCGGCCGCGGCCCGCGGGTCGCCGGCCATCAAGGCGTCGGTCATCGCGGGCTGGACGACCGCCTCGGCCAGCACGCCGGCCATGGACGCAGCGTCGTTGACGGCCTCGCGCTCGGCGAGCTTGCTCGCCGCCAGCGACCCGAGCACCCCGACGAGGACCATCGCCGCGACGACGCCGAGGAGCAGCTGGGCCAGGACCCGGCGCGGGTGCACCGGCTCGGGGAGGTCCTCGTGGGCGGACGGGTCGGAGACCAGCACCCACGGCGGCCCGGGGCGCCCGGTGTCCCCGACCGGTGCAGGGCCGGTCGGGGACGTCAGGGGGATCTCAGTCGTCGGATCCGTGGCCACCCGAGTCCCCACCGTGGTCGTCACCGGAGTCGTGCCCGGACCCGTCGTCGCTGCCGCCGCGGCCCGAGGAGTCGTCGGACGAGTCGCCGGAGTCCTCGCCGCCCGAGCCGTGGCCCGAGCTCGACGAGCCGCGGCCCGAGGAGTCGTCGGACGAGTCGCCGGAGTCGTCGCCGCCCGAGCCGTGGCCCGAGCTCGACGAGCCGCGACCCGAGTGGTCCGAGTCGTCGTCACCCGAGCGGTCGCGGTCGCCGCCGTGGTCGTCGTCCGCGTCGTGCGACGGGGAGTCATCCGAGCTCGACGAGGGTGAGGACGTGGACGAGGGCGACGAGCTCGAGCTCGTCGCGTCGTCGGACGTCGGCGAGGCGCTGGAGGTGGCGCTCGACGGAGCCCGCACGGGCAGCCGCTCGGCGAACGAGGCGTTGCCGAGCACCCCGATGAGGGCGGGGGTGACGGCCACGGCGGCTCCGACGGTGATGAGGGCGATGCGCTTCATGTCCAAGGGTCCTTTCGGGAAGTGTGACAGGTCGGGTCAGCCGGGGAAGACGACGCGCATGCTGCACGTCTGACCGGTGCCGGCGTGGCGGGCGTAGGCCGCGAAGGTGTCCTTGCCGGCACGGTTGCGGACCTGGCGCTCGACCTCGAAGGACCCGCTCGGGGCGGTGGTGCGGGCCGAGCCGGCGCCGACCTTCACGCCGTTGTCGCGCAGCGACCAGGTCCAGACCTGACCGACGCGGTTGGAGTCGACCTCGAACTCGACCTCGACGCGGCCGTCGTCGGCCTTGGCCTTGATCTTCCACGCGGCGCCCTGGGAGCAGGTGCCGGAGGCCTTGTACACGGGCGACTTGGCCAGGGCGGCGGGAACGGTGCCGGCGGCGAGGGCGGTGGTGAGGATGCCGACCGCGGCCACCCGGCGGAGGGAGAGGGAGCTGTTCATGGTGTCCTCCAGGGAACGGGGCCGCGGATCGGCCCGACCCGGAGAACGGTGCCGTGGACCGGCGGACACCCACCATCGGGCGATGGTCCTAGTACCTCCCCGCACCGGTCGGACCCCGTCGAGTGAACAGGACACGCCGCATCCACCTCGGCGGATGCGGCGTGTCCTGTTCTCTCGACGGGCTGTTCGGCGTGTCAGCCCTGCTCGTGGCGGTCGGCGTTCGCGTGGATGGCGTCACGCACGTACTCCGCGAGGCCGGGCGCCTGCTCCTCGTAGGTCCTCGTGAAGCGCGGGTCGGCGACGTACATGTCCCCGAGCCCGCGGTGGAAGGCGTGGTCGAGGTCGTAGAACCACCGCTCGATCTGCACCCGGTGGGCCTCGGCGGCATCCATCGCCCGCTCGGAGGTCGGTGGCTCGCCGGCCTGCATCGCCGCGACGAGCTCGGCGCCGACGGCCTCCTGCTCGGCCTTGATGGCCTCCCAGTCGGCCTTCGTGTAGCTCTTGGTGCGCCGGCTGGACTGCTTCCAGGCGTCGGTCTCGCCCCAGCGCTCCTCCGCCTCCTGCTGGTACTCCTCGCTGAACCCGTCCCCGAAGAGCTCCTTGAGGTCCTCGGTCGTCGCTGGCTGCTCGCTCATCTCTCTCTCCAGTGCTCGGTCGATGGCCGTGACGAGCTCCTCGAGCTCGCCCAGCCGGGACACGACCACGGCGCGCTGGCGGAGCAGGTGCTCCTCGGGCGTCCCCGCGCCGTCGAGCAGGTCCTTCACCTCGTCGAGGGGCAGGTCCAGCCGGCGGTACGTGACGACCGTGGACAGCCGGGCGAGGTCCGCATCCGTGTAGAGGCGGTACCCCGAGTGCGTCCGCGCGGACGGGACGACGAGGCCGATGGCGTCGTAGTGGTGCAGGGTGCGCACCGTGACACCGAAGGTCTCGGCGACCTGTCCGACGGTCAGCTCCACCCGGTCAGTCTGCTGGCTCGTCGTGGTCATGTCATCCACGGTGGGGCCTCACGTCGCGTGAGGGTCAAGCCAGTTCGCGCCACGCGAGTATCGGGTCACCCGATACGGGCGCGCATCCCCCGAGAACGGTTCCGGGGTGAGGCGCGGCGTTACCGGGTCACCCGATACCCGTGGGACGAGCGAGGGCCCACGGGTCGGGGCGCCGCGAGCCGGGTCAGCCCTTCGGGGTCTCGAACCAGTTCGCGAGGGCGGTCGCCAGGCCGAGGTCGCCGCGGGCCTTGATCTTGCCCATCATGAACATCATTGCGGGGTTGCCCGTGCCGGAGATCAGCTTGAGGAACTCGGCTGGGCCGGCCATCAGCGAGAGGTCCGGATCGGCGGCGGGGGCCTTCTCGACGGTGCAGGTGCCGCGGTCGACGACGACGGCGTAGGTGTCGCTGGAGTCGCCCGGGCCGCCGGTGACGCGGAAGTCGATGCGCGCCGTGCGGTCGCCGGCCTTGTCGGCGCGGAACTGGTCGGGGAAGCGACCGAAGACGGCGTCGAGCAGACCCTCCCGGTGCTCGCCCGCGAAGGCGTCGCGGATCTCGCCGTCGGAGGCGGCCTTCACGGCGGCGACGAACTCGGCCGGCGAGGCGGTGGTCAGGGACTGCGGGTCGAAGGCCATGGCCCGAACCTACTGGGCGGTAACCACGGCGGCAAGCGGGTCAGAGGTAGCGATCCCACCCGGTGCCGATGACGACCCCACCCCGCACCCCGCCGGTGCCGGTTCCCCGGTACAGGCGGAGGTCGCCGGCCGGCGTGATACCGCCGAGGTCGGTCTTCCCGTCGCGGTCGAAGTCGCGCAGGGGCAGGAGCGCTCCCATCGACTGCCACCCCGCCCCGATCTGCTTGCGGGCCGTCACCCCACCCTTGCCGTTGCCCGGGTACAGCCAGAGCCGGCCCGACGCGTCGACCGCCGCGATGTCGTTCTTCCGGTCCCCGGTCAGGTCACCGGCGGAGATGACCGAGATCATCGTCTGCCACCCGGTGCCGATGCGCGTCGGCGCGAGCAGCCGGTCGGTCGAGGCCTTCGGGTACAGCAGCAGCTCGCCCTTGGCGTTCATCGCGACGATGTCCGGGTAGGAGTCGGCGTTGAGCGAGAACCCGCCGTCGACCCAGCGCATCGAGCTCCACCCGCGCGTCCCGAGGTAGGTGCCGCTGCCGTCCTCCCTGAGCGAGCCCAGCGAGTCGGTGCGGCAGAGGAGCTCCCCCACACCGAGGCTCTCGGTGTCGACCGCCCCGATGGACTCGCAGAAGGGGCTCCGGTCGGTGGGGATGTAGGCCGTCGCCGCCCGGAGGGTGCCGGTCCCCGTTCCGGGGTAGGCCCACACGGCAGCGTCCTGACCGAGGCCGGACTGCCGCGTGGCGAACACGTCGGGACGGCGGTCGCCGGTCACGTCGACCGTGCCCGTCACGTTGCGGGAGAGCACCGGCCGACCGGACACGGTGACCACCGGGCTGTCGCCCCAGGTGCTCCTCAGGGTGACCGACAGGGTCTGGGTCACGCCGTTCGGCAGGTTCGGGAGGTCGAGGACCAGGGACGCGCCGGCCCCGAGGGAGCGGTCGAGCACCGCGCCGGAGGGGCTGGCCGTGACCCGGACGCCCGAGAGGTTCTCCGGGGAGATGGTGTCCGGCAGGACGAGGTCCAGCCGGCCCGGCCGCTCGACGACGGACGGGGTGAAGCGCGCCGGTGCGAGACCCAGGCCGAGTGAGGCGAAGGGGAAGGTGTGCGTGAACGGTGTGAGCGCGTAGGGCACCTGCACCTGCCCGTTCGCGAGGTAGGTGGCCTTGTTGGCCTTCGAGTCCACGACCTCGACGGCCGTCATCCGCCACTCGCCGGCGTGCGGCATCGTCAACGACCAGGAACCGGAACCCGGTGAGGCGGGGAGGACAGCGGTCTGCACCGTCCGACCGGTCGTCGGGTTGGTGAGGACGGCGTGGATGGTGGCGGGCACGTTCTCGGTGTCCGTGGCGGTCCAGGACCACGTGCTCGCCTCGCCCGCGCGCCCCGCTGCCGTCACCTTCTGGAGCGAGGTCAGCGTCGGCGGCGTCCGGTCGGAGGCGCCACTCAGGACGAAGGAGGCCCCCACGAGGTCGACGGTGTGGGTCGTCGTGGTCGACGACGGGCGGCTGAAGTACCGGCCGTCGAGGCGGTAGATCGAGTAGTTCCCCGCAGCGTCGGTGAGCCGGACCTCGTGAGCCCGCCAGGTGCCGTTGGCATCACCCTGCGAGAAGTACCGACCGACGGTCAGCGGAGACGAGGTGTCGGCGACGTACGCGTGCCGGTGGGAGCCGTCCTCGAGGAACGTCACCTCGGACCGGACGATGCCGACGTCGTCGGTGGCGTCGAGGGTCAGGGTCACCGCGCCCTGGCCGGTGAGCGCGGCGGTGGAGAACGCCACCCCGTTCAGCACGGGCGGGGTCGTGTCCGCCTCGGCGGCCGAGGCGCTCGCGGGCAACAGCCCGAGCACCCCCGCGACGGCAGCGACCATCCCCACGACGACCCGACGAGCACGCATCCCGGCGCTTCCCCTCACTGCACCGGACGGACCGGCGACCCCACTCCCGCACACCGCGGACGGCAGGAAGGTAGCACCTCAGGGCGACGACGCCGCCGTCGTCCTGCAAGAACAGGCAACCGACCGCTGGCAGAGGCCGCGTCCCGAGCGAGGAGGAGACCGCAGCCGCCAGCAGCTCACGAGCGTCCTCGGCGACGCCTCGCAGCGCCTGCGCGGTGTTCGTGGTCATCGGCTCCCCCTCCCCCTCGCGACCACCATCCTACTCGAACAGGAGTTCGAACAGAAGCCTTCAGGGAGGCAAATTCACCTGTGCGCCAACGGTTCTCGTCGGCCCGGTCACGGCAACGCGCGACCGCCGACGAGCCGTCAGGCCTTCTTCGCCGCCTTCTTCGCCGTCGTCTTCTTGGCGGCCGTCTTCTTCGCGGCCTTCTTCGCCGTCGACTTCTTCGCCGCCTTGCGCGCGGTCTTCTTGACCGGGCCGCGGGCGCGCTTGTCGGCGAGCAGCTCGTAGCCGCGCTCCGGGGTGATCTTCTCCGGGTCGTCGTCCTTGCGCAGCGTCGCGTTCGTCTCGCCGTCGGTGACGTACGGCCCGAACCGGCCGTCCTTGACGACGACCGGCTTGCCCGACACCGGGTCGGTGCCGAGCTCGGCGAGCGGCGGCTTGGCGGCGGCCCGGCCGCGCTGCTTGGGCTGCGCGTAGATCGCCAGCGCCTCCTCGAGCGTGATGTCGAAGAGCTGCTGCTCGCTCGTCAGCGACCGGGAGTCGGTGCCCTTCTTGAGGTACGGCCCGTACCGCCCGTTCTGCGCGGTGATCTCGACCTCGGTGCCGTCCTCCTCGGTCGTCGTCCCGACGACCCGCGGCAGCGACAGCAGGCGCAGCGCGGTCTCGAGGTCGATGGTGCCGAGGTCCATGTCCTTGAAGAGCGAGGCGGTGCGCGGCTTGACCTTCGCGGCCTTCTTGCCCTTCGCCGGCGCCGACTCGTCCTCCGGGAGCACCTCGGTGACGTACGGCCCGTAGCGCCCGGACTTCGCGACGATGTCGCGCCCCGTCGCGGGGTCCTGGCCCACGACCCGGCCGTCGTCGGCGGCGCGGTCGAGCAGCTCGCGGGCGATGGCCGGTGTCATCTCGTCGGGTGCGACCTCGTCGGTGATGGTGGCGCGACGCGGCTGGGTGTCACCGCGCTCGGCGGCCGCGGCGTCGGTGACCTCGCCGGTGCGGGGGTCGATGCCCGCGGGCACGACCTCCTCGACGTACGGGCCGTAGCGCCCGACGCGCACGACGATGCCGTCGCCGATCTCGATGGTGGAGATGGCGCGGGCGTCGATGTCGCCGAGGTCCTCCACGAGCGAGCGCAGCCCCTCGGCCGAGCTCGCCTCGTCGCCGAAGTAGAAGCGCCGCAACCAGACTGCGCGCTGCTCGTCGCCGCGGGCGATGGCGTCGAGGTCCTCCTCCATCGAGGCGGTGAAGTCGTAGTCGACGAGCCGGCCGAAGTGCTCCTCCATGAGCCGGGTCACCGCGAAGGCGAGCCAGCTGGGGACGAGCGCCGAGCCACGCGTGCTGACGTAGCCGCGGTCCTGGATGGTGCCGATCGTCGAGGCGTAGGTCGAGGGCCGGCCGATGCCCCGCTCCTCCATCGCCTTGACGAGCGTCGCCTCGGTGTAGCGAGCCGGCGGCGAGGTCTCGTGGCCGTTCGCCTCGGCGCGGCGGACCGAGAGGGCCCGTCCCGCACCGAGCTTCGGCAGGCGGCGCTCCTCGTCGTCACCGCGGGGGGCATCGCGACCCTCCTCGTACGCGGCGAGGAACCCGCGGAAGGTGATGACGGTGCCGCTGGCCGACAGCTCGACCTCGCGAGCCGGCGCACCCTCGGGCAGCGAGGCGGCGAGGCGCAGCGACGCGGTCGAGCCGCGCGCGTCGGCCATCTGGGAGGCGACGGTGCGCATCCAGATCAGCTCGTAGAGGGCGAACTCGTCACCGCGGAGCTCGTCACGGACCTGGGCCGGCGTGCGGAAGCGGTCGCCCGCGGGCCGGATGGCCTCGTGCGCCTCCTGGGCGTTCTTGACCTTCTTCTCGTAGCGGCGGGGCGCCTCGGGCACCGAGTCGCCGCCGTAGAGGTCGCGGGCCTGCTGGCGCGCGGCGGTGAGGGCGGCATCGGACAGCGTGGTGCTGTCGGTCCGCATGTAGGTGATGTAGCCGTTCTCGTAGAGGCGCTGGGCGACCCGCATCGCGTTGCGGGAGTTGAGCCGCAGCTTGCGCGAGGCCTCCTGCTGGAGGGTGCTCGTCGTGAACGGGGCGCTCGGCCGGCGCGTGTACGGCTTCTCGGAGACCTCGGCGACGGTGACCTCGGCGCGGCGCAAGGCCTCGGCGATGCCGGTGGCGCGTCCCTCGTCGAGCTGGACGGCCTTGTCCCCCTTGAGGACGCCGTCGTCGGCGAAGTCGCGTCCGGTGGCGACCTTCTTGCCGTCGACGCCGGTCAGCCGGGCGGTGAAGAGGTCCTCGTCGGCGCCCGGGGTGAGGTCGGCGTCGACGTCCCAGTAGGAGGCGCGCACGAACTTCATCCGCTCGCGCTCGCGCTCGACGACGAGGCGCGTCGCTACGGACTGCACGCGGCCGGCGGACAGCCCGGCCTTGACCTTGCGCCAGAGCACCGGGCTGACCTCGTAGCCGTAGAGGCGGTCGAGGATGCGGCGGGTCTCCTGGGCGTCGACGAGGGCGACGTTGATGTCGCGGGTCTGGGTCGCGGCCCGCTGGATGGCCTCGCGGGTGATCTCGTGGAAGACCATCCGCTTGACCGGGACCTTGGGCTGGAGGGTCTCGTACAGGTGCCAGGCGATGGCCTCGCCCTCGCGGTCCTCATCAGTGGCGAGGTAGAGCTCGTCGGCGTCCTTGAGCAGCGCCTTGAGCTCGCGGACCTTCTTCTTCTTGTCCGCGTCGACGACGTAGTAGGGGTCGAAGTCGTCGTCGATGTTGACGCCGAACTTCCCGAACGGGCCCTTCTTGATCTCGGCGGGCATCTCGCTCGGGGTGGGGATGTCGCGGATGTGCCCGACGGACGCCTCGACGTCCCAGTCGCTGCCGAGGTAGCCCGCGATGGTCCTGGCCTTCGCGGGGGACTCGACGATGACGAGCTTGCGCCCTGAAGCCATGGTCAACCTGCCTGTTCCGTCGGCCACGTGCAGCGGATTCGTCGCTGCGCGGACGTGGTGACGGCTCCGACGGTAGCGCCCCCGCCGCCGGTTCGTGCAAACCGGGCTCTTCCCAGATGAGGGTGTAGGTCGGCCGGGCGCGTCGGTCCGCAGATAGACGTCGAGGTCTCCCGACGATGGAGGTTCCTACGCCATCCATCCGAAAGACCTCGACGTGACCGACGCTACCCCGCCGGCCGGCTTCGGCCGCCCTGACCTGACCGCCTTCGCGTCTCATCCCAATCGACCCTGATCGAGTCTGCTGACCCCCTCGACGAGAACGCAGCGACATCACAGCCACCCAACCCCGACCGTCCGGGAAGCCGGGACACGTCACATGGCCTGTGCTGCGGGCGTGTCGAGTGGGTCGTCCAGGGGCGACGCAGGAGCGTCGACGCGACGTGCTGAGAGGTGGTTCCAGTCGAGCACTAGGACACCGGCTACAGGCATGGCGATAGGTCAGGAACGGCGTCGCTCCCTACGCAGGAGGGAGCGCAGAGTCTCGGCGTTCGCGTAGCCGACCCGTAGCGCGATCTCGGCGGAGGTAAGGTCCGTGGTTGCTGAGAGGTGCCGAGCTCGTTCGATGCGAAGCCGTTGGACGAAGCCGAGCGGAGTGAGGTTGAGCGCCGCACGGACTCGTCGTTCGAGGGTGCGCCGGCTGGTGCCGAGCGACTGCGCGACGAAGGCGACGTTGAACGGTTCGTCCAGGCGGGCGCGCACGAAGCGTTCGAACTCGACGACGATCGGGTCCTCGTGCCGGAGATGTTCGTAGGCGACGAAGGCCGCCTGCGACGGACGCTCGTCGATGATGAGGAGCTTGGCGACATGTTGGGCCAGGTCGGGGCTGATCGATCGCACGAGTGAGAGCGCGAGGTCGATGTGGGCGAACGCGGCGCCGGCGGTGACGAGGTTCCCGTCGACCACGACCATGGTGTCGAGATCGAGGGCGACGGTCGGATAGCGCTTCAGGAACTCCGGCCCCAGGAACCAGCTGGTCGTCGCCCGCCGATGATGCATCCGTCCGGTCTCGGCGACAGCGAACACGCCGGTGCACGCCGCGGCGATCCGGGTGGTCGCGTCGTCGAGGCGCCCGAGCGAGGCGATAACCGAACGAGCATCTCGGCTCTGGAGGGCGTCGTTGGTAGCGGCGGCCGTGAGGGTTCCAAGCGCAGGGACGACGACCACGTCGAACTCTGCGGACTCCGACAGCGGGTGGTCCACCGACAGGGTCATCGATGCCGTCGTGGTCACTCTCCGTTTCGGTCCGAGGATGGCGAGTTCGATCGGGTCGATCCGCGGGTCGACATCGCCGCGGGCTCCGTCGGCCACCCGCACGATGTCGATGACCGACGCGACAGCCGAACCGAAGCAGCCGTCGATCGCGATCAGTCCGATACGCATGGCGCGAACAATAGCAATACTGCCGTATACGCCACTTCTCACATGCTCTTGCTCGTCATACGCTGAACTCGCTTCACCAAGAAACCTCGACACCTAGGAGAACACCTCATGTCCACACCCGCATCACTTCCGTATGCCTTCGTCGCCAAGATCGTCGCGGCCGATGGACAGCACGACGCGCTCGCCGATCTGCTCGCCGGCGCTGTCGCGCTCGCCAACGAAGAAGTAGGAACGATTGTCTGGTTCGCGGTCAGGACCCACGCCGACACCTTCTGGATCTTCGATGCATTCCCCGACGAGGCCGCTCGCGACGCCCACGCCAACGGCGCCATCGTCGCAGCCCTGATGGCCAACCAGCACCTCCTCGGCGCAGCACCCGAGATCCTGGCGGCCGACGTCCTCGCGTCCAAGCTCCCGTAGTCCGCCAACGCACGAGACGATCGCGCCCCGCCGAGCCGTCGCCAGGTCGCGACGCAACGCCACGCTGCGTTGCCGAGCGGTGCGAGGCCTATCGGCACACTGACAGGATGCCGGCCGCGAGCGCTCAGCCGGCGAGGGGTCCGTCGCAGAGGAGAGCGACGTCGGTGTCGGGCAGAGCCGTGAGGCCAGCGCATCGCGCGACCACCAGAACCGAACCGCCCCTGCCCTGCGTTTCCGCAGGTCAGGGGCTGTTCGCCGGAGCCGCCTGGCGGAATCGAGCCGACGACCTCATCACGTCGGCTTTGCGTCTATCGCTTGATGCGCCCCCTGGGCGAACGAGCCGTTGACCTGCGCAGACGCCGAGCGTGGGGGACGCCGCCATCCGGTGGTGACCGACGACGACCGACCAGTACCGACCGTTTCACCGGAGCTTGCGGCGGCGTCGAAGCCGAGCAAGCTCCATTCCTTTAGCTCACCGCGCCCTCCTCCTCGCCGGTCCCGTCGTCGTCGAAGACGTTGCAAACCGGCCCGGCCGCAGGCGGGCCCCGGGGACGTCGACCACCACCCGGGACGACGACCACCGACACGGTCGTCGGTCGTCGGTTGTCGTCGCTGCCGGAGCGTTCCGTCTGTCGGACGGGTTCCTGGTCGGTGACGGCGGGGCGGAGGATGACGTGCTGCTCCCGTGACGTCCGGATGCTCCGAGCCCTGAGCCATGGCCCACCTCCCGGAGCACATGGCCCTGTGCTCCGAACCTCGAGCGATCGCTCCCCACGCGGTGCACCCGGTCCCGTGCTCCGAACCTTGAGCCATCGCTCGCCACACGGCGCACACGGTCCTGTGCTCCGGTTGCCGCGCGGTGGCCCCGTAACGGGAGCAACCGGACGTCATGGGCACCACCCCGCGACCGGGGCCCTCGGCGCCATGACCCTGACCCGACAACCCACGAGCGACGACCACCGGCACGTTCGTCGGTCCTCGTCGTTCGGGGAACGCACGGCGGACCGGCCCCCGCACGCTGCGAGGGCCGGTCCGGGGACGTCGGTCAGGCGATCTCCTTGGTCAGCACCCGCCAGGTGCCGATGCCCAGCGGCAGCCCGATCCACAGCAGGGCGGCGGTGCCGAAGTGGGCCCAGTCCGCGCCGGCCATCTCCCCCGAGAGCAGGGGGTCGGTGACGCGGGAGAGGTCCACCCACTCCGTGAACCGGTAGAGGCCCTCGTTCAGGCCGCCGACGATGCTGAAGGCGATCGGCAGGGCGAAGGACGCGGCGATGGCGAGCGGTGTGTTGAGGAACACCAGCCCGAAGGCCACGCCCTGCACGAGGTAGACGACCATCGCGAGCACGAGGCCGAGGACGACGGCGGCCGGCATCCCGAAGTCGCTCGGCTGGTCGCGCAGGCCCGAGCCCACGAGGTGGGCGAGCGCGACCGCCACCGCGGAGGCGGCGACCACGACGAGCCCGAGAACCACCGCGGCGCTCGTCTTCGCGAGCACCACCCGGCCGCGGTGCGGCTCGAGGGCGAAGGTCACGAGGCCGGTCCGCTGCGACCACTCCGCCGTCGCCGTCATGATCCCGAGGATCGGGAGCAGCACGGCGAGGGGCAGGGTGCTCAGCGACAGCAGGCTCGAGAAGGAGGTGTCGTCCGCCGACCCCCAGATGAGGAAGGCCACGACGACGAGCACCGCGAGCGCGCCGGTCACGACGAGGAGCCAGAACCCGGCGCGGGTGTCGACGGCCTTGCGCAGCTCGACCCTCAGCAGGCGGGCGAACGGGACACCGGGACGACCGGTGTCGGCGGGCGCGGTGCGCTCGGTGCGCGCCGGGGCGGGGGTCTGCGTCGCGGTGCTCACGCCGCCACCTCCCGCGCGTCGTCGGCGGTGAGCCGGAGGAACAGCTCCTCCAGCCCCTGCGACCCGTGGGGGCGCAGGTCGGTGACGACCACCCCGGCGGCGAGGGCTGCGCGGCCCACGACGGCCGGGTCGGCGTCGACGACGACGCCCTCCGGGGTGAGGGTCGCGGTGTGCCCCGCGGCCTCGAGGGCGACGGCCAGGGCGCCGTCGTCCTGGGAGCGGGCCCGGCTGCCGGAACCGGCCACGAGCTCGGCGACCGAGCCCTGCGCCACGACCCGCCCTCGCCCGATGACGACGATGTCGTCCGCGACGGCCTGCACCTCGTGGAGCAGGTGGGAGGACAGCAGCACGGCGCCGCCGCGGTCGGCGAAGTCGCGCAGCAGGGTGCGCATCCAGTGGATGCCCTGCGGGTCCAGGCCGTTCGCCGGCTCGTCGAGGACGAGCACCTCGGGCTCGCCGAGGAAGGCACCGGCCAGGCCGAGCCGCTGGCGCATCCCGAGCGAGTAGGTGCGGACGCGGCGGCCCGCCTCGTCGTCGGTCAGGCCGACGAGCCGGAGCACGTCGTCGACGCGCGTCCGGGGCACGCCGACGGTCAGCGCGGCGAGGGTCAGCGCCTCGCGGCCGGTGCGCCCCGGGTGCTGGGCGGAGGCGTCGAGCATGACGCCGATCCGGCTGCCCGGGTTGACGAGGTCGCGGTAGTCCTTGCCCAACACCGTGGCCCGCCCGCTCGTCGGCGGGGTGAGGCCGGTCAGCATCCGCATGACGGTGGACTTGCCCGCGCCGTTGGGCCCGAGGAAGCCGGTGACCGACCCCGCGGGGACGGTGAAGGTGACGCCATCGACGGCGACGACGCGGCCGTAGCGCTTCGTGAGGTTCTCGATCTGGATCATGGGAACGAGCCTGCCGAGCGGCGGGCGGTGCCCACATCGGTCGCGGGTCTCGGGCGGGAGCGACCTCGGTCTACGTCGTGCGCGCCCGGGGTAGACCAAAGGCGGACGCGGCGCCCGCAGGGCGGCTCCTACAGTGGCGGGATGCCCACGCCCCCGCCCGCTCCCCGCCTCACCTGGTGGGGTCACACCTGGCGTGTCGTCCTCGCGCTGCTCGCGAGCCTCACGGTGTGGGCGCTCACCCTCGAGTCGCTCGAGGAGGCCGGGTTCGCGGACCACCCGCTGACGATCTGGGTGCTCGTCGGGGACCCCCTCCTCTGCCTGCTCCTGCTCGCGGTCGTCGTCCTGGCCCGGCGGCGCTTCCCGCTGGTCGTGGCGCTGGGCACCGCCCTCCTCACCGCCGTCTCCCCGATGGCCTTCGGCCCGGCCACGCTGGCCCTCTGCTCGCTGGCCACCCGGCGCCGCCCACGCGAGCTGCTGCTCGCCGGCGGCACCACCGTCGTGGCGGCCCTCGTCTTCGAGGCCGTCTACCCCGAGCCCAGCCCGCTGCCGCTGTGGGCGGCCGCCCTCGTCGTCACCCTCTTCGTCGCCGTCGTCCTGGCGGTGGGACACTCGGTCGGGGCCGACCGCGAGCGCGTCGCCTCACTGCGCGAGCGGGCCGAGACGAGCGAGCGCGAGCAGCAGGCCCGGGTGGCCGCGGCCCGCGCCGAGGAGCGCACCCGGATCGCCCGGGAGATGCACGACGTCCTGGCCCACCGCATCTCGCTCGTCGCGATGCACGCCGGCGCCCTGACCTTCCGCGACGACCTGCCCCGCAGGCAGCAGGTGCAGGTGGCGCGGACCATCGAGGAGAACGCGCACCTGGCGCTCAGCGACCTGCGCGACGTCCTCGGGGTGCTGCGGGCCGAGGCCCCCGACCCGTCGCTCGCCCCCGAGCGGCCGCAGCCCGGGTTCGCCGACCTGCCCGACCTGCTCGAGGAGGCCCGGACCACCGGTACCCGGGTGACCCTCGAGGACTTCACCACCGAGGGGCTGCCCACCACGGTGGGTCGCACCGTGTACCGGGTCATCCAGGAGGCGCTGACCAACGCCCGGAAGCACGCACCCGGCTGCCCGGTCAGCGTCACGGTGGGCGGCGGCCCCGGCTCGGGGGTGGACGTGCTCGTCAGCAACCCCCTGCCCGTCGGCCCGGGCCCGGCGATGCCCGGCGCGGGGCTCGGGCTGCTCGGGCTGCGCGAGCGGGTCGACCTGCTCGGCGGGACCCTCACCCACGGGAACGACCGCGGGCGCTTCACGGTGCGGGCCTCGCTACCGTGGGCGGCATGACCAGCACCCCGGTCCGTGTCGCCCTCGTCGACGACGACCCCTTGGTGCGGGCCGGGCTGTCGATGATCCTCGGGGGCGACCCCGGGCTCGAGGTCGTCGGGGAGGCCGCCGACGGCAGCGAGGCCGTGGGGCTGGTGCGCTCCAGCCGCCCGGACGTCGTGCTCATGGACATCCGGATGCCCCGGCAGGACGGCATCTCGGCCACCGCCGACGTCCTCGCCCTGCCGGATGCCCCGCGCGTGCTGGTCCTCACGACCTTCGACGCCGACGAGATGGTGCTGCGGGCCCTGCGGGTCGGCGCCCACGGCTTCCTCCTCAAGGACACCCCACCGGCCCGGCTCGTCGAGGCCGTCCACACGGTGGCGTCGGGCGAGCCGATCCTGTCGCCGAGCGCAACCTCGGCCCTCATCGCCGCCCTCGCCGGGCAGGAGGACGCCGGGGCCTCCCCCGCCCAGCGCCGGCGCGCCGAGGCCCGCCGCGCGCTCGGCGACCTCACCGAGCGCGAGCTCGAGGTGGCCGTCGCCCTGGGGCGCGGGCAGACCAACCTGGAGATCGGGGCGGCCCTGTTCCTCAGCGTCGCGACGGTCAAGGCGCACGTCGGGCGCATCCTCACCAAGCTCGGGCTGGAGAACCGCACGCAGGTCGCGATCCTCGTCCACGACGCGGGCCACGGGTCGGACTGAGGAACACCGCCGGGGCCGATCTGGTTGAATGGTCAACTACATCACCGAGGAGCACCCCATGACGACCGACACCACGAGCCGCGGCGCCGACCGCCCGCCCGTCCTCTACCTCAGCCACGGTGCTCCGCCGCTGGCCGACGACGCCACCTGGACCCGTGAGCTCGCCGACTGGTCGGGTGGGATCGACCGGCCAGACGCGGTGCTCATCGTCTCCGCGCACTGGGAGCAGGCGCCGGTCTCGGTGTCGGCGACGACCGGTGACGTGCCCCTCACCTACGACTTCTGGGGCTTCCCGCAGCGCTACTACGACGTCACCTACGACGCGCCCGGTGCCCCGGGGGTGGCCCGCTCGGTCGCCTCGCTGCTCGCCGGGGCCGGCGAGACCCTGCACCAGGACCCCAGCCGCGGCCTCGACCACGGCGCCTACGTCCCCCTCAAGGAGATGTACCCGGACGCCGACGTGCCCGTCGTCCAGCTCTCGATGCCCACCCTGGACCCGCACCGCCTGTTCGAGCTCGGACGCCGGCTGGCCCCGCTGCGCGACGAGAACGTCCTCATCGTCGGGTCCGGCTTCACGACGCACAACCTCGGCTGGTTCGACCCCTCGGCCGGTCCGGATGCCGCTCCCCCGGCGCCCTCCTCGGAGTTCGACCACTGGGCGGCCGAGACCGTCGCCGCCGGTGACGTCGACTCCGTCCTCGACTTCCTCGCCAAGGCGCCGGCCGCCCGCGAGGCCCACCCGCGCACCGAGCACTGGGCACCGCTCTACGTCGCCCTCGGCGCCGCGTCGGTCAGTGGGGACGTCGCCGGGCGCAGCGTCATCAACGGCTTCTGGTTCGGCCTGAGCAAGCGCTCCTGGCAGTTCTCCTGACGCCCGGTCACCGGGTGGTGCGCAGGGCGGCGACGAACGCCGTGCCGAGCATCGCCGACGCCACGACCGGCACCCAGGACATCCCGGTCAGCAGCCCCGCGACGCGGACCGGCTCGGCGAGGACGAGCAGCCACCCGGCCCACCCCGGGACGTCCGGGTGGCGCAGCATCGCGATGCCGAGGACGACCCCGCCGACGAGAGCCCCGAGGCCCAGGACCGCGTACGCGACGAGCGCCGTGACCGACCCGTGCTCGTCCACGGCCCGGACGAACACGGACGGGTCGCCGGGGGTCCGCGACACGGCGAGCAGCAGGAGGGAGTCCGCGGACAGGACGGTGAACATCAGGTAGCCGCTGCCGGTCAGCCATCCGCCCACCGCCGCCAGCCGAGGCACCCGGCCGCGCAGTGCGAGGACCAGCGCCCACGTGGCCGGCACGAGCAGCAGCGAGGCGAGCATCCCGAAGGCGCTGGTGAGCTCCATCGCCACGGGGTGGCGCTCGGCCGCGGCGAGCGTGGCCTCGGTCGTCGCGAGCGTCGAGCCCTGCGCCGCGACCGCGATGGAGGCGTTCGACGCGACGAGCGCCAGCCCGGCGAGGACCGCCGCCGGCAGCGCTCCCGGCAGACCGCCGGCCGCCGGAGCCGTCTCGTCCCGTCCCCGCGCCGGCCGGTCCTGCTCCACCCTCGTGCTCATGCCGCTCTCCCTCCTCGCGCCCACCGAACTGGTAAGGCTGCTTTACTTTCGACAGATGGTAAAGCAACTTGTCGTCCTGTCAAGGGGTGGGTGCGCGCCGCCGAGCAACGGCAACACGCAGCCGGGAGGGCTCGATCCCCTGCGTGTTGCCGTCTCTCGAGGGACGGGAGCCGGTCGGGGCCCGGGACCGGAACCAGTGCCGCGCCACGGCTCCCACGCGGCACACTGGCGTCCATGAGCGAGCTCCACCTGGGTCTCGAGCCGCACCTCGCCGGTCTCGCGGCGGCCACCGAGCGCCTCGCCGCCTGGGCGCGCGAGGCCGGCCCGGACGCCCACGTGCCGACCTGCCCGGACTGGCGCGTGCACGACCTCGTCGTCCACCAGGGCGCGGTCCACCGCTGGGCCACGGCCATGCTCGCGGGCGGCGACCCCCGCGCCGTCGACATCGGGTCCTTCGAGGCCGAGGGCCACTCCGCGGCCGACGCCGTCACCTGGCTCACCGACGGGGCCGGCGTCCTGCGCGCCGCCCTCCGCTCGGCTCCCGAGGACCTGGAGGCGTTCACCTTCCTGCGCGAGGCCCCGCCGGCCCGGCTGTTCTGGGCCCGCCGCCAGCACCACGAGACGACGATCCACGCCCTCGACGCGCTCGCCGCCCGCGAGGGGCGGATGCCGACCGCGGACGACGCGTTTTTCGACGCCGCCACCGCCCTCGACGGCATCGACGAGCTGCTCGTCGGCTTCTGGCCCCGCCGGGGCAGAGGCCCTCGGGCAGAGGCCGACCCGTACCCGGCGGTGGTCGTGGCCGACTCCGGGGAGCGGTGGCTGCTCGACGTCGGCACCGACGCCGTGACCACCCGGCGACTCGCCGCGGACGAGCCCGCCCCGGAGGGCGCCGCCGCCCTCACCGGCCCCGCCGTCGACCTGCACCTCGGGCTCTGGAACCGCGGCGGCCGACCCGACGACCCCGCCGGCCTCCTGCCCGCCTGGCAGGAGGCCGGCGCCGTCCGCTGAGCCGACTGGCATCATGACGCGATGCCGGTGCCATTCCAGGGCGAGGACCGCCACGCGCTCGTCGAGCGGCTGGTGTCGCTGTACGACGAGGTCGACACCGAGGGCAGCCGGCCCCGGTGGGTCGCCCTGGAGGCGCCGTCGGGATGGGGCAAGACGCGCATCGTCCAGGAGCTCTACGCCGCGCTCGTCGCCACCCGCCCCGGACGCCCCGAGGCCCCGGGAGGCTACTGGCCCCCGACGATCGTCCCGGCCGACGGCACCGACGGCGACGCCGGCATCCACGCGACCCGCAAGCGCGTCCACCCCCGGCAGGTCGACCGGGAGGGAGGGTCGCTGCCGCCGTTCCTCTGGTGGGGCATCTCCTGCTCGGCCCGCAACGGGGTCGCCTCGGTCGCCCTGCGCGAGGACCTCGGGCAGCTGCAGGCGCACGCACCCTTCCTCCTCGCCCGCTGCCTCCAGCTCGACCCGGTGACGGGCGAGCTGAGGCGCAGCGGCCGCGACCTGCTCGGGCTGGCCGCCGACCAGCTGGGCGGCAGCCTCGAGGAGGCGGCCCTGGGCGCCGCGACCTCGGCCCTCAACATCGCCGTGCCCGGGGTCGGTCTCGTCTGGAGCATCGGGAAGTGGGGCTTCGGCCGGGTCAGGGAGCGCACCGAACAGGCCCGGATGGTCTCCGCCTCCTCCTCGATCGACACCGGGGCGGCCGACGACGTCCTCGCCGACGCGGTCACCACGCTCCGGTCGCTCGCCCGTCCCGGGCTCCCGCTCGTCATCGCCGTCGAGGACCTCCAGCTCGCCGACGCCACGCTCGTCGCGCTGCTCGAGGAGCTGCTCGCCTCCGCGAGCCCGGTGCTCGTCGTGACGACGAGCTGGCCGGGCAGCCTCGACGAGGACGCCCTGGCCCCGGCCGTCCGGGCGGCCGGTGACCGCCTGCTGCGGGTCCGCGCCACGGTCGCCGACGACGCGGGCGACCTCGCACCCCTCGATGCCGCCGCGCGGGGTCGCATCGTGTCGGCGATCCACCCCGGCGCGACCCCCGCGACCGTCGCCCTCCTCGTGGAGCGCTTCGAGAACCCGCTGCTCCTCGAGCTGGCCTGCACGCTCGGGTGGGTGCGCGAGGAGGTCGACCCCGCGACGGGTCGCCTCGAGCTGACGGCCGAGGACGTCGCCGAGATCCCGGCCGACGCCGCGGGGCTCTACGCGAGCATGTGGAACCGGCTGTCCGAGCCGGCCCGTCGCGCCCTGGCGCTGGCCGTGGCGGCCATCCCCCACGAGGTCTACCCTCGCGTCGGCGCGAACCGCTGGCTGGCCGGCCCCCTCGCCGCGGCGGTGCGCGAGGTCTTCCCGCAGGCCCCCGAGGTCGCCGCGGAGCTCGCCGGGACGATCCCGGGATGGACCCGGCCCGTCCGGGACACCTTCTCGGCCTACCTCGAACCGCTCGCGCAGCGGACGGCCGCCGACCACGGCCACCTCAACCGGGCGAGCCGGGTGAAGGCGGTGCAGGACAGCCTGTTCGAGCACGCACGCACCCAGCTCACCGAGGCTCCGGTCGACGAGCTCCTCGACCTGCACGCCGCCGACCTCGTGATCGCGTGGCAGCTGGCCGGGCTGGCGGAGGACCCGGTCCTCTTCGCGATCGCGGTCATCCAGCACACCAACGCCCTCGGCGCCCACACCGACGACGCCCACCGCACGGTCGAGCTCGCCGAGCAGGCCCTCGGCCTGCTCCGGGCCACCCCCGACGTCGCCCGCCTGCGAACCGAGATCGTGCTCGCCCGGGCCCACGCCCTGTCGAACCTGGGGCGGGCGACCGAGGCGGCCGAGGCCTACGGACAGGTCGCCGAGCAGCTCACCCTCCTCGACGGCGCCGACTCCCGCGCGGTGCTCCAGGCCCGGCAGGACCAGGCGTCCGTCCTCTCCCGTGCCGGGATGCTCGAGGGCACCCTCGACCTGCTCGAGGCCCTGGTCCAGGACGCGCAGCGGGCCCTCGGGCCCTCGGACCCGCTGACGCTCTCGTGTCGTCAGGTGCTCGGGGTCACCCTCGCGCGCAGCGGCCTCGTGCGTGAGGCGCTCGACCACGACAGGGAGCTCCTCGAGCTGTTCCTCACCTCGTACGGTGCGGACCACGAGCTGACCCTGGCCGCCCGCAACAACATCGCGGTCGGGCTCGCCACGCGCGGGTACCCCGACCTGGCCGTCCGAGAGCTGGAAGAGGTCGTGGCGACCCGCACCCGTGTCTTCGGCGCCGACCACCACCTCACCCTCTTCGTGCGCGGGAACCTCGCCTCGGAGCTGCGCCGGGCGGGCCGGACCCAGGAGGCGCGCACGCAGCGCGCTGCCCTGCTCGCCGACCAGCACCGGGTCATGGGACCGGACCACGAGGACACCCTCGACTCCGCGATGCGCCTGGCCCGCCTCGATGCCGAGCTCGGTCGCCCCGAGGCGGCGCTCGATGCGGCCACTCACGTCGTCGCGGACTGGGTGCGCCTCCACGGCGACGACGACGTCCGCACCGCGCGCGCACGACGCCAGCTCGCCGCGGTCCTGGGGGCGGCCGGGCAGGTCGAGCCCGCGCTCGAGCAGGCCCGGCGGGCGCACGCGACGCAGGTCGGTGCCCTCGGTGAGCACGCCCCCGACGCACTCGACACCGTGGCCCTCATCGGGCTGCTGCTCATCGGGGACGAGCGTCTCGCCGAGGCGCACCCCGTGTACGAGGAGCTGTACCGTGCCCGGCTCGCGCTGGCCGGACCCGACGAGCCCAGCACCCTCGAAGCCCGCTTCGGGATGCTCCTCACGGCGCCCGGCGCGGACGACGCCGAGGTCCGGGGCGAGATGTCGCTCGAGTACGCCCGCGCGCTCGGCCCCGACCATCCGGACACCCTGCAGATGCGGAGCGAGCACCTCCGTCTCCTCGTGGCCGCCGACCGGCTCGACGAGGCGGCCGCGGTGGGGCGCGTGCTCGTGCCGGAGCTCACGCAGGCCCTCGGCGCGCTGCACCCCGACACCCGGGCCGCCGGCCTCGACCTGGCGCGCGCGCTCATGGCGAGCGAGGACGGCAGCGACGAGGCGCTGCCGCTGCTCGCGGCCCTCCACGAGGCCGGTGACGAGCTCGGCCTGCGCACCGACCCCGACGTCCTCGAGGTCCGCGCGTACCGGGGGGTCGCGCTCATGGGTGAGGACCGGTGGCCCCAGGCCGTCGGGGTGCTCTCCTCGCTGGTCCAGGACCGCCGGGCGCTCGCCCCGGAGGGCGACCCCATGACCCGCACCCTCCGCTTCCACCTCGCGGTCGCCCTGCTCCGGTCGGGGTCGGCGGACCCGGGCGTCGCCGTCTTCGAGGCCCTCTGCGACGACGAGCAGCAGCTCCGAGGCGAGGAGGGCGAGAAGCTGACGGACCTCGCCGCGTCGCTCGAGGCGTGGGCCGAGCTCGCCGACACGCTCGTGGCCGAGGGGCGGCTGGCCGAGGCCGAGGTCGCCGTCGCGTCGCTGGTCCGGGTCACCGACCGGGCCCACGGGCCGGACGCCGCGGACACGCAGGCGGCGCGCGCGGAGCACGAGCGGGTCAGGGCGATGCGCGACGCGACGACGCAGGGATGACGAGCGCCGGCCGCGTCACCTAGCCGGCGAGGTGCTCCCCGAGGAAGGCGTCGATGCGGCGCCACGCGTCGGCGGCGGCTTCCGGCTCGGGCCCGGCGTGCAGGACGAACCGGGTCACGGGCGCCATCCACCACGGGCCGATGTCGGTGGGGTTGAGGAACGAGTGGCCCGCGCTCGGGTACTCGCGGACGTCGTGCGGCACACCCCGGGCCTCGAGCGCCACCTCGAGCCGCTCGGCCGCACCGCGCAGCGTGCGGTCGCGCCCGCCGTAGCTGGCGACGACCGGGCAGGCGCCGTCGAGGGCGGACGGCGACGACGGGAGCATCCCGTAGTTGGCGGCCGAGGCGTCCCAGCCGGGCCGCCCGGCGAGGGCGAGCGCGAACGCCCCGCCCATGCAGAACCCGATGACCCCCACCCGTCCCGAGCAGCGCGGGTCGGCCAGCAGCTGCTCCCGGGCGGCCTCGACGTCGTCGAAGGCCCGGCCGCTGCCCCGGCGCAGCGCGACGAAGGTCTGCCGCAGGCAGGTCGAGCGCCGACCTCGGGAGAACAGGTCGGGCGCCAGGGTGAGGAAGCCGGCACCGGCCATCCGGTCGGCGAGCCCGCGCATCGTGTCGTCGAGCCCGAACGCCTCGTGGACGAGGACCAGCCCGGGCCACGGGCCGTCGCCGGACGGGACGGCGAGGTGGGCGTCGAGGTCGCCCACGCCGACCGCCGACGACGTCATCGGGCCGCCGCCGTCAGTGCCCGGCCCGCGGCTTCTTGCGGGGCGCCGGGCGGGTCGGGTCGTCGGTGACGTGTTCGACGTCCTCGGGGACCACGATGGGCCGGATCCGGGCCCAGGCCATGAACCCGAGGCCGACGACGAGCAGGGCCAGCCCGGCCCAGAGGTTCGCGTTCACCCCACCGGTCTTCTCGGTCTCGGGGTCGGCGAAGATCCCCATCGCGGTGAGGATCACACCGTAGATCGCGAGCAGCGCCCCGATGACGTTGCGGATGTCGAAGGCGCCGGCCTTGTGCGTGTCTGCCATGACTGCTCCTTCGTCAGAAGAGGATGTTGAGGACGACGACCATGCCGAGGGCGACACCGGCCAGCGGCACCGTGCGGCGGTACCACGGGTAGGACGCCTCGTTCGGGTCGGTGCGCTGCTCGAGCGGGGTCTCGGAGTAGACGAGGCCGACGAGCTCGGAGGCCGGCTTCGGCTGGGTCACCATCGTCACCGCGACCGAGACCGCGATGTCGACGACGAACGCCGTCGCGGCGGCCACGAACGCCGCTCCCTGCCCGCCCAGCGGGATCACGCCGAGCGAGGCCGACCCGAAGGCGTCCTCGCTGAGGAAGGCCACGAGCACCGCCGACAACGTGCCGGACACCAGGCCGGTCCAGCCCGCGGTGGCCGTCATCCGCTTCCAGAACATGCCGAGGATGAAGGTCGCGAAGAGCGGCGCGTTGAAGAAGCCGAACAGCGTCTGGAGGTAGTCCATGACGTTGCCGAAGCCGCTCGCGATGAAGGCGGTGAAGATGGCGATGACCGTGGCGCCGACGGTGGCGAGCCGCCCGATGCGCAGGTAGTAGTCGTCCGAGCGGTCCTTGCGGACGTAGCGCTCCCAGAGGTCGTAGCTGAAGACCGTGTTGAAGGCCGAGATGTTCGCGGCCATGCCGGCCATGAACGCCGCCAGCAGACCGGTGATGGCCAGGCCGAGCAGGCCGTTGGGCAGCAGGTCGCGCATGAGGAAGAGCAGCGAGTCGTTGTACTTGACGCCCTCCCCCGACGCCCCGCCCGGTGGGCTGCCACCGTTCTTGAGGTCGATGATCTCCGGGACGAGGACGGCGGCGATCATGCCCGGGAAGATCGTGAGGAACGGGATGAACATCTTCGGGAACGCGCCGATGATCGGCGTCTTGCGGGCCGCGGAGATCGACTCCGAGGCCATCGCGCGCTGGACCTCGACGAAGTTCGTCGTCCAGTAGCCGAAGGACAGGACGAAGCCGAGGCCGAAGACGATGCCGACGACCGACCAGAAGGGGTTGTCGAAGCCGGAGAGCGCCTGCCCGGGCCAGGACTCGAGCTGCTGGGCGGCCGGCGCCACCTCCGCGCTCGCCGGGGCGGCGGCCGCCATCTCGGTGATCTTGTCCTTGAGGCCCCCGTAGCCGCCGACGCGGTTCAGGCCCAGGAGGACGAGCGGCAGGAGGCTGGCGACGATGACGAAGAACTGGAGGACCTCGTTGTAGATCGCCGCCGACAGCCCGCCGAGGGTGATGTACGACAGGACGATGATCGCCGCGACGATGAGGGCGATCCAGAGCGGCCAGCCGAGCAGCGCCCGGACGATCGAGCCGAGGAGGAAGAGGTTGACGCCGGCGATGAGCAGCTGGGCGACGGCGAACGAGATGGCGTTGACCAGGTGGGCGCCGGTCCCGAAGCGGCGGAACATGAACTCGGGGACCGAGCGCACCTTCGAGCCGTAGTAGAAGGGCATCATCACGACGCCGAGGAAGAGCATCGCCGGGATGGCGCCGACCCAGAAGTAGTGGACGGTCGGGATGCCGAACTGGGCGCCGTTGGCGCTCATCCCCATGATCTCGACGGCGCCGAGGTTGGCCGAGATGAACGCCAGGCCGGTGACCCACGCCGGCAGCGAGCGGCCGGAGAGGAAGAAGTCGACCGAGTCCGAGACCGAGCGCCGCGCGATGACACCGATGCCGAGGACGAAGGCGAAGTAGACCAGGAGGATGAGGTAGTCGACGGCGCTCGCGTCGATGAGGGTCTCCGCCGTCGGGAGCGCCGCAGCCGGCATCCCCCCGACCAGTGCCTGTGCTCCTGCAGCGACCACGCCCACCACCCGCTCCACGTCGAGGACGGTGCCCGTCCCGGCACCGCCCGTCACGCTAGCCCCTCACCCCGGCCGGTCGGGGGTGAAGGACAGCCGAGTTCGCCGGGTTCTGCAGGTCAGCCGCGCGGGCCGGCCATCGCGGGCGGACCGGCCGCACCGGCCGTCGCGGCCGCGTCGTCGTCGGGGTCGGTGATCGCACCCTCGAACTGCGCGGCGTGCAGGCGCGCGAACGCCCCTCCCGCGGCGAGCAGCTCGGCGTGCGAGCCCCGCTCGACGATCCGTCCGTCCTCCATCACGAGGATGAGGTCGGCGTCGCGGATCGTCGAGAGCCGGTGCGCGATGACGAAGCTCGTGCGGTCGCTGCGCAGGGCGGCCATCGCCTGCTGGACGAGCAGCTCGGTGCGGGTGTCGACCGAGCTCGTCGCCTCGTCGAGGATGAGCAGCGAGGGGTTCGCGAGGAAGGCCCGCGCGATGGTCACGAGCTGGCGCTCGCCCGCGCTGATGTTGTCGGCCTCGGCGTTGAGCACCGTGTCGTAACCGTCCGGCAGCGAGTGGACGAAGCGGTCGACGTAGGTGGCCCGGGCCGCCTCGAGGATCTCCTCCTCGGTCGCCCCCGGCCGGCCGTACGCGATGTTGTCGTGGATCGTGCCGGCGAAGAGCCAGGTGTCCTGGAGCACCATCCCCGTGCGCGAGCGCAGGTCGTGCCGGGTCAGCTCGCGGATGTCCTTGCCGTCGAGGGTGATCCGTCCGCCGTCGAGCTCGTAGAAGCGCATGACGAGGTTGACGAGCGTGGTCTTGCCCGCCCCCGTCGGCCCGACGATGGCCACGGTCTGCCCGGGCTCCACGACGAGGTCGAGGTGCTCGATGAGCGGCCGCTCCTGGGTGTAGGAGAAGGAGACGTCCTCGAAGGCGACGCGGCCCCGGGGGTCCTCGATGCAGCCGGGGAGCCCGACTCCGGCTCCTGCTCGGGGGCGTCGAGGACCTCGAACACGCGCTCGGCGGAGGCGACCCCGCTCTGCATGAGGTTGGCCATCGACGCGACCTGCGTGAGCGGCTGGGTGAACTGCCGTGAGTACTGGATGAAGGCCTGCACGTCACCGAGGCTCATCGACCCGGACGCCACGCGGAAGCCGCCGACGACGGCGATCGCGACGTAGTTGAGGTTCCCGATGAACATCAGCGTCGGCATGATGATGCCGCTGATGAACTGGGCCCGGAAGCTCGCGTGGTGCAGGGCGTCGTTGCGCTCGGCGAACTCGCGGTCGGCCTCGGCCTGGCGCCCGAAGACCTTGACGAGCTCGTGGCCGGTGAAGGTCTCCTCGACGACCGAGTTCACCTCTCCGGTGCTCTTCCACTGCTGGACGAAGTGCCCCTGCGACCGCTTCCCGATGGCGGCCGTGACGACCATCGTCACCGGGATCGTCACGAGCGCGATGACCGCGAGCAGCGGCGAGATGTAGAGCATCATCGCGATCATCGCGACGACGGTGAGCAGCGAGGTGACGAGCTGGCTCAGTGTCTGCTGGAGGCTCTGGGCGACGTTGTCGATGTCGTTGGTGACCCGGCTGAGCAGCTCGCCGCGCGGCTGGGAGTCGAAGTACGGCAGCGGCAGCCGGTTGAGTTTGTCCTCGACGTCGCGGCGCAGCCGGAACACGGTGCGGTTGACCGCGGTCGTGAGCATCCGGCCCTGGACGAGCTGGAGCGCGGCGGCGACGAGGTAGATCCCGAGGACGAGGAGGAGCACCTGCCCGACCGCCCCGAAGTCGATGCCCTGCCCGGGGACCACGTGGTCCATCGCGGCGAGGACGTCGGCGACCGTTCCCTCGCCCCGCTCCCGCAGCGACGCGACGGCCTGCTCCTGGGTGACCCCCGCGGGGATCTGCCGGCTGAAGACGCCGGCGAAGATCAGGTCGGTGGCCCGTCCGAGGATCTTGGGTCCGACGGCGTTGAGCACCACGCTGACGAGCGCCAGGGCGAGCGACCCGCCGACGACCATCCGCTCCGGTCGCAGCAGCCCGAGCACCCGCTTCGCGGACGGGACGAAGTCCTGGGACTTCTCCGTGGGCATGCCGATCTGGGCGTGGGGCGGGCCGCCCCGGCGCGCACCGGCCGGCCCGCGCCGCGCCTCGGCGGCCTTCTCCTCGGCCGACCTGAGCTCGCTCATGCGACCTCCTCCATCGCCTGCTGGCTCTCGACGATCTCGACGTACGTGGGGCAGGAGGCGAGCAGCTCCTCGTGGGTGCCGACGCCGACGACGGCGCCGTCCTCGAGGACGACGACCTGGTCGGCGTGGACGATGCTCGAGACGCGCTGGGCGACGAGGACGACCGTGGCCTCGCGGGTGACCGGCCGCAGCGCGGCACGCAGCCGGGCGTCGGTGGCGACGTCGAGCGCCGAGAAGGCGTCGTCGAAGAGGTAGACGTCCGGTCGCCGCACGAGGGCCCGGGCGATCGCGAGGCGCTGGCGCTGGCCACCGCTGACGTTGGTGCCGCCCTGGGCGATCGGCGCGTCGAGCCCGCCGGGCATCTCCTTGACGAAGTCCTCGGCCTGGGCGATGCGCAGGGCCTCCCAGAGCTGGTCGTTCGTCGCTCCGGCGTCGCCGTGGCGCAGGTTGCTCGCGACCGTGCCGCTGAAGAGGTAGGGCCGCTGCGGGACCAGGCCGATCCGCGACCAGAGGTCCTCGAGCGAGGCCTCGCGCACGTCGACACCGCCGAGGAGGACGGCGCCCTCGGTGACGTCGTGCAGGCGCGGGACGAGACCGACGAGCGTGGTCTTCCCGGCGCCGGTCGACCCGACGACCGCCGTCGTGGTGCCGGGCCGCGCGGTGAACGACACCTCGCGCAGGACCGGGGACTCGGCCCCGGGGTAGGCGAAGGTCGCCGCCCGCAGCTCGAGCTCGACGGCACCGCTCGGGAGGGGCACCGGGTGCTCGGCGGGGACCACCGAGGACGAGGTGTCGAGGACCTCCATGATGCGTCCGGCCGAGACCGTGGCGCGCGGGACCATCATCGACATGAAGGTCGCCATCATCACCGACATGAGGATCTGGATGAGGTAGGACATGAAGGCCGTCAGGGCGCCGATCTGCATGTCGCCGGAGTCCACGCGCATGGCCCCGAACCAGAGGACGGCCACGGTCGAGGCGTTGAAGACGACCATGACGATGGGGAAGGCGAGGGCCATCAGCCGGCCCACGGCCAGCGCGGTGTCCGTGTAGGTGCGGTTGGCCTCGGCGAAGCGCTCGCGCTCGACGTCCTCGCGGACGAAGGCCCGCACCACGCGGATGCCGGTGATCTGCTCGCGCAGGATCCGGTTGACGGTGTCGACGGCCTTCTGCATCGAGCGGAAGTGCGGGATCATCCGGCTGATCACGACGCCCACGGAGAGCCCGAGCAGCGGGACGGCCACGGCCACCAGCCAGGACAGGCCGATGTCCTCGCGCAGGGCCATGAAGACGCCGCCGACCATCATGATCGGGGCCGACACCATGATCGCCAGCCCCATGTAGACGACCTGCTGCACCTGGGTGACGTCGTTGGTCGAGCGGCTGATGAGGGTGGGGGCCCCGAAGGCCGAGACCTCCCGGGCCGAGAACGAGCCCACCCGCGAGAAGACGGCCGCCCGCACGTCGCGCCCGAGGGAGGCCGCCGTCAGCGCCGCGATGCGCGTCGCGACGATCGTCGCGACGATCTGGACGAGGGAGACCCCGAGCATCCACATGCCCGCTGTGAGGATGAACCCGGTGTCGCCGACCGCTACCCCCTCGTCGATGATCCGGCCGTTGAGGCTCGGCAGGTAGAGCGAGGCCAGGGTGCCCGCGAGCTGGAGCACGAGGAGGAGGAGCAGGGGACCCGCGTAGGGGCGCAGGTGGGTTCGGACGAGGCGCAGCAGCATCAGCGGACCTCCCGGTCGTGGTGGCGGGTGCCGTCGAGGACGACGGAGACGATCTCGGTGGCGTCGAGGCGACCGGTCGACATCAGGGGGTGGACGCTCGAGAGGGTCAGCAGCTGGAGCAGGCCGACGACCTCCTCGACGGGGCGCCGCAGGTCGGTGGCGTCGGCACCGACGAGGTCGGCGAACGCGGCGTCGACGGCGGGGTCGGTGCGGCCGCGGCGCCGCTTGGGGTCGACGGGGGCCGGGGCGCCGGCGTGGTGGAGGACCGAGATGAGCCCGACGATGCGCTCGACGTGGCGCTGCATCACGGTGACCCCGGCCACGAGCCGCTCGTCGAGGGACAGGGTGGCGTCGATGCCACGCAGCTCGGCGACGGCCGGCGTGGAGTCGAACACCGCCGTGACACAGGCCTGCACGAGCTCGTCCTTGGTGCCGAAGGCCCGGAAGACCGTGCCCTCGGCGATGCCGGCCGCCTCGGCGACCTGCTTGGTCGTCAGGGCCGGGCCGTGCTCCCGCAGCAACGGGATGGCGACCTCGACGATCGCCGTGCGGCGGTCCTCGGGGCTCATGGCGGGTGCGCGGGGGGTCACGAGGACGAAGCCTAAGTGAGTGAGCACTCACTCACAAGTGGGTTCGGGGCACGCGACGGCCCCGCCCTCCGGTGCAGGGGGTGGAGGGCGGGGCCGTTCGGCCACAGGGCGGACGGGGAGGGTTCCCCGACAGGGATATTCCGATCCGCGGCAGGTCGCATCCTGTCGTGCGGCGGATGCCCCGAGGGGCATCGTGGTCGGCGCGTCGATGTGACCCCGGTCACAGCGTCTCGCCCGGGGTCGGGCGTGGATCTCTCATCTGCGTCTCATCGACGGCTGGGACGATGGTGCGGTGACCCGACGGACCCTCGCCCTCGTCGCGCTCCTCGTCGCCGCCGCCACCCTCGGCGCCGGCGGCATGGCGCTGGCCGCGAGCCTGGCCCCGCCGGCCGACACCCGGCTCGGGGAACCCGTCGTCGTCGAGGCCACCCCGGTCGACCCCGAGCCCAGCGCGACGCCCTCCCCCGGCGCCAGTCCCAACCCGAGCGCGACCCCGACGCCCACGGCCACGCCGCGGCCCACGACCAGCCCCCGCCCGCGGACACCGGCCCCGGTCGAGCCGCCGGCCCCGCGCCCCGGCGACGACGACGACGATGACGACGACGGCGGGGACGACGACGGCGGGGACGACGACGATGACTGAGCCGCGGCGGCTCGCCGACGTGCTGGCGCTGCGCGGGGTGACCGTCCGCACGACCGTCGTCGCCGCGCTCACCGCCCTGCTCGTCGTCGCCCTGGGCGTCGGTGGCGGCGTCACCTACGCGATCCAGCGCGGGCAGACCGACGAGCGCATCGACGGCAACCTCGGCCGCGCCGTCGCACAGTTCCGCCAGTCGGCCTCGACGACGACCGAGGGCGGGACCACGGAGAGCCTGCGGCGGGCCCTCCAGCAGACGGTGCCCCTGCCCAACGAGGGGATGCTCGCCCTCGTCGACGGCCGGCCCACCTGGTACGCACCGAGCACCGTCCCCCTCCGGCTGGAGGACGACCCCGCCCTCGTCGCGGCGGTCACGGCCGCCGACCGCGGCACGGCCCGGCTGACCACCGTCACCACCCCGCGCTCGACCTACCGGGTGGCGACGGTGCCGGTCCGGGTCGAGGGCGACCCGTCGACCGGCACCTACGTCGTGGCCACCGACCGCGACGCCGAGCTCGGGGCCCTCGGCGCCACGTGGCGCACGTACGCGCTCGTCGCCCTCGGGGCCCTGCTCCTCGCGGCGGCGGCCGGCTGGCTCGTCGTCGGCCGGCTCCTGCGGCCCCTCGACGACCTGCGCGAGACCGCCCTGCGCATCGACGACACCGACCTCACGACGCGGATCCCGGTGAGCGGCCAGGACGACGTCGCCGAGCTCACCCGCACCGTCAACGCGATGCTCGACCGGCTCGAGGCGGCGATCAGCGGCCAGCGCCGCCTGCTCGACGACATCGGCCACGAGCTGCGGACCCCCCTCACGGTCATCGGCGGCCACCTCGAGCTGATGGACACCGCCGACCCCGCCGACGTCGAGGGCACCCGCGACCTGGCCCTCGACGAGGTCGAGCGGATGCGCCTCCTCGTCGACGACCTGCTCGTCCTCGCCCGGACGGGGCGCCCCGACTTCGTGCGCCCCGCCCCCACCCGGGTCGGGGTGCTCACCGACGACGTGCTCGACAAGGCGCGGGCCCTCGGCGACCGCGTGTGGCTCGTCGGCGAGCGGGCCGACGTGGAGTGCTCGGTCGACCCCCTGCGCCTCACCCAGGCCTGGCTCCAGCTGGCGTCCAACGCGGTGCGCTACTCCGAGCCCGGCTCGAGGGTGACCATCGGCTCCACCGTCGGTGGTGGCCGCCTCCGGCTGCGGGTCACCGACGAGGGGCAGGGCATCGACCCCGAGGACCAGGAGCGGGTCTTCGAGCGGTTCACCCGCGGACGGGCCGCGCTGGAGGCCGGCATCCCCGGTTCCGGGCTCGGGCTGGCCATCGTCGCGGCCATCGCCGAGGCCCACCACGGCAGCGTCGAGCTGACCTCGGCGCGAGGGGTGGGGACGACGGTGGTGCTCGACCTGCCCGTGGACGACGTCGACGCGGTCGCCGGCGCGGAGGGTGCGGACGCGGCGGACGGGTCCGAGGCGCCGGACGGGGCGGACGCGTCGCCCGACCTGCTCGACGAGCTCGTCGGCGAGGAGGCCCGGTGAGCCGCATCCTCGTCGTCGAGGACGAGGAGCGGATCGCCGCCTTCGTCGCCAAGGGCCTGCGCTCGGCCGGCATGCAGCCGGTGTCCGTGCGCACCGGGCGGGAGGCGCTCGAGCACCTCGGGACCGGCGAGGTCGACCTCGTCGTCCTCGACCTCGGGCTGCCCGACCAGGACGGGTTCACGGTGCTCCGGAGGCTGCGGGAGCAGGGCTCCCGGGTCCCGGTCATCATCCTCACGGCCCGCTCCTCCGTGGAGGACACCGTCGCCGGCCTGGAGGGCGGGGCGGACGACTACATGGCCAAGCCCTTCCGCTTCGAGGAGCTGCTTGCTCGGATCCGGTTGCGGCTCAACGCCTCCGCGCCCTCCGGCGAGGTGATGCAGCTCGTCCACGGCTCGGTGTCCCTCGACCTGCGGACCCGTCGCGCCACGGTCGACGGCCGCGAGGTCGACCTCTCCGCCCGCGAGTTCGCGCTGGCCGAGGCGTTCCTGCGCAACCCGGGCCAGGTGCTCTCGCGCGAGCAGCTGCTCTCCCGCGTGTGGGGCTACGACTTCGACCCCGGCTCGAACGTCGTGGACGTCTACGTGCGCTACCTCCGCGGGAAGCTCGGGTCCGACGTCGTGGCCACCGTGCGGGGGATGGGCTACCGGCTCGACGGCTGAGCGGCGCGGGCGCGCGCCAGCACGACCTCGGCGAGGACGAGGAGACCCTCCGCGTCGGGGCCGGCCGAGGGTCCGGCACCGGCCCGCACCCGGTCGTGCGCGCCGACGGCGAGCGAGAGCAGGACCCCGGCCGAACGCACGTCGAGGGCGGCCGGGTCGACCAGCTCGAGGGCCCGGGCCCGCCAGCGGTCGGCGACGCCGGCACCCGCCGGTCCGAGGGCGAGGGCGTGCGCGACGAGGCACGCGAGGTCGTCGACCCGGTGGCCGGGGCCGACGGTGTCCACGTCGAGGAGACCGCACAGCCGCCAGCCGCCCGGGTGCTCCTGCACGGTCAGCTGGCCCTCGTGGAGGTCACCGTGCGTGGGGACGAGCGGGCCGAGGTCGACCTCGGCGGAGAGCCGGTGCACGGCGTCGCCGACGGCGGCGGCCCGCCCGGCGAGCGACGTCCCGGCCAGTGCGCCCGCGTACTGCCGGGCACGCTCGGACCACGCCGGACGGGCGGGCAGGTCGAGCACGTCGGCAGGGAGGCGGTCGAGGAGCGCGACGAGGTCGTCGACCTCGACCCCCCGGGCGTCGTCGGAGACGATCGCGTCGAGGAGGGGCCGACCGGGCAGCGAGTCGAGGACGAGCAGCCCGAGGGCCTCGTCCTCGGCGCTCACGGTGGGCACCGGGAGCCCGGCCGCGGCGAGGAGCAGCAGCCGGCGCCGCACGTCGGCCCAGCCGCCCCGGGCGCCGGGTGCGGTGCGCAGCACCTTCACCCAGGCGGTGTCACCCTCGTGGTCGACGCGGACGACGGCCCGGCGCAGCGGGCGGTACCCGACGAGGGCGAGGCCGACGACCGGCCCGCGCGGTGACAGGGGAGCCGCACGGACCGGGTCGCAGGCCGCACCGAGCCCGGGCAGGGCCGGGTCGTCGGGGAACCGCCAGGCGATGACGCGGCCCTCCTCGGACCCGAGGGTGACCAGGCCGGGGGCCGCGAGGTCGATCCCGCGCGCCGCGGAGGTCGAGAGCAGGACGTAGTCCTCGGCGGTCGTGCCGTCGGGGCGCTCGACCCGGACGACGTACCCCGCGGTCGTGCCGTCCCCGGGACGAGCGTCCACCGCGTGGAGGGTGTGCTCGAGCACCCGGGCGCCGGTCGTCGCCGCGGCGAGCGCGAGCAGGTCGCCCGCGTCCGCCCCGACGACGTCCGGCTCGGGGGTCGGCACGGGTCAGTCCGCGCTCGGGGCGGTGGCCGGGGTGCGCGGGCTCGCCGGGGTGGCGGCGGACACCGGCGACACCGGGGAGGCCGGGGTGCGCGGGCTGGCCGGGGTCGCCGCGGTGACCGGGGAGGCCGGCGTCACGGGGGTGGCCGCCGACACGGGCGTCCGGGGGCTCGCGGGCGTCCGGGGGCTCGCCGGCGTCGCCGCGGTCGCGGCCGTGCCCGGGGTGGCGGGCGTCAGCGCGCTCGCCGTGTCGGCCGGGACCGGGACGGTCGGCACGGTGGTCGGCGACGGGTCGGCGCTCGGCGTCGCGGCCGGGCTCTGGGTCGCGGCCGGGCTCGGCGAGGCGTCCGCGGAGCGGGTGACGCTCGGGGTGGGGGTGTCGTCGGCCGACGCGGTGCCGGCGGCGACGGTCGTGCCGACGATCGCGGCGGCGCCGAGGGCGCCGCTGACGACCCAGGCCTTGCGGTTGATGGTGCGCATGGTCGGTACCTCCTGGTGGGCCGACGGCCGGGTGCCGTCGCTCGAGGCACCAGACTCACGGCCGCCGATGAGACCCGTGGGAGAGGACGATGAGACCGCTCTCATCCTCGGGCGACCCCGAGACCTAGGCGCCCGCGCCCGCTCAGCGCAGGAGCAGCCCGTCGCGCGCGGCGTCGCGCAGGAAGGCCACGGCCTCGGCGCGCGCCTCGGCATCGTCGAGGCCGAGCAGGCCGGCGATGGCCGCCGTCGCCGCCCGCGCGGTGAGCTCGCCGTCGCAGACCGAGACCAGCGCGGCGGTCACGGTGGACAGCGTCAGGTGACGCCGCAGGCCGCCACCCTGTCGCAGCAGGATGATGCGCGGATCGGGTTCTCCCGGAACGCCGTGACGTTCCTCGGTGACGTCGTCGGCGCAGCGCCAGGCGGTGTCGAGGACGGCGTCGTCGTCGTGCTCGGCGAGCCAGGTCCGGGCCTGGAGCCCGCGCAGGACCGCGGGTCCCATCGGCTGCTCGACCGGGCCGGGGACGTCGACGAGGTCGCGGAACGGCTCGCGGTCGGTCGCGGGGCGCTGGAGCGTGATGACGCCGAACCCGATGGCCTCGACGTCCCGGGCGGCGAAGTCGTCGAGCCACGCGGTGTACATCGCGTTGACCTCGGCCGTGCCGGGGTGGTGGCCGCCGTCGCGTGCCCAGGTCTCGGCGTACTCGGCCGGGTCCTGGACCTCGCGCTGGACGACCCAGGCGTCGAGCCCGGTGCCGTCGAGCCACTCCCCCACGCGCTCGGTCCACGTGGTGCCCCGCGGGACCTCCCAGTTGCCGAGCAGCTGGGCGACGCCCCCCGGCTCGAGGTGGGAGCCGACCGAGCGGACGAGGTCGCGGACGACCGCGTCGCCGGACGCCCCGCCGTCGCGGTACTCGAAGAGCGGCACCGCCCCCGAGCGCGGCGTGATGACGAAGGGCGGGTTGGAGACGACGAGGTCGAAGCGCTCGCCGGCCACCGGGTCGAGCATCGAGCCGGAGCGCACCTCCCAGCTCAGCCCGTTGAGGGCGGCGTTGAAGCGGGCGTAGGCCAGGGCGCGCTGGGAGAGGTCGGTGACGGTGACCTGCTCGGCGTGCGCGCCGAGGTGCAGGGCCTGGACCCCGCAGCCGGTGCCGAGGTCGAGGGCCCGCCGGGCGGGCCGGCGAGGGGTCCACGACGCGAGGGTGGCGGAGGCGCCCCCGACCCCGAGGACGTTGTCGGGCCTGAGCGGACGGCCGGTGGCGAGCTCGCCGAGGTCGGAGGCGACCCACCAGTCGGCGCCGTCGGCGGCGTACGGCCGCAGGTCGCAGAGCGCGACGACCGCGTCGCCCTCCGGGGCCAGCAGGCCGAGCTCGACACCTCCGGCGACCCCGAGGGTCGGCAGCGCGGACGCGACCTCGGGGGCGTCGACCGGGTCGCCGAGCGTGAACAGCCGGACGAGCGCGGCGCGGGGGTCGTCGCAGGCGTCGGTGGCGCGCTGGGCCGGCAGGGCCTGGTCGCGGTCGAGGGCGGCGGCGGCCATCGGCCCGAGCAGCTCGGTGACCCCACCGACGGTGAAGCCCGAGGCGGTGAGGTCGGCGCGCAGTCGGGCGACGAGGAGGTCGTCGACGCGGGGCAGGGTGGCGGTCATCGAGGACGAGCCTAGGGCGTCGCGCCGGGCCGGCCGAGGTGGTCCCGGCGCACCAGGTCGGCGAGCTCGGCCCGCGAGGTGACGGCGAGCCGGCCGTAGACGTTGCGCAGGTGGTACTCGACGGTCTTGGGGCTGAGGAAGAGCCGGAGCGCGGTCTCGCGGGTCGTGAGCCCGTCGGTGACCAGCGCGACGATCTGGCGCTCGCGCGGCGTGAGGGCCTCCAGGGCGCTGGACCCGCGCCGGAGGGCCGGCTCCCCCGTGGCCTCCAGCTCCTCGGCGGCCCGGTCGGCCCAGGGCAGGGCCCCGAGCAGCTCGAAGACCTCGAGCGCCGACGCGAGCTGGACCCGGGCGTCGACCCGGCGCCGGGCCCGGCGCAGCCGCTGCCCGTGGAGCAGCCGGGTGCGAGCGGTCTCGAAGGCGTCGGAGGTCAGCGCGTGCTGGGCCGCCGCGGCGTCGAAGACCGCGTCGAGGTCCTCGGGCGCCGCGACGAGGCCGCGGGCGCGCAGGGCCCGGGCGAGCGCGAAGGGCCGGGCCTTGGCGCGGGCCAGCTCCTCGAAGCGCTCGACGACGACGAGCGCCTCGTCGCTGCGCCCGAGCAGGACGAGGCACTCTGCGCGCTCGGGGCCCGGGTGGACGTCGACGTCGACGAGCCCGACCTGCGCGAGCCGCTCCTCCAGGGCCGCGTACCGTCCCTCGGCCACCGCGACCGACCCCGCGCCGAGGGCCGCGTCCCCGAGGGCGAACTCGGCCCAGACCTCGGCGATCCGGTTGGCGCGGGGCCGGGCGAGGGCGAGCGCGGCCTCGGCGTGCCCGGTGCAGTCGCGCACGGCGCCGGTGCGGGCCTCGACCCAGGCGAGGCCGGCCAACGCCGTGGCCTCGTCGGTCGCCTGGCCGAGCTCGTGCGCCAGCCCGATGGCCTCGGCGTAGGCCGACCGGGCCTGCGGCCAGCCGTCGCGGGTCGCCGCGTCGCGCGCGAGGTGGAAGAGCAGCCGCGGCAGCGACCCGAGGTCCCACGAGCTGCGGCGGGCCTCGATCGCGGCGGCCAGGTGGCCGGGCGCCTCCGCGTCGCGCAGCCACATCGCCGTCACCAGCGCCCAGGCGGCGTCGTCGTCTCCCACCGGGTGGGTCGGGCCGGCCGGGGCGGGCGACACCAGCTCGTCGAGCCCGCTGCGCAGCGCCTCCTCCCCCGGGCCGCCGGCGAGCACCTCGGCCATCCCGGCCACCGTGAGGCACCGGCCGCGGACCCGCCCCGTCACGCCGGCGGCGAGCAACGCGTCGGTGCGGGCCGCCGCCACCGCCGCCAGGGAGGGGTCGGACCGGTAGAAGGCCGCGCTGACGAGCTCGCAGGCGAGCCTGCTCACGGCGTCCGGGTCGTCGTCGGGCGCAGCGCGGACCGCGGCCGGCAGCGTCTCGGCGGCCCGGTCGAGGGAGCCGGTGCGTGCCTCGATCGTGCCGACGAGCGCGTCCGCGCGCCAGCGGAGCGCCGGCACCTCACGGACTGCGCTCTCGCACAGGGCGCTCGCCCACGGGCCGTCACCCGCTGCCCACGCCTGGCCGGCCGCGGCGAGCTGCCGCCCGGCGGCCCGCACCGGGTCGGGCGTGATGCGCGCCGCCCGCTCGAGGCCGGCAGCCGCCGCGGCGGGCGCGCCCCGGCGGCTCGCGGCGCCGGCGACCTCCTCGAGGGCGGCCGCGAGGGCCTCGTCCGGG